>Ga0307511_10005412_pt1 | contig 12992 bp, 12 predicted proteins | sample 13_EM_MG_FD_200266 | JGI IMG/M metagenome (GOLD analysis project Ga0307511, IMG submission 200266) | Populus trichocarpa ectomycorrhiza microbial communities from riparian zone in the Pacific Northwest, United States - 13_EM | ecosystem: Host-associated > Plants > Roots > Unclassified | place...
ATAATCATAGGGTGCCGCACATAGAGACGGCGCTTCCCGAGAGCGCTTAGGACCATTCATCCGCGCTGGCCGAAAGACCGGCCGGCTTGGATGGTTGGCTCGGGAATTGCCAGAGCGGGCTTGGTCACATGCGTCAAACGCTCGACTGAAACGTCGCGTGACGAATGCGGACCCTATCGAACTAACGCGGCCCCGCAACATTCTGGAGGTTACTGGTGAACACCGAAACGACACGCAAGACTCCCGCGCCCTGGCTGGCAATGCTTCTCATTGGATCCGCTGCAGCAGCCTGCGCTGCGCCGCCGCCCGAGCAAGGCTCGGCCGAGGTGGCCGGCGCCAGCGCCGATCTCCGGGATGGCGACAACGACGGTCACGATGACTACAACGACAGTTGGCGATTCAACGCCAGGCCCGCGAATGGTGCGGCGAGCGCCAGCCGGGCCAGCGCCAGCTCGCTCTCCTTTACGCGCCGCAACGTCTGTCCGGTGGTGCAGGCGAGTGCGGTTCCCGCTTCACTCAAGATCGGCGCGTCCACGGATCTGAGGGGCTTCGCAACGGACACCGACGGTCCGCGTTTTCTGGTTTACAAATGGATCGTATCGCCCGTCACGCTGGGCACGATCGTGAACCCGACCTCGAAGCGCACCACGTTCAAGTGTCTCAAGGCCGGTGTGGCCCATCTCACGTTCAGCGCCTACGACGGCGCCTGTACTCAGCTCGTCAACCTCGACGTGCAATGCAATCCACTGACGACCATCGCTTGCGGAGACGGCGCCAAGAACGGCAACGAAACCTGCGACAACTCCAGTCCGAACGCCGCGGACAAGTGTCCGACGAGCTGCAACGACAACCAGGCCTGTACGACCGACGTGCTCACGGGCACTGCGGCGGCCTGCACGGCAACCTGCAGCCACGCGGCCGTGACCAGCTGCGCGAGCAGCGACGGGTGCTGTCCGAGCGGTTGCACCAATCCCAGCGACCTCGACTGCAAACCGCTGTGCGGCGACGGCATCAAGAACGGCACCGAGACCTGTGACGGCACAGGCGCCAACAAGTGCCCGACGACCTGCAACGACAGCAACGTGTGTACGACCGACGTGCTGACCGGCAGTGGCGCGACCTGCAATGTCGTGTGCGGGCACACGGCGGTGACCGCCTGCGTAACTGCCGACGGCTGCTGCGCGCCCGGCTGCAACAACGTGAGCGACAAGGACTGCGCGCCAACCTGCGGCGACGGCGCCAAAGATGGCACCGAAACCTGTGACAACTCGAGCACCAACGACAAGTGCCCCACGAGCTGCAACGACAGCAATGCCTGCACGACCGACACGACCAGCGGCACGGCCGCGGCGTGCAATCTCACCTGCGGGCATGCGGCGGTAACCCAGTGCAAAAACAGCGACGGCTGCTGCGCGCCCGGCTGTACGCACTCGAACGACAGCGATTGTCCGGCCACGGTCCTGTGCGGCGACGGCATAGTGGGCTCGGGCGAGACGTGTGACGGCGCGAGTTGCGCCGCGATCATCGCGGGCTGCGCTGACAACAACGCTTGCACGACCGACGTCGTGAGCGGCACCGCCGCGGCCTGCAATGTCGTTTGCGCCCACGAGGCCGTGACCACCTGCACCAGCGGCGACGGTTGCTGTGCGCCGGGCTGCGCCAATCCGGCCGACATCGATTGCGCGCCAACCTGTGGCGACGGCTTCAAGAACGGCAACGAGACCTGCGACAATTCGAGCGCCAATAACAAGTGCCCGACCAGCTGCGACGACGCCAACGCTTGCACGACCGATGTGCTCACCGGCACCACGGCTGCTTGCAACGTGACGTGCGCCCACAACGCGATCACGGTCTGCGCCAACGGCGATGGCTGCTGCGCTCCGGGCTGCTCCGACCTCAACGACAACAGCTGCACGAGCCACCCAGTGGTGTGCGGTGACGGTCGCGTGGAAGGCAGCGAGCGCTGCGACGGCAACTGTCCAACCACTTGCGTCGACAACAACAGCTGCGCGACCGACGTGCTGACGGGCAGCGCGAGCAAGTGCGACGTCTTGTGCACGAATACGCCGATCACGACCTGCGACAAAAACAACGCAGATTCGTGCTGCGGCGCGCTCTGCAACGCGAATACTGACATGGATTGCGTCGCGACTTGCGGTAATGGCGCGGTCGAAGCGGGTGAAACCTGTGACAACGCCAGCCCGAACGCGGCTGACAAGTGCCCGACCTCGTGCAACGACGGCAACGCCTGCACGACGGACACGCTGAGCGGTGACCCGAGCGCCTGCAAGTCCAAGTGCGTCAGCACGCAGATCGCCGTGTGTGTGAGCGGCGACGGTTGCTGCGCTCCGGGATGCAAGAATCCCTCGAATGGCGGCAACGATGCCGATTGTCTGGCCGCACCCACCTGTGGTGACGGCGTGCTCGAGGCATCCGAGCCCTGCGACAACTCGACGTCCACCAAGTGTCCGACGACCTGCGACGATACGGATCCATGCACCGTAGACGTAACGTCCGGCGCGCTGATCACCTGCAATGTGAAGTGTTCGCACTCGCCCATCAGGTCGTGCACCGCCGGTGACCGATGCTGCGACCCGAGTCTCTGCAACTCCAACGAAGACGCGGATTGCGCGCCGGGCTGCGGCAACGGCAGCATCGAGACGGGCGAGCTTTGCGACCCCGACACGAACCACGCTGGAGCCAACAACAAGTGCCCCACCGCTGTCAGCTGCAACGACGGCAATCCGTGCACGAACGACGTAATCATCGGAAGCGGCTGTCAGGCAGTTTGCGACCACACGCCGACCAACGCGCCCGCGTGTCTCTGCGGCAACGGCCTCGTCGACTCCGGCGAGACGTGTGACGGGCCGCTCGGCTGCGCTGCGCTCGTTGCGGCTTGCAACGACGGCAGCGACTGCACGACGGACACGCTCACGGGCAGTGCCGCGACGTGTGACGTCGGCTGCGTTCACGCTCCGATCAGCACGCCGACTTGCTTGTGTGGCAACGGCACGGTCGATCCCGGCGAGACTTGCGACGGCAACTGCCCGCCCAGCTGTCCGGCGGGCACCAACTGCGCTCCGATGCTGCTGTCCGGCACCCCGTCGGCCTGCAACGTACAGTGCGTCTCGGTGCCGGTCACGACCTGCACCAACGACGACCAGTGTTGCCCCGGTGGCGTAACCCCCGCTGCGTGCGACAGCACGAACGACAACGATTGCCAACCCCTAGTCGACAAGTGCGATCTCTGTGAGAAGGTCGACCACGATGGCAACGCGAACTGCCGAGACGCCACGGACGCCTGCGAGAACCTCTGGGGCGTGACAGGCGCCGGCAGTTTGCGGCCCGGGGAATCCAAGATCGCGCTGTGCCATGAGGCTCTGGACTGCATGCACAGCTCGCGTTGCGCCAAGCTGGTGGACGGCACGAGCACCCCAACGGATTGCCTGTGCGGCTACGGCGTCGATCCGAATACCTGCTTCAACGAGCGGACGTTCGCGGACGCGACCGGAGCCTGCAAGGACATCCTTGCGGCGGCAGCCGAGACGACTGACATGACCGCACTGCAGTTCCTGTTCTTCGATTCGACTAACGCTTGCGGTGCTGCGGAGGGCGTCGTCGAGATTTGCGACGGCGTCTGGTGCGCGAAAGAGTGCCTGTGATGTGAGCAAAAACAGTTAGCGCACGAAGCTAGGATGGGGCGCTGGCCGATTGCGGCTGGCGCCCCAATGGCCCGCGACCACTAACCGCGTGCCGGTAAGCAGAGATCAATGGTCACGACCCCCTGCGGCTTACCGGTAGGCCAAGGTCAATACGTCGGACCCTCCGCTGTTTACGGGCAAGCGAAATTCGATGGGCGTCAGCTTAACTTGCTTACGGGCAAGCACTCGATCGATGGTCGCGGCCGGCTGCTGCTCGCCGTGAAGGTGCGCGCGGTCGCGTTCGACAGGCTGGGCCCTGCCGGTAAGGCGCCGGTGTCGATCGCGTTCGAATTTTGCTTACCGGTCAGCAAAACAGAATGTGCTAGCGCCGCCGGCGGGTGGCGCGCAGCCAGCAGCTGCCGGCAAGCATGGCGCCGACTAGCCAGTCCAGCAGCCCACTGCGGCGTTGCAGCGGCAGCGCGCTGCAGTTTCCCTGGACGCTGAACGCAGCGGCCTTGGTCGATGATTGCGACGCGATCACGTGTCCGAAATCGCTGACGCCGTCGCCCTCCGCATCGCCTTGGTGATCCGAAGCCACGGCAGAGCCCGCGAACCAAACCGGTCCGACGTCGGCGCTTGGCGCCGTCCACAGGAAGCGCAGGCGACCGGCGCCGCAATCTGGCACGTCGACAACCTGGCGGCAGTCGTCGGGCAGCGCATCTCCCGCGCAGTGGTCGGCAGACGCGCCTTTCACTGGTACGAGCACCAAGTTCGCGGCGGGGGAGGGCTGACTATCACCATCCACCGGCGGTCGGCAGTATTCCGAATCGCGAAGCTCCTCCGGTGGAGGTACGCGCAGCATGCCGGCCCGTGCGCCGTTCATGTCGGTGACCTCGACCATCGCGGACAGATGTTCGAGGCTGTCGGGCCAGTCCACGATGAACTCATAGTGGGTGTCCGGTTGGTAGCCTGCCAATGGGAGCCCGAGCACATGGAGCTCCGGCTCCGGGCCGCCAGCGTGGCAGACCTTGCAAGTATAACCATCCGCGGCAGAGCCCGTGAAATAGCGCCCGTCGCCCCCGGCTCGCGCCGGTGTCCAGCCAAAGTACTCCACAGCCGTGAAGGCGAATGCTGTGCTGTGCCGTGTTAGCAGCACGCACACGATCGTGAGCAGCGCTAAGCGGGTTGCGGTGTGGAGCCTTCGCGAAGTCACTGTTCCCCGTCCGGGCCTGCGGCTGCGATGGCTGCTTCGACTTCGTCCGCGGTCGGCTGCGTTCCCTCGGACCTGGCCCAACGCATCAATAACAAATAGCCGGGAGCCTGAGTCGAGCCGAATACGTTGCGACCAAACTCATCGGCGCCTTCGTGGCCTTGGCCGCCCGCTACGATGTCGAGTGGCTTCCTGAGTAGCAGTGACGCGCTCGGCCGACTCGCGGTGGCGAGCATAGCGCGTGCTCGATCATAGCTGTGCACGACCTCGGGGAGTGTCATCGGATCGTCCGGCCTAGTCGCACCGGGATCCAGACGTGCGCGTCCGGGACCGTAGAGCTGCAAGAACCGATTCCTGTTTCCATGACAGGTCGAAAACGCACAGTTGCCGAGCAGCAATGGATACACATCACTGACAAACAGCGTGCCGTCCGGGCTCGGCGGTGGCTCACGCCAGTCGTCACCGTCGCTGCAGCCTGCGAGCACGGCCAGCAATCCAGCCAGGCAGCCGGCTGCGAAGCGCGCGTGATGATGAGAACTTGCCCGGGCTTGGTTTGACACGCGATTCCGGCTCAATGCAGCTGCAGCGTTGTCTGGGTTATAGACGTCGTATGTCGAGGGTTCAGCGTTTGGGGCCTGCGCTCATCTCGAAGTCGAACGCTTCTCTTCGCGCCTGCGCTGGGTGTCGGCAACGCCGAGTCATCATCGTACGTGCCTGCAGCGCGGAGCGTATCGCATGGATTGGCGATACGCTCAAGCAACGACGCGATCTCGGCAGCCACGAAGCGCGCCCGATAGACGCAGCTTCGGCACGTTGCCGGATTGTCACTAAGCTCACGGCGCACTCGCCGTGCTGGGCTATTCATAGCGAGCGTCCCGGCACGTAAACGTCTCGGAAAGTTCACGCCGCGCGGCGCGGCAGCCGCGTAGGATGCGGCGGCCGTCCGGGGACACAGCCGGACGCTCGACCAGGGGATTCCATGCAGCACATCCAGCTCGAGAGCGCACCAGCTGGTGGCCGCGCTACGAGATCCAGCCGAGCACGCGCCGGCGCGCGCTTCGCGCAGCAGCGCCGCAGAGCTCGCTGCTGAACACACAGTCTTGAAACGACCGGTGGTACGGCTAGTTGTAGACGTTGTTTGGTCACCGGCCCGTGCCGTGGGCCGTGTCCGGGAGTTGAGATGCAACAGCGTCGATCGAGCTCACGAGTACTCGCGCATGGCCTCGAGATCCGGGTCGTTCTGGTGGTGTGTTTTGCGATGAGTTGTGGCGACGACGCGAGTTCGCACGACGAAACCGCGACGGTCGGGAACGCCGTGGTCTGTCCTCCGATCCCTGCGGTGAGCCAGACACGCAATGGCGGGTCCAGCGCTGCGGGCTACGGAGACAACACGGCCACGGCGGGCGTTGGAACGGGTGGCGCCGGAGGCGACACTGCAAGCATCGCCGCAGCGCGAGCTGGCGCCGGTGATGAAGGCCGAGCAGATGCCGGCGTCGTCGGTGGCCGCGGGGGAAGCGGCGGTGCCGGCGGCAGAGCAGGCGCCGGTGATGTCGCCGGCAAAGCTGGTGCTGGTGACAGTGCCATGGCCGCCAACAGCGGCGCTGGTGGCACTGTTAAAGGAGGCACGGGCGGCCAAGCGGGAACTGGTGGTGCCGGTGGTAAAGGAGGCGTTGGAGGTGTCGGAGGCCGCGGCGGATTCGGCCGCAGCGCAGATCCCGCGTGGGTAGAGGACTGTGAGCGCTGCGAGCTCGACCGCAACAATCTCGAACCGATCACCGAAGACGGTCCCGGTTGCTGGTTTCAGAACGGGCTCAATCTTCTCAACAACTGCCGCTCACTGCCGGGTTTGGCAGAGCGCGGACCGAGAGTTGGCACGGAACGAGGCATCCTGTGCACAGACCTGTTGAGCTGCGTGCGCCGCACCGGTTGCGCGGTTTCGGCTGATGGACTCAGCGTCGACTTCAGCCGCTGTCTTTGCGGTCCGGGCAACTCGTCCGACTGCATGGCCGTCGGGGCTTGTGCAGCCGACTTCATGGCGGCGGCAGAAGAAGACACCGACCCGAGGCGGGCGAACATCAACTCGGCGCTGCCGGAGAATGCAGCCGGTGCTGTGCGCGGTCTGCTCGAAGTCTGCGACACGGCATTCTGTCCCGTGGTGTGCAGGGTTTGTATCCCAAGCGCTGTGAATCAGTGCGAAGTCTTGTCGTACGCGGGCAGCGGTGGTGCCGGCGGAGGCAGCGGCGGCGGTGCTGCTGGCAGCGGCGGTGGTTCGGCTGCTAGCGGCAGTGGCGCAGGTGGTGGTGGTTCGGGTGGCAGCGGCGGCGGTGCAGCTGGCGGCGGCGGTCGTGCGGCTGGCAGCGGCGGCAATGCAGCCGGTACTGGAGGCCGCGCAGGGTAGGTGCGGACGGGCGTACGGGCGATCCGCAGAGTGCAGGTCGAAGCCGCACGCGCAATATCCAGAACGACTGCTAGCACAACGGTTCTCGTCTCCGCTCAGTCACGGCGCCAGTAGGAACATGCGATGCAAAACTTTCGATCGAATTCACGAGTAACCGCGCACCACGCCGGGCAGTGGCTCGTTCTAGCCGCCGCGTGCTTGGCCATGAGTTGCGGAGACGGATCGGGCGCCTCGGTTGGTGGTGGGTCCAACGCGACCAGCACCGCTGGTAAAGGCGGCGCGCTGGGCGGTAGAACGGCCGGAGCCGCAGGCCACACCGCAAGCGCGGGCGAAGCCGCGTCGGGCGGCACGGGTCGCGGTGGTCAAGGTGCCGCGGGCGTCGTCGCTGGCACAGCAGGGGATGACGGTGATGGCGGAGTGGGTGGCGTCGATGTTAAACCGGACGCTGGTGGCAACGCAGGAGCTAGCGGTCGCGCGGACCAAGGCGGAACCGGGGGCAGCCCAGATCTCTCCTGGGTGCAGGACTGTGAGCGCTGTGAGCTCGACCCGAAAAACGTCGAGCCGATCACCCAAGACGGGCCTGGCTGCACGTTTCGAAACGGGCTCAATCTACTCGAGCAATGCCGTTCGCTGCCGGGTGTGGCTGAGCACGGACCTAAGACCGGCGCCACGCGAGCCGCCTTATGCACGGACCTGTTGAGTTGCGCGCGCCGTACTGGATGCGCGGCCGATGCCAGCGGCAACGTCAATATCCTATTGTGTCTTTGCGGCCCAAATGTGAACGCGGACTGCATGGCCATCGGTGCTTGCGCAGCCGAGGTGATGGCCGCGGCCGAGGCGGACAGCGCGAGTTCGCTCAACAGTTTCCCCGGGCCCGCGGTCGCCGCGGTTCAGGGTCTGTTCGAAGTCTGCGACATCAACTTCTGTCCAGTGGTGTGCATGGCTTGTGTCCCCAGTGACGCAAACAAATGCGAAGTGCTGTCTTACGGCGGTGCCGGCGCTGGCCCGGCTGGGTCCGGTAGCGGCAGCAGTGCAGCTTCCAGCGGAGCCGGCGCGTCCAGTAGCGGAGGCAATGTATCTGGCAGTGGAGGCAGCGCGGCCGCCGGTCATGGAGGCAGTACAGCTGGCCACGAAGCGGATGCAGCTGGAACCGCGGGCAGTTAGCCACCGTAGCGAGGCTCGCCCGTCTTGGTGTCGACACTCGCGTGCAAGGCCTCGGCATCGGCAAGGCTCCGTTACGCCACGTCCTCATGCTCGCTCTCGAACAGCGCGACCGCTTAGGGTGCGTCGGCACAGTAACGGACGCGAAGCCCGATGCTATTCGGTTCTATGAAGGGCTTGGCTTTCAGCCACTCGAGGGCGTACGCGAAGGCTTGCTTGCGGGAGACCCGCTGCCAATGTTTCTCGGCATCGAGACCATAGTGTCCACGCTGGCGCGCTGATCCAACGACGAGCACCACGACCACGCGCTGGCGCGTGGTCCGCTCGCTCAACGCAGCCGGTGGCGCCGGTGCCCATTGTGGAGCCCCGCGCCGGCTGTTGACTTCTATTTCGAATAGAATAGAAGTAGCGCGTGAAACTCGAGATGCACACTGACGTCTATCGCAAGTTGACCGCGGAGCTGATCGGATCATCCCTTCTGCTCGCGACAGTGGTCGGCTCCGGGATCATGGGCGAGCGGCTTGCCGGTGGAAACGTCGCGATCGCGCTCCTCGCCAACACACTGGCAACCGGCGCGGGCCTCGTCGCGCTCATTTTGACTTTCGGCCCGATCTCGGGCGCTCACTTCAATCCGGTCGTCACACTGGCGGACGCAAGCCAGGGCGGCTTGTCCTGGAGTCTTGTTCCGGCCTACGTACTGGCGCAGGTGTTCGGCGCATTCCTCGGCGTCGCGGTTGCGCATGCCATGTTCGAGGAGCCTGCGCTGTTCTTTGCTTCGCAGCATGTACGCGCCGGCATGTCGCAGCTCTTGAGCGAGTTCGTCGCGACGTTCGGTTTGATGGCGGTTATCTGGGGTTGCGCGCGTCGCCGGCCGGGCGTAGTGCCCTTCGCCGTCGGCGGCTACATCACTGCGGCATACTGGTTCACGTCGTCGACCTCGTTCGCCAATCCCGCGGTCACGCTTGCGCGCGCGGCAAGCGACACCTTCGCGGGCATTCGGCCGGTGGATGCGCCGGGCTTTATCGTCGCGCAGCTTCTAGGCGGCGCAGCCGCGACGCTGCTGTTTCGATGGCTCGTGCCTGCGCTGCCCGCGGTCGCTGATCGCGTGATCGATCGAGGCGCGCATGATTCGAACAACGCAGAGGAGTTCACGTGAAAACAGTGATCTTCGCCTGTGTCCGTAACGCGGGTCGCTTGCCGATGGCCGCCGCTTGGTTCAACGCGCTCGCAAATCCATCCTGCTGAAGTGCGCGCGATCTCTGCCGGGACACGAGCGGGCCGACTTCGCTGCGAAAACGAGGCGGCGCGGCTCGCCATCGGTATGGGCTTCCAGGCATGCCTTCGTATGACCGGCGATTCGGGCTCAACGCAGCTGGAGCTTGACGTCGGTGTAGAACGTCACATCTGGAGGTGTCAGCGTTTGCGGGCGGGCGCTCGTGTCGAACTCCAGCGTGTACGACTCCGACGGTTGCGTTTCGCTATCGGCAACCTCGACCCAGAGCGTGTACTTGCCGCTGACACCGTTGGCGTCGCGATCTTTCAAATCCCAGATCACATGATGATGGTTTGCAGGCATCCTGAGCGATGCCGTGGCCTTTACGTCGACCGGAACAGCGGGCGCGGGTTTCACGTTGTAAGGCCCTTGCGCTTTGTCCAACGCGCCGGAAACCCCGATCAGATGCTTGTACTTCGTCAGCCGATACGTTCTCAGGTAGCCCCACAGTTGAAGCGTCTTCACCAAGTTGCCGGCACCGTCCTGGATCCAGATCGCTCCGACATTGTCAGGCCCGTACGAGCTGCCGTCCGCACCGCCTTCTTTGGAGCCGGGGTGCTGCACGAGCGTCGTGACGTCGAGTCCCCACGGCGCCATTTCATTGTCGTTGCCGCCCGAAGCACCACCGTTGCCGGCAGCCCCGGCCATGCCGCCGCTGCCAGCGGCACCAGCCATATCACCAGCACCGGCGCCGCCACTGGCTCCGGCCATCACGCCGCTCCCACCTCGGCCCGCAGCGCTTCCGTTGCCGGAAGCACCGCCGCTGCCGCCACGATTAGCCGACCCGTTGCCGCCGTCTCCAGCGTCGGATCCGCGGGGCGCAGTCACGCCAGCACTCTGTGCTCCAACGCCTGCTGTGCTCGACCCTGCCATCGTTGCTGTCCCGCCCGCCTCGCCCGCGCTGCCCGCTGGCTCTGCCGTAAGCGGTTCGGCCGGCCAACGCCCAATCGGATGCGAAGACCCAAACGCGACGCTGGACGGCTCAGTACTACAGCCGGCGCACATGCTGCAAAACACGGCCGCGATCGCGAGCCAATAGACTGAACTGGTGCGTTGCATGGACGTGGTCCTGCGCTGAACTCACGCGCGAGGCTAAACTTGGCGCAGCGTATCGCATGGAATGGCGAAGTGCTCAAGACGCGGCCGCGATGTCAGCACTATGAAGCGCGGCGGCACCAAGTGATGTGCATGCGCTCCCGAACTGTCACCAACCTGTTGCGCATCGGTGCCGAGCCCGGCAGCGGACTCGGGAATAGTGGCTGAGTTGTTGCCGCCCTCACGCGCCGCACGCGGGAAGCGAGCGCGCCGTGCGCAAGCGCGTGCTTGGACTTTGCACGCAAGACGTCCTGCATCGCACGTCGAGACCTCCGGCACGCAAACGTCTCGGAAAGTTCACCCGGTTCCTTGCGACGCATCAGTAGTATGCGGCGAGCCATCAGGCGCAACACAGGGGCAGGCGGGTTGTCCAAGGGATTTCGATGCAACACATCCAGCTCGAGAACACGCCAGCGGATGGTGACCGATGCATTGACTCTACGCTGCGTGTCGCAGCGGTTCAGGTCCAGGCGCAACCCGTGCGAATGACGACCCCTTTGGTTCCCGACGCCGCTAGCTTCGGGCGGCTCTCGGCTCGTTCGCCGTCCATGAAACGGGCCTTGGCGATTTTGGGACGCCTGGCTCCGACCGAAATGACCATCACGCTGATCGGCGAGACGGGCACAGGCAAAGACGTATTGGCCCACCTCGTCCACGAGGCTAGCTCACGGGCGCGTAGCAACTTCGTCGTGCTCGATTGCGGAGCAGTGGCGCCGAATCTCGCCGAAAGCGAGCTCATGGGACATGAGCGCGGCGCCTTTACCGGCGCGGTTGCCCAGTACGTCGGCGCGTTCGAGCGGGCTCATGGCGGGACGTTATTCATCGACGAAGTCGGGGAGTTGCCGCTCGATCTCCAGACGCGCCTCTTGCGCCTACTCGAAAGCCGCAAGGTACGGCGGGTCGGCGGCGGACAAGATCGCGCGGTCGACGTGCGAGTGATCGCGGCCACCAATCGAGAGCTCGAGACCGACGTGTCGGCCGGACGCTTTCGTCGCGATCTGTATTTTCGTCTGGCCGCCGCCGTCGTGCGCGTTCCGCCGCTGCGCGAGCGCTACGAAGATCTGGACATTCTGATCCCGCAGTTGCTGTGCGATCTGCAGCGCGAAGACGTGCGGGTTGCCCCCTCGGTGCTCGAATGGGCTCGCGCGCGTTCTTGGCCGGGTAACGTGCGTGAGCTCAAGAACGCGCTCGCGTATGGCCTCGCATTCGTCGACGGCGGGGTGCTCGACGCCAAAGGCTTGAGTTCGCTCGTTCGTCCGAACGAAACCTCATGGCTCGAACGGCTGCCGTTGGCGGGATTCACGCTGGCGCAGATCGAGGAGGCCGCGATCCGACACACGCTCGCGTCTAACAACGGCAACAAGATGCGAGTGGCAAGGATGCTGGGTATAGCCGTGTCGACACTATACGAGAAGCTAAAACGGTATCAAATCACGTGACACATGACTTCCTGCGACTAGGTCTGCCAATGAGCGAGCGTCCCGTGCGGCTGGTTTGTGACAGTCGAATGGCAGCCGTCGCTCGAAAACGTTGCGGGGAGTTCACTCGGTGGAAGGCCTTCCACGTAGTAAAGGGTTTCCTGTTAACCGTTCGGCAACAGGGGTCGCCTAAGGCGGCACAGGCTGCGCGAGATCGCGCCACGATGATCTCGACCGCGAAGTTTTCTAGAAAGTACGTCGAACGCTCGGACGGCTACGCAGACACCCAACATCGACAAGCGCGCTGCTGCCAATAGGCGATGGTGCGCTGCCGAAGTCAAATCGCGAGAGAATCGTCACGCGTTCGTCGCGAGCCCAACTTGGCTGCGCGTTTATTTGAAGGCAACTATTTCGGAATCATGAACGGGAGGAAGATTGCTGTGATCAAGACAACGATATTCGGGCGGCTCAATTTCCTTGCGGTGGTAACCGCACTCGCTGGCGGCATGACGCTCGGCGGTTGCGGCGACCTACGCGACTATCTTGAGCATCATCACCATGATGAAGCAGGCACCGGCGCGACCGCCGGTACGGGCTTCGCCGGTACAGGTGCTACTGCTGGTACGGGTGCTGCTGGTACGGGTGCTGCTGGTACGGGTGCTGCTGGTACGGGCGAAGCTGGCACGGGCGTCGCCGGTACTGGCGAAGCTGGCACAGGCGTCGCTGGCACCGGTGAGGCCGGAACAGGCGTTGCTGGTACGGGCGAGGCTGGCACAGGCGAAGCTGGAACAGGCGT
>Ga0307511_10005414_pt1 | contig 12989 bp, 11 predicted proteins | sample 13_EM_MG_FD_200266 | JGI IMG/M metagenome (GOLD analysis project Ga0307511, IMG submission 200266) | Populus trichocarpa ectomycorrhiza microbial communities from riparian zone in the Pacific Northwest, United States - 13_EM | ecosystem: Host-associated > Plants > Roots > Unclassified | place...
CCTTTATTTTAGTCTACGCTAATTCACATTCACCACGACCCCACTCTCTTTCCTCTTCTCTTAGTTTACCTACCCCTCGAACCCTCTCCTCTTCCTATCTCAATTTATCCTCCTCACCCCCCCCCCTCCCCCCCAATGCACATATGAGGTTTTCCGAATTATTCAAAGTAGGTAATATTTGCAAGCATAGTAGGGTCACATTCAAACCGTAGTTTCAGCAGAATTCACATTCTTTGAGGAGTGCGAGGGTACTGGTGTAGTGCATTGGGGGGGGGGACTGCCCCTGACCTCTACGCTAGAGGTCATTACAGAGAGTGGATTATCACTACTTTCTTTAAGAGTGGCATTAGAGCAGGAAGAAGCTTATAATTTAGTATTCTATCAGTCTGCTAAACTGTTGAGGAGATCTGCTTGTGATTCCTCAGCTGTGTGGGCTTGGGAGTAAGACCAAGGTGCTTTCGTTTATTTCTTAAGAGTTGGTCAACATTGGAAATAAGGTGTTGCTACTAGAAGGTTTAGTAGCCTGATTCATCAGTCAATTCTCTATCTACAGTACACTATTTTAAAGGTTCATTAGTGAGGACTATAGTCAACAGTCAAAATTTTGACAGAAAGAGCAGAATATGGTAGCTGTTGATATATATGATGCCAACGCGGGTGGCAGGTCTGGAGGCAAGCACGCAAGTCGACTGGTAGCCTCAATTACCCGTAAAACCATCCAATCACAATAGAAAAGCAATCATGCAATATATCAGAAAGTAGTATCCTGTAAATAGCCGAAGTAGTCTATAGGTTTCATTGCATCTAAACCATAAGGCTAAAGTATATTCGTTATAGGGTATAAAGTTAATTTTTTGAAGCTAATGTAGTACTTTATTCTTATAGTTCCCTCAATAAATACGGTAGTCTATAAGCACTTACACGTACTACCAGTAGCTTGGCAAATTGCAAATATCGAATTCCTCCAATGCCCTTTGCCTTTGTCAACCTTTTTCTACTGCTTGTGCACCTTCAATTCGTTGTTTCCTATAGAATTGCTGCTGGGTGGTCGAATCCATTGTCCCGACTTGAAGCTTATACACGGCGTTTCCAAAGCTTCTAAAGTGGCTGGGTATAAGATGTGAGGAGGAGGAGGGTGTGATTCCGATTCAGGGTCGGACCCTTCATCGGGGGCTGGTTGATAGGTATCAATAATCCAGGCCTCCAGCTCTTCCATTGCATCCCATTCAATCAAATTGGTTAATTCTATTAGCCTCCCCTAGATATAAAACCCATATGCAATCATTCTTCTCTTCCTCAATAGCTTCCGTAGTCTCCGCAACTGCAGAACCTGAAGGCGAGGAAGCTGTTGAAGGTGGGGGGTCCTAGAACGGAAATAACCCGATATTGGTCGTATACAGAATTGGTGCAACAAACTACCCCAGAATTAACTTCGAACGGGTGGTTTTGGGCCAATTGAAGATCGCCGGGTTCTGGGGTAGAGGTGACTGAGGCACTCTTATTGATAAGCATCCCTGCATTATTGCGTACGGTCAATATCCTTGCTTGTGCGCAATTCTGAAGTTCCCCTACGTATTTTTTACAGCAATATGCCTATACAGATTATATTCTTAGTTTGTATGGGGGCGGCTAACCTTCATTCTTATAGCCAATCTTATCTTATAACGGAAATATTTGTATTGTGGTTCTGTAATAGAGTACGTTAGGTCAAGGGAGTATGAGTGGATAAGACAACTGCAGTGCCGTCTCACGCAAATCGACCAAAGAAATCTCTTCCCAATGCCTCTGCATGCTTGATTGGTGAAGAGGACGGATGACTTGCTCACCTTGGGTTACAATAGCATATTGAGTCGAGTTATCCGATCCGCTAAAGTAACGTCCCACTGTTGACCTTCGTTGAACTTGACCAAAGGTCGCTTGGCTGAGACCTGACTAAGTTATATTAAGGGGGTACATAGATCAGACAGTCAATTAACCAGATCAGGCCTCAACGAAGCGACGTTTGGTCAAGTTCAACGGCTTCGAATGGACGCTAGCGAGTCAATAACGGTACTCGCAATTATCAACCAGCAGGAGCACTAGGTATAGTACTATACTAGCTGCTTCGCATAGACAATATTGATTAAATGTTATACAAAGCAGTAATATATAACGAAATCATCTATATGTTGACCAATCATGGTTCTTGAAATTCGAATGATTACTGGTTTGATTGATTGGTTCAGCAATATGCTGATCTGATCGCAGATTCATTTCTGAATCGAACCGAATACGATAATTCAATGAGCCGATCCACGTACCGCATTCATAGATGCTTCCGAGCTGCATGTACAGTACATACATACAGCTAGGTGGCAAAAAGAATCATACGTCTTGCATAAGAGGCGTGTGCATGTCTTACATTTAGTGCGCATTATTTAGGCTTAGCCGCGCATAGATATGCAGTATGGACAGGTATATAGCTATGGATGTACTACCATGTAATAGACAGTTACGGGCTTTGTATGCTACGCAGGTCCTTCCCTCCAACACTTGTGCTATGTATATGATACGCAGACTCCCTCACATAGAGTACAAAATCTGTGGAGAAACAGAGGGGCTTCATTCTCAGGTTATGTACTCTTTTTTGGGGGGGTGGATCAGTACTCGTATTTATACTATGGTATATGACGAGGGCACGCATCCCCGAGTGGAAACTCGTCCAACCTCTGAGCTCTGAGCCGTGCTGGCTCCTATCCGATTTTCTACATACATTAAACCCCCCCCTCCCTCCCTGTCCGCCTCCCCTTCATCGTCCGCCGCCTCCCTGTTCTCCTCACACCTCTCCTGTTCGACTTGGCGCACTATCCCTCTTCCCCTCCGGATAACAGGAAATTCGTCGTTTCTGCGCAGAAAATCGGGTCCTCCCAGATTTCTTCCCACTTTCTCCGTTGCTCCGCTACGCACCCTGAGGCTAGCATATGGGCCGGTTTTCATGTCTCCTCGCACCTGCAGAAGGGGTCAGGTGCCCTTCCAATCTTGTGAAGCCACGCCTTCATGAGGCGTCAGTGTGCAGGTACATGAATCCCCTCAGGGCATCCCTGTCCCAGTTCCGTTAAGGCGTCTTTGAGTAGAGGGGGTAGGCTTGTCTGATGCCCGCCGGTGTGGCTATCGAGCATCATCTTTCCTAACATCGCCGCCATCTTTGCTTTCTTGTCCGCTTTCTCGTTCCCTTCCCTCCCTTGGTGTGCCTTGGCCCTCATCAGGCCTCAGTTCGACAGCGCAGTGCCTCTCACTCGAGGTGATACGGTACAGGATAATCGCCGAATACGTGTCTGTATGGGTACAGGCTTAGAGAACAGTTGTCACAAATTTGTTGGTGATGAAAGAGGTGTTGGTAATGAAGGAGGACCAACGGATACTTGCAACATCTAGCGATATACAGTGCGTGGGGGGAAAAGCATCTGCGACCCCCCTGCATAATCTGTGGTAAGAAAATGACCAGCCATTCGCTGCATAAAAAGGGGGGTTGCGGGTACTTTCCCCCAGGCATTGTATATAGTAGCAGCTCTCTCCTCATCTCCATAGGCATCAGCACCAAATTCGAATTCACACCTTACTCTACAGATAGTAGCGGATCTATAGACTTTCTCTAAATCTCAAGCTTCGCCCTACTGCCTTTCTCATTCAACTGTAGTCATGAAGATCTGCATATTCCACTCCAGCTACACCGATTCCGGGCACGCCCTCAGCAAGTACGACACTAGTACCCTACCCAGGCCTGGCAATTATACCGACGCACACGAATTTCATGATCGATGGATTTCTAAAGCAAATGCAATGAATGAAATTGATGCTGCAGTGGCCGAGGGTTTCGACCTGTACTTCAATTTTATGTGGGGTCAGCATGAGGATGAAGTTGCTGGTATTGAGGCAGTCCGCTATTTGGAGTCCTTGGATGTCCCCGTCATGGGATTGCCTAGTCGTATCCTTGAACGGTCGAAGCTTGATTTCTACCGGGACGCAAAGGAGGCCGGTATTCTCATTCCCGAAACTTGCCGATATCCCTCAACATTTCCGGTGATCGTGAAGCCAGCAAAGTGTTGTGCGAGTATGTACTTGGATGAGAAGTCTGTATGCTGGAACAGCGAGGAATTGGAGGCACAGGTGGTCAGGCTCAAGGAACTGTTGGTACCAGGACAGGATATTGCAGCGAGAACTGCCAATGATCCATACTCTGGGCTCGACCAGGAAGGTGATAGCATTGTGGTACAACAGTTTATTGATGGCCAGGACTATTCCGTCGTTATCATCGAAGTCATGAATACTCCAATCCCACTAAACCCAACCACATACCGCTACCCGAAAGATGCTACTGGTACATTCTTAACATTCGATGTCAAATTTCATCCGGAACTCAAAGAGGAACTTATTCAGCGGGATGAAAATCCAGAACTTTACGATAAGCTCCAAGAACTTGCAGTTGCCATGTGGAAGGCGAATAAGATGGATGGTGGGAATTGGGGAAATGTTGATATTCGTGTACGGCACAGTGATGGTGAGGTATTCGGGATCGAGGTTAATCCTATGCCTGCAGTATTCCTGCCCATGATCAACTTTGAGGACATTGCTCTCGAGATATTCCCTGGGGGACATTCTGCAGTGATCGATATTCTCATTGAAACCACATTGGAACAGCACAGCCAGAGAGCAAAAGCCCTGTCCAAGGAGATTGCGGCGGCATACGATAAATTTGCCCCTCAATATGACCAAGCAATGGAAGATCCTGACGTTGGCGGAAAGCGCAGGGAGTCTTCCAGTAGACTAACACAGGCCTATAAATTTACCGGCACCGTTCTTGATTTAGCTTGTGGTACTGGCTTCTTCCCCCGGTTATTGCATACCGAAGCTGGGCCCGAACGGCTTCCGGAGTGCACCTTCTTCGGTATTGATATTTCTACTGAGATGGTTAAAATGGCCCAACTCAATGGCATTCCTTTGTATGAGAAGGTGCATATGGGCCTCATACAAGAGATTCTCCCGACCCTCAAGGAAGAGTTTGACCATATTGTCGCACTCGGTGTACTCCACCATCTTACCCCTACTCAACTCTCTATTGTGCTCTCACGAATGTTCCAGCTTGCAACAAAGTCAATTACATTCACTATCGAGCAAATCCCCGATGCTTACAACGAAGGAGCGAGGGAACTAGGTGAAAGTTTTATGGCAGGTACCAATCATACCAAGGCTTGTGAAAATTTTTCTCTTCCTAAAGGGTGGGAGCGGGTACCTGTAACAGAATTTGACTTTACCTGGATCTCGAAGCATTTTGGAGTTGTTATTTCTACCAAGATTTTTAGATTCGAATTCGAGACTGTGTAATTCCGGTCCTCATTTTCTATTTCCATCCTTCTGGGCCTACAATAAAGAGTCGTTGCACTGGGGGCTGGATATTCTAGCCGGGTTACCACCCGGGGATGCGTGCTCTTGTCACATACTAGATAGTATCAATACAAGTACTGAGTTGCCAAAAATTTATCGAGGTTAATCCTATGCCTGCAGTATTCCTGCCCATGATCAACTTTGAGGGCATTGCTCTCGAGATATTCCCTGGGGGACATTCTGCAGTGATCGATATTCTCATTGAAACCACATTGGAACAGCACAGCCAGAGAGCAAAAGCCTTGTGGGAGGAGATAGCAGCGTCATACGATAAATTTGCTCCTCAATACGATCAAGCAATGGAAGATCCTGACGCTGGCGGAAGGCACACGGGTTCCCTCAGTCGGCTAATGGGGGCCCATAAATTTACCGGCACCGTTCTTGGTTTATCTTGTAGTACTGGCGTCTTTCCCCGGCTATGGCATACAGAAGCTGGTGAGTCTGATCGCTTTACGGAATGCACCTTCCACGGTGTTGATATCTCCACTGAGATGATTAAAATAGCCCAACTCAATGGCATTCCTTTGTATGAGAAGGTGCATATTGGCCCCATACAAGAGGTCCTCCCGACCCTCAAGGAAGAGTTTGACCATATTCTCGCATTTGGTGAACTCTACATCCTTACCCCTACCCAACTTTCTGCTGTGCTCTCGCGAATGTTCCAGCTTGCAACAAAGTCAATTACATTCACTATCGACCAAGTCCCTGATGCTTACAACGAAGGAGCGAGGAAACACGGTTTCAGTCATATGGCAGGAGTACCAACCATACCAAGGCTTGTGAAAATTTTTCTCTTCCTAAAGGGTGGAAACGGGTACCTGTGACAGAATTTGACTACACCTGGACTTCGAAGCATCTTGGGGTTGTTGTTACTACCAATCTTTTGAGGTTCGAATTCGAGACTGTGTAATTCGGTTCTCACCTTCTTTATCATTTTTTCTGCGTGGACTTTTTCTATTCCCATCCTTCTTATACAGGCTGGGCCTACAATAAAGAGCCGCTGCGCTAGATGGTACCACACCGAGGGCGGGAGGGTGGCTTTGGTTAGTAGTGCTGAAGGGAGGGAGGTAGTACGCTGTGTATATGTATATACATACTTAGGTGCAAATGTATACATACCTCATATATATCTAGATGTCACCAGACGTATAGCTTGAATGTATCAGCGCTGTACAAGACCTGAGTATGTAAATTAGTATTGTTACTATTTGGTAGTAGCTAGAGGTAGTAGCTAGAGGTACTGGGGAGCTACTGTTCTCTACAGAATTGAAGTCATCTCGAAATCGTGATACATGATATACCGGTACCGATAAACCTGAGGCAACCAGAATGCTTAATTATTATGGTGGAGGTAGTATTATGCTCAAGTGTGTATTTTTTTTATACCGGTAGTCTGCGGTTTCTACCCTTCCTTCCCAAGAGTACTGGATTGGGTAGTCGCACAAGGGGCTAGCGCAGTTTTGGAGATTGTGGTTAGTCTTGGTTAAGGCATTACCTACAAGGTTAGTGGTCATGCAAGAAGTTATGTAACTAGACTAAGCAGCAGCATGTAACTTGGCACTATTATCCCGGTTGATCTAAAGTATTCTCGGAATAGTCTTGGGGTCTTGGGTGGAACGATTCTCAGGTCTCAGGATTCCGAGTATAGACTGCGCAACGTGTCCTCGTTCCTGTCCTATGAATTGTACATGCGTTCTGATCGCCTTGAGGTCTACTTACCTAGGGTAAGAGGAAGGTGCAACTAGACCCAGTGAAGTATATAGATGCGGGGGGGTTCTCCATTATATACATAGTTGTACATCTCCTTCGTTCTGACTGGACGTACAGACTTCCAGAAAACCCATCTCCTTCGTTGTTAGTTTTACCAAGGTTGTGTAGCTACTGAGGTGTACACGGGGCTGCTTCTATTGCGGTAAGAATTCTCCGATTAGCACCGGACGATAGATATTTCAATATCGAGATTCTACTGTAAAATGAATTAAACAAAGGTTGAGAGTTACCCCAAAGGCCAGCTGATCACGTAATTGACTAATGGTGGTACGCACTCCGAATAACTGGTCGATGGGACACGCTAGAATCACTTATCTGTGCGTGCTTTGAACCAGACTACGTGCTTTGGTCTCAGAGCATTTGCAGAATAGGCTTAGTTGTCTCATCGAGCAGCACAGCAGTTGAGACAGTCACCTGACGCACATGCTTCCGGCGTCTATGCGAAGTTATGTACATACTGACGTACAGTACATAGTACATACTGTATGTGGAACCAATAGGACTAGAGCCATATCGAAAACTACGTAAGCTACGCTCGGATTTTGACTCTCATGTCTGGCAGGAAGCTACATAACATGTCTGGCAGTAGGGCTTTACTTAGAGTACACGTGATCGTGCAGATAATAGTAATTTGACCACATAGATCCATACTACATGATTTGCAAACTTTCCGACGACAAATCTTATTTCGCTTTTCCTCCCAATCTCTTCGTGGTAAGTTTCCGTGAGGCTACCCAGCATGTGAAAAATTGCAGCATCGCATCTATGTATATAACTGCTGCAGCGACAACTTCCTTTTGGCGCTTACTATCCCTACCTGTTGGGGCCTGGTCATTGATCTTGATGCGCCCTTGAGCCCGTCATGGAGTACGGATTAGTAAATGTATTGGCCCATGGTATACTCAGTTTATAATTCAACGTAGCTGCGGCTGTAAGTACGTAGTTCTGGAGCAGCGCCCTTGGCCTTCAGCAGTACCATGGTACCATTATTCAAAATCAACGCCACTCCTGCATGTGAGAAAGGTGCGTTAAATACGATAACTGTCACGTTTCCTTCAAAATTTGTTTGCTAGAGAGATATTGCGATGGTTATTCCATGAATACACTCTACTGGATTAGGTATTGCGTAAAAAATGAAGAGGGCACAGGGTCGCTGGGAGAGGTTTGTTGGTAGAGAGATTACTGGAGAGGTCGCTGGAGATGGTGAGTCGCTGGGTCATGGAATAGGTTGTGGGGGCGGACATGTGGTGCCATTCTTACATCTACTCTGAATTTGGCAAGACTATTGATTTCCAGGTTGAGAGGTCGAAGTAGATGCCAAAGTTTCCGCCCGATCTCTGTACCCATGCTGCGTCTTCATTTGGTGTGGTTGAGCGTGGCCCGACTAGAGAACTGCCGGAGCCTTAACGCGTATACTTTGCCCAAGATCGACTCTTTCTGACACTCTTTGTGGGTACGAGAACTGTTTATTATTCGCAGGATTATACGGTATCTGGGCCCCGGCTCCGTTACCAAACGAGACTACATCTGCAAGCTTATCACAGCTGCAGACCATTTCATTATTCATAGTGCCGTGTGCACTCTACATGTACAGGCATCTAGAGTACATATGTTTCCTCTTCAGATGTGGAGAAGAGCATTGCTCACTCATGCCGGTTAACAGCTGCAGGATTGGCAGGGTTAGATGCTCTACCGGTCGTATATCAGTTGATGCTCGTGGGGCGGGCGACAGGCAAAGCAAAAGAATTGAGTTGTTTTTCCTGGCCAGGGTTGATGGCTGGGACTGCTTGCAATTGGCGGGCGTTTTTCATCCCATACATACATGAAAAATTGCTCACGAATCGTTGGGTTCAAGCGCCCAGCCTGTATCCACCACTTAATGTAGAGTGTTGAATCAAATCATTTACGTCACTCCTGGTAGTGGACATGCGATTGGATTCTGCAGGTGATAGGTTACCAAACTAAACTGGAGCATGGGTATATTCGTATTACATGCGCGCGTGCAGCTGCAGTATAGATTTTCTCAAAAGAATGATAACTTCTGGTAAGCGCAGACGCTCGCATAACTCGGGTTCACATGCAGCGGAACAAGCACAATGCGCATGCAGAGCCCTGCCAAGGAGCATCTCCTCCAAGCGCAAGCGAGGACAAGTCTAATTTGATACCAGTGCGCCAGTGGTAGGATAAGGGGATATGTGGTCAGGTTCGATATTTGGATTCGATTAATTAATGATTTCCACTTTTTGTAATTTTATTGATATTGCGAAGTTTGGGTGGGATTAAAAAGTTTCTTGCTTCAAATACCGTTTGCATTAAGGAATAAGGCTAACAAGCAGGTAGGTACAGTCACATAAAAAAGTCTTCTGCTTTGGCAAAAGTCTTGGCATAATGGCTAACGTGTGAAAATTATTAAAAATCAAAGCTGCCAGATAAATACATGAAAATAAATTTAGATTTAAGAAAAACGTTCATAGTCTTATCTCTGATTTTTGTGCATCAGTACGATACCCTGGGCAGGTACAGTGGTTGCGAATTAAAGTCGGCTCAAAAATATACAAATAACGCTAGTTTGTATGGGGAATAGTGCAGAAGACTTTTTTTATGGCACTGTACTTCCACCCCCAAACATGTATAGACCAAAAGAATAAAATAGAATAGGATGAAAAATAGTAGACGAAACGAAGACCCTGTTCCTCCACTCCTTACCCATATTCACCCTCGGTTGCGACCATTCCCTTATAATCATCCACTCCTTTTCTCCTTTTCAGCCCAGATGTAACAGTTAATCCTCCGTCCAGCCCACCATGTCCAGCCCATCATGCCTACCTTACATTTGCCACTTGCCTTTAAAAAGTAGGGTTTATATATATAGTGGACATGTGCGCCCCCCCAAATGATCCTCCTTTCCTTTTCCATAACCATGAACCATATCCAGTAATTAAGCGTCCAAAGAGTAATAATAATAGTTATCATGAAAATAAAAACAAAAAGAGATCGTAACTGGTCATGGTATATCCCAAAGCTTCCGGGTAACACGTCATTGCACCATTTGTTACCGCCAACCCCATAGGGCAACCCACCTCGAGCCATCTGATAATTTCTTTACCATCAGATCACATCACGGCGCAACTGCCAAGTCCCCAGCGTGCCTTAGCCTTCCCCCCCCATGTGCTCACATCCAGACCTTCTAGACCTCCTTGAGTCCGCCAACCCTCAAGTGCACTGTTATAATCTAAAAACCCATGACCCCATGTTGCGCCTTTTGCTGCTTTCATCTGTTCTTCCATCGTCTTCACACGATCTGTTTCACCTTCCCTGTTGATATACCCGGGGGTGCACCCAGCTACCGCCGCCAAAGATCCTGCTCTTGACATGATCTGCATGGACCAATTCTCCTCACCCTCCACGGTTGGCTCGATTGTAACCTTTCTCCTCTTCTTGGTTGCCTTTGCCTCTGCCTCAGATACTATATAGGCAGTGTGTATAGCTAACTGGTCTAGGACAGCTGTCCAATTCGCTGTTGCACCAGTTTGGTAGGGGCCTGTCAAAAATAAATTGGGAAACCCCCGGGTGGTGACTCCATGCAATGTACCCGCACCCTCAACCCATTTCTCCTCTAAGGTCTGGGTGCGACCAGTGATTGCAATGCCAGCACGTGAACCTGGGCCCTCGGAAGGTGCCTTGTATCCCGTGCTGAAAATCAGGAGGTCTAGTTCAATCTGCTGTTCCTGCACCACAACACCATTCTCCGTCACACGCTCAACACCCTTTCCATCGGTATCTATTAGTTTGACATTGGGAAGGTTGAAAGCGGGGAGGTACTCGTCATGGAAACATGGCCGCTTGCACCAGGAGTAGTACCAAGGCTTCAGATTTTCAGCAGTAGCCTTGTCCTTAACGATTTCTTCAACTCGTGAACGGATGCGTTCTTGGTGTGGCAAATCCAAAGCCTGTAAGGACGCGATATGGGCGGGGATTGTCTCCGGTGTTATAAAGCCAGGGGTTCCAACCAGGGCTTGGAAACAGCCATCAGTCCACTGATCATCAACCAGATTGACCACTGGTAGGGGTGTGACCTTCGACATATGGGCGCTGAAATTGTCCACCCTTTCCCTCTGCCACCCCTTCTTGTTTGCCACTTCTTTTTCCCACCAGTCAGGATCAGTGGTACGCTGACCTCGGCTGTCAACGGTTGGCGGAGTGCGTTGGAAGACATAAAGCTCTTTGGCCCATTTGGCGAGCTCGGGTATCACTTGAACCGCGGTTGCACCTGTACCAATGATGCCCACTTTCTTATCCTTCAAGTCTTTCAATGACGGGTCTATAGGCGAGCCTCCAGTATAAGTGTAGTCCCAACGGGAGGTATGGAAACTGTGGCCCTGGAAATCTTCGAGTCCAGGAATACGGGGCATTTTGGGAACATTGAAAATACCAGAGGTCAGGAATACGTATTGCGATCGAATGTTGAATTGCGGCTTCGATTTGCTGGTATGCTTCTGTGACATTTCAACCACCCACTCCTTCTCCTTGTCATCCCAGGCCATAGTGCTTGTCTCCGTGCGGAACAACGTATTCTTCCTTAGCTTCCACTTGGCGGCGATTTTCTCTGCATACTCTCTCAACTCAGGACCATATGCATACTTGTGCTTTGGCATGTATCCCATCTCTTCCAAGAGGGGCATGTAGATATAACTTTCTACATCGCACATGAGCCCCGGGTAGCGGTTCCAATACCAGGTCCCTCCATAGCCACCGGCGGAATCCACTATCCATAAATCCTCGATGTTTATTCCCGCCTGTAACAGTCGGACAGCGAAGAGAAGCCCGCCAAACCCTGCCCCAATAATGAGGTATTTGCTGTGTTTGGGTGCAGAATTGTTACTTCCAATGAGATTCCCATTCTCCGCATCGATTTCCAGCCAGGGATCGTTTCTGGAGTTTGTGAGTTTGCTCACAGTAGTCAACTCGACGAACTGGGAGTTACCTTCCGGTCGAAGCCGCTTCGTGCGTTCTTGTTGGTATTTTTCTGTAACTTCTGGTGTTTTTGAAGCGTTGGCAATGCTTGGGTTGATAATGTCAAGCCCAGGTACTGGCCCAGCTGGGGTAGTTGGGGTTTGGATTGGGTTACCCATGACGACAGTTGATATATGTATATCGAGATATCCACGGGAGGCTTTGCTTCGAAATTTTGCACTGATCAAGTCGTCTCTGCCAAAAGCCGGGGATTCTTATACTCCAGGCTCATGAAGCTCAAAAGTAGGGCGACTTATCACAATATATGTACATCCATTCAAAAGTGGCTGCCAGTGAAATAGCTCATGCACTACTCCTAGCTGTGCATTTGTACCACTTGATTTCGAGGCCACCACCATCGACGTGGCCACGAGGGTATACTAATATCGACAGACTGCATGCGAACTACCTCTCTAGACTAGTAGAGTACATGTTAGGAATACATACAATACCTTGAGTATCAGGGCTCGCCTGGCGCATGGGCATGGGTGCGTGCGGCGTGTATTTCTGATGTAAAAGTATTCTTCAATGGTTTACCTTTACGCTACGAAAATATATATAGGCACCGTAGCCAAAGGCAGGGATGACTTGATAAACTTGAACCGCGCTACCTATCGCATAGGGCGCTAGATGGCTCGAGCGCAGAATGAAGAGCTCACACCAACTCACAAAGTAGTAGGATCCACTTTTACTAATTTCCATTTAATCCTCAGTATTAATCATTCATAGGCGACTATCACCTTTTTCTGAGATGATTATCTTACGCGGGTCATTGGGCTTGTGGG
>Ga0307511_10005415_pt1 | contig 12989 bp, 20 predicted proteins | sample 13_EM_MG_FD_200266 | JGI IMG/M metagenome (GOLD analysis project Ga0307511, IMG submission 200266) | Populus trichocarpa ectomycorrhiza microbial communities from riparian zone in the Pacific Northwest, United States - 13_EM | ecosystem: Host-associated > Plants > Roots > Unclassified | place...
AGGTGGAGGAGAAGGGGGGGAAGGTGGTCTGGGGGATTGTGGTGGGGATGTTGGTGGCTTGGCCAATTTGTAAGTGGGATTATTATTCTTATTCTTATTCTGAGAGAGGAGGAGAAGAGTGGGGGGCGAGATGTCTGGTGGAGGAGGCAGAGTCTGATGGCGTGGGAGCTGAAACATCCGGACCCCTGCTAACGATACACTCAATAGTCTTCCCAAACCAATACCTCCACATGATGGCCCTCCGGAGGAAGATGATGAGGGGGAAGAAGAAGGCATAAAACACCCACTTTTGGACTTTTTCCTCACCCCCATATCCCATGCAACAAAAATTAGACTTTTTAGAAAGACATTTTCGATAATATATATCTTATTCTTTTTCTCTACCAGCAATACAGCTGTTTCACACCCCGAAAAAGAAAGAAGAACCAAAATAGTTAAAAAGTTACCCTAAATACGCCTCAAAACTAAACCCCGGATATATCTATCGTAGATGCATAGCCCATGATTGAGTAGACGAAAATAGAAGAAATATATGCCAATGGGAAAGTTTGAACCCTTCCCTATATCTATAGACCGACTTCAAGCCGTAAGAGTGACAGCCAGACCCTTACTTCAAAGTATAGCAGCGGGTCATCGGCCATGCAATGCTGCAAGGGTGACTTTGACCCGTGATAATTTTATTTCCCCCCACCCCCCCCCTCCAACACCTCTCCCTCCATCATAACCTCCCTCAACAACTCCTGCGCCAACTTCCTCCTCTGCCTCTTGACCTGTTCCTCATCCTCACCACCTAAATCCCTCAACATCGCCATTTTCATCATCACCCTCTCCATATCCTCAACTTGCTTTCTTTCATCTTCTTCATTTCCTTCCCCACCACCATCATCCTCATCCCCACCCAGGCCATCAAATAGCCCATCAGAACCCCCACCACTACTACCGCCCCGCTCAATCGCCTGCCGTAACCCAAACATCTCCTGCTCAAACTCCCCCGCCACAGAGCCAAGCACGCCTCTTTCATCCGCATCCGCAGCACCTTGATCCTCGCCATCATCAAAGTCTAGATCCCCGTCATTCCCAGAATTATCCCAGTCATTGGCTTCCAGAGCTTCTCTAACCCTCTCCACCCCCTGCCTCTCTCCATAGTCATTACGCCCCTTCTTCTCATAATCGACATATTCAAACCCCGACTGTTGGCACAAATCACTTAGGACATCCTCTTCGTCCTCCCCCCTCCCACTCTGCCCAACCCCAATCCCAGTGGTGGAGCCGAAGATTACCCCATCATTTGGCATCCCCACTGCCAGCACAACCCCGTCCCATGAGGGCCCGCATGCATGGATAATACTCCCTACAGCGCGGATTGCCTCTATGAGAGTTTCTTGGGTGGGTAAGGGGGAGTGGGAGGCAAGAGTCCCTGGGGGAGGTTTGCGGAAACAGAGGATGAACCCGCCAAGGACGGAGAGGACAGGTTTAGATTCTACAGTCTGGTAGTTTTTAGCCCAGGGGGTGGGGCCAGGTGGGTCGGAGGTGGCCTCGGGGGTTATGAGGGTTGTTGCTGCTGTTGCTGTTGTAATTGTACCGGTGGTGGTTGTGCTTGAGGTGGACTCCGTTATTGAGGTTGAGGTTGAGATTGGCGCTACAGTGCCTGCTTCTATCCACTCATCAACCCAAATCGGTACATCAACTTCATAGTAATTCGTCTTGAGGGACAATGTATGCGATAGCCCAGCATGTGAAAGTTGCAAATGTGTTGTTGGGGGAAGGGAGCCGGTTAGCCCTACAAGTCTATATTAGCACTTTGCATCTCTCCCACAGTCCGGGGTTATAAACCTTTAAGGAATGTGAGTTTCCCGGAGTTAGGCGCACCGACGAGGAGGATGCGGCGGGGGTCAGTGATTGTGGGGGGAGACATATTGTGGCAATGTTCGCAGGATATGTTTTGATGCTCGGGGAAGAACCTTGGAAGGTGTTGAGCTGTTAGAGAAAGCTGGTTACCTGTTTGGGAGCGGAGAGTCACGGGATTGGGACGTCTGCCAAGTCTTGAGTTGAGGGTAACTTTGAGAATGACCGAACTATCAGTTTATGTACTTATACTTCATCAAAGTTCAGATTCCCTACGGATTGGCCCCTCTTCATTTAGGAGGAATACTGCACCTCCACTCCTACTCCTTTAACTACGCCCTCCCTCCTCCTAAAATCTATATTTGCGCCCAAACTAAACAACAAATGCTTCACCCTTCCTTCCCACAACACACCGAACCCCACAGACTGTGTCCAGCGCGCTTTCAAGACGCCTGTAAATGTATCCTTCTCCTTTTCACCATCTCCATCTCCATCTCCCGCCCCACCACTACCTACACCACTGCCCTCCCCAACGTCTATAGACGGTATTGCCGTTGCGGACGTTCTCATCTGGGCTGTATCAGATGTGGTTGGTTTCCGTTGCCATAACTCACAGCCTACAACAAGATCACTTTCGTAACTATACATGTTAAAGTCGAACCTAGAACAAAACGCAGCGTTGGGGCCAGCTTTAATTGCATAGGTTGTAGAGAGGTGGCCCATAAGAGGGGAGAGAGTTAGGGTCATTGTTAGTGGTGGGCCAGGGTGATGGGGGAGGGTTGCGTATCGTAAGGCGGTGGACACTGATTATAGGTATTAATGCTGATTTCAGGGTAACAGGGTATAAATGGCGACGTACTTCCACCAGACTTATTTAATACGCCATAGTATACCTCCGCTCCCATCGACAGCCTTCCCGTGGGTAGCATTACTGCATCTTCAAAAACAGATGGGTCCGGGTACTCCATTTCCTCATCTACCTGCTTCGGTTTTTGCCGGGGGTCATAGCCGAAATTATATAACCCCCTAGCACCAATCAACCCTTCCGAGGTAGAGTACAAGTATTCCGTGCTATACTTCCCTACATCCTGCTGCAGAACTGCCAAGACCGTTCCCCCATTTTTCAGCTTTGTATCCGAGACGGCGGCGACTCGGAGTTGAGATTTGGGAGAGCGGCGGAGAAGGTAGAGCATTTCGAGGGTGGAGGCTGGGAGGTACATCCGTCCGTAGAGGAGGCTATCTTCCTTGTCATATCATGACTACCGTCAGAGCTCACAGTAAGCCTTTTGGCTGGATGGCCCAATCTATATATATACCTCTTGTGTCAACCCTCACACCCCCTTGCCATACCTCCCAAAACCGAGCTTCAGAAGGAGCGGTCAAGTGCCGGAGTTGTCGATACCCCTGGACAACATCGTGTAAATCCACATTTTCGGATTTATGGACATTCGTAAGCGGGAGGGAAGAGTATAAGTAGCTAACTGAGCCGTCGACGACGCCGAGATTGGTGAGGGAGTATGAGGTGGCGAAGTTTTGGGAGGAGAGGGATGAGAGGTGAAGGTTCAAGCCGCGGGGAGTGTGGAAATCTAAGAGGGCTACGGTGATTCGAGGTCAGCCTGTGGGTAATAGACACGTTATTGGGGATTGGAGGCGGGGGAATTGATGGTACCTCGGGCAGTAGCAGTGAGGCTTGCATAGGAGTTGTCTTCATTCCAATTAGTGGCTTTAAAGAAGGCTTGCTGGACGTAGTCCATGTATGTGAGCATGGTGATAGATATGTCCCCATCCACGGTAATTAAGCTTGTGGACCTGAGTTCCTGAGTTCCTGAGTTCCTGAGTTCCTGAAGGTCTTGATGCCGCCGCTTTATTCCAGAGTTTCAATCAACCAAACTAACCTGGATTGGTAGCCTAAGCTCAAACCACGCTAAGCAAACCGAAACTTGTAAATCTTGGCACCGCACTACACCCCGTTCCACAATATCCTCATGGCTGCAGCCCCCATACCCCACAACTGTGAAAAATTCCCCAAAGTCTCAAAGCTACAACCGTCCTCACCGGCCAGCACAAGTCAAACTAAACATCTCAATCGAATCGCCATCACCCGCACATCACTACAAGCACCCCCCCCCCCCACCCCCTATAATACAACCCAGTCAGTCGCCTAACTCTATACAACATCCACAATGCCCAAAAGCAAGCGCAACAAGGTCATCACCCTCTCCAAAACGCAAAAGAAGCCCGGTCGGGAAAACAACGAGAAGCTCTTCTCCCAAATCCGGGACTGCGTCGATCAATACCAGCACATCTTCGTCTTCAGCGTCGAGAACATGCGAAACACCTACATAAAGGACGTACGAAACGACCTCGATGACAGCCGGTACATATAACGTTACCCTACCTGCTCCTCATCCCGCAATAAAACCTCTAACATCAACTACGGACAGATTATTCTTCGGCAAAACCAAAGTCATGGCTAAGTCGCTCGGCCTCACCCCCGAAGACTCTTACCGCGACAACCTCAACCAGCTCTCCACCCACCTTTCGGGCAACGTCGGTCTCCTCTTCACCTCCCGCCCCCCCGCCGAAATCCAATCCTTCTTCTCCACCTTTGTACGCAACGATTACTCCCGCGCGGGCTCAATCGCAACCTACACCTTCACCGTCCCCCCGGGAACCGTATACTCCCGCGGCGGCGAGGTCCTAGTAGAAGACGACGTGCCACTACCACATTCCCTGGAAACTACTGTCCGTGGACTAGGGATGCCAACGAGATTAGTCCTTGGGAAGGTCACGCTTGATCAGGAGTTTACGGTGTGTAAGGAGGGAGATGTGCTTAATTCAAACCAGACCAGGCTGTTGAAGTTGTTTGGGAGTGCGATGGCGGAATTTTCTGTTAAATTGATTGCGTACGTAGATTCCCCACCCCGGCTTCAGTTTATGCTAGCCCTACTGTATAACTCTAACAAACTGCTTTTGATGTATACATAGGTACTGGTCATCAACTAGCGGCGAAGTAACAGACCTCGACGACTCCAAAATGGAAGAGTGAAAAAGAAAAGCATCCAAAAGTCGATTTTTAATTTTGTCATTCCATCTTGTTCCATTAAATTTTTTTTTTTATATTTGGGTCATCGGGGTATTTTTCTTGTTTTTCCCTGGGTTCTTCGCAAGCTCATGTTCAGGGTAAGGTACTTTTTTTTTTCTTTTTTTCTCTTGGTCATTGCGATTTGTCCTATTAAGGTTATGGACGATATCTACCTACAGAATACCTGTAACTGTATCATAGCGGCTACATTGTAAAGAAAAAAAAGGATTTATCTACTACTTTTGGTCATGGGGATGGGGAACACTAGGAGACCGAGGGACGATAACACCTACTTTCTCAATCATGTGGAACCGAGTCCACGTTTGAAATAACCATAGCTATAGCAGAGCAGAGATGAGGTGTATAGTTCTAGGTCGTAAGTGTTCCGTTTAGGCGTAAAACTGCCAGTTCCTAAAGAAATTCCAAAAATGTGCAATTGGCCCATAGGCCCTACCTTTCACAAATTCAAGAACTATCACAAGCTAAGCACTGTTAGGTACGTCATTCGGTTCTTCTCTAGGGGGGCGTGGGGTTCGGAGAGGGGGTGGCTACATTGCGGTACGGATCCATAACCTTCATAGAACATTTGTACGTGAACGGTTGCCCACTAGAAAGTATCATAGCATAATTAATTTCGATCAAGGGGGGACTGTGGACAAGACTATAAAGTAGTGCAACCATATCTGACTCCTATGCTTTTTCAAGGAAATTTACTGAGGTCACGAGCTTCATCAAGTACGTGCCTGATACGTATTCTGTGACTTTTCTGAAGTCCTCAAAAAATTTGAAGACGCCATCCCTGAAGATGAACAGCGACAGGTTATGGGATTACCCCATATGAGTGGTAGTGGGCTTGGCCTACAATGGATATGATGATCCTGGGTTCCATCAGGTTATGGGATAGTTATTGTAGTGATGCGATAATCAGAAGAAATAAAAACAAAACGCCGCCTAATTGCGCGGCCTCCATATATTCTATTAAGGATAGGAATGTCACTTACTCTTATTGTTTCTGTCAAGTGTGACGACCATCCCCCACAATCAATGACTGACACCCCTGTACGTCTTTATTGAGCGAATCGAGTTTCTTCTCAATGGGACTAATGGTCTTGTTCGATCTCTGCCTTGAGTTCCTTCTTTGTTCCCATTTTTCGTCTGCCAAACGACCGTAGCAGATTCCAACCACAAGGCTGGGGCCGTAAATGTGAACCAACTCCGTCACAAAGAGTTTGTTAGCGGGCATTTTCCTCGCTACGAAATGCAAATAGAATGGCAATGAACTGCTGAAAAAAACACAACGATGATGAAACGTAGAGCTGCTGATATTTCTCTCAGCCTGGCGCTGTAGAACTGGCTGCATTTCACTTCTTGTAGATTAGCAAGTCTGCCTCCTTCCGAAGAACCCAGACGGATAGAACTGCCGAATGAGCTGGAAACGAAGCCAGCAAATAGACTGACTAGTTTGAAAGTACCGGAAGGGACGCCAAGCGTCGGGGACTGAGGGGCGGGGCCTACTTATATCGTCTTGCTTGATATGGAGGAGAAAGCGGGAGAAGGTAAGAGTTTCTTGTTCCTGCGATGGATATCTGTCTGGTTTGCATAACCAGATTAGAACGGTCCGTTTGTACAATAATGTTATTATCAATGTTGCTACTATACTACTTGTTTTGACTGCCTACCCAATAGTACTTAAGGTACTTCACTGAAACAGCACCCCCTCAACATCAGCCTCGTTTCCTCACATTACCTTAGTAGATGATACACTCTCCCAACCGACCGCCTTGCACCATCAATCATTGACACAAAAGAAAACGAATTATGAACCGCGCTCCTAACCTCCCCGCCCCCTACCGGCCAGCCATGGCCATCAGAAAAAGCTTACCCAACTCAGAAAACCAACAACCCACGTGAGAATTAGAGTAGATTCGTATCCCAGCTTGCTTACTCCAGACATTCCTCCTTACCTCCAAAGCTCGGGAGAAGGAATCGAAAAGAGAAGGAAAATATCAAACCCAGCTCTTACCCTGAACTGACAAACAAGCTAACAAACAAAATGCACCACAGGTAAGAAAAAAAAAGTTCGAAAATGAGTAAAACAGACTGAAGGTTTGTTGAGAGGAAGTTCGCGGTATTGATGCTAGATATCTAGCTGTTTGCTGGCCTATGACTCAAGTTGTCAGGTATGTATTTGGGCATAGAAGAGTTCCCCAGTTAAGCCCTTTCATCTAAAGCCTTTGTAGTTCCAAATACATATCCGTAATAGCCTTGCTCGTGCTTTGCTCTGCCGGTGATACTTGTCTCACCCCATAAACAGCACGCGCATGGAGGGGAAAAAGAGCAAGTAGGTAGTAACTATCGTAACCTCCCTTATCCTTAATCTCCGTTCTCATCCCAGTAGCCAGTCGAATAGATACTCCTGTGCGTAGTTTGTGTCCATCCTTTGGCTGCAAATAACAAACCGACTTTCCGCCGGATTAGGCCGACCGCTTGGTTGTAAGAAGTGTAAAAATAATAGAAGGTAAAGAAGAATTCCGCCGTTCCCGCTGGGGTTGACGATCGACAAATAAACACACACCCACACAAATGTATTCACCATTCTTACCCCCTTACCCAAATGCACACACAACGGGGGTCTTCTGAAGCGATAGTGGCGGCCTAATACCTTCTCCTTCTGGAGTCGCCTCCGCCACCACTATATCCATCCCCATCGTGCTGTCTCTTCCTGCCATGATCATCCCCTGAGCCACCACCACTATACCTACTTCCACCATACCCACCATCCCTGCCACCCCTATCACGATCACCAAATCCTCCGCCAGGGCCATCCCTATCACCTCCATGTCTCCCACCATACCCACCATCTCTTCCTCCACGGTCCCGATCACCGCCGAACCCACGATCCCCGCCACCAAACCCACCTCCTCCACCACGGTCTCCAAACCCACCCCTATCTCCGAACCTCCCTCCGCCACTCTCATACCCACCTCTACCACCACCAAATCTTCCCCCACCTGGTCCTGTAGGGGCATTCGGCGGCGGCGCTCCATGATGCCCATCCCCATTCTGATACCCACCCCCACGATCTCCGAACCCACCCCCACCCTGATACCCAATACCTCTCGGCCCCCTTGGGCCATCAAATCCGCCTCTACCTCCATCAAGCCCACCGCGGCCACCGAATCCCCCACCGCCACGGAACCCACCTGGCCCGCCTCTAAAACCGCCTCGTCCACCGAACCCACCTCGCGGAGCTCCAAAGCGGTCTCCAAATCCACCAGCAGGACCAGCAGGGCGAGCAATTGGTGCTTTTGTATATCCACGCCCACCGAGGCCACCCCCCAGGCGCCGGGGCTTCCATCCTTTCACGGTACGTCCGCGTTCCACGTCGACGAGGACACGGCGGTCTTTTATGCGGATGCCATCGGTTTCTTTGTAGGCGGCTGTGTGGGGTTAGGGCGAAGGAGGTCTATGTATTAGTCATCATACTTCCCTTTTGATTTTAGAAATGGGCGGGGAGGGCGAAAAGGGGGAAGGGGGAAAGTGGAAAGTCAAAAAGTAGTTGATGAGGGTCCTCGCTTTCTTCATTGGCATATATGGCAAGTCACCTCTGAGGTGGAGAGGGGGGAGGAGGGGGAATATGTTATGTTTACCCTTCATGTCCTTTTCCCGCTCGTAGACTATGAATGCATATCCCCTGTGGGGCTTTTTGACGTTGGGGTCTTTAGTTCGAACGATGCGAATCTGCCAGACAGAGGAGAGTTAGCTCTTCAAGTTCCCTGATGAGGCTGCTTAGGGAGGGAAAGGGGCAGGGGGGCAATACCCTTTCAATAGGTCCAAACCTCCCAAACTCCCTTTCTAGATCTGATTCCTTCACCTCATAACTCAATCTAGATACAAACAATGTCTTGTACGGATCTCCCCTGATTTGTTGGTCTTCTGAAGGATGATCTACACAACATCAACATCGTCAGTGATTAGGAATATCTATACCTCTGAGAGGAAAACATACACTTCTCTGTAGCCTCTTTCAACTTCTCCTCCGCCCGCTGCTTCTTCTCTTCCCTTAACCTCTCTCTCTCCTGCTGCAAACTTTCAGTTGGCATATAGTCATCATCCACAGGATCATTCAGCGCATCGAGGAACGCAGCCACGCCAGAGACGTGTGGAGTGCGTCGTTGCTCGGGGGCAAAGTCGCTAGGGGGGAGGTATCGGAGGGGTGGACGAGGTTGGAAGAGAGCGAGGAGGTTTCCGGGGAGTTTGTCTGTCATATTGGTTGATTTTCAGATGTGGGTTGGTTTGTAGGAGGTTAGGTCAGGCCTCGGGGAGGCGTGTCGATGCAAGTTTGGGGTGCTCTTATAACGCTGTATCACGATCGCGAGATTCCTCGAGTAAGACAGAATGCTGAGTCTAAAAAGTTACAGGACTTGAGCAGTGATGTGCGCGATATGCGAAACCTGCAGCTGCGTTGCGTTGCGGTGAGCCAGCAAGCGATGAAACGACGCGACCGGCAAAATGACTGCGAGTAACAAAATTCCTTCAGCGCCTGCGAAAAGATCAGATAAGCCAATCCCCATCAATCTAATCTTATCTTATCCCATCTTATCACCTTCAATATTATCCCTCCGGCCCGACAGAAGAGTACCCCACAACTCTTGTCCCTTTCCTCCGCAGACCACCCCCGCTGAAGGTACCCACCATGTCTGTGCAAGGCCTGCGCACCATTTCAAAAGCCCAAAACGGTCTCGCAGGGTTCATTCTCCAATGCAAGCGTCTTGAGTTCAACTACTGCGACTGGGCAGGTTCCAGTGGAGGAATGAAGTACTTCCCTCCCCATCACACTCCGCAAATAACCAGAAAAAAAAAATTTAAATCGCTAACCCCCCCTCCCACAGAGCTTTCCTCACGCACAACCTCCCCAACTTTGCCAAAGCCAACCCCCAAATCGAAATGGTCGTCTCTCCCCGCCCACATAAGCACCCCATCATCCGAGGCGTGTACATCAATGGCCGAGAAAAGGTCATTTGTGTCGGGAATCTCCAGCACCAGCAGATCTTGGAGAAGGCAAACCTACTCAAGAATAGTGGTGGGTTGAAGCTCAAGAAAATCAATAAGCCGGTGGCGAGTGTGAATGAGTCTGTAAGAGGTATATTCTCGCCATTCCATGGCGTCAAGCATGAGATATAAGCTAGTGGTGGGCTTCGTTTGGAGGTTGGAGCTTGGAGCTTGTTGTGCCAGGCAGCTGAGGTTAAAACTAAGGGAGGAGGAAGGAGAGAGGAGATTGTATATACAGCATGGAGAGCTCATGCAAGATGGTTCCAATTTGAGATGGAGCAGAAACTCAGGCATGGTGCTCTATACGATAGAGGCAGTTATGATTGTACTATATCACTTCAATTCCCTTTCATTTGTTCATTGCGAGTATAAAAAGCATCATCTTCCACCATCTGCTAAGGAGCAAATAAGTGCATATGGAGGTAGACATCTCCAACAAAAAGTTAAATACAACGCATGACTGCTTAACTGCGCTAAGTATAAATATATTTTGAGATAAGTCGCAATCAGACATTTCGCGTATACACCTATCACGCGACAGCAATAATTGTCGCATGTTTGGTTTAACCATAGCACAAACAAGGAGCGGCCTGGAAAGCAGCAAGTTGGTAAGTATGTTTGAGAAATGAAAGTCAAGAGAGATACAGGGGGGAAATCAGAGAAGAGAGAGAATGTCATTCAATCCACAACCGCAGAGATTCCCGAAGAAGCAGGTCTTTGCTGGCTTATGTCTTCCCTTCGTCGTCTCTCGCCCGGTCCGTCGCCACACACTCGCTCCATGTATGCTTGTATGGTCTTACTCCCCCATCTGGTCCATTCCCGACACTACACCGCCGATCTCACCGGCCCTTTCACCGGGAACCCGTGCCGCAACGACTTTGCACCGCTTATGAACCACCACGCCCCCTCTGCTGTCCCCTCGCCCTATTCACAGTTGCCCTTCCTCTTGCCAGCCCTACACCTCGCCCACGGACCGTCCTTGAGCGGAACATTGGCGCGTTTCTACCCACAGTAACCAATCAGCATCGTCATTAATTGGATTCGTGGGGAAATGGAGATGAGCGTACCGCAACATATCCGGAACAATAAAGAACCGCACATGGCTTCCTCTTATGTAAACCTGGTCGAGATGGGAAACGCGCCCGTCGCGGGCAGTAACAGTGATGTCTTTGAGTTGGACGTTCATGTTGTCTTCAGCTGCAGGTGAGGTAAACCACATGTGTCAGTGTCTTGCGCATGCGACATTGCAGGGCTGGGGCAAGGGGAGGAAAAGGCACCTTCAATAAGCTTCCCACGGAACACCTGCCCAGAGGTAAGTTCAAGAGTACATATGTGGCCCTGCTCGCACCGCGTAGAAATTAGCAACTCAATCCAACCGGGCCTTCGCCATACACCCAACACAATTCAGATCCCCCACCCCCACCACAGGCGTTGTAGGGAGCGGGAGGAATCCGGGGGGGGGTGGGGGGGGGGGATGGCGTCGAAGAGGTCTAAGCACGCACCTGTGCTTCGTTCAACAGCTTAATTGGAATCCCGATGCTTCCAAGGGACGCCATGTTTCCTTCCCAGCGTAATTCGTTAATTCGCTGCTATTGACGATCGTGAGGGCGAGTTGGCAATTGGACGTAGTGCGCTTGAGTGTGGAGGAGGAAAGTGGTGGGAGGAACGGATGAGTAGACCCAGCGAGCGTAATTTGTTCTGTTGCTTCTGTCTGGTTGCAATGGAGATTTGTGCTTCTGTCGCACGCTGTGCTGTGCCTGTGCTGGGGTGGGCCTTTGGCTGGGGGACTAAGCGGACTTAAGTAAGGACGATGGGCGGCTTACCTGATCATGACTGGGGGAGCCGCACGCTGCGCTGCTTGCGGGATAATGGGGAAATATTAATCTGGGAATATGGGGGGGGTGAGGGGATGAGGGAAAGCTTATCGTACTGTATGTTAAGTACAGTAACAAGTTACTGGGGGCAAGAGCTGCACACATGTCGATATGGAACAGTGGCCTCAAATATTTCACACAGGAACGTAAAACAGCCGCGACTGGGCAGACAGGCAGACAGGCAGACAGGCAGACAGACAGACAGACAGGCAGACAGACAGACAGACAGACAGACAGACGCAAGCACCAAAATGACCGACCCCTCTAGTTCTGTGCCCCTGTGCGCACGATGTAAATCCTCCCCCGGCTCCGTTACCGGCCGGAACGACCCCCTCTGCAGGTGCCGTCCTCAGCCTTCCCTCGTCCCCCCCACCTTTTGCACTCTACTAACATTGCTCCTTCTACAGTACATGCTTCCTCTCCTATGCCCGCTCCAAGCCCATCAAGCGGATGGACCCTTTTCGGGTCCGCAATACCTCCAACAATGCCTCCCCCCCACTCCTCCTCCTCCCGTTCTCATTCGGTGTGAGCTCCTTGACCTTACTGCACATCCTCAAGGAGCAAATGTCCTCCCAGCGGGCAAGAGTCGGAAGAACTGGATATGAACTGCTAGTGGTCTGGGTTGACGACAGTGGGATCAGTGGGGATGGATCTGGGAGTGTACGAAAGAAAGAAACATTCGTGAACCTCGAGTCCCATTTCGGCAGTGAGGGTTCAGGGATTACGTTCAAGTCGGTCCGGTTAGAAGATATCTACATCTACAGCCAATCCCAGGACGCCTCCATCTCATCCGACGGAGGCACAAATCTCGAAAAGCTCCAGGCCCTTATCTCCTCCCTCCCCTCTCTCTCTAGCAAACAAGACATCCTCACTACTCTGCTCACCCGCCTCCTCACCCTCCTTGCCATCCAGCACTCCTCCCCCGCAATCCTCTTCTCCCACAGCACCACTCGCCTCGCTGAAAAAACCCTCTCCGAAACCGCCAAAGGAAGAGGCTACTCCGTCCCCTGGTCTACATCCGACTGTGCCATCCCTCTCCCCCCATCACCACTGCCCCAATCCCCACATCGACAACTCCAAACAATCTACCCCCTCCGCGATCTCCTCAAAAAAGAACTCCGCACTTATCTCTC
>Ga0307511_10005416_pt1 | contig 12988 bp, 18 predicted proteins | sample 13_EM_MG_FD_200266 | JGI IMG/M metagenome (GOLD analysis project Ga0307511, IMG submission 200266) | Populus trichocarpa ectomycorrhiza microbial communities from riparian zone in the Pacific Northwest, United States - 13_EM | ecosystem: Host-associated > Plants > Roots > Unclassified | place...
TGTCCTGTTCCAACCTAGTTCCCTTGTCCCTGCTTTTCCTCCATCGTCCCTGTAACACTAGTTCCCCGTTTCTGCTTCCACTCTGGTTTATTTTCCTGTCTGCTTCTGCTCCCTCCCTTGTCTCGACATTAAGGTGTTTACTTGTCACCATATATACTCACCTTAGTTCTCATTACTATATAAACTACCAAACTCCAGCCTAGTAGTCCTTAGATCAAATCTTGACTAAGATAGTCCTCACCTCTGTACTACTCCATGCTCTCCTAATTCCACTCTGTTCTCCTAAACTCTGGCCAACTCCAGTCTCCATCCTATTTCGTCCCCTTGATCCTATGTCTGCTCCTAGCAAGTCTCCTACTCGCACAAGGGCAAAAGCCACCTCTGTCCCAGACTTGAGACTAGACCTCTTAGGACTTATCCCACCTCTGGGATGTCCTTTGCTCCAGACAAGCTACGCTCAACTCTGGACTACTTTCCCACAGTCTGGACTTACTCCACAAAACCTGGACTTACTCCCAGTGCTCCTCTAGTTCCCAGACTTTTTTCATATGACCCAGACTTGACTCTCTGCACTAACTAGCACCTACTAGTGTCTTGACTTACCTCCTCATTAGTCCCCTGCACCCCTGGACCTTCTAGTAAGATTGTTGAGGAGAACCGATCCTGACAGTCACATCATCGTCATCATGTCACCATGTCATCTGTGTGTGTCATCCATCATGGGTCATTGGTGTCAGTGCAGAAACAGAGAATGCAAGAGAGACTTACCTCCAGGCTACCACCACTTGCATTGTTGATGCTGCATCAACAACGCAAGTGGTGGTGGGATTGTCATCATCGCTGGTGGTGGGCACTTCAACAATGCAGGTGGTAGGGTCATTGTGCTAGGGATAGTCATTGTCAGTAGTGTGTTGACAGGGTGGTATGTAAGTACTTACCTTGGTTTTGTTATGGCAGAGTATGCAGGACTTAGAGAATATTTGAAGCATTGTAATTACAAAAAGTCCCTCTCCCTTATAGTTCTTCATCACCACCCATGATGACAATGACAATGGCATTGCCAACATCAGGTATGCAGTTCCCCATCAGTCGTCAACACTGACGACCATGACAGCCCAATGTCGATGATCACCACCCCTGACAACAACAACAACAGCAACAACATCATGCAGCCAAGATGATGATGACGACATCTCCATCGCCATCATTGCTACCAGGTACGTACCACCACCATGGAGCCTCCACACTAACAAACAATATGACAGTCTTCATCACTGACAATCACACCACCACCAGCATCAATAACCACACCACCACTGTTGCACCACACCAGCACCACCAACTTTGACGATGACAGCAACAATGACAACACCAGCACCCCCACCATCATCCAATGACAATGACCCCCACCTGTGTTGATGACAATGCCAATGATGTGGCCACCACCCCACCACTGCTGACGACGACATGGTCACCACCACTGTCGTCAACAATGATGCAACCACCCCCAACCTGCATGGTTGATCTGGCCAACACCAGCGACAACACCGCACCAATGTTGACGATGATGCGACCACTCCACCCCCACCTGCCTTGACACCATGGCTACCACCACTACCCCACCACTGTTGATGACGATGATGCGGCCACTACCACCACCCTATCACCATTGTGGACAACACGACTACCCCCAACCTACATCAATGATGTGGCCACCACCAGCAATGATGACGACATGACCAACCCCCCCAGCATCACCAATGTGGCCACCACCACGTCGTTCTCATTGATGACACAACCACTCCCTATTTGTTGCCAGCTAATATTAATTCAATAGTGGCAATGTATTAATTTGATAGTAGTGATATAATAACAATTACATTCAATGTACTAGTGTAATTGATTTTGCTACCCATTATAAGTCTGTCTAATATAAATATTTGATTGGCTGATAATCAAATCTATTGCACATATGATAGTCTGAAGATCTAAGCATATGCTAAGCTGAAACCTCTAATATTCTGATTTACTGAGTAACCAAGTGTCTGAACTTACTGATTTCCTGACAATCTGAGGATATGCTGAGCTAAAACCTCTGATATTCTGATATTCTGAATGTCTGAGTATCTGAGGTTTCTGCATACATGATTTTCTGACAAACTGGCAGTCTGACCTTCCTAAAGGTCTTGGGATCTGAGAATTTGCTGAGCTGAACTTCACCTGGTTAGCTGCTGGTCTTGTATGTCTTATTTCCTGTGTAGCTAGTAGCCTTATTGACTGATATGTCTGATGATCTGAAAGTTGACCTGACTGAGTGGTTTTAAAAGAATCATTGACTAAGTGTCTGGCTAACTGATGGTCTTATATGTCTTATTTCCTGTCCAGCTAGATGTTTTATTAGCTGATATGTCTGATATGTATTATGGCCTGTGAAACTAGTAATCTTACTAGCTGAAATATCTGAAAGCCTGAGGGTCCACCTAACTGAGTGGTCTTATATGTCTGAAATGTATTATGGCCTGTGAAACCAGTGATCTTACTAGCTGACATGTCTGAAAGCCTGAGGGTCTACCTGACTGAGTGGTCTTATATGCCTTATTTCCTGTCCAGCTAGAGGTCTTATCAGCTGACATGTCTGAAGGTCTGGCTGTCTGGCTGTCTGATTTCAGACACCACCTTGTGCTGATGGTCTGAAATGGTCTGACTGGCTGATCTGACTTATCCATCTGAACTATCTGATTCCTGACACCTCGGACACTGTAAGTCAGTTCAGACAAATTGTCATGTTGCTGATGCAGAGAATTGACGACTTCCTCACGTCGTTCAAGGCACTCAAGGTTGAAAGTGGTTGTGAGGATGGCCACACAAGGGACTTGCTCAAAGAGCAGTCCAAAGGAACCTTTTACAACAGGTGTACCTGTGACATGCACGGGACACTTACATAGCTTTAGGCATGTCAGTAAGAGCTGTCAGTCAAAGTCAGGAGCTATTCCTGATTAACACTCAACCGACTACCTGCTACTTCCAGCAGGGTAGCTTCCCATCTTCATTGGGCTCTCAGTCCCAGGGGTATGGCACCCCCATGGACATAGGCGCTGCACAGCAGCAACAACAGAGGGGCAAAGGACTCCAATGTTATAATTGCCAAAACTTTGGCCACATTGCAAGGGAACATGACCAACCATGTCACCCACATTGAGGGCAACCCCAGCAGAACTGGGCTGCACAAGCCCCTGATGATGATGAACGTGTCAAGGCTGTGCATGGCATGTCCTTCTCCAAAATGAGGGACTATTTCCATAATTTAAAAATGATTAGAGAGTGAGAACAAATTGGGCATCCTTGCTCTTGAGTCTGAGTTGGACAGTGCTGTAAGAATCTTGGACTATTGTTTGTCTTGTGCTAAGTCTCCCCAGGCACAGGATATTTATAAGTACTGCTTGTCTCTGCTTTCTCGTAAAATAGTAAAAACTCAGAAAAAGTCTTCTCTTCCTGTAGTTTCTCCTGTCCCCATTTCTGTAAACAAGTACTCTGTTCTTAGTGTTGAGGACTGTAGCAATGAGTCTCCTGTATTTAATGTAACTTCTGCATCCTCTAAGGGAGTCCCTACCCAGGGCTTGGCACCAGAGGTTAAATTGAGTGTGCTTAATTCCCTGTCGATATGTAGTGAACTTTCTTCCCCTTCTTCTCCTTTGGCCCCTGAGGAACCAGAAAGTCCTGCTGGAACTGAAGAGGTTGTTTCTTCCTTGAATTTACAGAGGTCCTTCACAATGGAATGTGAAGTGATGGTACCTGTCTGACTCCATGGCCCCCTTAATGTTATTAAGGTAGACACTCTGCTGGACAGTGGCGTTACTGGATGTTGTTTCAAGTTATCTAAGCTGGTAAAGCCCATACCTGTGCTTAATGTAGATGGCACTAGGAATCAGGAGGGCGACATCATGCATTATGTATTGCTTACAATCCATGTTGGAAAACATGCCGAAAAGCTATGGTGTGCAGTCACATGTTTTGGAAAGATGCTGTTGATTCTCGGTCATACTTGGCTTAAAAAGCATAATCCCAGTATAGATTGGACAACTGGGTTGGTTAACTTAAATAGGTGTCCTCCCAAGTGCAAGTCGCTCTTGGAGACATGTTTCACTAAATTATTACATGAAAGCGAATCCCAGGAAACTTGGATTCAGGCTGTGAAGTCACATGATTCGAAGGTTACTGTCAATGAGTCAACCCTAGAGGATGCACAGAAGCTTGTTCCTCATGAATATTGGAAATATTTAGATGTCTTCTTGAAGAAGTCTTCAGAATGCATGCCACTTAGGAAGCTGTGGGATCATGGCATAGACCTAAAGGAGGATTTCCCACCTAAGAAAGGACATTTGATACCCCTGTCGGTGGATGAGCAGAAAGAAACTGAGGCTTTTCTTGATGATCAGCTGGTGAAAGGCTATATTTGCCCTTCTATTTCTCCTCAAATGTCTCCTGTGTTCTTTGTCACCAAAAAGGATGGCAAGAAGTGCGTGGTTCAGGACTATCGTTATTTAAATGAATGGACAATAAAGAATAACTATCTGCTACCCCTGATCAGTCAGCTTGTTGACAAGTTGAAGGGCTGTAAACTCTTCACGAAGATGGATTTTCGTTGGGAATACAACAATGTCCAGATTAGGGAAGGTGACAAGTGGAAAGCTGCATTTGTAACGCACAAAGGGGCTTTTGAGCCCAATGTTATGTATTTTGGTCTGTGCAATTCACCCGTGACATTCCAAAAGATGATGAATGAAATCTTCCATGATATGTCGGATGTCTGTGTAGTGTATATTGATGACCTTATGATATTTATGACCATGGACAAGCCAGAAAAGCATGACAGAATCGTGCTTGAAGTATTAAAAAGGTTACATGATAATGATCTGTACATCAAACCTGAGAAGTGTCACTTCTGCATTACCGAAGTAGACTTCCTTGGTATGATTGTGTCATGTGACAGGATAAAAATGGCCCTGAGAAAGTTAATGCTATTTTGAAGTGGCCAGAGCTGATGAATGTAAAGCAGGTCCGTGCATTCTTAGGCCTTGGTAATTTCTATAGACAGTTTATTAAGGACTATGCAATCATGGCTAGACCAATGACAGACTTGACGTGTAAGGACATTGTGTTCAACTTCAGAGATAAGGAACACACTGTGTTTGAAGCCTTGAAGGCTGCCTTTACCCATGCTCCAGTGTTACAGTACCAGTGATTGAAGCGCCAGTGGTCAACCAGGTGTGTATGCCAGTATAGCCAGTGGTAGCTGTGCCAGCCAGGATCATGGCGGTGGCCATATGCCTAATTAGGAAGGTAGCACAGATTTCCATTTGCATAGGTAGTCATGCCCTTGTCAGTAGCAAACAATCCCATTCAACACAATCCCCTACTATGAATACATCTTCAAGCAATCAGAGCTGGTGGTGGGCCCATTTTGATGAACATCCAGGCATTGCAATGAGAGAAGAGGCCGCCTATGCCAATATTAAGGAGAAAAGAAGCAAAGTTATGTGCCAACTCTGCAAGATTGCAGGAATAATCGATGAACAACAACAAGATCATGTTGCCCATCAGTAGGGCCAACTAGCTATTGTCTGAACACAAGATCAGATCCTTGAATGGAGTGGGTACTACTCATTTGTGCCATTGCTCAGTATTGGCTAATGTAGTGTACACTGTATTAACTTGAATGTCTTGGTAGTGTGGGCCTATGGTCCTGGAGAGGGTTGTAGTCAGGATCCCAGATGTCCATGGCTACAGGGACATGCTGAGACAATGGTACCACACCTCAGGAATTGTTGGAAGCAGCCAGATGGTGTCCATCAATGTGCAGAGCAGCAATCTGTTGCCCATGGGTGGATCCAGGCTTCATCTGACATGGTCATGCAGTCATTGCAGACCACCATCCCCCCAGCACCACAACCAGCAATCACTGTGCAGATGCCTGCACACCCTGGTATCACCCAGTCATCTCATACCCCACTGACACCCTTTCTACCACCACTTCAGCTCTCATCTTTTGGCAATCCTTCTTCATCTCTGGTCTTACCTCAGGTGATTGACCCAGCTCTTATCTCCCCTACTGGTGGTCTTGGACTAGTACCCTATTCCTTGTTACCCTCATCTGGCTGTGTGAGTCCTGTTCCCAGTTCAATTCTATTACCATCAGCTCCAACCTCCCACTCTGGCACTCCTGTCATGGAAAGCCTACCTTTACCCCCAGCTTTGAAATGTCAGCGTCTTTCATCACAGCGTCTTCCATCTGGCACCCCCCCTCCAGTTTCAGGTTCTGTTATGCAGTGGTCTGCTGCTCAACAGGATCACTTTGAGCATCATATGGCCAACATTACAGCCTCCTGTGGCTTCCCTTTTCATTGGGTGGAGAACCCAGCTGTTAGGGACTTCCTAGATGATTTTTTCCCACATACATCTCATCTCTCCAGTTATCAGTTGACAAATTGTGTTATCCCCCAACAGGTTAGCCATTATCAACAGGCTGCCAAGGATGCTAGTGGAGAGTGTGAGGGCACTTTGCAGACTGATGGGTGGACTGGGGTAAATTTCCACCATTTAGTTGCATTCATGGGCACTGGCAGTGAATTTCACACAGGCTGCCCATTGTCGGCTGTATGAGGTATTAATCATGTTTGGATTTTTGACACTAAAGTATTAGGAGATGTTGGCAGCCTCATCAGGTGAGGAAAAAGTAATGGTCTCAGCCATCATGGATAGCCTGGAGAAGCGCTGGGATAAGAGTGACCAGGAGGTATTTGTTGCAGCTGTCATCCTCAACCCAATGTACAAGACAAAGCCATTTGCTCAAATCTGCAAATTTACCTATGCTAGCATATATTCACTCCTAGTCAAGTTTTGGAAGTGCTTCTATCATGGTTCAGAGCCTCCTGTACAGCTGCAGCAGGACATGATGTCCTATTTCCGAGGTGTAGGTGACTATGAGAGCATGGATACTTGGGTTCAAGCTACAGTTCAAACCTCTGCAACTAATGTAAGTGTTTGGTTCAGTATGTTTGTGGTTATTGATACACTAGTCTGGTGTTATTTAGCATCAACTTCCTGATCCTATTCAGATGTATGAAAGCATCTCATTCCCTGGCCAGGATCTCTCCCCATTGCACAAGCTTGCACAGCACATATTTTCTGTCTGTGCCAACTCTGCTTCCTGTGAACGTCTCTTTAGCAGATTTGGACTCATCCTGACATGCCTTCGCTCTCGTCTTGGACTCAAAAATCTCTTGAATCTAGCTGAGCTGTCCCTTCACCTTAGGGATGAAGACTCTCAGTCAGGGAAGACCACTGAGAGGCTGCGACATAAAAGAAAGATTATCCCTGGTCCCCCTGTTGCCAATCCTTCCATTCTAGTATCCCAGCCCACCTCTCAGGCAGCTGTAGTCCATCAGCCCATCTCATCAGATATGGCTAGCTCCTCAGAGTCTTCTTTGGACCAAGAGAATCACACTCTATCAAGCTCACATCCTGAACATGGAGATCTTGAGTCCTTTTCTGCAATTGTGGATGATCTTGGTCAATGGTCAGATGTCGATGATGAGAATGATGCTGACTTTACTTCTCCATTTGAGAAGGAGTCACTTTGTTCACTCTTTAATTTCCAAGACAAAAGCTGGGTGGAAATGACAGAGAAGATCAGTCTCAGGTCTCTGGATGAGGAACTGGAGCTGTATGAGCTAATTGAGCTTGATGCAGAGGGTGAGGATGATGAACAGGAGTTTGATAGTATGATGAGCAGCATCTAAATGTGATTTTGAAATGTTCTGAAGTCTACCTTTGTAAATCTACATGCTTTGGCACTAGTTGTACTGAAATGATTGCTATTTGACTGCCAATAACCATTGTATTTGTGTTCGAATCAAGTATTTGTCTGGCATGGATGCTTACATAAGTACGTTGTACCCAAACCTCCCCCATTCTTGTTCTTGTTCTTGCTCTCAGTCATTCTTGTTCTTGTCCTGGATCAAGGAATCTACAAATATTGCTCAAGTGTCTTGTACATGAATTGATTAGATAATATATCACATGACTTCTACCCAATCAAATGATGCCATTTTGCCTGTGGGAAAGGCTGCCACCATGATCATGGCTTTTACCTCCACCAGGGTTGGCTTTCTGGCCTGCCACTGATGCACTACTGGCACTCAAAACACTGTACAGTACCCTGACCAGGACCACGAATTCTGCCTCAAAACCAATGTGTCTGAGTTCACCATCATGGGAGTGATATCCGTGAAGTGCAAAGATGGTGAATTTAGACCAGTAGTGTACATGTCACACTCCATGACTCCACCTGAATGCAATTATCCTATTCACGATAAAGAAATGCTGGCCATTATAAAAGCCACAGAGGCCTGGCACCATTATCTTGAGGCCACTCCTTATGCCTTTGAGATATACATGGACTACCATAATTTAACGTACTTTATGAAGTCGCAGAATCACTGTAAGTGCCAAGCACACTGGCAGATGTGGATGATGCACTTCAACTATTCCTTAATTTATAAGAAAGGAACCCAGATGCACGTTGCAGATCTGCTTAGTAGGCAATTAGACTACTATGTCTCTAGTTCTGAAGATAACAAGGATCAAACCTTGTTAAACCCTGTATCTATTAAGTTGATCAATGTCACTGATCAGACTTATGAAGAGCGCCAGTTGCTTATCATGGACTTTCATGACATTCCTGTTGCTGGACACAAGGGTGTCAAGGCTACTTATAATGCACTCAGGAAGCACTATGTGTGGCAAGGGATGAAGGAGCAGATTCAGACATACATGAAGCACTGTCAAAAGTGCCAACAGTTGAAATTGTCAAATCAAAAGACTTCTGGAAGTCTACTCCTGCTCCCTACACCTGGTGGCCCATGGCTTGATATCACAATGGACTTTACTGAGATGCCAGAATCCCTCAGTTACAATAATATATTAGTAGTTGTCGATCACTTCTCCAAAGAAGTAGTCTTTGTGCCATGCACTAAAGAGGAGACTGTGTTGTCAACCGCAGAGCCATTTAGAGACCATGTCTGGTGTCAACATGGACTCCCAAGTACCATAGTCTCCAACTGTGGATCAGTCTTTGTGAGCAACTTCCTGGGGGAGTTGTATAGACTTTTAGGCATGAAGCGCAAGATGTCCACTGCCTTCCACCCTCAAATCAATGGTCAAATAGAGCGGTAGAACTGCAAAATTAATCAGCCTCTCCACACTTATGTCAATGATCATCAAAACAAATGGGCAAAGTGGATCAAAATTGCTCAGTTCATCTGGAAAAACACGGTCTCAGAGGTCACTACTGATTCCCTGTTTGGAATTACCTGGAGTTATTCCCCTTGCATGGGTGTAGAACCAGTTGTGACAGCAGCCCCAGTGGATAAGGACTTTGCAGCTATATTTAATAAAGTTGTTGAAGCCTCTGAGAAGGCTAAACACTCTATGAAGCTACAGGCGGATAAACACAGAAACCCTGCCCCAGACTATACTGTACGCCAGCAAGTTTGGCTGTCCACTGACAATCTACATATGTTTAATCGCACTTCCAAGAAGCTTACAGAGGAATGGATTGGCCCCTATGAGGTCACATGTGTTACCCCTAATGTGGTAGAACTTAAGCTCCCAAAAGCCCTTCGTATTCACCCAGTTGGGAATGTGTGTCATGTGTTAAACCTTATTTAGGTCCTCTCCCTGGACAACCCATGTCCCAGCCCAGCCTGGTACATGGCTCTGAAGAACACGATGAAGAATACAAAGTGGAGTATATAGAAGGCAACTCCAGTATCTGGCACACTGGAAAGGCTATGAAGAGCATGAGAGGACATGGGAACCCTTGTCAAACTTGAAGAACTCTCCTCTGGTAGTTGAGCGTTTTTATAAGGAGAATCCTTCTGCTCCTCGAAAGCCCCGAATGGCTCAGTCAGACTTTGATTCTTTATTTAGTTGTATCCCTGAAAACCTTACAGTTTGTGATGCTCAGTTCTGCAGTCTGGAATCCTGCAGCTGAGGGGGGAGTAGTGTAACAGATCTTAACTTTTTATCTTATCTTATTGTAGTGCACTATCTTATCTAGGCATCTAATCTACTGCATGGCTGTTCATGATATCATAGCATAGCCTTAGCTCCACACTGATGTCATAAACCTGCCCTTAAGTACATGCTGTAGCCTTGAGGCCTGTAGTATATATGCTGCTCAATGCAGCACCCAGAGGCTCTCCATTTGAGCTCTCTTTGGGTTTTCACTCATAAGACTTGGATCCTACCCTTCCTCCTCAGAAGTTGTAGTGGTTATCTTGGGCTTTGTCCTAGGGTTGTCTCAAGAGGACAGAGGCTGCATGGGAGGATGAAGTTGGACAGATGAAACCAAAGCGAAGGTTTTCGTCAATGAATCCCCAAAGGGTTTCAAGCTCAGTGGGGGAGAGTGAGTAGAGTCTACCAGGTGGTAATGGCACTCCTTCTTCTAGTTCTATCTTAAGGTCACATTCCTGGTGAGGTGCGAGTACCGATGCTTTTGCCTTGCTAAAGACATTGGCAAAGTTGTGGTATGCCTCGGGGACAGAGGAGAGGTCAGGAGCAGCATCAACCAATGCAGCGCAAAAGCTGCCGTCAGGCTTCAGCTGAATAGAGAACTGTTGAGAGCCATCAAGCTGTCAAGCCTTCAGAAAGGCTGCGGTGTTGATGAGAGCGATTGGAGGTGCCTGAAGACTGGGAGCCTAAGGCAAGTCAGTCAGGGAAGGAGATGAGACTGATGTGTCATCAAGTCTCAGCACGCTCGGTGAGTGCACTACAGGGTTGGGGAGTGAGCTCGGGGTTGGCACTTTCTGTGTAGATGTTCTGAACTCAATACTGCTCAATACCCAGTCAATTGATGGATTGTATCGGGTGAGCCAGTTATATCTGAGAACTGTCTTACAGTCAGAGTCCAACAGGGTGACATCACCAGAGGGAAAGCAGATGGGTAGATTGGTTGCTTTGGTGATTATGGTGGTGGTGGTACTGTCAAATAGATGGAGAACAATCAGGGATACCAAGTAGCATGAAACATCAGCAAACAAGCATAAGGCTGTACAGAGTTCTACAGGGCTGTACAGCACCACAGATGTTAAAGAGAGGTACCTACTAACACAGAGATTTACAGAGCTTCACAGTGCTGTGCACCTTCATCAACAAAGCACCAGGGACTCAGGCAACTCAACTGGACAGGATGTACAGAAATATGTACATGCTTGTGTATGCTTGTCCACACAATCTGTGCTCCCTCCATAGGTTGGTAGCCCCAAACAATGTTATATTTCGTAGATATTTTTGTAACATGATGCAAAATGGTGATAATACGATCAATCAAGAATGGGGATAAACTCATCCGAGTACACCACCACAGGAGCCTTGGCCATCATCGTGCTAGGACGAGATAATGAGCAATGAAATGATGGAAATAAAAAATTTACCCAGCAGAAGTCACCCATGCAACTCGCAAAGCCTTTGTTTTGGCGGCATGCTTTGCATTGGAATCGATGATGCGCTGCATGTTGATGAAACCGTTGAAGACCTTGGAGTAGCCAGCATATTTGAAGTTACGATCCTGCCGAGTCCCAGTTACATTATATTCATCAATCGTGGCTCTCAACTGCAGGAAATATAAAGTATAAAGCATGTCAGCTGTTCCCGAAGCAGAGTGACGAGATGAGAACATTACCGCAGTTGCTGCCAAGCAGATAGCGACCTTGGGGGCCTCGTGTCCGAAGACCTCTGGGAAGACAGGGCCAAGAGCTGAAGCACCGGTGTAGAAGAACTCAGTGACTAGGGCGGCCAGTGCAGGAGCAGCGAAGTTGTTTGTGGATCCCTGTAACAATGAAGTTAGCAGATGTGTTATTATTGAGTATGACTGACCTCATCATCAACACCATCCCGCACGAACATAGAACCTCTGATGAGGTCCTGAGCGGTAGCCAAATTGTCCTCGGCAGAAAATTGATTGCCCAGGTTGTAAAAGTGGGGAACAATGTCGCGAGCCTTTGATTTCAATGTTGAGCGCCACGTCATCAGGGCCTCCCAAAGCTGTGGTTGTCGTGGTGGCAATAAACAGCAGTCAAGAAGAAGCAATTTTAGGAATGAAGTAATGCAAAATGGGTACTCACCAATACACAGAACTCTTTGCGATAATGCGGCCAATAGCCTTCAAAAGCTTGTAAGATCAGTGGCAATGTGAGTGAAATTTGGGCTAACCAGAAGGAACACCCTCGCATTCCAAAATGGCTTCATTGAAACATTCAATGCTCGTGACGTTGAGGAATGTGGCACAGTCGGGGAAAGAGCACTTTGTCATGCATTCACACTGAGAGATCAATTTCACCTGCTGTCACGACCGTGACATCCGATCACCCTGTACCCTACTGTCCGATCGCGTCCATGCGTTCGCCGTCCATCTATTGTATGTACTCCCTTTTCCGTTTCTTTCTATCTGTTCTGTATCGCCACCGATCGGTGAGCGCATTGTCCAATCTGTCTCTCTGTACGATTACCTAATATGTTTCCTTTCTTGTTTCCGGTCACTATACGTTCCCGTCCCGTTCCATTACTAATACGATACTCATCGGTAACCCGGTTATCGCACTTACCGTACTTACTCAGCGTGCAGCGCGACTGCGCTCGTCGCTCGTCGGTAATCCCGACTTCCTGTACATCGCCTCATCCGTTCTACTTAGTATAAAAACCTAGATACTCGGTCTGTTGTAGTTTCAGTTCGAATATCGAATAAGATACTTCCTATCTGTTCTCCCTTTGTACTCTCCGTCTCTGCCCTCGTACAAGCACTCGGTCGTAGACCGTTTACCCTCGGACACTCCGTATAAACCTCGGTTGGCCTTCCTATCATTCGGGAAGCGCGACTACGCTACGTAGCATCTCGGTCTTACCGCTAGACCAACCTCTGACCCCCAGA
>Ga0307511_10005417_pt1 | contig 12986 bp, 17 predicted proteins | sample 13_EM_MG_FD_200266 | JGI IMG/M metagenome (GOLD analysis project Ga0307511, IMG submission 200266) | Populus trichocarpa ectomycorrhiza microbial communities from riparian zone in the Pacific Northwest, United States - 13_EM | ecosystem: Host-associated > Plants > Roots > Unclassified | place...
GCTGGTTGTTACCGACATTAGTTGTTCTGATTGAGAAGACAAATGTAGATTGAATCTCAGAAGCTCCGGCTCAAGTAATACCCCGCCAGCGTGGCCGCTATGGTCGTTGTCTTACCATTGCTGTATGTCTCACATCCCGCCATAGGCTGGCACTGCATATTATGCAGGGGGGTGCGTAGTAAATTCCCCCCAGGCACTGTATGTATGTACAGTATGTAGTACTTAAAGGTCAGTGAAGGGATGATTGCCTAATGGCCAATGTTGACAATACCTAGTTATTTAATAGGGACAACGGTGACTGACGTACTACAATAGTACTACAATATACTAGCTGCGGGGATTTACCGTACGTGTTCATAGTTCTACTTAATTATGGTGTTAAACCCCCATTGCATTAGCTAAGGAGGGTTCCACTTTGGCCTCGGGGTTGATTGTATATGCTACACAGAGTCCTATCCGCAGCGGATTACATGACCCGTAATCAAGAGAAAGGGGGGACAACTATAGCCAGTTGTTGGGCTCTCTTGCCGTCCGTCCTGATGCAAATCTATCTCGAGCGGGGATTGGCCCACGACAGCACTCAGGCCTCAGGAGTTTTCATCAACTACCGGTGAATAAGACTCCTTGTCTGTATCTTTGCTCTTTTCCTTTTGTGGTAGCAGCGTGTTACTACTTGTGGGCAGATTGGCGTCCTTGGCTTGGATTTTGACTTATTCTGCATTTATGATTCAGATACTGACAAGGAGTCTTATTCACCAGTTTTCCCGGTACGCCACATGATACAACCAAGGACAATCTCGCGCTAAATAACAGCCAATGAAATGATTTGGGGTACCACCACCAGCAGCCGTGCCGACTTTCGGGATACTCGGAAGGAGGGTCAGTTGTTAGACCTGGACTCTAGATCCGTACTCAGTGGGGAGAAAGCCCCAAGGCTGTGTGGAAAACTTGGTGACCCCATCAATGTCCCCGGCAAAGACCCAATACCAGGTACCCCAACCGCAATGATGGTTACTGGACTGCTTGTCGGCCTCCGGAGACATTATTTAGGACTCCGGAGAGCATACTGAAGACTCCGGAGTTCTTCAGGTGATACCTAGGTTGCAGAACACTCCTCACCTCCACCACGACTACAAACACTCCATCACCATCATCCAAAACGACAACAACCACAGATGCTAGTACCGAAGCTGACCCACCCCCACCTCCATCGGTCCGCACATATGTGGAGGCAGAAACATAGGTCAAGCCAACACCCCGGAAAACAAAACCATCAGCGCCACCACCATCAAATGAGAAAGGGGTATGAGCAACGAAAAGGCACAACAACGACAGGACAGTGCGACAGGAATGTACCATGCAGAAGCAGCAGTTCAGGCGGTACCGGCACTATCACCACCACCGATGCACCAAAGCAAGCTGCCTTAGAACACTGGAAGCAGTCGGTGAAGGGGAAGAATGCACCATACCACTGCCGCAATTGTGAACACATATAGCGATAATGCACACTTCCACACTCCGCTACAAGGGATGATGAGAGGGTGAATTAAAGGGGACAATAAGGGCATAGAAGTCATGAGAATCAGGTGGCTGTTGAAGGAGAATTGACCGGGGAAGATGGCGTCCGCCTTGGTCATCTACATGAAGTAAGCGGAGGACTGCACATGGGGAGGAGGCTCTTCCGCCCTACACGATATTACTGGAAACGTCCGACCACTGGGACACAATAAAGCGCGACATCCCCTACTAGGTCAACTATTAGTATAGATACGGATTCCTCAGAGCCCTATGGGCTGTGCGTAGGAGCAGATGTGGGATGCTTCGTTTGTGTGTGCAGGGGGTCGGGTATACCCGAGGAACGAATTCTAACTGTTGTGATTTTCGGAAGTGGTGGGCTTTTAATTTGGCCCGTGCTAGTGTCCTAAATGTTTCCTTTGATATCACTTACCCGCATGAGCTTGTTTCGTCTAATTGCTTTTGTTTGTTTGTATACCTGCATTGGGACATTGATTTGTACCTACCCCAGTTTTCGTTATGTCATACTTCTTTTGGAGGTATGTGGTCTTGTATGCAGATACTGGGCAGGGAACGCCCCAGGGATTGGGTAATCTACCAGGCTCACCCCTCGATATATAATCCCTCGTCATAGACTAGATAATCTGAATACGAGTAATGATTGGCCCCCTCCAAAAAGAGAATTCTAGGCTTGATTCCAGGAGTGAGTACGTATACACGTATACAGTGATTGGTGAGGAATAGTATGACTATAAGGACACTTGATAGGTTTTGAAAATGTAGGGGCTCAATGACACTACTGTACATTTTGGGTGGGTTGAACGTGAGCTCTCCGTGTTACCCACTCCCGAGCTGCTCCCCGCAAGAACCTTGAAACGCCCTCTTGATCCTCTCTACGAGAGCTTGTGCCAACCAGACTATCTTGATCCCGGGTTGCGTTTATCTCGTGGGGGTTAGCTTGGATTTAACCCCATTACGGGAGTAGTTACACCTATCATAGAAGTAGATACTCCCATTGCACAAGTACTGTACCGCTGCCAGCTGGGTATGCTATTAGGTAGGTAGGGTAATTTCTAACCCCCAGCTCACCCAACGACCTAGTGGTGTCTACTGTGACGTAGTTTTAACTGTAAAGCCACCAACATTAACTATCATCACCATTATGAAAACATATATAGAAGTATATAATGCACAGGACTGTGGAAGCAGCTAATTTATGATAAAGGTTTAGTCTTGTATTTTACCACCCCATGTTCCACACAGAGAATCACTGCTCAAAGCGCCTGCCTGACCTTACCAATACCGACATTGATTGTTGGCTTCTGCAAACACACCGCTAAGGAGTCATGATATTTCAATGCATCGTATTGCTTGAGCAGACACACCCTAATGGGAATTTGAGAGATACTCTTACTTATTAGCTAAGCGGATCATGGTCATAATTAATGTATGCGGAGATCATATAAGATAAGAGAGTGTAACATGATCATGTGAGTTTATATGCTACAGGGGAGTCACATTTGAAGATATTTTAACTTCTTCACTCCCCGGTATTGCTCCCCGCGCTGCGCCGCACATGTGCTCCCCGCAGCTCTAGATTCGGATCCCCGCCATGGAAAGATTATACCGTAGTGATACATATGTATATGAGTATTTGTCATAAACAGTCTACAGTCCAGGGGACGCTTGTACGATTGCTATAGACGATCTTGGTCACGAAAAGTAGTTAAGTTGCTTACCACATGGGGGGTAACGTGGTTAACAAATTTGGCAAGCGTCAAGAATGAATACGCTTCATATACACTTTACGAACAGCTTATATGCACAGTATAATACCCACTACTTTTCAATTTACTCAAGACACAATTATCTCTTTACTAGTAATTGCTCTTGTGAGTAGATAGCTCATTAATACCGTTCACAAGGGCAGATATTGGGGTGGGGTTACGGAATCGAGGGGAAAATTAAAAAAATATATTATCCTACGATAGCTAGGAATTGAACCTATGGATACTATTTTACTTGTTGTATATTTGATCGAATTTGGCATCGTATATATAGACTACTAATATAAATAGGCAGGCAGAGGAGGTTTAGAGTAGTAATTCTGCGGAAAAGGGGTGGGGAAAGGGCGGGAAGTAGACTAGGCGGGAAGAGGAGTATTAGAATGGGCAGAAACAGGAACCAAGTAATTGTCATTGGGTGGTCTGGGAGAGGCGGCTAGAGGAGTAAATGGGCAGCCGGAGCTTGGAGGATTAGTGGAGCAATTGGGCGGCTTTGCATTAAAGAGGAGGCGTCGAGGAGGGTAGTGCAGTAATTGGGCGGAAAGTGGAGGTTTGGCAGGCGCCTAGGCTGCATGTATAGCATTGGTGATCTCAATATGGGAGGCATTAAGGAGCATCTAGGGAAATATATACGCAATTGCTAGTACAATTGAATAGCATTAAATTCGGCTCCCCGGAACTGTAAAGTAGCTGCAGAGAGAACAATATCATAGTATCCTCCAAACTTGGTGCCTATTCCCACATTAGTTCCCACTCCTTCTCCCACTGCTTTCCATAATATTTCCTGCTTCACAATACCTCCGGGCCTCTTCCTGGCCTTTATCCCCCTCCCATATCCCCCCCTCCCGCATTTTGCGTTCTTGCATAGATTCCGGTAGGACCACAGAATTACTTGATCAGTACCAGCATACAATTTCGTATGATTATTACCAATTTTTTTGTGCTCACTGGATCATTTACCCACCATATTGGTTGTGGAGTGGCCGTGGGAGGTACATATGGTGATAAGTCTAAAAAAAATAAGAATACTGTAGTACCGAAAATATGTTTCTTTTGTATATCATTTGGATGATCGACCCTCATTCTTAAGTATAACTAATATATTCATTGATTGAAAGGGAACAGGTAATTATTTTCTTGATTCCGATTCCAGACCCGCATTCTTATATCCACTATATTAGACATGCTTATATCAGAGTCCTGCTATTGTGCCACTTTTGCAATAGCTCGGCTACCTTCAAATGACCATTGTCTAAGGCTAAACTCCATGCTGGTCTGCTCTCAACTAACAGCTCTGAATCTGCGCCTTTCTCAAGGAGTAGCTCTACTACTGCCACACGGCCCAACTGCGCTGCACGGTGAAGTGCAGTGAACCCCCTTTTATTTCGAAAATCAACTCTTGTACCCTTCTCTAGTAATAACTCGACTACCTCCAAATTACCATTGTATGCGGCATTGATTAATGCTGTATCCCCGTCTCTATCTAGAAGCTCTGTGTTGGCACCGTTCTCGAGGAGTAGCTTTACTACCGCTGCATGGCCAAATTGCGCTGCATCGTTGAGCGCACTTCCTCCTGTGATATCTCGGGCATCAATATTTGCGCCCCTCCTGAGAAGCAAAGTAGCAACCAGGGCGTGACCTCTCTGAGCTGCCTTGTGGAGGGCTGTATCCCCATTCAACGGTACCGCGTGAATATCTGTACCTGTATCTAGTAGAAGCTGGACTGTCTCGATTTTGCCCTCAAACACCGCTTGGTGAAGCGCTGAGTTGTCAACTGTCGTGTTCACATCCGGCACCCTTAGCTGAGCATTTCCGCTTACTGGATGTATCTCACGTAGAGACGCTATATTGACTGTAGAGTCATCACAAGCGGCCGCAGGATGCCGCTTCTTTACATGTTGGCTTAACGCTCGCTTCGAAGCAAAGCCGATCCTAGCATAGTCACAGGAAGAATGACTACATGAGAATGGGCGAGAATGCCTATCCTCATGTACTTGACGTTCAACGGCCGAGACAAAGCCTTGGAACAAAAAGCCGGGCTGGAGCTCACAGGCTGGGTGTCGACAGAGAAACAAGGGGCCATATAATGTGTGGGGTTTGCCCCTATGGACTTCTATGTGTCCCTGAACCCGCCAAAACATCCTTGTCAAATTTAGCGGATCGTTCGCAACGTGCCATTGATGGATTTCTACGATAATTTATCAAGATCAGCATGCACATCTCATATGTAATTATAGTGTGTAGGTGGGATACCCTCAATAAGGAGGCCTTTCATATACTGTTTTTGGAGGCGGCCCTCGTGGTTCCTGATTGCCTGAAGAATTGACAGCGTCTGGCTATCTATATCTTCTACTGCCACCAATGAATCCCATAGGTGCCTCCTGTCTACAGACACTGGGCTCGCTGGCAAAGATTCTGTGACTGTTCCGTTAACAAAAGTCCTACATAATCTCGAGGCAAAGTACAATACCTTGTGTCAAAGTCAGGCCACTGGCAGTATTTATTCTGTTCGGTAGAAATCGAGCTAGTGTGGCGGCCGTGGTATCTATAATTCCTTTCTCAGGCTTTAGCCTCAAACAGTCCTCAAAATGATGAATCCAGTAAATTTTGCAGTAGGAAAGAAGTTGATAGTCCCCTTTTAGCAGATGCTGATCCATTTTGTGGTCAGCATCAAGATCGAGAAAATCGGAGGATAGGTAGGCGACGCAAATCTTAAAAGCGTTGAGGTGGGCATCAACTGGCCTAAGAAATGGGCTTTGATGTAGGTTTTTACCATCCCCGGCTAAGATGTACCTTAAACCACGACCTGTGAGCTCTTGGAGCCGATTCAAATAGGTGAGAAGAGGGGGACTCAACTCTTTGACCGAGAAGTGGATAAACTGGACCCTTGTGTCCGGTAATATCTCAATGAGCAAGGAACAGTCTAGATCTTTTATTTGTGGCCTCTCCCTCCTCTTGTTGCTGTCGGGATCCACAACGAGCCAGCTCTCAACTTCAGGAAGTGTCACAGGCAGACAGGCACATGCGAGCCATTTGAGAATCCGTAGTATTTGTTGCTGTTCATTGTCTTTTGGTGAACGCTGGGTCCGCTGCAAGATTCTGCCGTAGCTGAATTGTGCACCACCTATCAGTCAAATACTACACCACTTACATGTATCTTGATTGTGGGGAGCATGTACGCTTGATCCAAACCGTCTGGTAGGTTGCAGAGATTCTCTTCAAACTCTTCGAAGGTTGTCACCCGTAAGAGGCTACCAATTATTAATCGGGTCCATAGGAACATTCCTGTAGTTTTCACATACATAGTTAGCAGTCAAGTTAAAGGAGCAAAAGTAGAGGCAATCCCCCTCCCCCCCAATTGTAATCTCATGTGTGCGAAAAGCAATCATAGCTTGAGATGGCTCTTAACCTACCGTCAGCCTTTTCCGCCAATCGCCCAGCTATCTCTCTAAGATACATATCTGGAAGAATTATTCCACGTTCATCCTCCAATTGAATCTTTGCTTGATGAAGTTCTGAGACAAGATATTCCTGTATATCACACCCATTACTAGTCTTGTCAATCCTAACCTTGTTTCCAATGAGCTTCTTGAACTTGCCCTCCAGTCTGATCTCCCTACTGAAGATGCAAACCCGAATATATTTTGGTGGTCCGTGATCAGTATTCGTGATGAGATCATAAAGATAGTTTTGAATCAACTGCTGCTGATTATTATTTGAATTGTCGTCACACTCATCCATCCCGTCTAGGATGAGATATATGGGCTCTATAGATGATTGCACGAGTTCTTTGAAGTACTTTTTCAATGCTTTCAAAGAAGCCCGGGGCAAGCCACTGTGTTCGGGCCATTGGCTGGCGACTGGAAGAATGTCTGGATTTTGGTGTAGAAACTGAGTGGTGAGAGCCCGAAGTATTACGTGTAGCGTATTTTTTGTCATATCCCTGTAATCGCAGAAGAAATAGAGAACTTGTTGTTTTCTGGCAGACTGTAGTTCTTCTATGATGGTTGACGCCAAAATGGTTTTTCCTGTAGCTCGGATAGTTATATTGTTAGCGGCAAATACTTAGTAGACTGTGTATGCTACGAGCTCAAGGAAATAAGTTTGTGAATCAGAGAATTTATTTAGATTTTGGACACAAACCACACCCGGGCTTCCCAGTCAACCATAGTGTCCTTGAAACACCATTGCACCATTCATTGAATTCTTTGCGAAGAAAGAGCCACTTTCCAGTCCCCGGATGACGGTGAGCAGAATGCCTCTCTTGATCGTCTTCAACCGCGATACCATGTATCCAATCGATAACTGCCCTTCTTTGTCTCAGGATCCTTTCGTGCTCAGCTTTTTTTACCTCTGCCTCCGCTAGTTTTCTAGCCTCCTTTGCCTTTCGAATTTCCGCTACCAATATGTCATTGATGTTATCCATTTTCTCATGGTATGCTTTGCGAGCGGTTCCTGCTTCCTGCATTTCTGAGACTATAGCTTGTTTGTCTAACAGCTCCTTATGGCGGCTCAACTTGTCAAGGATGGACTTAAAGCGACCGTCAAAGTCATTCCAGACACTGTCGAAAAAGATGTGCCATGCTATGAATGTGCCCTATATATCAGTAACTGAATAGGACGCATCCTGCGGTTGCTCTCGATCACGCACCACGCCTACGGAAAAACTTCCACGTTCGCCTCAGAAACTCCATAATGTCCTCATATACCAGTGCAATCACCTCTTGCAGTCGATCGTGCGGATCATATTGGAAGATTTTCTCGTAGATTTGGAATCGTGGGAGATTTTCTCCTATGCTCTGGAAAGCATCTAAGAGTTTTTCGAAGTGGTCGGCAAATTTGCTTGCAATCTTCTCGGCGTGTTAGGTGGGAATACTCGCAAAGTATGAACGCCAAAACTGACCTGTAATAGGAATTTCAGTGGCCCCTGTTTGGTAGAGTGAGTTAGGATAGATGAGCTAGGTGAGACTCCCCAAACCATATATTGACAGAAAAATACTACTTAGGAGTGGTACGTACCCAGATAAAAGCCATGATATCTGGTTTTGCCTGAACAAAAACCTCAATCACTCCAGAATATTTCGTCAAACCATGAATAAATGGCGTAATTCTAGCCATATTTTGCATCGACCCTCGCATATTCTGTTCTCTTTGAAGCTCCTTGGCTTTGTCCCAGACATCGGCGATTGTGGTAGCCTTGAAGTCGTCAATCTCTTTAGGCGTGAGTCCATCTTGGAACCGTTTCAGTGCTCGTGTAAATGGAGATTCTGGTGGCAAAGGCATTGAATACCAAAGTAGCAGCAATATCGGAGTGGGTTGGAGAGAGTTAACACTTCAATCGCTAATGAATGCTGATGTGGGGCTGCTGGTGATCGTGGTGATGTTGCCTACAGGGATGCAGGACAGAGTGCCTAGACACGCCTCGACGGTGATCCTCCTCTTCAAGAGGGGCTCAGACTGGGCGGAGCCTACTTAGGTAAATTAACTGGTGATTTTTGCTTGTTCCTAAGTGCGAAGGCTGACTATTGACGCCTCTGGCTTCATAGACGCTGTAATTATATTTTATCACCCTCCGCACCAAAATCGAAAATATACACACTATTTGCGAGTTGTGAGGATGGAACGACATTATCGGGGGAATCCTAATCCACAGCTGTACGCGGCTTGGAAAAAGCGACCATCGCCGGGTATTCATGACCAGGAAGTGGAGTCACCATCTATCCAGCCGACTTCAAGAAAACGACAGTGTACAAAAGTGTCTGGCAAGGGCCATGGATCTCCCGGTCTGGACCCCCTCCTGTTATCACCACTTAGCGCAACTTCTACAAATACCAGCAGCTGGTCACACGAATATCAGCGATCATGGTCTACTTCTCTGCCAAACTTTTCCATGGGATCCTTCTCCATACCATCAACTCCAGGCAGCGATCGAGAACTTATTTCGTCTTTCACAGCAACAAATTTTGGATTGAGTACTGACAAGGGCTTGGGTTTCAAACCAAATGGGAATCATGAAGAAACGTTACTGGCACCCTCGGATATCGTTGTACAAGATGATGGCATCTGTATAGGAAGGGTAAGAACCGTTAGCTAAGCGCTATATATGCCAATTGAGTTTTCTGCTGAGGCCTTCTTATCTTAGATTATATCCCGTCCAATAGTTCTGAATACAAGTGCTGCAACACTGCCCTGGCCAGGTTCGGTTCTCTGGGTATTTATATGTAGGGAAACCACGTATACAGTTGGGGGTATACCAGTTCGGAGTAGCCCTGATGCATCCACACCCGCACTTGGCTACCTAGACAGTCGCACCTCACAAATTCTCGAACCCCTTCTCGACAATAGCCTAGTACGAATACAAGGATTGATTGACGGTACCCCCCATAGCAAAGGAAACGTCGAAAACAGCTTCCCGGTGCACTTGAACATCTACGCTAGTGAGGCTGCTGTGAAAAAGATTGGAGAGTATCTAGCAACGAACCGTGTTTATCTCCAGCACCCAGTTTCACCTGGGCCAGATATACCGTATCAAAACCCGCATTTCTTGACTAAACCGGGGACAATGCTGACGACATCAAACTTTTGCGCTCTCCCAACTACCAACGATACATTAGGTGTCAGCAAAATTCCAGACCAGTCGAGGATGGGTGGAAGTCTTGCCGGTACCCTCTTGTGTATGGGGCCTACTCAATCGCAGGATGATTTAGACCGCCTGCTTGATTCCATTGGGCGCCAGCCACAGGTGTTTCAACGGGTTGAACAGGATCTGAGTATTACAACACAGCTATTCCCGTAAGCTTCCTCTTTTGCATTGGGCCAACTTTCTCTAAATCATTGGGTTCGCAGCCACCAACTGGATGCCGTATCGTTTATGACCCAGCGAGAAAAGTGTCGAGAGTTTAACCACGTCAATGAAGAAGCGTCTTGTGCACTATGGAAACGTGAAATTTTAGGAGAGCAGATTTTGTAAGCTAATACTTGAAATACGTACTACACGTCAGGCCCTGTTTACTAACGAGGCCATTCCAGGTATTACAATTTGATAACAGGGGAAGCGCAGTCAACATGTCCCCAGGAAACCCTTGGTGGCCTTCAGGCTGATCATATGGGTCTCGGGAAGACTCTTAGTATTCTGTCCTTAATCGTGCATAGTCTGCCAGTACCAGGAACAGTGCCCCATGCGGAGAGCCTGGGTTACACTCCAAGTACGCCAAGCTCAAGCAAGGCCACTCTGGTAGTGACAACGAAAACTAGTACGTCTCACTCATTAATCCCACTTGAGAAAGCTCATCACTCACAAAATCAACCGCAGTTTTGCCGCAATGGGAAGATCAAGTTAAGCAGTAGATAAACCTTGGAACCTTCGTAATTTCCGATACGTTGAATATGGCCTTGTTATTCTAACCCCAATTCGGCATTTAGGCACATTGCACCTGGTAAACTCAGAACCCTTCGATATTACGGGAATAATCGATCAGTAGTCGGGAAGAAGTTAGCATCCTACGACGTTGTTTTCACAACGTACGAAACTGTAGCGCAGGAGTGGACCATGAGCAAAAAGCAGCAGAACCAGGATGGATCGAATCTCCATGGGGTATCATGGTTTCGTGTTGTTCTAGATGAGGGTTGGTTTAAAAAACCAGGCCCCCTCACCCATTGCCAATAAACTGATGAGTGTGCAATGGCAAAAGCCCATTCAATTCGAAACAGGACTACACAGAAAGCAAAAGCCATGAATGCACTGCGAGCAGACAGGCGCTGGTGCGTAACAGGTACACCAATCCAAAATACTTTGGATGACCTGGCGGCTATCCTCCAGTTCCTCCGCCTCAAGCCTTTTGACGAATACCGCACCTTCCGTGATTATATTACTACGCCCCTCAGATGTGGTCACCCAGAGGCCCCCCCAAAACTCCGCAAACTTATCGACTCATTTACCCTGAGGAGGCTTAAGAGCACGGTTGAACTACCGCCACGGCTTAGTTACATCAAGAAGGTAGAACTTCAGCCTGAAGAAAGGATTCTATACGAAGAGCAGCTACAACAATCCAAATACCATTTAGATCAAGCAATCCAAAATCATAGGAAGTTTCGAGCCACGAGTGCTCTCGAGATTATTCTACGTTTGAGGTTGATTTGTGACCATGGTGCTGACATGTTACCAATTTGCAATGGCACGGAGGATTCACAGTTAACACAAGAGTTGTTTCTGGAGGATGTAGCTACCGAGACACAGATACCAGGCGATGCCACTGTGAATAATACTAACAATGCTGCTTTAAGTCCTACTCGTCACCAACCACCACCCCAGTCTATGGATTATCACGATCTCTACCACAACAATCCCGGGCTATATACACCAACAATCAAGATAATACACTCATGTGATGATGAGGGCGATATTTCAATGACTGATCTCCATACGAGTTGCACCCCGTACCTAGGAAATCAAACAAACCTGCCAAAGGTACCTCATACCCAATCATTCCGCGCAAAGTTTCCCCACTATAAAGGTGCATCTAGCAAAGTTCAAGGCCTGCTTGATGTTTTACAACACCCGGAAAAGGAGTGGTGTAATAAAGATGGCCCAATCAAAAGGTGCACTACCCAACCTTTTCCGTTATCATGCAGCTGAAGATGCTTACTTCATCCTCACTACTATTAATAGCGTTGTTTTTTCTGTATGGACACGAATGCTTGATCTTGTGGGTTGTGCACTTTCGAATCACAGGATCAGATATTGCCGGCTCGATGGCTCGATGTCCCAATCAGCGCGGGAGGTTTGCCTTGCGCAATTCAAGAGTGACCCCGAAATCACCGTGATCCTAATATCCCTCATGGCCGGTGGCACTGGGTATTTAGTCTTATACCGACTCCGAATCCTATCATACAGACTAATGGGAAGAAATTCAGACGCTAATGACGGTGGCTTGTCAAATTGCTCAGGCTCAATCTTACCGTGGCTTCACAAGTCCATCTACTCGAGCCTCACTGGAACCCCATGGTAGAGGAACAGGCACTCGACAGAGTTCACCGTATTGGGCAACGCAACCCTGTGCAAGTTTTTCGATATCTAGTCAAAGACTCGTTTGAGAATGTATGTATATTCCATTAGACGATCCGGCCTGTATACACCTTCTGATACAAGGCCCTGCACGATAGTCAATGATAGAATTACAACAGAAGAAAATTGGCCTGGCACGTTTAGGAATGGAAAATCTGACAAAAGAGGAACTGCGTGTTCAAAATCTCAAGGTCGTTGACGTACTTGAACATGTCGGTATTTGGACTAAGCTTACGACTTGAATTTAGGACATTCGTGCACTATTTAAATAATCTACCCCAGGGGGTTGGGTACCGTTGCTCCAGCATCCGAAGCTATCCAGTGGATTTCCCCAGCATTTGCATTATCCCAGGACCTACACGCTAATTTTCTACAGACATTTCATTTACATGTTTGTTTATGTTTTTTCATGTTATCTAGCGGGCGTGAATGGGCGGCATTGTATATTTGGCTATATGGGTTATATTTCGTATACATGCTAATCGTGTTATTCCAGCGTTATTACTTGGGTACTGGTTCTTCACTTTTTTTACCTGACGCTATTGGTATAGTATTGATGGCTGTCAGATGTCTTTATTGATTGGTGCTTACCTTAGTCCACAATCATGTCCTGTTGTTATATT
>Ga0307511_10005418_pt1 | contig 12985 bp, 6 predicted proteins | sample 13_EM_MG_FD_200266 | JGI IMG/M metagenome (GOLD analysis project Ga0307511, IMG submission 200266) | Populus trichocarpa ectomycorrhiza microbial communities from riparian zone in the Pacific Northwest, United States - 13_EM | ecosystem: Host-associated > Plants > Roots > Unclassified | place...
TTATCATGTGTAGCACATTCCACCATTGTATTGTATACAACCCTAAAGGTATAAATACAAAGGGATGGTTGGTTTATCAATCATCATCACAATTATACAAAAGACTATCTCTCTAATCTTAGCTTAGATATTTACTATCAAGTCGAATCATGAGTTGAGTGAGGCTGGTTATGACAGAATTATTAAATGGGTAAAAAACATTTTATCTAAATAAAATAGATTGAAAAAGAACTTTTATGTTGCTAAATCCATGATGAAACCACTCAACCTAAAATACTAGAAAATTAACATGTGTCCAAACTTCTACATTTTGTTTCAATTTTGTTGTTTAATTTCAATTAAATGTATAGGATTAATTTTAATTATTATTTTGGAATTTCATGTTTTTATAATTTGTGGTTTGTGGTTTATGGTTTTGAGTTGTTGAAAATTAAGAGTTAATTGATATAATTTGGAGTAGTTATAAATTAAAGATTTATGAAAAATTTTATTTAAATGCCAAATTGGGTTATTTTTTATGTTTTAAATAGTATTTAGAAATCCATGAGCTGTGTATAAATGTTGAAATGTGGAATTCTGAAAAGTAAGTAAATAATATTACAGGAGAGAAAAAACAAGACACTTTTACTATTTAACTTGAAAAATTAACCAAATTTTTGGAAACAATTAACCAAACAATTGTACACTAACGGTAATATTGACAAACTTTAGAATTTAAAAAAAAATATAAAAACTAGGTTGATTACAAGTTGAGTGAACTCTTCACACAGTGACAAGGAAACAAATTGAATAAAATCAATTGGTTTATGGCAATTAAATTTAAATTATTATGTATTTGCAGTATTAAAAATTATGGGTAGTCTCTCGTATAAGGGAGGTGCTGTCAAATTTTTTAAAATGTGAATGAATTGCAGTATCTTAATCCTTTAATTTGTGTAGATGCCTAAGAGAAAGTGAATAACACATTGTACAGACAAAAATGCTACTAGTTCTTCCAACAACGCTTTCGACAACCATAAGTCGTTAGGTATCGACCAAGATCCGACACCTGAGACACATGCAGCCACTCTCGACACTGGCTCGTAGAGTACGCGATGCCGCAACGTTGAGGGGTGGTCCCTTCACAGCGGGATTCATTTACCCAAAAGGCTCAGTGAAAGAATGACCTTTCAATGTAAGTTTGTTTTTCCTTTACAACGATATGTATATAATTTTTTTAAAAAAAAAGTAATTTTAATTAATGAATGTAATTTTAAATTTACAAACATTGAGGGTGTCAGAATAATAACATCGACGAGTTAATGAATTGTTTTGTTTGTGTCACTTGTGTGGTACTTTAATTAAGGACGTGGACTAGAGGCTTCTCTTTTTTTGGCTATTTCTGTAATGAGTTAATGTTTTGGTCTGTGATCTATTCAATTAAGTTTGCAACGATCCATGGTCTTGCCAACTGAAGAATATTGATTTATCCTTAATACAAGCAACTACATATATATATCATCTTCATAATAATAATAAATAAATAAAAAAAGCTAGCAAGAAACTAAAAATATGATGATGAAATGAAAATCTTATGGGGATATATACCTGCACGTTGGCTTCTTTTCTCTTCTTCTCTTGCCTTTCCATCAAAGATGTCATCATTGGTGTCTTCATCATCACCTCTTTCCCTTTCCTCTTGAGGAGACGAGCCCAAGGCACACAACAGGACATGAAAATAGTTATAATGGAAACTGAAGAGAAGACATAACCTATCAAAAACCCACTTTTGAGTGAAGAATCCAACTTTTTCCGATGTTCATGATCATCACTCCCGTAGTCGAACGAGCAAGTTTTGCCGGCAACACTGAGGATATGAATCAAAAGAAGAGCAAGTTTTGCACCACCCACAGCCATTTTGTAGATAGCAAGACAGCAGCAAATACCAAGAGATCGTTCAAGGTTTAAGTTAACAAAGTGATCTAGAAGCTCTTAATTTTCTACAGCATTTTGATAGATAAAAAGAGATCATTGAACACGTTGAGTCCATAAAGAATTAAGATGCATTGATTTGTTAGTCTACTTCCTCAAGTCAAAAGGCCAAGTCTCCTGCATCAAAATCCAAGTTTATGGGACACGTCAAGAGAGAATGGATGGCCCTTTAGGACTCCAATTTCCTCGAAAGTGCGGGAAAACAAATTAGTCAAAAAAGAAGGTTAAGTCCTGATTTATAAGTTTTTGTCAATTAATGTAGACTTATTTTTCTTGTTTTTTATTTCAATAGAAGTATTTGCACGTCATCAACTTAAATGTTAATTGAGATTAAATCTTTAATCCGAGCAATTTTAATAATACTTAATATATTTAATAATTCTTTTTTATTGTGATTTCAAAATTTAAACTAAAATAGAAAAACAAAATAAAGAAGGAAAACTTCCTCAACTTTCATATCAACTCTTTTTAATGATTGCTTCCATATAATTTAAAGTAAAAACCTTCTCGGTTGTAGGAGTCCAGTACCCCTTCCTTCGTGTTTAACCACCAAAATATTTTCATACTGCAATCAGCATAAAATCAAAGATGTTTATCCTGTTTGTTCACGCAACAGATTCTTCTTAAGGAGAATCTCTGAATTATCAACAGACCACGTTATTGCTCTCTTAGCAATGAGGCCATATATCTGTACTGTTTTCCTACACAGGGATATTGTTAGTTTCACAGCTAGTGCTGCTAATGGCACAAGATGGCATTGCCCAGAAGATATGCAATGGTAGAGGGATCACTCCTGGGCAACCTTCACTACCTGCAGATAAAATATTGGCTAGTGTTGCTTGTGCTTGTTGTTTTTCTTGGTTTTGTTTTCATCTACGTCAATTTTCTACTTGTTTTCTTAATTCTTTGAAAACAAATCCAAATTCTTAGGAACCTTGCAGATCAACAGATCGGTGCAGTTCCAGCGCTGGCTGGAACTCAAAACATGAGGTTGTTTACCAGGTGGTAGATGTTTCTGCATGCCTCCACGCATGAAAGGATACAAGACAAGCAGAGATTGTAAACCACCACAGCATCTTTTCCACTTTCTTCTTCTGGTGCTTCTAGTTTGATGCTAGCCACTTGTCGTGACGTACGTACGGGTTTGATTCTTTTGGACAGTATAGTAAAGAGAGCATTTATTCTTGAGCTACATCTTCTGCCCTGAAATGGATGGCCCTATACTACAATTTCCACGAAGCTTGGGAAAACAAATTAGTCAAGAAGCTTAAGTCCTCATTTATAACTTCTTTGTCGGATGATGTCGATTTATTTTTCTTTTTCTCTTCTTTTTTGTCATGCGGGTCGTTGTTTGAAATTAATTTTTTTTTTAGAAAAAAATGCCTTCACACTTCTATCATCTCGACTCCATTCATTTAAAATCTACAATTTACTTCCCGAATCAATACAATTTTAAAATTTAAACAAAGAACAAATCCACCCTTCCATATAAATTTCCAAGTTTTCCAGGTGTAGGGCTGAAGAACTCAAGGCGGGTTTTAGATAATGGCAATTCAAGAAACAAATCTTTTTATTTGGGGTTTGTTTACCGTGTTAAGCATAAGAAGATAACAGACATTAAAGACCAAGAAGAGAGTTAAAAATTTAAATGTTGTAATTGTTACATCTCCAGCTAGCTAATGGATATTGAAGATCAAGAAGAGAGTTCCAAAAGAGAGTTACAGTTACAAAGATTCAAACTTTGTAACTGTGAGCTTCTTGTTTATGATGGATATTCTACTACATTGATGAACCTACACTAATCATGATTTCAAAATTGAAATTGAAATTATTGAAATTATATTTGTAATAATATTTTGTAACTAATTAGTTTAGAATGTATATATATGTGAGCTTCTGTTGTACTATTTTCAATCACCAAAAAAAAACATATACAGATTACATTTTCTCTTATTCTCTTATTATTAATGGTTGTTGCCGTCCATTTATTGTACATTAATGGTAACAAACCCAACAAAGTGGTGTTTAAGTATCCATTAGGGTCTATCATAGAATCCCTAATAGATTTCAAGCAATAAATATCAGTCTCAGTAGCACTTGTTACGGTGAAAGTAGTTAATTAACAAGAAGAACATAAAAGAGTAGATAAAAAATAAATTAGCCATTTGGATTTGAGAGTTCATCAGAGTAGACTACAATGGAATGGTTGGAATGACCAAAATTGAGAAATAAGAACCATAAATACCTACTTAAAAGGAAATTTTGAATTGAAATCTGTTTTTGTTTCTGAAATCTCCGAAGAGAGCATTTATTCTTGAGCTACTTCTTCTGCATTGAAATGGATGGCCCTTTACTGCAATTTCCACGAAAGTGTGGGGAAAACAAACTAGTCAAAAAGCTTAAGTCCTCATTTTCAACTTCTTTCAATTTCCACATCTTTTTTGTTTAAATAAAAGTATTTGCACGTCAGTCAACTTAAATATTAGCTGAGATTAAATCTTTTGTTTTTGTATTTGATTAAAAATAAAAGTATCCATTTTCTTAAAAAGTAGGGTTAAATCTTTCGTTTTTGTATTTGAAACTATATTTTAAAAGTATATTTGACTTTAAAAAATCAATTTAATATATTTTTAGTATTTTTTTGATATGTTAATTTTAAAAAAATAAAAACACTTATTTTAATATAATTTCAAGCAAAAAAATATTTTTTAAAAAAACTTTACACCACAATATTAAATAAAATACTTATGAATACACACAGCCCTTCAATTATAAGCTTTTTACATTGAAACCTCAATATTTTGTTTTGTAATTAATTTCAATTGTTGAAACTTGGGAAGTTTTGATTGCCATTAATTCTTATATTAGATTAATCTCTTCCATTTTAAGAAACATAGCTTCTTAAAACAGGGGTAATTTCGCTGTGAAAACTTAGCTTCCAGGACTTAAGTGAATAAAAAATAAGCTCCGGAGTATATTGATAAAGTATGGAAGCTTGATTCCACATTTGGGACTCTGAAACCAAAAACCCACAGCTTAAAAACTTGTTTTGGGTAGTGTTCATGGATGTGGAGCGTAGAGGTCGAAGGTGGTAGAAACTCATTTTAGTCCCTGTAGTTATAGAAACATCTTATTTGTTCCCTGTATTTAATTTAAGATTTATCTTAAAGTGATTAGTATGGATAAAGGTTGTCAAAAATGTTTTTTTGACACGACATAAAATATACAATATAAACTCGAATTGAAAACTTGAATCATAAAATCGTAAAATCATAAGTAAAATATTTTAACTAATTATATATTAATAATTTCAATCAAGTAGTAATTAATAATATAACACAATTAAAATAAAAATAAAATAAACAATAGAAAAGTCCAAATACATTTATTTTCTTCACATTGATTTCTCTACTTCTTGGACAAATCGACCCACTTACTTCGTCACTTACAAGAAACGAGTACTTTCAAATTTTGATATATCACACTTAACATTAATTATTGCAAGGGTCAAGCATGCTAATTTACAATTTGTATTCTGTATATTTTCCAGTTAAAACAGAGTAATATATTAATTGACATGTTAATAGTTTACATAAGAAATTATGAAGAATGAATAAGTGTTTTAATCTTACGGAAATAAATCTACAAATAACTTGTATCATTAAAAAAAATTATAATAATTATAGTGAAAATCAAGCCCTTGATTATCAAATCGCACAAGTTTTACAAGATATAAATTTAAAACAATGAATATGTTAAGGTACATTTACCAGAATGTATAATTTTATATTTTTCTAAACTCGTAAAATCGATCTGATTTTACCGTGTTTGATCAATTTTACTAGTTTTTAAGTTTTTATTTAATTTGACATATTAAATACATATTAATTTGTAAAATTATAAGATTTTAAGAATCAACTTGATTTTTTATTTACCATATTGGTATGGACTATATATTGCTATGGAAATAAATAAAGAAAAGATGCATTGATTTGTTAGTCTACTTCTTCAAGTCAAGAGGCCAAGTCTCCTGCATCAAAATCCAAGTTTATGGGACACGTAATTAAAGAGAGAATGGAATATGGCCCTATAGGACTACAATTTCCATGAAAGTGCGGGAAAACAAATTAGTCAAAAAAAAAAAAAGTTTAAGTCCTGATTTATAAGTTTTTGTCAAAAAATGTAGACTTACTTTTCTTCTTTTCTTTTTGTTTTTTCAATAGAAGTATTTGCACGACAATCAACTTAAATGTTAATTGAGATTAAATCTTTAATTCGAGTAATTTAATAATACTTAGTATATTTAATAATTCTTTTCAATTATGATTTTAAAGTTTAAACTAAAAAGAAAGAAAAACAAAGAAGGAAAACTTCATCAACTTTAATATCAACTCCTTTTAATGATTGCTTCCATATAATTTAAAGTAAAAACCCTGTCGGTTTTCACATCTATGTTCTGAAGATTTATTTTTATTTAATTTGATGATGATAATTAAAATAAGTATTAATAATTAAGAACTTTAATGATTTAAATTTAGGGAAAACATGTTAGGGTGAGAAAACCTCGTTCATGATAAATGATTTTCCACTTAATATTGTTTTATTTATTTATTGACGACATGCTTAGAAAACATTAAATGGGAGTTTTGTGTATTAATTTTAGCTGAATATTCCATGAACAAAGATGCTCCTGAGATAAAAAATCGTGTGCGAAATCATTAAATTTAATTCTTTATCAATGATTTAGGAATTAAATTTGTAAGAATCAAGTAAAATTTTCGAAACTTTATTTTTCATTTCTTTATTGAATACCTTGAATCCACAAAGAAAAGATGCATTGATTTCTTAGTCTTTTTATTCAAGTCAAAAAAATACATTGTTAGTCTTTTTTATTATCAATAATAATACTAATAGATTCAAATTTTTTTAATTCTTAAATTTTATAAATAGTTTTTGAACATGATTTATCACATTTAAGGATTTTTTTAGTTTTAAATCACACATAAAATATGAACATATTATTTTGATATTTGTTTATTAATTTATTTTAATAAACATAAAATGTTTTTTAAATAAAAAAATTATTCAAGTTATAAAACTAGTATTTATGTTAAGATAAACAAGATATATGTCAATAAAAAAATTTATCTTGATAAAAAAAAATCAAAACAATTATAATAACAATATCAAAATAATTTATGTGATGAATATTATGATTTGAAAGGGGGGCCTCAAAATTTTGAGAACATGGGCCTATCAAATAAATCGAGACTTACAGCTAATAAAGATGGGCCTGTCATATCGAATGGTTGTCGGAGTCCTGTTTAACCAGCAAAATATTTTCATTCTGCAATCTGCATCAAATCAAAGATGTTTATCCTGTTTGTTCACACAACAGATTCTTCTTAAGAAGAATCTCTGAATTATCAACAGACCACGTTGTTCCTCTCTTAGCAATGAGGCCATATATCTGCACTGTTTTCCTACACAGGGATATTGTTAGTTTTACAGCTAGTGCTAAAGGCACAAGATGGCATTGCCCAGAAGATATGCAATGGGAGACGGATCACTCCTGGGCAACCTTCACTACTTTACTTGTAGAGAAAATATTGGCTAGTGTTGCTTGTGCTTGTCGTTTGCTACTTGTTTTCTTCTTCGAAAACAAATCCAAATTCTTAGGAACCTTGTTGATCAACAGATCGGTGAAGTTCCAGCGCTGGCTGGAACTCAAAACACGAGGTTGTTTAGCAGGTGGTAGATCTTTCTGCATGCCTCCGCGCATGAAAGGATCACAAGACAAGCGGAGATTGTAAGCCACCACAGCATATTTTCCACTTTCTTCTTCTGGTGCTTCTAGTTTGATGCTAGCTACTTGTCTTCACGTACGTACGGGTTTGATTCTGTTGGAAAGCCACTCACATAGTCCTTGAGAAATCACTTGCTTCTTGCTCTTCACTTCCTCACCACCAACTCTATGATCACTAGCCATGCTTTTTGCTAAATTTCTTAAATTAATTTGTTGTTAAGCAAAATGGTTGAAAAATGTTGCTGATGGTCTACAAGGTTGCAATATGCCCTTGTTGAAGAGTCAATTGAATGCACAATATGTAGTCCAAAGCAATAGAAAATATTCAAGACTTTTGGGACAATTTGGACGGAGTTGTATACAAAACTTTAATCTGTATCCTGAGGTTTTTTTCAAGTCCCCAGAAAAGAGACTAGTTTGAAATATTTGTAGTCACTTTTGCAGTACCTTGAAGTTGGATAGATAGTTGAAGCTTGTTCTCAAACAGCCCCATTGCTTCTTACATACTTGTTTATTATACCAAAACATGATAGAGTTGCCTAAATTTGTCCTGTTTTTCCTGTTTCCATTGACTCTATGCCATTTCAATCTCAACAGATTTGCCCTTTGAGCTGGGAGGGTAAATTTCATGCTGCTGCACTAGAATCTCTGAATCATCAATTTGGCGACATCTCTCCGTCATTGCTCTTATGTCTTTGTACACTTGATGCATTGTTGGTCTTCGATCTGGAATGGAATCAACACAGTGGCATGCAACTTTAAGCAGCTGAAATATCTCATCATCAAATCCTTGCCCAACCAGAGACTTATCAATGGCATCATAGATCTTAGAACTAGTCAAAAGATGACTAATCCATTCATTAAGAAGACTGTTCGAGGAACCAGTCATTCTGCTAGAATCCACCCCCGTAATCAGCTCAAGGAGCACAACTCCAAATCCATACACATCTTCCATAGCAAATGCTGTATCCCAAAACTCACCATTCAAAGGGGAAGTGTTTGTTGGATTTGCGATTATCGCCTCCCCAAAATTCGACAACTTTGGCTCGAAATCCTGATCAAGTAAGATGCACTTTGAGCTTATGTTAAGATGGAAAACTCGGATAGTACTACTGCAGTCCTGATGAAGCCATGCCAAGCCTCTTGCTAACCCGATTGCAACTTTAAACCTCACAGTCCATTCCATAATCTTTGCCTGACCTTCCATTGGATGTAGCCAATCATAAAGGTTACCATTTGGCATGTATTTGAAAACCAGAAGCCAATGTTTTGATGTGATTGAAAATCCCGAAAGTTGAAGTATGTTGACATGCCTCAATGAACCAAGTGTCTTCAATTCTAACACGAATTGCTCCTCGAGGATTCGACAGTTGTGTAATTTCTTCACTGCAAAGAGATAACCACTAGGCAACGCTGCTTTGTACAGCATCCCAATCTTCCCCTGCCCGATGACATTGTTTTGCTGAAATTATTTGTTGCATCTTTAAGATCTGTATAGCTCATTCTTGTAACCTTCTTCTCCAACATATAAATCTGAGGACAGAAATTCCCAATCCATTACTCACTAATTGTTGAAGAAACACAAGTATTAACCTTGAAATTGAAGCAGGTTAAAGAATTTAGGACTATCTGTAAATTAAGACATCATGTAACCGCAGATGAATAGTTAACTCAAAACTCATAAGAGATAATTAGAAAAGTCTAATAACAGGACAAAAAGAAAAGCAAGAAGTCCTGCAATCAATTTCAAAAGCAAACCACTCAAAGTTGACATGCACATAATCATATAGTCAGTACCTCTTTGCCTCCTCCATGTATGTTCTCAACCGATGGCGAAGCACTTAAATTATCAGCTTCTTTCCTGTTATTCCTCAAAACCAGCATTACCATCGTTAGTATCGTAATCTTCTTATTTCTTTTTTTGACATGCACCCATGGCACACAGCCGGACACAAAACCAACAATGACTGAAACAGAAAAAACCGTATAACCAGCTGCAAACCCAGTTCTGAAAGAAGAATAAAATTCGTTGCTATGCCCTTTGCAAGGATCTAAAGGCCCTCCACATAGGCCAGGGTGGTTTGCATAATTCACATTTGTGGATGAAGAAAAACCACCAATTGACCAAAAAAACACCACATGCAGAATTTGCTTTAACAAATTCTGGCACTGGACCTGACAACAGATTGTCCGCCACACTGAAGTTCCTGAGTCGTTGGAGAAGGCCAACTTGCGGTGGGATATTTCCTATTAGTTGGTTATGGTCTAGTTTTAGAACATTTAAGAAGGATAAATTGGCAATACTTGATGGGATTTCACCAGAAAAGTTGTTGAAGGATAGGTCAAGGTTAGTGATGTATGGTAGCCTTTTAGAGATGTCAGATGGAATCGGCCCCTGAAGCTCATTTCTTGGAAGGTCCAAACCAGTTAAGCTTGTGCAGTTTTCGATGCCAGGAGGGAACTGGCCCTTGAGCCCCATGTTAGACAGTGCTAGATTTAAGACTCTGCTCTCCTCAGGCTTCCAGCAGTCGACTCCCGCAAACCTACAGATGAAACCCTCAGTCTGATTGGCGAAGTCCCATGAAGAGAAATGATTGTAAGGGTCTTCCAAGGAATCTTTAACAGATTTCAAGCAATAAACATCAGGCTCAGTTGCACTACTTACACTAGATATACAAGACAAGACAAAGATCAGTACTGAATGAGCTCTGTTCTGACTAGTGGCCATTCTTGGAGAGTTTGTAGCTAGCACTGATCTTACTTAAGGTAAAATGAAAAGGAACAGAAAAAACGAAATAGGTTGCTTTGAAGTTTTCAAGCTACCTAGGTCGCAGAAGAAAGGGAAAGCAACAGATAACACATTAATTTGAATTGGGATTTTATATATATATATGACCAATAGATCACAATTTTCAAGTAAGAAAAATATTCGAGTGAAAATATGGATTATGGATGATGCTTCCTCGCAGTTAATATTGACCATCGACACAAGCTAAAGGTTAGGCAGGAGACAACTGTAGTATAGTTTTGGGACTCTACTGCTACCCGTGGATATTTTGTTTTCTATGCAATGAACCTTGTCACCTACGGCAATTATTTTATTTTATTTTTTTACATGAGATAGATAGTTGATCTTGATAAGCTTATTTTTTTACTTGAGACTTTTCTACATACAAGAGATGCAACAACAATCTTTTCTTAAGAAGCATGGTGATACCATCTGACACAGAGCTCTGATAATATTTGTATAATATACATTTAAACACAAATTCAATTGGTTATTCTAAGCTGGAAGAATTGAATCCATTGATCTTGACTTGCAACACAAGATCAGGAAGTATTATCCAAACCATTTTCACTCATCGGCGTATTTTGATCAGATTGATCTTCTGTTTGAATTACAAAGTAAAATGCTGGCAACTTATTCCCGGACACAATTATATTCTATACAATATTGCTTCTTACATGTTGGTTTATGAACATGATAGAAACAGGAAAATATAGATCTGCTAACTTCGGTCCTGTTTTTGCTGGCAACAGATTAGTCTTGAGAAGTAGCAGGACAAATTTCAGGCTGCATTTGGATCTCTGAATCATCAACCACTTCACATCTCTTGGTTATTGCCTTTATGTCCTTGTACACTTGAAGCATTGTCGGCCTTCGATCTGGAGTGCAATCAAGACAGTTACATGCAACTTTAAGCAGCTGAAAGATCTCATCGTCAAATCCTTGCCCAATCAGAAACCTATCCATGGCATCATTAAAATAAGAAGTGCTCAAGAGATGACCAATCCATTCATTAAGAATACTGTTTGAGGAAAAATTCATTTTGCTACAATCCATCCCAGTAATCAGCTCAAGCAGTACAACTCCAAATCCGTGCACATCTTCCTTAACAAGCGCCATCTCACAAAACTCATCATGCACTCCTCTAGTGTTGTTACTCATACTCATGATCAGCATCGCCTTTCCGAAATTCGATAGCTTGGGTTCGAAATTCTTATCAAGCAAAATACACTTTGAGCTTATGTTGAGATGCACCACTTGACCTCTGCAGCCATGGTGGAGCCTTGCCAGGCCTCTTGCTACCCCAACCGCAATTTTCAACCTCAAAGGCCATTGCAGAGTCTTCCTCCGGTGCTTCACTGGATGTATCCAATCAAAAAGGTTTCCATTAGACATATACTTGTACACCAGAAGCCTTGTATTTGATTCTACGCAGAATCCGAACAGGGGCAGTAAGTTCTTATGCTTTAATGTACCCAATGTTTTCAATTCAGAAACTATCTGTTCCTCAAACTGTTGAGAGTCAACTATCCTCTTCACTGAAAGGAACCTACCATCAGGAAGGGTAGCCATATACATGGTTCCCATTCGTCCCAATCCAATTTTGTTGGCTTGGCTAAAATTTGCTGTTGCATTTCTGATGCCTACGAAACTCAATCTCTTAACAAGACTCTCCAACATACAAATCTGTGGAAGATGAAGAAATGAAACAAGATCATATATATATATATAAAAACCCTTAACTGCTGTACCAAGTGAAAAGGCATTCCAAGTTCTGGAGAGACTAATTAATTGATGCATTATTAAAGGAACAGATTCTTCACATGAGGAAGCATCTCTTTCGTTGCTTCCCGCAGGAGATCCAGAGTTGGATCACTGCCAGTTGCTTTATTTACTGCATTCTTGTAATAAACTTCTCATGCTGTGGAGATCTAGCTAGTGTTGCTCTACTATGAGTTCTATATATTAGCATGCTGACTTCTTATTTAGTGCAGTCATCTTCATTAATTATTCATTCAGCTAGAGAAACGTCTCTCGTTGCTGGTCAATTGTCAAAGCAAGGAGTTGAACATCTCATAGCTTGGTTTTAATTTGAGGCTTAGGTGCTACTTTAAGGACATGAACTCGAGGTCTCTCCTTTTCTGCTTGTGTCTGTAATGAATTAATGTTTTGGTTTGTGGTCTATTTAATTCATCAGTTTGCAATGATCCATCTTCTTCATGGTCTTGGAAACTGAAGAATTTGGATCTATCCTTAATAAAAGCAACTCTATCGTCCTCTTCATCAAAAAGATAAAAAAAAAAATGATGGAATGAAAGTCTTATGGGGATACCTGCTCGTTGGCTTCTTTTATCTTCTTCTCTCGCCTTTCCATCAAAGATGTCATCATTGGTGTCTTCATCATTATCTTGTTCCTCTTC
>Ga0307511_10005420_pt1 | contig 12980 bp, 9 predicted proteins | sample 13_EM_MG_FD_200266 | JGI IMG/M metagenome (GOLD analysis project Ga0307511, IMG submission 200266) | Populus trichocarpa ectomycorrhiza microbial communities from riparian zone in the Pacific Northwest, United States - 13_EM | ecosystem: Host-associated > Plants > Roots > Unclassified | place...
ACCAAACACTTGGATGGGAAAGCATTACCAACCAGGAGATTGAAGAAGCAGCGATCGACATCTACCGACAAGCTTGGCAAACACTAAAAGGAAATTGAACTTTTGAAAAAAAAAGAAAAGAACTGAAAGCCATCAAGTGAATGACCATGTCTTGTTAGAGAATTCGTTGTTGATTTACACGGTTTTTTTTTTTTTTTTTGTCTTTAATTTTTTTTCAATTAATTTTTTTTTATAATTTTATCCTTTCATAATTAATTAATTTAAAATTAGATTTTATAATTTATTTCAGTTTTTTTTATGGTATTGAAAAAATATCACAATATTAAATTGATTTTTAATTTTATAAAGAGAAATTTAGTTTGATTAATTGTTTGTAAAAAATATAAGGGGATCAAAATTGAAAGTTGGTGAAATAATAGCCCTAAGTATAGTTAAATGATATTTTTCTTATTTGGTCCTTAATTTTATTTTTTATTAGTTTAGCCATTGAGTTTTTTTTTTAATTTATTTTTTTACATCTTGTTGATTAGTGATTTGGTTTGCATTATTTTCTTTCAAGTTATTACAGTCTCATAAGGATATAATAACATTGGGTTGATTCTAGATTTTGCAAAAAATTATAAAAAAAAATTAGTTAAAATCAAGGGGACCAAAATTAAGAGCTCGGTAAAATGGCAGCTCTTTACAAAAAGCGATCTCAACGCCTTTTAGGCTTAAAATTTTATCCAAAATCATATTTGATCCAAGTTTTATTTTATTCACATTTTAATCTTTGAGTTTAAAAGAAAAAAAAATCATCAGATTACGGTAAAAAGATAGAAAGTTGTCGTTGACCATGTTTTAGCGACTAAAAAACGACATTCCTAGCATCAATGGGTTACATTTCATTAGGAAAATTTCATTGAGGTATTTTTTGTCCTTCATCCTACTAGAAAAGTAGATCGAGCATCGATAATATTTTTGAATTGGGAGAAATCTTTGGTTTTTTTGACCAATTAAACGTTGTTTTGAGATTAAATATGAGTTTATTGATGTTTTATAGATAAAAAAAAAATTAATTAAAAATCATGTTTAAAGAGGGAGGTGATTTTTCGGTGACTCCAGACCACCAAACGTGGTCCACAATGAAACCGTAGGTGACAAGTCATTTGTCATTGTAGATAACATTTGATTCTCCCATTCAAATAATAATAATAATTAAAAAAATCAGGCCCAATCGCATGGGCATATGTTGTCAGGCTCAAGTGGCGGCCCTGATTTTCATTTGGCTATGCATGTGTGGCTTTCCAAGCCCACGCGCCTGAACTTTTTTTTGCCTTTATTTTTCTTCTTTCACGTTTATTTATTATATAACTATATACATTGCTTTATTAATATCTTAAATAAATTCAAAATATATTTCTGATATTATTTTTTAAAATAACATCAAAATCTTAGTTTGTTTTTTAATATGATTATAGTTGTTTCTTTAATTTTGATAAGCATTTTTTTTTATAGATAATCATTTTTTAAAAAAATTATTCAGCTTTTTTTCCGACTATCTAACTGTATTATCATATAATTAAATAAAATATAGTTTCAATAAAACAAAGTAATTGAACTAAGTTGAATTCATGATTTGAATTACATATTTAACTAGTGAATTTAAATTGATTCGAATAAATTTAATATAATATTATTTTAATATTTAATAAATAAAAACAAGTATGTTTTTAATTTTTTAACCGCTAGAAAACATATTAATAACTCTTGCACTTTTTTCTTTTATTATTTCAGTCCGCATTTAGCGACTACCTTAACAAATTTTCTCTTACGTGTTAAAAGGGAGCCCATAACATAGCACGTACAACTTATCTAATTTATTCTATTCTTTTCTTCATTTATTTAAATTATATTTTATAAAAATTGATACTCTTACAACGAGGCAAGCCAACATGCATGGCAGTTGGCATTTATAACTGTTAATTAGCTTTTCTTTTCTTTTTTTGTCTCTCTTTTTCTAGCATCACGAATTACCGTTGACCAGAAATTATGGATGCCCTTCGTAAAGGTAGGTGAAACACTTTCACCGATATAAAGCTTTGAGGGTGATTGGGTTCGCAATTAAATCGTGTTTTTTAAAATTTAAAATTTTTTATAGATTTTTAGATTGTTTTGATGTATTAATATTAAAAAAAAATTAAAATATTATTTTTAAATAAAAAAACACTTTAAACCATAATTACTATTATAATCTTAGATATATCCACCGCAGAGAAAAGCAAAGTGTGCATCAATCATGCTTTATAATTATATCGTGAAGACTAGCATCTAAAAGCCATTAAACAAGATTTCAGATTATGTTACTTTTGATTATTATTATTATTTTGAAATAAAGCTATCCTAAGTCTTGATTCTTGCTGATATGCCAGTAAAGTATATGGTATTAATTTTTCACACGAGGATTAACTTTCTTAGATTTTTGTTGAATCTTGACGCAAAAACAAAAAAATATTTAGAGCCCTAGGCATGTCCGTGTTTTTTTTTTAAATGAATTTTTTTGTTTTAAGTTATTTATTTAAATATTTTTTTATTATTTTAATATATTAATATCAAAAATAAAATTTTAATATATTTTTAAATAAAAAATATTTTAAAAATTAATCACTATAACAACATCCAACACTATCTTATAATTGTAGGTGTATAGATGATGTTGAAGTAGTGGCATAGGACCACAAATATACCTTTTCCAGTCGAATAATTTGGTTCAGCCGTCAACGTCTCCCTCCCTCTCTCAGGAGTTAGGACTTAGCTCTCCAACGTATGGAAAAACTTTGAATATTTCCTAAATCAAAACCTAAATTCATTTCTGAAAGAGATACTATATAACCCAACATTTTGAATTTTTCTTTGAAGCTCTCAAGCTTACATCCATGAAAATTGAAAAGCAGTGAGCTCATGGAGGCGAGGACAGACTACCTTCTACTACGCTATTTAAAACCTGGCAGGGTGAATCAAGAAAGAAACAAAAGGGCAATATACCCTAGTTTAATACCCGCGTTACATGTTAGATGAATTAAATCGGATCAATTAAATGATTTTGTTTTAAAATCTATTTGAGAGCATGGTAGCTTTCGTTTTTTAGATGATTTTTAAAAGTGTGTTTTTCTTGAAAAACATAAAAAAATATATTTTTAATGTGTTTTTTTATGATTTCGATGTGTTTATATAAAAAATAAAAAAAATATAGAAAAAAAATAATTTTAATATATTTTCGAGTAAAACATACTTTTGAAAAAGATATCTTGCACTACAACGTTTAATACACTTAGTTTTTCAAATAGATTTGATCAAGTCTCGAGTTGACTAATAAAACTACATCGAGTTTAATAATTTTAAATTTTAAGAGGCCTCTCTGTTTCTTTTCCCTGGACTTGGCATCTTCAGCCCAGCTTAAATCAAAACAATCCAGCCCATATGTGAAATAAGAGGCTGCCTTAGGCTTTGCCTAAAGACTTTCTCTATCTCTATGGAAAATCCCGTACTCATATTTCCATTCCGGTCCTTAAACTTTTAATTTAAACAACGAACATTCATCTATCCAAAAGTGTCTTATTGTGTATTTCAAAACTTTATTACATGATTTTCAAAATTTTATTACCATACAAAGTGTGAAATCATTGAATCAAGAAATAATTCCAATTACTGTTCAAAAAAGAAAAACATACAATTAGAAAAATAAGAAAATATGGATATAATCTTCAAAATTTAATATCTTACTGTGTATTTCTTTTAATCATAAGATATATACTTTTAAATTTAAAACATTAATTAAAATATTGATTATTATTGTTAAATTATGGTAATTAGATCAAATTTTTAATTTCAATTTTCACTTAATATTATTAGCACGCATGTTAGGCAAGAATTAGCTAAGTTCAGGGACCAAAAATGTCTTATGGCTATTTGGATTCCTATTTTGAACAAAACTTGATGTCCGTTCCGCGAAAGCTTTGAAAACAGAGCTTGCCCTGTTGTCGAAAGACGAAGCCGGCGGCAAAGAAGCAAAAGAGAGGGAGGAAGAGAGCATGAAGTTCTCAGTGAAAGCATGGAGCACGAGCAAGGGCAATTCCGCTGCAAGGACTGGTGTATTTCAGCTGGGCAACTGCCCTCAAATAGAAACACCTGCTCTCCTCCTTTCTACACGTAAAGGGTTACCCCATTTTATTTCGCCTGACCTCCTCCCTTCTCTTCCTATCCCTGATTCTTCTATCCTTCATGTTAGCCCTCTTCACTTGTAAGTTTTCTGTAAGCAAAATCCTTTTTTTGTTTTTCAATTCTTTTGCCATAGCTTGCTCAGGTAACCATCAACAAGTAAGGTTTTGGCTTTTGGGATTGAAATGCATGGTAAATGTTTGTTGTTTTGACTGTGAGAGTGTAGAAACCGTAGCAAGTTTTCATGCAAGGTAGTGTATATGGACAACTAACTAAAGACCCACAGTTATGAATAAAACTTTTATCTGCGAAGTGAAATATAATGCAAAGATGTTGAGAATTTGATATGCATTGTGCATAATTTGTGATAGTCAAGTGATGGCATGGATTTCATTTATCTACGTGAGATAAGAGTAACGAAGTGGTCCTTTTCTGTAGCAGGATTGAGGAGTCATCAAGAACATGAGAGTTAGTTTGTTTAATGTTTTTCTGCTCATAAAAATGTAGAAACTGTGGGATATTTTTGTAGCATCTTAAGGGACAGTAAGATGCTTTCATGGGGCTTGGTCTTTTTGCCGATGAGTTTATGGAGCCTAAGTTTTTGTTCAAGTACAATGACTGATTTGTTGTGGATTATCTCCGCTTTTTCCCCAGGGATTTTTAATCTTTTTTTCTTGTGTCGCTCCCCATTTTCTATTCCTTTTCTCTTTCAAGTACAAGAAAATGAGGAAAATCTGACAGTGTGACTTTGAAATCTCTATGGTAAGAAATTTTGTGCTTTATTTACTTGACTGGTCGATGTGACATTTTTTTTTTCCCTGCAGCATGGAAGGAATTTCATCAAAAACAATATCCTCAATTGGAGGAATCCATAAAATGATTGGATTGCATGATTTTGGACTTGCTGCTGTAGCAAGGGATTCCATTCAATGCCTTCCAGAAAGTAGTGCCACAAATAAACTTGGTGCATCTTTTGAAACTCCTTGTGGTCGCCTTTTGGTAATTTAGCTTGCTCAATTCATTTAACGTCGAATTCTATTGGCTGATTTTTCAAGTCCTTGTGCTGGATTACTTTTTGAATATTTCCAAACTGATAATTTGCTGGCAGATTAAACCTGCAGAATACATGGGAATAATTTCTTCTTTGAGGCCAAATCTTTGGGCCACTTTGGCTGATGAAGTACCTGCATGGGTATCAAAGAAGAGGAACAAGAATTCAGTTGATCGAACTGTAAAGTGGCTTGATGAATGCGTTGCACTAAGCCCGGTAAAAAATATTTCTTTTTCTCAAGTTAAATTAGTATAATTATCTGAAATCCATCTTTGAATGTGCCAAACCATCCCGATGGTTGATTTGTTTGGTTAGTCATGGTGCTTTGTAGTCTTGGAATAAAACTAGATTTTGTAGCATATGCGGTGCATGGAAAATTCAACACATGAAATATGATGGATTATGGAGGTGTCATTTAGTTCAGTTGTGTTAGATTTAAACTTCAAATCTTTAAACTTATTGAATGCACTTTCAATGCTCTAGGGAAATATGATAGTCTTGTATTGAAACTAGATTTTTGTAGGAGACACGGTACATGAACAATTCAATTCTTGAATTTGATGGATTATTGCGGTGCTGTTTAGTTCAGTTGTATCATCTCTAATATTCAAATCTTTAAACTTATGGAATGCGCTTTTGATGCTTATGGGGAATAGATGCTTTAATATCAATATCCTTGTTATGTTAAGCTTTTGGGATAGTTTCAGGTAAATAGTATTCAATTTTATACTATAGATTTGCACATTCACATGTAAAAGCATCTCACAACTTAAATTTCTGCTCCGAAGTTGTGAAGTTTCAGTATCCAGTCATTCATTTTTCTTGCTTTCTCTTGAAGATGTCTTAAATGATTTTCAAATAAACTATTTTTACAAGGTAATAAAGTCATGTCCAAGGTCCGTATATCTATTTAGAGTTCTTGAATGGCATCCAAAAGGCCCATAAGAAATGGAAAGCAACTAGAAGAAAATAAAACTAAATAACTGAATTTGTTGATTTCTACAATGAGACTACATAATAGAGATGGGACAAAAGAATATTGATGCATGTCTTTGATAAGATATTGATCGTGGATGCAACATTAGCTATATGTAGGCCAAAACTGATTATCAGGGAACAATTATTTAATTTCATCTACCATGCTTTGATGATGATGATGATGATGATGATTATTATTATTATTATTATTTTGTGGGATACCCCTTGAGCTTGAAGTAGCCTGTAACTAAAGTATCAAGTATATAATTAATTTTCATCATGGCATTACTTGTGTAACTTATTCTTTCATTCCTAGAAATGGAAAGAAGAAGTATTCATATCATGTATCAATTATTAAATTTAGGCAAGTGGAGTTGCTTTTGGAGCCATTGTTGGAGGGTCTGATGTCGAAGAACGGAGGCGATGTGCACAAGAAGTAGTGAAGCGCAATGTATCAGGTATTGTCTTTCTTTTCTATTTGATTTAAGTTACATATCATTCATGATATTTAGGTTATTGATGCTTTTTTCTATATCAAAATTGTAATATAGACAAGGAGCGAGGGGGGGGGGGTAAATCTATGCAACTGTGCTCTTCTGCCTTGGTCACCTTTTATTTCTTTTTTCCCCATGATTTCAATGCAATGCCAATTTCTTCTGACCAACGACTATGATAAAATAGCGGAAAAAATTCTCTTAGCTCTTCTAAAGGTGGGATATATTTCCCCTTCAATTTTATCATCTTCTTGCCACTTTGAAATATGATACCATAATTTTTCTCAATAAAAGAAAACGGCATTAGATTTCATTGGGTAATGGATTCCAAGCTATTAGGTCAGAGAATTATGCTCTGCATCGAGTAGGGCTCTACATATAGTCTGAAGTTTGAATGCATTAAATTCCCTTTGTATGAGCTGCGCTTTTATTCATGGAATGACTGCATACTAGATGGCTTTCTGCCTTTCCACTTCCTTTATTTGCTCTCTCATATGTTCCCCATTTGCTAGGATTTTTGCTTGTTTAGTTATATGTATTTATAAAAAGATTCTTATCTTGGTATGTAGAATTGCTTTGTTTAAATCTTCTTCTCAAATTGATCATAACATGCATTTTGCAGGTTATTGGATTGGAGGATTTGGATTTGGAGAGAGCACTGATGAGCGCCCTGCTTTGCTTAGTGCTGTAACTGTGAGATGCTTAAACTCTTAAGTTAGGAAGATTCACATTTCCCCTTGATTATAGATGCCATTAAGTGTGAAATAATGACAAATCATGAACATAGATCAATGAATTTGACTTGCCAGTTGGCTTTGCAGGACAAGGCCTATTCCAAGTTTTGAGATTTCTGTGTTTGTTTATCAGTGCTATCTTTTATCTTCTCTGAATCTGGAAGTTAAACTGATTGCATTTTCTTAAATGGTTGTTTAAAATAAAGTTTCTTATGGTAAGGAAATATTACTTGACAGCTCTATCTAGGCCTTGGAGCTGTTGTATGAAAACATGACTTGAACACTGCATAAATGGTCCTGTGAATCTCATTGGGATTGTACAGAAGATGAATTATTTACAGGGTTTAAAAAATGTCTGAGTTTTAATGCTTCTATGACATGATCAGGATATTTTACCGAAGGATGGGCCACGTCTGATCAGTGGACTAGGACTACCAGGTATCTTGTGGACTGTTTAATAATTCTTTGATTTTGTTTGTTCAATTTGTTGCCTCGGATATACTTTCATCTTTGTTATAGAGAGTTTCTCATGAATTGTTGCTATATTTGAATATCTGGTGGTTAAAAATTGTTGGCCCCTTCCTCGATAATTTAAGCATTTGATTCCAGTGGGGTACGGATTTTTGTATCCGAGCTAGCTCTTCAAAAGGTCCCTGGTTCAAGTTTTTTCAATTGAAATTTGCTATCAACATTTGCTTTGGGCCAAGTTATGCTTTGGGCTCCACATGCTATCATGGTATAGCACATAAGGAGGGAGGATGGTGGTGTTAAAAGAGTTAATAGGTTTCAAATACTTTGTTGAACTCTTTCCAGATATTTTAAGCCATTGGGACTAAATATATTCTAACAAAACAAGTCCACTATTTAATCCACGGAAAATATTAATTTTCATGGTTTTTTGGCAATGAAAATAATTGATGGGAATATAGTTTAATGTGTTGTAGGATTTTCTTTTATTGTTTTGAAATAACATGATGACCAAATTAGTCTTTAAATATATAAATGATAGAGGGTACCGTTTTCAGATTAAATGTTTCGACAAGGTTCATGCTTTTGTATGTAGTTATGGGTATGGATATAAATATGGATTATGGGAGTGGTTTGTGGAATAACAAGTGAATTCTGTTTTCCAATGCTTGTTAGAGGAGGTGTTGCAGGGTGTTGCTGCTGGCATTGATCTTTTTGACTCATCGTATGCACCTCTGTTCTCAATTTAACCTTGGAAGCTTCTTTCTCCTCATTGTGACTGTCTCCAAAAATGATTTTGTTTTTTGGGCAACCTTTGCAGGTATATTTATCATCTAACTATTGGAGGCTTTGCACTTACCTTTCCACTGGATAACAAAACATATGCCTCTGATTTGAAGTTGACTGGTATGGGAATTGACCAGACAAAGATTAATCTGAAAGCAACTGTTTACAGGTAATGGACTTATTCTTTGTATACCTCTAGCTATCTGGATATTTTTAATGATCTCATCTGTTGAATTGAAGGTTTTAAGCTCCATCAACATCTCATCCTTGTTGAACATATTATGAATTGGAGAGTAGTAGATGTTATGGATTCCATTTTCAGTCAAATGTTTTTACTGAAATATAAAAGCCTTATGTTTCTCTGGTGGGTTATCATTGAGATTTCAAATATAATGTCTGTTAATGCTGTACCTTTGAAGGTAAAATGAACCTTCGTTGCAGTGGTTTCCTTTCTACAAAATAAATTTCAAATGACGAACAAGTTCACAAATTCTGCGATTCATGACAGAACTGAGATCAGATGGTGACCTTTTAGTCATGAATTTGAAAAGTAGAGCTTACTTTTCTTAAGCTTATTTCTCTAATACGGAACCAATGCAGAAAATGCATCCAAATAAACAATGCTCTTTTCTGAAATGGCCCATCTAGCCGTGACTCAAAAGGTTTAAACTTTAGGAGTGCATGCAGAAAAAACTTCCACTGTATAAATTTTATTTCTATTTTATCAAATTAGTGCAAGGGACAACCACGCATTAATTTTCTTTAAAAAATGCGAAGAAAAGAAGAATGACAGCCATTTTATTATTTGAGGGAAAGTATTTCCTATTTCAACAAGAGTGCATTCTTCTTGGTGGTTGCTTACATGGTCGGTCTCCTTTCAGGAAAGATGCGACGCCAATTGTTGAAAGTTGCAGCTGCTATACTTGTCAGAATCATACTAAAGCTTACATCAATCATTTACTCAATGTTCATGAAATGTTGGCCCAGATTCTTCTAGAAATGTACAGTATCATTGCTTACCTCTATGAGGACACTGAAACTGACATTGACGATGATGATGTTGACGGTTTATCCCTTTCATTGCAGACATAATACACACCACTATCTGGGGTTCTTCCGGTCAATAAGAGAAGCAATAAAGGAAGGCAGATTTGAGCAATTTCGGGAGATGTTTGTTGAGAAAAGGCGTATTCATCTTGCTGAAGTTGCTGTATGTGCATGATGTGCTCCTTTCTTTATCCGTTTTTTATTTTCAATTTTTTGAACTCAAACATTTTTATGTCATAACCTAATTTTGGTTTCTCAAAAAAAATTTATTTTTCATGTAGAAAATGTTCTTCTTTTAAGAAAAATATTCCAATTTTTTTCTTAAAAAAATCAAAATTAAAAAAAAATAATAATATTTCGGATCACAATTAGAAAGGCATTTTATTTACAGCGGGTTAGAATGTTAGGGGATGAATAATTTGGGGTCCTGTTAAAGAAATTTTGAAAAATGTATTTAAATTGGTCAAAGACTGCAAAGTTTGAGGATCAACATGGACAAAGTTGTAAAGTTTGGCAGTTCAATTTTGATAGATGAGGGCTTAATTAAGAAGGAAGTTGAAGATGATGGCAAAATCACAAAAAATGGAAAAGTCAAGTACATAATTGAACTTTGGAAGGGCTTGATTGGCTTAACCAGGGGCTAAAATGAAAAAAAAAGTTTAAAAGTCATTTTAGTCAAAATCGAAAGGTTCAATAAGTGAGCTTTGGATTGATTTAATTAATACAACTAGGGATTTAATTAAAGAAAAATTAAAGTTTAAAAGTCAATTCTAGTTAAGATTGCAAGAACTACAGGTTCAGGGTCGTCTAAAATGAATAAGCATTAAAGTTTTGAGAGGCTAATTGATTTAATCACGGGTGAAATCAAAAGAATTAAAAGTTTAAATGGCCAATTAAGAACAAAATTGAAGAATATCAAGACCAAATACTATACTATAAAAGGCACCAAAGTTTGAGGGCTCAATCAAAGAAGTCCAAGGGCACAATTGAAAGGAAGATTGAGACCAATTAAGGGTTTGATTGTGAAATTACAAGAAAATAAGAATCAAAGTTGACTTGGAAAAGGCAAAACCCCTAATCAATACAGGTTACAAAAACAACACCGTTGGGAAAAAAGCTGTGTATTAGGGAGAGATGAAGTCATTTTAATGTGTTCAAACCAAAAAAAATAAAAAGACCAAATTATGTCATTTGATACTATTCACTTTCTTCCTCACTTTAACACATTCTTGGTAGACTTCATTTTTTATTTCAAACATGTCATTTTTTCTTATTTAGATGAATTATTAAACTTATCATCTATGGTTGGAAAGTATGAAATGTCTAGTTTTTGAATAATCTTGAATAGCAGTAAAATTCTACATGTAGCTTCAGATACATCCCAAACAGTACATGAAGGTCTAGTTGGCAGATTTAACAAGATTTATCTAGTAACTTTGATCCTATAAAATAATATGTTCTGAATTCCATTTGACCTGAAAATTTACCACGATATAGTTCCATATGTTCAGTATTTTCCTATAAAATTTCAGTTCAATCCGATATACGGTTTGAGAGATGTGTCTAATCTTACAGAACTAGTTACAAACATTTTAATTTTGCGTTTCAAAAGTGCTTTTGAAAAAGTTTGAGAATTTTTTATTTTTTTTCTTTACTTCAAATTAATATTTTTGATGTTTTTAGATTATTTTGATGCGCTGATATAAAAAATAATTTTTAAAAAATAAAAAAAATATTATTTTGATACATTTCTGAGTGAAAAACACTTTAAAAAACAACCGCAACCATACTCCCAAATAGACTAAAGCCAAATTCAGACCTAACTTAGTTCGTATCATATATGGATTTCATCGAAGGATTGTCCAAGTTAGATAAAAAAAGAAGTAATTTTAGTGGTGATGGATAGATTCAGCAAATGCTCTTATTTTATGGCTCTAGTTCATCCTTATAGTGCTGCATACAAGCATAACAGAAGATCTAAGGTTACCCAGAGCAGTAAAAAACAGTATCGGATTAATACCAATCACATTAATACCAATCACCCGCAACAGCATCGAGTGGAGCTCCCACCCCCACGTAAATGGAATTTGCCGGGCAATAGGCCAAACCATTGGAGATGGGTAGAAGGGGGAGTGAATCATTCAGTTGCATTTATCCAACACTAGAAAATGAAAGCATTCCAATGTTCGCCTGCTAGAGATGCCAATACACCATTTTGCATTTCATTCAAAAGTACATTACCGTAGACCTGCTATGCATCAGAGTATATTGAAGGCAAGCGATAGCAAACATGGAAATGTTCATATGCAATATCATCAAAACCAAAAACTATCATTAACAAACTGTTCATTGGTAATCCACCAAATATTCGCAAAATAGAGGCACAGTAAGCTAAATGAATCGAATGTTAAGTTTGCTAATTATGGCAACTCTTAGAAGGAGCTTCGACGCAATGCTCATTGTATAGGATGGTTATTTATTGGTAAAAATCAATATCTCCAACAACTGCAAAATGGGGAGGCCAGAAGTGTGAAATGCTTAAGATGCAGTGGACTGCTTCAAGTATGCAATGACATCAGCACGCTCCTGTGGCTTCTTCAATCCAGGGAAATCCTTCTTTGTTCCAGGGATGTACTGCGCAAACAATTTTCACTACGGGTCAGCATCGCAAACTAACAAAAATAAACATGGTATAAGAGGCACAAACACCAGTGTCAAGACATGAGTTCTTCATCTGTATCTAAGATAGTCGGATGATTCTACCAACTATAAATGCTAGGCTATCTTATCACATTGAAATGAAATGTGAAAGTTCATTTCATACACCATAGGATAAATATCATCAATGATGGGGTCGCTTTCCTTGATTATTCAACCTTGATCTCAGAGCAAAGCCTAAACATAATAATCTACACGCTCCATGTTCTCTGTTTGCAAGTCCTTCAATTTTTAACCCAGCCTTCCTAATTACTAGACCTAACATATTGTCCAGCATGTTTCTCTTCGGGACCTTAAGTTACCAAATGCTGAGTAACAATGTCATAAATTGATAGAAAACAACTAAGTTCAGCTATCATGACAGAATTATCACTAAACCTCAATGTTTAAACCATACTTCTTAACCAGTTAAAGGCGCCCTGTCATACATGCCAAGTCATACTATGCTTTAGAGTTGATTAATACCTTCTTGGGGTTGAGCAAGTAATCATACAAAGTCTTCTCCTC
>Ga0307511_10005421_pt1 | contig 12978 bp, 4 predicted proteins | sample 13_EM_MG_FD_200266 | JGI IMG/M metagenome (GOLD analysis project Ga0307511, IMG submission 200266) | Populus trichocarpa ectomycorrhiza microbial communities from riparian zone in the Pacific Northwest, United States - 13_EM | ecosystem: Host-associated > Plants > Roots > Unclassified | place...
CCATGAACTGTCAAATTTGACAGTTCAAAGTTGCAAGAGTTGGCCATTTTAGGCTGGCGCTACGGCCTCTGTGGTGTCAATTAGCCTAAATGTACCACATGGTGTTGTAGAGAAATGTCAGGTGATCATTTGCATGCAAGTATTGTCAAATTTGGTGGGACATATGAGGCATTAAATGCACCTAAAAAGTAGCAAACCAGACACCTTTTTCGGGCAAAAACAGGGAAGACAATGAATAGTGACCAGATAACGTGTCGTGTGGTCCCTTTTTTTTTAATGCAAAACGACGCCGTTTAGCCTTGAATTAAGGATTTTAGCCAAAGTTCAATTGAATCCTCTAGCTTTCAATTTTGTTCAATTGCACCACTAATTGACCCTAAACTTTTGATTTAGTGCAATTTAGCCCCTGGAAAACGTCAATTTGAACCCCAAATTTTGACGCCTTTTGCTCTTTGATCATTGGTCTTGGTTTTATGCAATTTGACCCTCAATTGACCATCAAACTTTTAATTTTCATCAATTTCACCCTCGGTTTTTGTCAGTTAAGCCCTTATAGTTTGACACCTTTTGGAAAATGGACCTTAGGTGCGAAAGTTTTCAATTTCACCCCTAATTGACCCCAAAACTTTAATTTTCTTGTGATTTTGCCCCTGATTTCAATCATTTAACTGTGTCAAAAATTAAATTTGGTCTCTTAAAAATTCCAATCTTCTCAATTAAGCCAAAATCGGGCTCCCAAACTTAATTTTTCACCAATAAGCCCTAATAAAATTAATTTGACCCTTTTAAAGTATAATTAAGTCCTTGCATTTAATTAAATCCTTTAATTAGACCCAAATTAATTCTTAAACATTAGTAAAATTTAATTTGACCCATGATTAAATCAAATTGACCTATTAAAAATTTAATTATGTTATTAGAGTTATTTTTTATCCAAATTCGTCTAATAATCATTTAATTTGACCTTGAATCTGCATAGTTTCTCCATTTTAGGCATAATGCGATACAATTAGGCTTCGAATTTCCTCTAAAATTACAAATTGGTTTTTATGTATTTTTGAAATCCTACCAGACCTGCTTTCTCCACGTTGTCAACCTTTATTTTATTTTTTTATTTTTATTTTGGAAAAAAAAGAATGAATATGGGGAATGACCTAGAAATGGGTTATGACAAAAGTGATTGTTTATGTGTTTTACATTCAAAACCAGAAATCTAGACAATGTTGTTAGCTAACTTGTGACTAGAAATTGACCTAGATAAAGGCATAATTTGGGATGTTTCCTTTCATGAAAGTTGTAGAATTGGATGTTAAATTTTAAATGGAACTAGAATCACCTAAATTGGAGCTATAGAACTCTAGATATTGGTAAAAACCCGAAGATAGGTCAGAATGTAAAATTATGGACATAAATTGAAAGTTTAGGTTTACAAATAAGAACATTTGGGGTAAATGTGTTCAATTATGTTAAAGTTCACAAAGAACAAACCTTACTTCATTTGGAGTTATAGAACTCTAGATATGGATAAAACACTAGAGAGGGGTTAGGTTGTGCGTTATAGGACAAACCTACGTACCATTGTATTTTGACAAATTTAGGTGTGTAAATGGTAGAAATGGGTTTAACCCTCTCATAAATGTTATGTAATTATGTCTTAGCCTACTAAAGAAATAAACCCCAAATGAAACTGAGTTCCACAACTCTAGTGGGGGAAAACACTAAATAGTGTTCTAGTGCACTTGTCATATATTGTTTGAACATAATGAGTTTTGTGATGAAGTTAAAAAAAAGTAATTCTTGTGTAAAGAATGAGTATGTAAGCTTATTAAAGAATATTTGTATGCTTTAAGGGGGAACACTGGGCACAAAATCTTCCATCAGGAGCTCACTCGACTAGAAAATGAGGTAAGTGAAATCTCGTCTACAATGAATGAAGTCAAATCTGAGTTTTTGAAGTTATGATGAATACTGCAACATGAAAGTAATATGGATAAATTATGAATATAAATTAAGATTTGTAATTGAAATGCTTTTGGTAACAAGCGAAAGACCATTGTGGAAATTGTTTTTGAAGTTATCGAAAATTGATGAATTTGAATTTGCTTACAACCTATGAAGTTAGATTTGAAATTTTTAGGTTAATGATGAGTAATGAACATAATAGTAATATGGATGATTTATGAATGTGATATGAGGTTAGATGAATTTCAATTGCTTTCACAATAAAGGAACGTTGATGTTGGGATTGTTTTTGAAGTTTTGAAAACCAAAAAATTTGAATTGCTTTCACAATGAGCGAAAATCGATGTTGGGATTGTTTTTGAAGTCTCAGAAACCAATGAATTTGAATTTCTTTCGCAATGGGCGAAACACAATATTGGGATTGTTTCTGAAGTTCCGGAAACCAATGAATTTGAGTGGCCTTCGTAATGAGCGAAGGCCAATGTTGAGATGTTCTTTTGAAGGCTATGAAAAAACAATGTACTATAAGGATTAGTATGGTGAAATCGTTGTAAAGATTTTGAGTGATCTTGTATGTTAGATGATTTATGAGCATATGCCAATATGTTTTACATAATTGTTGTGAAAGATATGATTGTCATTCATGAGAACTCCTATAATAATTGATAGGAATAATGAGTACTCTCATTTTCATTACAATTAACAGTAAGACTATGATCGTAATATGAAATTTTGCTTAATTAACCTTTGTTGCAGGACCTTCTTATATTGGTGGACTAAGTAATTAGGCAATAGACGAACTCTAGGATTTCAAGAACTTTTGTTGTGCATGTAATAGATTTTATAACTTAACAAAAAAAAAAACAATAACTCTTTCCTTTGTAATAATGTTATTTTAACTATATATGCCTAGGTGTGCCCTGTTGTGGGGTTTTGGTTGCATGCTATTGGTTTAAAGTCAGTGGTCCCGGCTGATGTTGGTCTGCTGATGGATGTTTTATATTTTTTTGTTCGGCTTAGTGGGAGCATGTTTCCTTAGGCCTTTTGAACTCTATTTTGTTCTGCATGTGGGCTGTTAATGATTTTGTATATGGGATACTTTTCCCTTGTTCTCTAGGGAACCTGTTTCCTTTGGTGCTGTTTATTGGCAATCAGTAGGTCCAGGCTGTCTTGGTGCTGATTTGTTGTTTGGTGAGTTCTGGTTTGGATGTTCCCCTAGGTTTTTTTTGTTTTGTTCCCTGCATGAGGGATGTTCATGCTATTTGTATATGAGATCCTGTTCCCTTAGTTTATTCTCTAGGGAGCATGTTCCCTTCGGCTATTAGGGAGTCTGTTCCCTTTACCTAGATATGTAAGTCTTTATGTTTCGCTGGTTTCCAGCTTGTACTGCAAGTTTGTCTTGCTATTTTAGATCCATACAATTCTTACATTTGATAAAAAAAAAAAAAATCCTTAGACAAATATCTTATGTAGACACATAAGTAAAGGCTTCTCTTGCAGCTTCGATGAATAAAGAAAATGAAAATATCTAAGGAGCTTACAAATGGAATATGAAAAAGGCATTAGTATCTTAATTCTTATAGAAAATTTGATATAAGCAGATAAAGAGATTTCGGGTAAGAAAAGCCAATTAAGTGTTCGATTAAAGGTTTAGAGTGAAAAGAAAAACCTGGAAAGATTCCTTGTCTCAACTTTTAAAAGCAAAGGTCTTTAATAGCATAATATATGTTGGAAGAATACAAAAAAAGGATGAAGGAGTATAAAAGAGTGAAAGTGATCCTAGATCCATAAAAACCCTCAAACACCATTTGAGCTTATGAATTCCTTTTCTTTGGTAGCCATGAAACTCAGCCTTCATTACATGCCCTAAACAGTTCATTTCTATTGACCTTGTACCAAACAATTAGGTGACAACTCATTGATCCTCGACCCCACTAACACTACGCGCGCACATGCAACAAAAATAGTTATATATGTAGAATTTTCTATGTAATTAAGACTTGACAAGACATGCTTTATTGTCTTTTAATTTTCAATATCAATGTTTTTCTTACTTTATTTGTTATGCGTTATGCTTGTATCTCTAGCTGCTCTTGTTTGATTATTTTGTTACCACTTGAAACTGCTAGTTTTACAATATAAGTTGAAATTTAAGTGCATAGTTGATAAAAGGAATTTAAATACAATGTCAATGAGCATTTTTGGGTTGATTTGTACTATCTATTTTTCACTTTTCAAAATAATGCATTTGAAGCTCATCTTATTTTAAATTATTATTGGTAATTTAGACTTATATAATAAATCGATATATGGGAAAAAAGAAAAAGAGCTTAAGTTTGTGATCCTTAAAATTGATTTAGTTCTTGATTGAGATAATGTTGTGTGTGTGTGTGTGTGTATAAAATCATTGTAATATATTAGAAATCAAGAATGAAAATTGATAGATATAAGCTAAAAAAATAGTTTTAGAAAATGCAAATAATTATTTTAACATATTATAACTTTTGATCTGGAATAATTTTTTTCAATTCAAAAGGTTAGTTTAAAACTCTATAGCTTGATGATGATCATGAAGGTGTTAAAGTCCCTTTTTAGGTTCAAAATTCATAATATCAATACCTTAACAAATTTAACATCTAGCTATAAAATACATGTACATGGTTTTTCATAAGAAAGAAGAATAATATGCTTATCCAGAATTATTTTAGCATATAATTCAATATATATATATATACACACACACAATAGCTGCTATGACGTCTAAGTTCATATTTATCACTTTCGACATTGCCTTTACGATGAATTACGTAATACATTCAAATCTAAGGTTGCCGACTATACATCACAACGTAGCAACTCATTTTCTTAATTTTTGATTCCCCAATCAATAATTAATATTTCATTTTCTTAGTTATCGATTTCCTTGGATACAATGCATGAAGTAACCACATATATTAATCTTATGTTTACTCGTCACCATCATCGCTTAACATAATTTGTTTGTAACATTACCATGCTTTCTATTTTCTAGGTATTACAACCGTTTGTTACATTATCACCCCATTAATATTTTCTTTAACTTAGTAGTACATCAAACGGTATTACGTCTTAAGTTGCCAATCAACTCCCATTGTCATATACATTTTTAAGCATCGGTTAATGGTCTTACACTATGGTTTCCATTGTACGATCGAGGATAGTTTTAATGGTTTCTATTATTTGGAAACAACAACACCATGGTTTCTACTCACTAAAAAAAATAACATAATGGTCTTCATGCAAATCAAAGACAACTACATGAATTCCCTTTTTATTAGGAACAATTAGGAAGTAATTTTTGTTGTCCATGATTTAATTTAAAGGACTTGTCAACTTAAATATAAGCATAGAGAAAGGAGAGCATACATCATCATCTTATAATTAACCAAATTGTATTTTGCTTAATTGGTCATCATTCTTTTGGGCAACTAAACATCAAAAGTTGCCACATTCATAGATATTTGTAATTAATTATCAACTATCAATTTATATCTTGTCATTAGTCACTGATATTGTGGTCATTAAGTATCGTTCATTTCTTATCCTTAGTCACCAACACTACGGCCACTAAGTATCATTCCTATCTCATCCTTAATCATCGATACTATGGCCACTAAGTATAATCCGATCATTCCCTCGCGGATGCTAATAATTCTGGCAAACCCATTTGATTGCCAACAAATTCGGTTATTAATATTTTCGTACCAAGTCTATCTTTAATATTTTATTCCACATCTTTATACAACCTTATACCGTATTATTTTATTTGAGTTATATTCAACAAATAATTGATGACATATGTTATGGTTTATGAATCCTTGTACATATAGAATTCTTTCATGGATAACTATTTATTCCTAACTATGATCAATTTTGTATATGGTTCTTTAAACATTAATTTTGATTGTGAATAACACACCATACTCCTTATTTCATCGTATTAGTAAACGCTTTCAAATGAGATGGTTCACAACACTAATTACCGGTAATCCTAGTATGGACCCCATTAACCAGATTTAACCTCATTCTTTACTCTCGGCTATCCAACATAGATGCCATTAGCCAAAGCTAATCTTATCATTCATTTCTGGTTACCCAACATGGATACCATTAGTCGAAGTTAATCTCATCATTCATTCTTGGTTATCCAATATGGATACCATTAGCCGAAGCTAATCTCATCAATTAATCTCAGTTATCTAATATGGATACTATTAGCTAAAGCTAATCACATCATTATTTATTGTGTTTCATGAGTAATTTTAATCGATTGAAATCAGATAGCAACATTACGTATAAATACTTCGAGGATTTAATAATAATTAGTTGAAGGTGGAAACCACCTACTTGTCCCTCCCGTAGTGTGTCCTCGCTCGGTCAAAGATCTGATCCCGGTCGCGCCTCCTGATAAACAAAATGACCATTACTCAGTATATTTTTATTTAGGTAATGTCAAAGACCATTTCAACATATATAGCAGAACACACATACATTCATTCAAACATCTCCCATGTTTGTATAATAGTACAGTGATAATATTGTAACAAGACATTCATCCCTAATTTTAATGAAGGTCATCTACAGAAATTATATCATTATGATGGTGAAATCGTTAGCAAAAACTAAGTCGTTCTAACACTGAAAATCATCACCAAAAAACTAAGTCATTCTAACACTGAAAATCATCAACAAAAACTAAGTTATTTTGACATTTCTTTTCTCTAAATCACGCATATGGTCAATACCAAGTTTTCCTCCTAGAAACCATACTTCAACCTAGTTGTGGACATAAACCACAACCAAATTCACTTCCAAAGTTTATGAAACAAGGGAAACATGTAATGTTTCTATTCTATAACAATATCACACATTCATCAAACATTGTTAAAGAGGAACCATCACTCATTACTATCTTCATGAGGGTCTTTCTTTGTTATCCTCTCTTAAGGTGGCTGAAACCTATGTCATTCTCCTAATAAGCATATTTTTGTGTTCTTCATGTGGCAACATCAAATTCTCATTCATTATTGCATGGCATAAGATGTTCTACGCATTCCAATTATAAAGTACTACTAAATATGTTCAATGATCATATTCTTTTCTATAAACTCATCAAGTTCATCACAATGTTGCCAAGTAGTACACACTCAAGTTCAACATGTACATTATCAAGGATTCTCCCATCTAAATTTCTATAGGCAAATTTCTATAGGCCAAAACATGGGTGTTCATTTCATCAATTTTTACAAAATCATTCCAAGTAAAGATTAGAGCTTGATTAGTCCTAGCTAGTTTAGTCCACCCAACCCCGAAAACTGTTTGGTGTTTTAATCGTAACTAAAGTTTCAGAACTCTTTTTTTTTTTAGCATGATTTGGCTCTATGAAAAGCTACCATATAGGGCTATAGCTTTCATGAAAGACACAACACCCAGTTTTGTCATCTACATGTCTAAACTCACTCATTACAGTAGTATAAGAAATATGTCCAATACTATGTTAGTCTGGACCCTTACTTAGTGGTTTAATCATATCTTGAGTTATACAACTCCAAAGACGTTGAGCCTAGATCCATTGGAAAAATAACACCCATACCTACAATTTTTATAAGACACTAGCTCCAAATTACATCTTTTCAAGGCCCAAAAGTAACAATTATAGCAGCACCTAAAATTTATCCAGTACTATGTCGGTCTGGACCTTTACTCGATGGTTTTCTCATATCTGGAGTTATACAACTCCAAATAAGTAGAACCTAGTTCCATTAGAAAGCTAACATCCGTACCTACAACTTTTATAAGACACCACCTCCACATTACATCATTTTAAGGCTCAAAATTAACAATTATAGTAGCACTCAAAATATGTCCAATATTATGTCAGTCTGGACCTTTACTCAATGTTTTTCTCATATCCGGAGTTATACAACTCCAAATAAGTCAAGACTAGTTCCATTTAAAATATGACATCCATACCTACAACTTTTTTCAAGTTGTAATTTCAACTAGAAGTTGGCTAGTAAGACTGTAAGAATTTTAATTACATGAGATAAAATTTTGATAAGCACACTATGTGTTTTCATGCATCACAACATCCATTATCATCACTCCATGTTCAAAGAAACTCTCATTTCCTATATATTTTCAAGAACCTTAGAATCACAACATTGGAGGTTTTTCAATCATCTTTTACTAACTATGAAATCAAGGAGGAAAACTAAGGAAGAACACTTTTATCAATAATTTTGAGTTTAAATTGAAGAGTTCTTACCAATTTCTTCTTCAATTGTTCTTTCTCTTCATCACCCATACTTGTCCCTCAAGTTCCTCTCCTCCGACCATGCTTCTTAATTTCGGTCTAAATGTGTTTCTCTCCTCACAAACCTATTTGCAAGCTTCAATCTCACAATTTGGAAAGATTTCTCAAATGATTTTTGAAGAGAGGCAAGACACAAAGTTCGGTTTTATGGGTCAATTACTATTATACCCCAACTTATCCCCCCTAAATTTCGGTTCATTGCACTAACCCGACACTATATCTTTATTTTTAAGATCCTGAACTCCGATCGATCTCAAATTTTAACCCAAGGTAAAAACATATTTCTTAAAACCCTATGTAAAATTGCATCCCGATCCAACGGTTAGATTGATAGATACATTCAATATTATAAAACTGGACAGTTGAAAATTTCACGCCAAAAATCCAAATTTCGCATACCATATAATTTACTTAAAATCATCTTGGGTCTTAGACTAATTCTTTAGAGATTTCTATTCATAATTATCATAAAAAATTTCTCTGAGTTTCTTACCACTTTCACTACCAATAGCGCGATTGTGCACGAGGATTATATTAAAATTCAACGTTTCTCACATAAAGCGTCATGCATTGATTTATTTGACATTTCCTTCTATTTTACACATAATATCACCTAATTTACAAAATTTCCTCCTTCAAATTATTATTTTTACCTGGTCAAGGAGTTTTCATGATTTATCGTTAACTAATATTTCACATACTATTCTATTACTTTATCTTATATATATTTTAAATTAATCTCCCGGAAATGTTCATCCTAATTCATAAGATTTTCTCTATAATTTATTATTTTTCAATTAGTAGTTACCTTTTTTAACTCAAATTTATCTATTTTTGACTGGGGGTTTATATCATTAGTATTAGAGCCAGGTTTCTTATGGGAACCAACAAGGAGCGAATTGAGCACTTGGAGTCTAGGCTCGGTGCAATTCAGGAGGGATTATAATGAATGGAATTTGGTATAAACGAAAAGCTCTGCCATTTGGAGGAAGCTCTTAATCGACTTTCGAATGTGTTGCTCTCTAATCCAAAGTCCTCAAATCATGGCAATCACCACTAAGAAAACCAAGATGGAGGTCAGCAAATCGTCTCGTTCAAATCAGCCAAGCTAGAAGTTCCACACTTCTTTGGAGATGATCTAACATAGTGGTTCAATCGGGTGGAACAATTCTTTGAATACCAGAGCACAACAGCGAACCAAAAGGTTCTTATGGCTGCTTACCACCTTGAAGGGGAGGCCAACCAATAGTGGTAGTGGCTTTGTAGGATGTTATAGCAAGAATGACATGTGATTTCATGAGAAACATTTGAAGAGGAATTATAGGCTCGCTTTGGACCATCAGGATGTGAAGAATTTGATGAAGCTCTCTCAAGAATCAAGTAACTGGGAACGTTGAGAGACTATCTATGTGAATTTAAAAAGCTCGTCAAGAAGGTGCGTGGATGGACGCAAAGGGCGTTGGTAGGAGGTTTGAAGGCTGAGAGTTTTGAAGGGATATGGATGTTTAAATCGTAATCCCTCAAGGAGGCCATTAGTTTAGCACGAATGCAAGATGAGTAGTTTACACGGCAATAACGATTCACGTGAATTCCACGCACAAAAACTCCTCTAGCTCTTCCATAAACCACGTATGTAGCTACTACCATCCCTGTTGTTCCAATTAGATGCTTAACATGGGAAGAAATGCAAAAGAGAAGGGCTTAAGGTCTCTATTTCAACTGCAATGAACGTTTCACAGCTAGGTGTAGATGTCAAAGACCATAGTTATTACTTTTGGAAGGGCGTGTGAGTAATGTGGTATGTGAAAAAATTACTAACCAACAGAAATTGGAAGAAGACCAAGGTAGAGATATAGGGGAAGTACAATAACCTGAATTGGAACCCGAAATCATGCTGCATGTATTAACGAGATGGATGGGTCCATAAACCATATGTATAACAACAAGAATAGGCCCTCATGAAGTGGTGATTTTGGTTGATAATGGATCGATGTATAATTTCATTAGTGATCATTTGGCAAACTTGCTCAAGTTGCCAATTGTTCCCATGGAAGCATTTTTTGTCTGGGTGGTCAAAGGAGAAAAACTAAAGTGTTAAGGGTGTTACGATAAGGTATGAGCAGAGTTGTAGGGTACCGAGTTTTACCTTACTCCTTTTCCTCTACCTTTAACAGGTCTTGACTTTGTACTTGATGTGTAATGGCTTGAAATGATTGCATCTATGGTCTATAACTGGAAACAATTGACCACGGATTTTGTTTGGGATAATCAAAATTAAAGGCTGCAAGGTGTAGACGTGCAAGCAATTGAGGTTGCTTCACCCAACGAATTATCGAATGAGCTTTGCCAAGGCCATGCATTATTTGTAGTATGCTTTCAACCAACCCTGGTAACAACATCATATGGTGCGCCACCTGATGATAAGCAACAAGATATGTAGAGGTTGTTGAAAGACTGTACGGACGTGTTCTAGGAGCCCTCAAGTTTGTCATCTGTGCGCGAGGTAGAGCATTGCATTACGCTCAAAGAGGGGACTGAGCCAATTAATGTATGCCCATATCGATATGCCCATTTCTAGAAGGAAGAAATTGAAAAACAAGTTCAAGAGATACATAATTCTAGTCTTATTCGACTAGGCACCAATCTGTTTTCATCGTCAGTATTATTGGTGAAGAAAAAGGATAGAAGTTGGTGATTTTGCACAGATTATTGCACACTCAATACCGCTACCATCAAGGATCAATTTCTCATTCTTATAGTAGATGACATGTTGGATGAATTACATGGCGCATCCTTCTTTACCAAGCTCAATCTAAGGGTCGGATATCACCAAGTAAAAGTAAATTCTTCTGACATACTCAAAACTACTTTTTGTACTCACAACGATCATTATGAATAGTGATGTTGTTTGGCATATGTAATGCACCCTTTACATTCCAAGCCATCATGAACTCTATATTTTGACCTTATCTTCGAAAGTTTATTTTGGTTTTCTTCAATGATATTCTCGTATATAGTTCTACTTGGGATATGCATGTTAAACAAACCTTGGAGATTCTGAGGCAACATCATTTTTTTTCCAAGGCCAGCAAGTGTGCATTCGACCAACAAGAATTATAATATTTGGGACACATTGTTACGCCTCAAGGAGTGAAGGTCGATAATCACAAAATTATAGCCATGATGGCGTGGCCTCAAATAACTAATATTTTTGAATCACGTTGTTTTTTAGGCTTGACAGGATATTACAAGAAATTTGTTTGCAATTATGGCATCATCGCTTGACCCCTTACCAACCTCCTCAAGAAAGGGCAATTCGGATGGAATGAGGAAGTTGGAGTAGCCTTCATGACTCTTAAGCAAGCAATGACCACCATACCTGTTTTGGCGATGCTCGATTTCAATGAGTCCTTCACCATAAAAAAAAAAGATGTTGCATAGGAAGGAATAGGTGCTGTAAATCCCGAGAAAAAAAAAGGGCTGGATTAAATTAAAGAAAATAAACTAAACTAAAAAGAAGTGGGGGCAAAACGAATACACTTAAAGAAAATGGGGCCTAAATGCAAATAAGAATAAGTATAAAGCATAAGTACTCCTCTTCTTACCAAAAATAGATCTGCAGATAATGTAAAGAAAGAAAAGAGGGAGTTTTTATATTCATTTTTACAAATCAAGAGAGAAACACCAAAATTTCAAAAAAAAACTCATCCAAGATTAAGGGTTATAGGTAGAATAAACACTGGTGGGAAAGGGATTAACAAGAGAAATTGAACAAGAAGAGAATAAGGGAGGGCCGATTGTCATTAAAAAGAAAAGGAGGGATCGAAACCTTGATTCGTACCGGGTAAGGTATTCTAAACTTGCTCTTATGAGTCATTTCAAGTCGATTATGAATTGATGCTTGGATGTTAATTTATAGATTTGAGTTCTTAGACTTGAATTGAGGAAAAAGTATGAGTTGCTAAATTAAAGAACTTCATGTGTTGTATGTAAATGGAAAGATTGATGAATCTGGACAGTTTCATCTCTTGACTTTCAGAGAGATTTCGGGTAGGAGGATCAAGGAATTAGGATCAGGTTCCTCATAGAAATTGTAGGTTTGGATGTTGGCTAACTAATGAAATTGGTCTTGCTTAATTTGGAGTTATAGAACTCCAGTTATGGGTCACCAACCGAGACTGGGTCATGACAGACCCTATAGGGTAGTAGGTCTGGTTCGTTGATGAGAAATTTTGACTGTTTTAGAGATAGAACTGGGTTCTCCTTCCTTCAAAGAACTTGTAGCCTCATGTCTTAGCTTTCCAACAAGACTAATCTCGCTTGAATAGGAGTTCTATAACTCTAGATATAGTTAAAAATCTGAGGAGAGGTTGGAGAGTAACAGTTCAATGTCTAGACAGTAACAGTTCAAAAATGAGACAGTAACAGTTCAATGTCTAGACACTAACAGTTCAAAAATGAGACAGTAACAGTTCAAAAAAACGAGATAGTAACAGTTCAAAAAAACAAGACAGTAACAGTTTAAAAATGAGACAGTAACAGTTCAATATCTAGACAGTAACAGTTCAAAAATAAGACAGTAACAGTTCAAAAACGAGACAGTAACAGTTCAAAAAAAAAAAACAAGACAGTAACAGTTCAATGTCTAGACAGTGATAGTT
>Ga0307511_10005422_pt1 | contig 12977 bp, 9 predicted proteins | sample 13_EM_MG_FD_200266 | JGI IMG/M metagenome (GOLD analysis project Ga0307511, IMG submission 200266) | Populus trichocarpa ectomycorrhiza microbial communities from riparian zone in the Pacific Northwest, United States - 13_EM | ecosystem: Host-associated > Plants > Roots > Unclassified | place...
CTGACTTCTATAGGTGAAGAAGAAGAGCAAGCCGGGGGAGAGGAGAGGATAAAGGGAATGCTGGCTGTTGTGGAGGAAAATGGGGTTGTTGTGCTATAGGTTGAAGATGAGAGGAAATGGGGGGAAGGAAATGGAGAGCGGCCTGTGGGGCTGCTTTCCTTTGGCTGGTTTTGGGAGAGAAACCAAAGGAAGGGGGCAGAGGCCTGCACTGTGAAGGTTTAGGTTTAGGGTTTTTTTTTTTGTTTTTTCAAAATTGCCCCCCTTCCCTTTTGTATGTGTTGGAAACTCCTATTTATAGGCAAAAATATTGCTAGGTCACCAAACTTAGTCCCTCAACTCTTTTTTTTTGTAAATTTGATTTTTTTTATTTTTTTAGATTTTTCTTATCAACATCGACTCGAAATGAGGAAAATTATTGATTTTTTAAAAATAACGCGTTAAAAGTTGAACGCGCTTTAAAGACCTTTGAAAAATTAAATTCTTTTAAGACGATGCTGAAAATGCTAAAAATGATGCAAATATATTAAAAAATGTATTTTTTTTATTTTCATTGTTTTTCGCTATTTTTGAATTTTTCTGAAAAATTTATCAAAACATGGATCAAAAATTGGGTAGCAACAACTGGGATGACAATTGTGTTTTCTATTGTCACCGGACGGGATAACTAATCACCCTCCCTTACAATGCAGCCTTGCCAGTGTCACTCAAAGTCCTTGAGCATGGCATATTCACTGTAACACACATCAAGGTTTTAGCAACTGGGTTCAGCTTTGCACCCCTGGGGCTAACCAACATGTTCAATGCAGGTGGAGCCATTAAGGGGCTAAAGTTTGAAGTGAAAGGTGGTGTTGAATTATCAGAGCTTGATGATGGATACAGGGGTGAAAGTAGTGGTGTGACTGAAGAGGGTAGGGAACTATAGCGATGAATTGGTTGTGAAAGTTTGCATAGAGGTTAAAGGGTGTGGCAAGTTTGGTGCTTATTCATCTGCTAAGCCAAGAAAGTGCATTGTGGACTCAAATGTGGTTGATTTTGTGTATAATTTGAATTCTAGGTTGGTTGGTTTTAGCTTGGATAGCTTGCGTGAGAAGGGCAAATTTCATGTTGTTGAGATTGAGTCATAGGAAAATTCATTTAGAAAAGAGTTAAGGGCTACTTGGAAGGTTTGGGTATTGGGATATTTATTATACTTACATGTTTCCCCTCTAATTTTATTGCTTTTGTAGTTTACTAGTTCATGTAATCATGTGAGGAATTGAGGGGGAATGGTCAATTAAGAATTCTGCTACCTAACAGTTTAATTAATACTCTGCTCTGAACTAAGCTCAAACAACTTAAAAGACTCTTGCAAAAATCCATCTCCATGCCGTTTGATATAATCTGAATCATTGAAAATGGTGATAGTCAACACACAACTAATGTTTCCTCTTTTTATTAATCAACATAAAAGAGAACAGCTGGAAACCATAAAAGAAAAGGGAATACACTTCAATTGCTTCCTTCAGTAAAGCATGATTCATGAGGTATTGTAATGAAACGTATTGAATAATCCTGAGATGATTGTGACACTAACAAGAATCCAGTGGACCAAAATAAACGACAGAAACCCAATCTGAACTTTATCTGCACTTAAAATCAACAATAGACATGTATGGCATGAACAGGAAAACAAAATTCTTGGTACTGGAAGGGTGGGACAAGGGGCCTAACAGAACTGGAAAAGCTAGGTTTATAGACTTCATAGGGATGCAGACCAATGGCAAAGAATAACATTAAAAATGACTCTAGTTGTTTCAAGATGCCATTCTCAACATATACTGACAAACGTTTTATACAGAGAGATCCTTTTTGTGTTTTGATAATAAATACAGTAGCTTGAGAAACCTATCCAGAAAACCAATCAGTTTTCTCTTTCATAAACTGAAAAAGTCCAGGGGATAGTCTTGAAGGGAGGTTCAAATTGCAGCAGTCTAATCACAAAATTCCGCAGATTGGAATGATCACCTTGCTAGATAATTATGTCCTAAACCATGGGATTCCTATTTGTCCTGGTTTTTGTAGCATAATTCTTCACCATTTTGTTGCTACATTATTAGAGTTGTTTTACAGAAAGTTACAGCTCCAATTCATGATTACATTCATCATCCTCTTGTTTTTGTTGTAGCTGTTCTTCTTCAGTTAGTTGCAGTTCCAGTTGATGACAAAATTCATCACCAAAATCATCATCGTGTTGTTCATGTTTTTTGTGCTGTGGTTGATGTTGTTGCTCATCTTTCTGAGCATGACGTTGATTCAGTCCTGTTTGCTGATAAAACACTTGCCTTTGGACGTTCCAGTTCTCTGTGATCCTCTCAACTTCATCTCAAATAAATTCCCTATCATATGATATATGCTGTATGTTTTGGACATCTACTGCCTTGCTTGCTTCTGAAAAAAAAAAGTGGTAAATTAAATACGTCATTAGATACTGAGAATTTTAAAAGGGAAATATAAATTGGAGACTCCATGATATCTGGACCAAGCATATTTAACATGTTTAGATAGTATTAATTGATATGTGCTTCAAAGTTTATACAGCACCATAAATGATGTGGATAAGAATCAGAGAGAAATTTTTGGGTTGAGTAACAAATCGACAATAAGAATAAACACAAACTCTTATGGATTCGAGGCCATTTGGTAATGAGGTTGCGTCTGCATTTTGTTTAAAACGCAAATGCAACCTGTTTGGTTAAGGAAAAAACACAGTTTACTGTTTATGGGTCCCACAGTGTTTTGCGTCCGAAACGCAGGGGAAAGAAAAGCAAGCAATTGCTGCTTCTTGCGCACTGTTCATGCTAATTAATTAGCATAAACAGTGTAGCCAGCTCCACTGTTCCGGTTGGACCGGTTCCGGTTCAAAGCTCAAAATGCATTGAACCAGGTCCGACCCAGTAAAAAATAATAAAATTATTTTTTATTTTTTAATTGTGTTATATTCGAAACACTAGTGTTTAACATTATTCAATGACACTACATAAATTAGACAGAAATCACTTGATGACGTAGCATTTGCAGAATTTGATCGCAATCCCAATTTTGTTCCTGATTATATTTTACCTGATGTTGCGCGCTTAAGATACCAAAAAAACTGTAATCCTTGTCGGATGTATTTCATACGTGATGGAATTGTAGATAGTTTAATGAAACAATAAAAAATATTTTATATAAAGTATTATTTATTTCATGATGTAATAACAATAGTTAAATCTACAATATTTAAATTAAAAATCATCAATATTAATATATATTTTTTAAAATTATTTTATAACCTCAATTTCAAAAGCATTATTAACCAAATACATTAAACTATTTTTTATTCAACCTCATTTTCAACCACAGTTTTAACCAAACATTCATAAATACCAAATCAACCTCAATCAAAATTACTTTTTATAAAACAACTTTTTCAAACCACAACCACAACAGCTACCACAATATCAAACAGCTATATTAAGGAAAAATACACATGTTACTTTCACTATTTGATGCTTATTCAGTCTATAACTTTTAAATAAGGACATGAGATGGATAAAAGAACATACCTCTGTTGACATGTTTCTTCGCCTCTGCATATTCTGTTAACATTTTCTTGAGCATCTCTAAATCAAATTACATACCCTGCAGATGCAGATGCAATTCAATCCACAAGCTTATTCTGAAGAAGGAAAAAAAAAAAAGAGGAAAACCATGGCACCAACTGTGAGCATCGTACAATCATTATACCTACAGGTATCTATTTTCAAAATAGGAAAAGGCGGGGCCTATTTGCAACTATTGATCTAGTGGAACCTGAGTAAAACCTTTACATGAGTTATGCAACATACCACCATGTCCATATGGAGGAATTGCTCAATCCGAATATCATCAAACAACCTGTTATAAAGAAAGCAGTGGAGCAATAAGAGGATCCATAGAATGTTTTGAAACCTGAAACCTGACTAATCATGCTATTATATTAGATTGGAATAAATTATATCATTCTTAGAAAACATACTTCTTATATGCAACTTGCACACGGGCATCTTGCAATTCTGTGAGTTGGTTCCCTGTCTCACTGACAGAACCTTCATGTAAATCCACGAACCCAAAAAGAAACATGTTCTTTTCTAGCATCCTTTTGACCAAAGCAGGTACTCCTTTTATTCCATGTTCTTTTGCATTTATAACAAGGGTCTTGAGTTTCTTCAACTCTCCTGTCAGATAACATGAAGAAATAAGATGGTGAAAAGGAGAAGGAAAAACAAAACTTCAGTTAATCATAACTTCATTATTACTATCATCACTAAATGCACCTCAACATGATCAAGAGCAATAAAATGCTTCCAAATGAGAGAGAGTTCACACAAAGAAAAACCCTTAAGCATGTTCACTTTAAACCTAAAAGTCCAACCAATGAAAGAAATTAATCACAACGACACTGACAATACAATGCAAAAACCCAGTTTGTTCATGGCTGAATACAAGAGTGGCCCCAGAAAGAAAAGAATGGAAAAGATGAGTCATGACACCAATAATGATAAATTAGAATAAGACCTAGCAGAAGTAGTTTGTCTGAGGTAACTTCCAATTTTAATAAAATATTATTGTGCAAAAATCATTCAAAACAACCAAAAGTCACACAGTAATATGTAATCAATTAGTTCTAGTAAGAAGGATAAAAGAATTAATTTGAAAGCCAATTTGCACATCACCTGCCATTCAGATAAGCAAAGAGAATTAGAGGAAAAGCTTCATAATATGGCATAGCACATAGCACAACCTCATCAAAATAAACTAAACCTCAAAATTAAGTACATTAAAGATAAAGTTCATGCAGAAAGTGCAGATATACCAAGAGAGAAGTACATTTTGAAAGGAGGCTTGAATGGTTGAGTCTCATAAAGACAGTAAAGGCAGTACATGCCTCCTAGCCTTTGTGATAAAGAATAAGTGCTAATCATGTGACCTGCAATTGATTGCATGTTGGTTAGCAAAAATTTGCATTAGAAATTGAATTAAAAAAAAATCCTTGATTTACTTTCAAGGAGACAATCATCTAAATTCACTATGAGCATGGTAAGATTAAACAAGCTCTCGCTTACATATGCCTCAAGAAATATGATGAGATGGCAACATGATCCAAAAACTATCCAGCCCCAGATGGGACTTGTCCATTACCAGAAACGGGCTTTATAAAATATAACCAGGGCAACAATTTTTTAACTGAAGAAAAACTCACAACGACAACTGGATTCTAGCACAGACATTATTTGCTTCAATGACAATACAAAAATCAAGTCGGTGAGAGCTTACCAATTGTATGAGCATACAACGACTGCATAAAGAAGGCCAATTTGGTAGGAGACCTAGCTTCAAGATGTAGGTAAACTTCCTGGAAAGCCATACTCTTTTCATATCAGCCAAAGTTGTAAACTCACCCTAACAGTTCCCGAACACCACAACTGTTAAAACAGTCAAAACATAATAACCTTCATGAAAAACAATAGCTAAACAAAGCATAAACAGCCCAACATAACAAATCCAAGTAAACACCTCAACAAACTCATTTATAAGCTCATCAATGTCCAACTTGAATGGAGACAGATCCATAGCGCCAGAGACTCTTCAAATCTTAAAACACAAAGACAGTATTAATTCCAGTAACCCTTTGGAATTACAAAACAATATCAACAAGAAAAACAAGAACCCATGTAACTATTGAGTTCAATTTCATGATTTTAAACGGAGAAAGAAAGCAAGAAAGGGACTAAATTCATATCTCTAATTGAACAAGAATAAACCCATTTTAAGAATTGAATAAGCAATATCCTTGAATGAGTAAGCACTGACATACACCGTAGAAAGGATCAAAAAAGAGGATTTTTTTGCCGTAAAGGTCCTATCTTTATTTGAATAATCTTTCTTTTTATGTTAACCTAAAAAAACAAAATTAAAACAGAGAGAAACCTTAAAAAAGACAGAGAAGAAGAGAAGGTTTTTGTGGTGCTTTGGTTTTAGATTGTTTCAAACGACGGTGCTAATTTTCTCATGTGGAGTGTTTTTAACCTTACAGGTTATGGTCCCTCATTGAATGTTTTTCAATCTCCATCCTCTAAAGTGGTTGGATCCAAGCAGAGTTGAGGCACATCTTAAGCCACAACATAAAACCACGGCTTGCAAGGACAAGAGAAAATAGTCCAGCAAGTAAGTTTGTTTTATTGATTTTAACTTCTTTTTTTTTTGTCTTAGAATATTATTTATCACGTTTAACGTAATACTGGTTCGATTGCCCGCGCGCTGCTGCGGGCAATCCTGCTGCAGCTTTCTTGCCAATTATAAATTCATGAAACCTAAATCACATTGCAAGAGGGAAAATGAAGAACTTTCCTAGCATGCAAGTAGGATCTAGATTCATTAAAAGGCAATGAATGCAGTGGTTAAGCAATAATATCTTTAATTAAAAATATTTGTCATCCAATGATTCTAGAACAAAGAAGCGCTTAATAAATTAAAAAGAGTTGCATATAGCAGTGCTAGCAAGAGTCAAGTTGAATGCTGTTAAAGGAAGAGAGTTTTAGCAAAAGCTGCAAAACAATATCCAGTGCATGCATGGCATGACCGTCCATGGCTACATGTCCTGTAAATGAAAAATGAATCATCAAGCAACTAAAATAAAAAAGTTTGAGCAAAAAAATTAGAAGCTTCGTATTTCTTTGAAAAGATCTCAAGGATAAAAGATTTCAATGTATGTCATCACAAAACAAATATAATTAATTCTATGGCATACAAAAAGAACCGGAAATGAAATTAAATCATCAATGACACCAAAAATATCAAGAGCATGTTGATCCTCTGATTCGTTAAAGCTTAAAAACAATTGTTCGACAGATCAAAACAAAGATTCCACCATGCATTCTATTAATTTCTCATTGCATAATAGAGCAATGAAACCACAAAACACAATTCAAATACAAATCATTTGATATTCAACCAATATCCAAAAACCTAATGCCACCAAACTAAAAGCAGAGACATAAAAAAACATGGTTGACTTAATAGATAAATTATTATTAAATAATACTAATCCAAAGCAGCATAGAGCCTGCAAAAACATACAGAATTGCCAATAAAGCAAGTCTATAGAATGTTTTCTTGTAATATCAGAAATGAGAATACAACATGGAAACAAATATAATTGCAATCATGGTTATCAAGTAAGATAAATGGAAATTTCTTAGAAAGGCTTAAATAACTTATTAGGACTTGAAAGATTTTGAGCAAGAGAAACTGACAGCACAGTCCTAAACCAGCAGAAGCAATGGATAAATTATGCCAGAAAAACAGATATGGTAAAGCATAAACTTGAGAAGCCATAATCCATCAAAGTAATTGATCTAGCTAAAGTGATATGGATTAAAGAAAAAGAATGCTAGGCAAGTTAGTTGTCAAGCCAATAGTTAAGCCTAACCAATTAAAGCTAGGTACAGCATGTTGTAAAAAGTTAGAAGCCTACGCAAAACTTGGTAGTGAGATAGCATATGAAATATGGTTATCTCAACAGCCAAAGACCAGAAAAAAGAGAGCAAGGTGCTGTAGTTGATTTAGTAGTAAATTATTGTGGACCGAAGGTATAAGAAAAATGAAAAGGTAAACAAAAATGAATCAAATATGCAATGGCAGTCAATAGAGTTGAGATCTAGATTATTACCTGTACAGTTGCATTTAACAAAACAGGCTACAGTCAAATCTTAGTTGCCCCGTTTCAATAAAGAAATTTTAATCCTTTAGAAATAATACCAGAAAGGCAACTAAGATAATTTACGTTTCTCACTCTTTTCTTCTTAATTCCAAATTCAAAGGTGTAAAAAGACGAAACTGAAAAACAAACCATTGAAATAACCAACACAAAAAAAAAACTTCAAATGTATGAAAAGAAATAGTCAAGGCCTACATCTTTTATTAATTTCATTAAAACCCCCCCTCCCCCCAATTTTTCTTTTATCAAGTATATATATCTTGTGCATATGGATCTAAAAGTGATGTCATTTTCAAAGGCTAAATTCAAAAGTATAAATTCTGTTGAATTCTCAAAACAGGAGAAAGCAAAACAACATTGCAACATGTGAAAAAAAAAAAAAAAAAAAGCGTATCAAACTTATGGAGTATAGGTCCCTATAAGGAGTTGATTAAAACCATGCACAAATAACAGCACACCTAGCACCTCCAGCTATTAGAACAAAAAAACCAAATTGTGAAAAGGCAAGATGAGGACATAAAAAAAAATTTTCATGTAATATATGAAACTTATTCACTCGAATGAAAATACCTAAAGCACTGCACTCTTATAATATAGAGACAGTAGAACACTGAGTCAAATATTTCAACAACATGAACACTCCCACCTGAATACCATCCACTTATGGAAGAAAAAAAACTTTAAAAAAATGGTTGATTAAGAGCCACTGGATAATGCAATAATTTAATCCTGGATGGTTCATTGTAAAATAATTATGGGCACAATAACCAAAAGACATATCAGAGACAAAAAGGGAAAAAACCAATAAATATACCAGTAGTAATTAGAATCAAAGAATATTAAACTAAGGTTATAATTGACAATGACACTAAAAGTTTTGATTCACATTGCCTTCATTATTATCTCAAAAATAATCCATGAAAACTGAAAAAAAATTAAAATTGTGAACGATAAAAAAATCACTCCCCGGAAAGATTCAAAATCATATTTCAAAGTCTATTTAAACTGTAGTCATAGATGTGCTCAAACCCTGGCTTATCTGTCGAATTGAACTTCAATCTAAAATAATTTGTGAATCATTTCTACTTTCAAATGTCTAACTTGAACATTTAGATCCAAATCGGAAATAAGCATATAATGAAAAAGAATCCAATAAAATTGTTAGGAAAGCTTAACAAAATCACATACCTGGCCTCAACAAAGCATCACTAATTTCTCAAGCTTCTTTATAGCATATATATTCGACTTTTCTCTACAGACTCTAACCTGCAATTTATAAAGGAGAAGTTTAAGAAAAATTACTAAATAAATTATGAATTGGTTAAAAAAGCATCACCACTACAAACACTCAAATGTAAATTTCAAGAAATAGATCCTCGCTAACATTCATTTCACTCCAAAAAACAAAAACCCAAGAAACAATATATCTGATATTAATAGATTCAAAGATTCCATTTTCTATTAATTCAAAGAGACCCGGAAGATGAAAAATCAAAATCAGTAGTTTTTCTCACCCGACTTGGCCTTCCTTGCTTCTCTCTCTTCTGTCTTCAATTCCTAAAAAAAGATGCAATGACAAATCAACCATAATTTCAATGAATGTATGATCTAAAAGAAAAAGGATTTGCCTGTAACCTAAAATAGAACAGGAAATTTCCAATTTGTGGTCAAATGAAAAAGAGAGCACCCTCATAGCCTTTGTTTCTCCTGTTACAGGTTTGATTCTCAATTATGTGGTTAGCTGGACATCAATAATTAGTCCCAGCACCTGTTAATATTTAGCCTTGACAATAGATAATTGCTAAGCCACAGCAAACAAAGTACAAGGAACTCATAGAATCAGAAAAGCTACTGTAAAAACTGAAGTTCTCGTGTTCAAGCAATCTAGATCAAAATCTAGCCTAATGTAGAAGTAGAAGATTATAATCGAGACTAACAAGGAACCTATAGTCAGAGACACTGAGCACTAAGATCTAAGATCCTCTACTTTCACAAGAGCATTAGAAACTTCTGTAGCAGATCTGTACTGAAGCCAGTCCTTTGCACATACAAGGGCTTCCACGGTTTCAGGTCTCAAAGAACTCCGATACTCATCCAGCTCTTTGATCTCGGTATCAAATACAGAGTCAGGATCAGCAGTAGACACCTGCATGGTCAATATATCACGAGCCATTGTTGAAAGAACTGGATACTGGAGCTTGTTCTCTTCCCACCATTTCAGTACATCCATCTCTTGGAAGCGAGGCAACAAAGACTCTTCTAAATACTGCTCCAGCTCCGACTTCTTATTTTGGCTAGTAGTCTCCACATACGCATCAAAATCTGTGAGCTCATTGTATGAAATTTCTTCAGTCTTCATGTTCTCAAAATTTCCATCTTCAGCGTGAGCTGGCGTAAGAGGGAAAGGAAGCGCCGCATATTCGAGAAAAAGCTCATGGAGCGCATCATCAACAATCTTAATGTATTTGCTAGCTTCTTTACCATAGAATTTCACAAAACTGAACTCGATCAACTTCATCCTAAACCGAGGATCCAAGACTACAGCAATTGCCAAAGATAGGATGCACTCCTTCAAATATTTGTCTATCTTTTCTTGCATTATTTCAGCAAGACTGATGACAAAGGGATCCCCATGACTTGTAATAGAATGATACAGCTCATGCATCTTCCAGACTTCGTGGAAGAATGTCTTCTGGTTTGGGTTAGTTCTAGAGGCAAGGAAGTTGGCTGCATCAAAAAGAGGTTTCAAGTACGTGCATAGAATGTCAACCCGCTTCCAGTCTTCCATGGATGGAGCCTCTTTGTAATCAGGATCGGAAGTATCTAGGCAAGAAAATACTTCCTTCAACTCTGAAGCAGCAACCAGCATCTGATACGTTGTGTTCCATTGAGCTTGGTTGTCAAGAGATAGGTCTTTTTCACTGGGGACTTGAAGCTGTTCCTTGAGCTCAAGGAACTTTTGCTCATGAAATTCTGAGGTCTTCACATACTTTACACTGTAACGGACTTTCTTAATGATCTCTCGCCCTGCCCATAGCACTTCTTTTGCAAAGTTGCTTAAAGTACGAGCACTGCAGTTCCCAAGGATTAACTGACCATTGATGATAAGGGGATTTTTTACAGAGAGTAGAGATCTGAGGTTTTGAAGCCCAGGTTCACCCACTGGATGATTGAAAGTGATAGAAAATAGCTTGCCTTCCAAACTCCAATCAGATAGGCAAGTAGCAACAGCATGGCTAAGAGCTGCATCTGAGTTAGGGTTCGGTTCCATCACAACATTGAGAATCCGCCTCTGTGGCTTCCAATAACCATCAATGAAGTGTCCTGTTATAAACACATAACCTAAGCTTTGGCTAGATGTCCATACATCCAGTGTAAGGCAAACACGTCCGGGCAAACCCTCAATGAACTTCATAACATTTTGCTTTTCCCTCAAGTAACTTGAGACACAATCTCCTTGGACAATATTAAAGCTCACCATGTCAAATCTGGGTTCAAGAGTCTTGAGAAAAGTTACAAATCCAGAATGTTCGACCATGTGAAGAGGGTAATCATGGATTATCATCATTCTGGCAATTTCAGGGCGGCAACGGTCTGAATCAAATGAAATGTAGGCTGAGCTATGGGATCTGTAGTGACGTCTTGGTGGATCAGACATACTGCCATTTCCATTCATCCCTGGTGTACCAGGTGTTTGTTGATTCCCCTGATTGCGTAGTAGTGCTAGACAAGTTCCCTTGGCAATGTGACGTTTAAGATGGCTGGTACCAGCTACTTTTGAACCTGTGCTGTATGCAAAGCTTTGCTTGCACTGCTTACAGAATGCCCTTCTACTATCAGCACTTACAGTTTCTATGGTGAAGTGTTCCCAAACCATGGACTTCCTTTTCCTCCTCTTGTTAGGCTGTGTTTCAGGAGCAGGCATAGAATGATTGTTTTCTTCAAATGTTTCCATCTGGTATTCTGGAGTAGTAATCAGCTGGTTATTCTCTTCAAGGGTTGCCAGCTGGTATTCTGGAGTAGTAATCAAGTGATTATTGTCTTCAAGGGTTGCCATCTGGTTTTCTGGAGGTGTCATCAGCTGATTATTCTCTTCAAGTGTTGCAATCTGGTTAAAGAAAAAAGAATTCTTACTTTATGCAGCAAAATGAAACATGACTGCACATTTATTATAAGATTTGACCACGGCATAAAATACTGATTTCAATGTGGTGATATCACAAATGGATTTCATGCAGGAAGCATCGACAATTTAAATTGCAAGGAGATATACTCATGCAGAATATTTTCAACATGCTATGCAGACAACCACTGATACGAATGAACGGAGGCAAACAAACTAGAGAGAGATCGATTTTGGGCTTGGAAGCAAACCCAAAACCCTAATTGGACCTAAAAGGGAAACACTTTGTTTAAGGATTCGAAACTTTTAAGGAGAAAGGCAAGCACGATAGTTTTTTTTTTTTTTCTTATGAGTATATATATATATGGCCTTTAGCCTTTAGGATCCATGGTTGATGTTAAATACTATACTAGAATTAAAATTATTGTGACTCGGCCCACCGTCCCTTCAATTGGTACGTGTGACTTTAGGACTTTTTCTTCTTTCGGAAACAGGCATTTAGCCCACATTTGGACTCCCCCACCCCCCCTTTTTATTACCCCTTTTTATTATCATTGTGATTCTTTTCACAATATGGCAAACCCTGAAAATAACAAAGCAAAATTCTAAATAAATAAAATATTGAGGGGTGAAATTGAATAAAAAAAGTATCCAAAACAAAAGAAATAACAATTAAAAGAATGTAGATTGAATTTGATAGAAAAAAAAATTGAAATTGAATATTAAGGGACGAAGAAGAGGGAGGTATCAAAAAATGAAATGGGTTGGAATGGATTTCTTTTAGTATCATACCAGCTCACAGAAAATTCCAAACACAGCATAGTAGGGAAAACATCCAGGTGGTACATTGTTAATAGATTGAAGCAGATACCTAAATGGGTATTATGAGATGGTAATTCATTCCCAAAATAATCTATTTATACATTGATGCAAACATGATTAGGATTCAAGTAAGCAATTCCAGGATCATTTTCAATGGCATAAAAATACAATCTAGTAAATACATTACTGAGTTAACAGCTTTCCAACTTACATATGGCAGGATAGAAGACCATATCTAGCTCAAGAAATCAACAG
>Ga0307511_10005423_pt1 | contig 12977 bp, 15 predicted proteins | sample 13_EM_MG_FD_200266 | JGI IMG/M metagenome (GOLD analysis project Ga0307511, IMG submission 200266) | Populus trichocarpa ectomycorrhiza microbial communities from riparian zone in the Pacific Northwest, United States - 13_EM | ecosystem: Host-associated > Plants > Roots > Unclassified | place...
TTGCTCTGAAACCATATGCTATATATCATTTGCTCTGAAGTCAACTTAAAACACACTGAATGATATCCTACCATTTGCTCGTAGTGATTTGTTTATCCAGTCATCCAGAAATAACTTCTCCTTGATTTATGTGATGTTTATTAACTCGATGCTAGCAGCGCAGAAAATCTCCAAAAAAATTTGTTATTGTCGGTTTGTTTATGCTGGGAAAAGAGGCATACATAATTCTCCATCCTTGACCAGAATTAATTGTGTGTGTCTGTTCTAGATTCAACTAAAGGAACCGCTTCCTGTCTTGTGGCCTATGTTGGAGGTTAGATTAACATTCCAAATTTTTTTTTTCTTGCTATGGCTTTAACTCATGACCTGGCGAATTATATGAGTGGTGCAAAGCTCAATTGCTTACCCTAGATCATAGTCTCATGTATCATTTTTCCCTTTTAAAACAAGTGATGCAAAATTCAGTTCTTTTTGTATATGATGAAGCTGGAGATGAAATTAAGCAGTCTATGCTGGCAATTGAAAGTTTAGAACTGCCCTTTTGGTAAGTCTATGCATATGGTGTTGGCAGCTGAAGCCTTATTCACTGCTATTCTTTGCATAAATAAGTATCAAGTTACAGAAAGAAAGGGTGTATTTACGTTAATAGATCTAAGTTTGGTCAACAAGCATATGCAGCTGTCAAATTTTATGTTTCCATGATGTTATCCTCTAGGTTCAAGTGAATTTTTATTTGAACTGTTATATTTTGTTCGCAAAACGACTATCTGGCCATGCTTTCTAAAGGTGGGAAGATGGTTTGGCTGAACAAGTGGAATACAATTCCGATGGTAATATCAAGACCCAAGTTGTGAGATCTCCTTTTGTTCAGGTCTGTGTCATGAAAAACACCATAGTAGTTAAGATGTTCTTCATTACTTAGCTAACAATTCTAGTCAATTCATGCCCAGATTCCTTTGGGAGTTACCGAGGATAGGCTCATTGGATCTGTTGACGTTGAGGAATCCATGAAAACAGGAACAACTGTCTTCCAACCTGGCCTTCTCGCTGAAGCTCATAGAGGTGTTTTATATGTTGGCGAAATTAATCTCTTGGATGAGGGCATTAATAATTTACTTCTTAATGTGTTGACGGAAGGATCAGCTTTGAGCATCCTTGCAAGCCATTTCTGATTGCCACTTACAACCCAGAAGAGGGTGCTGTTCGTGAACACTTATCGGACGACCGGATTGCTATTAATTTGAGGTACGTGCCTCCATTTAAGCAGTGGAGAGAGTTCCTTGTCCTTAGTTTAATTCTTACCCTTTCAATAATGACACAATTCTTCTGCAGCGCAGATCTTCCAATGATTCTTGAAGATCGTGTTGCAGCTGTTGGAATTGCAACTCAATTTCAGGAACATAGTAATCAAGTTCTTAAAATGGTCGAGGAAGAGACTGAATATGCAAAGACCCAGGTACCATGCAGCAATTACTTGTCCTGTGAATTGGCCCTCCAATCGAAAAAATTTAGGAGTCTTTGCGAAATAAAAACCTAGGGAATGAATGGCTGTAACCCAAAGGCTATTCCCCTCTGTCAAGTGAGGAGTTCCCAGGTTTAATACACTCAAGTCAAGTGGAGGTCATAACTCCCCTTCTCCCTTACAACTGATATCGCTTGGTCAGATCAAAAACAGGTTCATAAGGGCAGGAGAATATTCATTGAAGGAACAGATATTATACTGCTGTTTAAAGACATGGTTAAATGATTATAAGAAGTGATACTGTTATATAATAAAATAAGCAAAGGTCCTTTTCTGTGTTTGGGGTGGTAGCCTGTAGGGCTCGGTGGTGAGACAGATGCCAATATTCATATGAAAACAGTTGGGATCAGGTATGCTCTGTGCTAAAAGAGTAAGAAAAGACGTAGTTCACAACCTTTCCTTCCTAATTCTTCTATGACATTAATGACATCCATGCCAAGTCCATTACTAAGCTCTGCATACATTGTTACCCCTAACCTTGCCACACCAAGTCCTGTGCATACTGCAACAAGTCCTATTAACATTCCTGATGATATAAATTTTAATAGTAGCACTGTTTTTAGCACCTTTTCTCCTCATCTTTGGTTTCATTGTCCATCCACTTAAAACTTTGTAAACTATTTAACTACTAGTGGTTGTGGTCTCCATCCCGAGAAACCTTTATTGGTAGGATTTCAACCCCTGGAGAGGTTATCTACATTGATATAGAGAGAGATTTTATAACTTTTATATTTAGGGATAATCCTTTAACGATAGATAGTCATGGCCAAGATTTAGATAATTTTGCTATAATATCTTAGTTTTCCTTGGATGTACAATGATTTGGAGGAGATAGTTTGTCCCATCAATTAACTAGCAACCTGTCCGTAACTTTCCATACGAGTATGGAGCAACTTGATCTCTTTATTATTATTTTTACCACTACTAATAAAAGTATTTTTTGTCTTCAAGATTTTCAAATGCAGGTATTATCGCTATGAAGATGGGAAGGAGAACGTAAGCACATAATCAAATCTTTGATGCTAGATCATTACGAAATTACAACTTATAAGGAGAGACAAGCTCATGCGGAGTAGAGTCTTCGGGGACTATAGTCAACCCATCGCTCCCTGCGCGTAAAAAGAGATACTTTTACAAAGCTCACATTTCTTCGTGTTGTCATTATGAAGTCTAAACGAGAAGTGGCTAGTTATAAGAATAAAATTAAGAAGCTAGCGAAGATATCTTCTTATGCTTAGAGTGCACTAGTTGGTAAGAAGCTAGCGAAGATATCTTCTTATGCTTAGAGTGCACTAGCTGGTGTGTAAAATGAACTAGTCTATGCATAAAGTGAGGTGACTCGATTACAAGGAGAATATTCACGTTTGCAAGCACTGGGAGATAATCCTTCTGACTTTAAAACTACTTGCAACAATAGTCTCACACTTAAAACAGTAGTGGGGGATAAATTGGTTGACATGATGGGATACCTTCACTTCTAATACAGTTCTCAAAACATTAATGCAGCTTCTCGCACTTGTTTCATGTTAATGTGTTTCCTTTTAATGAGATTCAACCTGGGAGAGCTAGGAAGCCTCTGAATGTCATTTGTCTGATGAGCTAAAACAAGAATAAAAGATCACAAACATTACTTATATTTTGTTTGATATGTTTGGAATTGTATTTTATTATGTAATGTTGTATTTTCTATGTAGTATAGTGGTGTGTATGTTTTGGTAATGAATAAAAAAAAAGTAGAATTTATCACTTGGCTATCTATTTTTGGAGTATAACTGAGTGTAATTTAGAGATTAATAGTTTCAAGGGAAATCGATTGTGGGTTTAAATTGGAGAAAATTATCCAACTTGAAGAAATGTTTTAAGTTGGGTAGGAATTATGTATAGCTTGGTCTGACCGAGCTACTATTTAGCTTGGTTTGATCCAGGCTGAGAAAAACTTGGAATTTCAGGCAAAAATAATCGAGATAGATAAACTTCTGAGAAAATAACATGGAGATATGAATATTATCAAGGAGAAAATAACCAAATATTAACTTGGAGAAAGCAGCTAGGAGAATAAACCTTGGAAAAAATAACATGGAGATATGAAGATTAACATGGAGAATTAACCAAACATTATCTTGGAGAAAGTGACCAAAAGAAATGAACCTTGAAGAAAATAATATGGAGATATATAGATTAACTTGGAGAAATAAAACTTCATTGGTAAAATTCTATTTTTGAAACCAAAGATATCAGAAGATATACATAGGAGTCCTATTAAAGATATACAGGAGATGTAAAGTTGTTAGAGATATACAAGTGATATACACAAAGTTAACTAGAGATGTAGGTGTTGGGAAAAACAAGAAACAACCAGATACCAATCTTGCCAAATCACAATTCATAATTCACAAGTCCCAATCCTTTTCCCTTTTTGTGCAATCAAAAATAGGATCACCTAATCAATAAAATAATGCAATCAAACACATAAATCAACACAGATTTTTTACGTGGAAAACCTGATGCGAGAAAAACCATGGGACCGTAGTCTACCTAAAAAACTTCCACTATTAACAAATAATGGGTTCACAAGTGTTCTTCCTCAGATTTAACTAAGGGCTACAACATACATATCATCAAGAACAATCTACTCTTGGAATACAACAAGATTAAAAAGAGAAGTGTTTGAGAAAAACTCACAACATTGACAGCACTGTTTTCTGACAAAACGATTAGCTTATACACCACCAATCTTCGATCTAACCGTTCATAATGAAGAGTAACGTGTCTAAAAGTTGTTGTCAAAATATCAGCCCAATCTAACGGTTAACGAGCTAAAAATCAAAGAATGAAGACAGACGGTTCAACTGCCTCTTCTTCCTTTGTTTCTCCCGTGCTCTCTATTATGTTTTTGCTCTTTTAATTCACTTCTGCCGCTACAGTAGTCATTTTTGTTTTTTTTTAATTCACAGAGGCAGTCATGTTGTCTCTTGCCAATTAATATGGTAGTCCCTTCATTACATGGTACGGGACCATACACAACAAATCTTCCCCTCACGCACCATATGAGGAATTCATCATACTAGTCATCAGCTTGTAAACTTCAATTTATGAGGCTCTACCAAGCCTACTTCCCTTTTACAAAACTCAAACTTCTCTCTCGGTAGAGGTTTGGTCATCATATCTAATCCATTAATATCTAACCTCAATGTGCTTTGATCAAGACTGAAAAATAAGATGCTTACTAAGATGGATTGCACTTTAACTGTCACAGTGCAACATAAAGTTCTTTTGAACTAGGTCAAGTTCATATAAAAACTTCTTCATCCATAACAACTCTTTGCCCCCTTCAATAAGAGCAATATATTCAGCCTCTATAGTGGATAATGCAACACATTTTTACAACCTTGATTGCCATGAGACTGCTCCCCTTGCAAACTTCATCAATTATCCTGATGTGGACTTTTTAGAATCTACATCACCAGCCATATCTGCATCTGTGTATCCATCCAACACGGGTTTATTATTGCCAAAACATAAGCTGAAACTAGAAGTACCTTCAAGATACTTGAGTATCCATTTCAGTACTGACTAGTGTTCTTTACTAGGATTGGAGAGGAACTGACTAACCACACCAACTGTATGAGCTATATCTGGCCTTGTGCAAACCATGACATACATCAAGTAACCAACTACGGATGCATAAGGAACCTTTTTCATCTCATTTCTTTCTTCATCACTTGAAGGACACTGCATAGAACTTAGTTTAAAATGTCTTGCAAATAGAGAACAAACAAGTTTGGAGTTGTTCATGTTGAATCTCTCCAGTACCTTTTGAACATATATCTCCTAAGATAACCAAAGTTTCTCCTTCTTCCTGTCACATGTGATCTTCATGCCAAGAATCTGTTTTGTCGGTCCTAAGTTTTTCATTGCAAAAGACTTGTTTAACTCTTCTTTCAAAATCTGAATCTTCTTAGCATCATGGTCAACAATCAGTATATCATCCACATACAACAAGAGAATAATAAAGTTTCCATCTGAAAACCTTTTCATAAATACACAATGATCAGAAATGGTCTTATCATAACCATGATCCACCATGAAAGAATCAAACTTCTTGTACCATTATCTTGGAGCTTGCTTTAACCCATATAAACTCCTTTTCAACTTGCAAACTAATTGCTCTTTGTTTTTTGCTTCAAACCCTTCAGGCTGCTCCATATAGATCTTCTCATCTAAATCACCATGGAGAAATGCAGTTTTCACATCAAGTTGTTCAACTTTAAAATTCATAGTAGCTAAACCAAGCACAACTCGGATTGGAGACATCTTGACCACTGGTGAAAAAAATTCTTCAAAATCAATATCTTTTTTCTGACCGAAACCTTTCATAACCAATCTTGCCTTGTACCTTGGTTGTAAGCAATGTTCATCAATTTTCAACATGAACACCCATTTATTCTTGAGTGCTTTCTTACCTTTAGAAAGCTTCATTAATTCAAAAGTATGGTTTTCATGCAAAGATTTCATCTCTTATTGTATTGCTTTCAACCACTCACTTTTCTTCTCATGTGACATAGCCTCATTAAAGCATTCTGGCTCTCCCCCATCAGCAACCAATACATACTCATAAGGAGAATATTTGGTGGAAGGTTAGCGAAGTCTAATTGACCTCCTCAATTGTGGCTCATCTGGAGCTTTTTGAAAACCTGTTTAGGAATAACATCAATATCATCATTGGTTGACTCAGGATCACTAACTAATGGCTCAATAAGAAAACCACCATTATCATTATTTTTCAAATCTCCCTCATGATTAACAGGCATCAAATGTAACTGTAGAGTAGGTCTTGGATTCAAATTAGATGGAATAAAAATAGTAGACTCTGTTTTTTCCTGTAGAGTAGGTCTTGGATTCAAATTAGATGGAATAAAAATAGTAGACTCTGTTTTTTCTTCTAGTCAAAGTCTTCAATGGTTTGATCTTCAAAGAAGATAACATCTCTACTTTTAACAATTTTCTTCTCCTTCGGATCCCGCAACCTAACCAAACTCATCATCTTTAGAGCCCAAGAAAATACATTGTTTTGTCTTGATGTCAAGCTTAGACCTTTCATCCCTGGAAACATGTACAATCACTCTGCATCCAAACACTCTCAAGTATGCATAAGAAACATCCTTTCCTTTCCAAACTCTATCTGGAACATTAAATTCAAGAGCAACTGATGGAGAAAGGTTGATCATGGCAACTACAGTCTTCATTACCTCACCCCAAAAGGACTTAAACAGCTTTGCATGAGAGAGCATACATCTAATTCTTTCAGCAATGATTCTGTTCATTCTCTCAGCCACTCCATTCTGCTATGGATTCTTAGGAACTGTCTTCTCCAACTTGATATCATGTTCCTTGCAGTACTTCTCAAAAGGACCCTTGTATTCACCACCATTATCAGCTCGAATACATTTCATCTTTCTACAAGTTTCTCTTTTAACTCTAGTATGGAAATCTTTAAAGACATCAAACACCTGATCTTTGGATTTTAAACAAGTTGCCTAAATTTTCCTGAAGTGATCATCAATAAAGCTAACAAAGTACAATGCACCTCCAAGAGACCTATCAATCATAGAGCAAACATTAGTATGAACTAAATCAAGAACATGTGATTTTCTATATGGAGGTGATCTTTGAAATGCAACTCTATGTTGTTTACCAACTAAACGATGAGTACATGTGTTTAAGTTCATACCTTTTAATGAAAGGTAGTTCTTCTTGACAAGGATGTTAAGGCCTTTCTCTCTCAAATGTCAAAGCCGCTTATGCCATAAATCAGTAAAGCAATCTTTAATTACATTCACCTGCCTTTTAATCACCTTGGCTTGTAACATGTAGAGACTCATCTTCTTCCCTTTAGCAACAGTTAAAGAATTTTTAGAGAGCTTTCATTTACCATCTTTAAAGTAATTATAATAGCTTTCTTCATCAAGAGTACTTGTAAAGATCAAATGTAGGCGCATATCGGGCACATGTCTAACATCTTTGAGTAGCAACTTGCACCCAGTATTGATTTCTAACCAAATGTCTCCAATACCCACAACATTAGCCATCCCTTGATTTCCCATCCTAACTTGAACAAAATCTCCAGTAGTGTAGGATGTGTAAAAATCACGTCGGGGCATAACATGGTAAGAAGCTGTTGAATTTGTAACCCAAATGGTATCCTGACATGGAAGATTAACAAAATCATCATCACAAACAATGGCAACATCATCTCAAATACAATTGTAGTTGTACCATTCTCTTCATTCTTATCTCCGTCTTTGCCCCTTTTATCTCTTTTATACTTTCTACAATGTTTTTGAATATGCACAGGCTTGTCACAATAATAACACTTAATTCCCTTCTTTGACTGAGATCTCCCTCTTGGCTTCTATTTGCCTTTTCTATTACCGGATTCTCTATCTTGCTTACCGTAAGAAAACCTACTTTGGCTTCTCCCTCGACTTTCTATAACAAGTGCATAAGACTCATAAGTGCTTGTCCATTTTCTCATCTTCTCTTCATTAAGAATGATATCCTTCACTTTCTTCAAAATGATCTTTCCATTCGAAGTGGAATTGTTAAGTGACACCATCAAAGTCTCCCAACTATCCGGCAATGAACTCAATAAGATTAGTGCTTGCATCTTATCAGCTAACTCAAGATTCATCAATGACAGCTGATTCAGGAACCCTTGGAATTCATTTATGTGCACTGAAGCATCTTCACCATCTTTGTACTTCAAATTCACAATATCTCTAATTACAAAAACCTTGTTTTGTGCACTCTCCTTAGCAAAGGTTTCTTCCAACATCTTTCAAATTGTATAGCAGTCATGTTTTTTAGAAATATGATTAATAGACTTAGAAGATACCCATTTTCTAACATTAGCAGTCACCTTTCTACTAAGCTCATTCCATTTTACCTCATCCATTTCATCAGGCTTTATTCTTTTACACTCAAGCAACAAAGCCAAATCATTACAATAGAAGTGATCCTCCATCATTGTTTTCCATAAAAAATAATTGGAAGAAATGAGCTTTATCACGCCCGAATCTTTCTTTTCCATTTTAACTGCACAAGAAATTCAATCTACACAACCAGTGCTCTGATACCACTTTGTTGGGAAAAACAAGGAACAACCGGACACCAATCTTGCCAATTCACAATTCACAAGTCCCAATCTTTTTCCCTCTTTGTGGAATAAAACATAGGATCACCCAATCAACAAAATAATACAATCAAACACATAAATCAACACAAAGATTTTATACATGGAAAACCCAATGCAAGAAAAACCACGGGACTGTAGTCCACCTAAAAAACTTTCACTATCAATAAATAATGGGTTCACAAGTGTTCTTCCTCAGAGTTAACTAAGGGCTACAACATACATATCATCAAAAACAATCTACTCTTGGAATACAACAAGATAAAAGAGAGAAGTGTTTAAGAAAAACTCACAACACTGACAACCCTATTTTTTGATAAAAAAAAATAACTTATACACTACCAATCTTCGATCCAACCGTTCACAATGAAGAGTAACGTATCTAGAAGCTGTTGTCAAAATCTCAGCTTGATCCAACGATTAACAAGCTAGAAATCAAAGAATAAAGATGGATGGTTCAGCTGCCTCTTCTTCCTTTGTTTCTCCCGTGCTCTCTGTTCTGTTTTTGCTCTTTTAATTCACTTCTGTCGCTACAGTAGTCATTTGTGTTTTTTTTAATTCAAAGAGGCAGTCATGCTGTCTCTTGCTAATTAATATAGTGGTCCCCTCATTACATGGTGCGGGAGGCAGTCATGCTGTCTCTTGCTAATTAATATAGTGGTCCCCTCATTACATGGTGCGGGACCACACACAACAGTAGAAATTTTGAATATTTGGCTTGATTGCATCAATGTCAGGATGATTCAACAAAAATACATTTTTAAATTGAGTGCCACACATGGGGAAGTATTTTTTTCCTTTTCATCCTGTAGGTGATAGGTGTTATACTTAATGACTTTAACAACCTTAAATGGGTCATCCTAGTTTGGCACCAATTTTCCTCTTCCTTTAGAGTTACCAATTGCCTCTAACTCCCTTAATACCATGTCTTTTATCTGGAATTTTCTGTTTTTTTTTTTTTTGTATCCTAGCATTGTGGTATTGAGTAGTTTTATGTCAATATGCTTTGTTCTTCATTGCTGCATTGAGTAAAACTTCCTCAATCAAGTCCAAGTTTGCCTTCAGCTCGTTATCATTGTTGTTGATAGAGAAATATAATTCTCTATGATTGGACCTCTATATCTATCTATTTAGTAAAGTACTAGATTGTTATCAAAATGAATTGTTTTTCTTTAAAGGCTTTTGATAATGATCCCAATATATTCATTCTCCATTGGGAGAACAACCATGATAGTACATGAAAAAAATTAATTTGGTTTAAGAAGGTTTCTAAATTTACATATTTGAAATATTTTTATAATTACATGAATTCTCAAAATAATAATAAAAAAAACCTATGTGTAGGTATATTTAGATTAATGGTATTGGTTAAAGAATAAATCATTTTAGATGTTAAATTTCAATTAATTTAGATAAAAAAAAAACTCAAAAATTTCAGTTTAATTTCCTAAAAAGTATAGTTGAAAACTAGCTATCTTTTAAAGAATTTGTGTTTAATTTTATATCTAATTTTTTTTAAAAAAATAATAATAATAATAATAAAGAACCACATGATTCTCTAATGGATCCTACATCAAGTTTTATTGATTAGTTTTTAAAATTCGTGAAAATGTTTTTTCTTCAATAAAGTTTTGAAGGAGCATTCGTTTTAACCAAATGTAACAATAAAGGGTAAAATAGACGAAATTATTTTCAATAATTCTTTTTATTCACGTGTGCGTTCGTTGCCTTGTTCTGTTCAAATTAAAGGACGCGTGGCATTATATTATTGCTCAAAAAGGAAAAAGAAAAAAGAAATTTGACCAAGCCTTGCGTGCTTTATTCGCAGTAGCACTTTTCAAACCGGGAAACTAGCCGTTGGAGATTGAGGAGAAAACGGACAATTCAATTGTCAACCACCGTCGTTCTAACGTTCGAAAATACACCAAACCCTACCCAAAACTTTCCTAAACGGTATCGTAATTGCCATTCTCAAATTCTTATAAACCCATGGCATGGCCTCCCTCATCTCTCTCTCTTGAAACGCTCTCTTTCTCTCTCTAAAAAACACAAAGAAGAAGAAGAAGAGACACTCTCTTGAGTCTCTCTTCCTTTTGTTTTCAAAACAAACCAAACTTCACTAGTCAGTTTCTGGATTTGAGTTTTCTTTCTTTCTTCTGTTGGTGCTTTCGATACCCTTCTTTTGAATTCTAAGCGAAGAAAGAAAGAAGAGAGAGAATGGAAACTGTTAATGGGTATCAAGGGAATACTCCGGTGGCTGCTCCGGCGGGGACTACCCCAGCAAAACAGACTGTCACAGCAGCAAAGATTGTCGATACGCAATCCGTGCTTAAACGGTAATTTTCTTTTCTTTTTGCATTTGATCTGTTCTTTTCATTTGTCAAACCATGTAATATATCACGAGTTATAACTGGATTTATTTTTTGGGTTTTCTTTTCTTGTTCGTAAATGTGATTTTGTGACTTTTTTCTTTGTTATTAAATCAGATGATGTTTTTGTTTATAATGAATTCGGATAGTGTCATTTAAGCTATTGATTTCATGTGACTGATTCTTTATCTAACCGTAGTTTTGAATGACTCAATTGAGTTTCTTTAAGCCCTGTTTGATTATTTGTCTTAAATTGGGGGGTCTGCTTTTCATTAGCTAATTGGTTGTTTGATAAGCTTGAGCTGGTCTCTCTTTTTTTTCTTTCATTTGCTTTCGGTATTTCATGGTTTAATTTAATATATATGTATATATTCTTGAGAATTGGTTGCTTTTAACCCGATTGGATCTGGTTACTTGTTGTCTTTTAATTTGCTTGAGAATCTTTAGGGTTATTTATTTATTCATATAAATTTGACTAATTGCTACTTCTTTTTTTAACCAGGTTGCAATCTGAACTGATGGCATTGATGGTAAGAATATTGAAACCTGTCTTGTTGTCGTATCTCTTATTTTCTCAGCAACAAATCAATGATTAACATTGTTTTGTAGATGAGTGGAGAATCTGGGATATCTGCCTTCCCTGAAGGGGACAACATATTTTGCTGGAAAGGAACAATCAAAGGCAGCAAAGATACAGTTTTTGAAGGAACAGAATACAAGCTATCCCTTTCATTCCCAAATGACTATCCTTTCAAGCCTCCAAAAGTCAAGTTTGAAACCAGCTGCTTCCATCCCAATGTGGATATCTATGGCAACATTTGCTTGGACATTCTTCAGGTAAAATTAAATCTTCTAGTGTTCTCAATGTTGTTGTTAAAATTTTGTTGTCTAAATGTGCTTTTATTTAACTAATTACAAGTGATTTTTTAGATTCAAATTGGCTGATCTAACTCTGATGCTTTGCTTTATATTGTGTGTTCCTAGGATAAATGGTCATCTGCCTATGATGTGAGGACAATATTGCTATCTATCCAAAGCCTGCTTGGAGGTAAATCTTGTTTTTCCATTTTCTGTTTATGGAGGTTGGTGATTTAATTTTTTACTACTAAGATCATTTCTCTTTTTGTGTGATGTAGAACCAAACATCAGTTCACCTCTAAACACTCAAGCAGCACAACTTTGGAGCAATCAACAAGGTTTGTTGTTGTTACTTTGGATGTTATGATTTACGTAAATGGTGCATTGCTTAGAGTTTGAATAATTAATTACTTAATTGGCACCTTGTAATTGTTGCAGAGTATAGGAAAATGGTCGAGAAGTTGTACAAGCCTCCAAGTGCTGCTGCTTAGATGGAAGAGGGGACAAAAAGTAGTAGTAGTGTGTGTTACTTCACTGTTTTGTTGGATGTGGTTTGAATTTCCCTCTTCCACAACTATAGCTTTTAACTGTACTGACTCAATGGAAAATGAATTGATGGATCAGATTTTTCTTGCCATCTACTTCTTGTGCCGTGCATTTTGAGAGATAGTAAGAACAGGGGAATTTTGTTCTCAAAAAGTGATGGAAATGGTTGGTTTTTGTTGGGTATTGTTCTCACATCGATACGCTTAGTGTTATTAAAATAAAAGAATAAGACTATTTTCGCCTATAATGTTTCTCTCTTCACTTGAAAATTATATTATTCTTATACAGTAACAAATTAAGAAAAGTACGGCTGACAATTTATCCATTATCAACAGATTATCCTCCTCTTCCATTTATTTTTGCAAGCTGAAAGAAAATCGAGTATACTTGTAGGGGTAGTAATGGTTATCGCTCTGCGATAATTGGGGGAAAAAACTTAGTCTTGCACCAAGGCAGTGCGAAAAAGTGAGGGGGAAAGAACAAAAAGGAA
>Ga0307511_10005424_pt1 | contig 12976 bp, 10 predicted proteins | sample 13_EM_MG_FD_200266 | JGI IMG/M metagenome (GOLD analysis project Ga0307511, IMG submission 200266) | Populus trichocarpa ectomycorrhiza microbial communities from riparian zone in the Pacific Northwest, United States - 13_EM | ecosystem: Host-associated > Plants > Roots > Unclassified | place...
GTCGACCTGACCCTGGTCCACCGCGCCGCCCTGGAAGTCGGCGTACCGCGACACGTCTTGGTGAGTTCTCTCGCGCCACCCACCCCGACGGTATCGACGGCCACTAGAGTGACGGCCAGTCCGCACGCCGAGGAGGACCCGATGCGCCGCCGTACGCTGCTCACCGCCACGGCAGCGGCAGGGCCGGCCGCCCTGCTGATGGGGCTGGACGAGGCCCTGGCCGACACCCCCGCACCGACCGGCGCCGGACCACTGGACACTCGCCTGGCCACAGCTCGCGAGCTGTACGACAAAGGCACCCATCAGCGGCTGCTCGCCGCCCTGCCCGGACTGATCGCCGACGGACATGCCGCCGCCCGCTCACGCCGCCAACTCGATCAGGCCCGGCTCTCCTCGGTCTACAGCCTCGCCGCCGCCGTCCTGAGCAAGCTCGGCTCCTACGAACAGGCCCGACTCACCGCAGACCGCGCCCGCACCTGGGCCGAAGTGTCCGGCTCCCCGCTCGCATCAGCCGCCGCGGCCCGGGAGTTGGCGATCGTACTGCGCCACCAGAACCGCAACGAGGAGGCCCAGCGCCTCATGTCGAGAGCCGCCACCGGCGTGGAAAGCACCGGACTGCGCACCGACGCCTCGGCATCGGCGTACGCCCAGATGCTCTGCACCCTGGCCTACACAGCCGCCCGGGGCGGCCACCGCACCGAGGCCCTGGCGATGACCATGGAAGCCCGCCGCGCCGCCGCCCGCCTGCCCGAGACCGCACCGGCGGGCCGTCTGTTCCCCATCAGCCCGGCCGCCGTCGACTTGTACGCGGTCGGCGTCCACTGGGCGCTCGGAGATGCCGGCGCCGCCCTGAAGGCCGGGAAGGACCTGCGCCCCGAGCAGTTCCCGACCGCCGAGCGCAAAGCCCGGCTGGGCACCGACATGGCGCGAGCCTGGTGGGCATGGAAACGCCCCGAGCAGACCGCCCAAGCACTTCTCGCGGCGCACCGGGCCAGTCCCGCAGAAGTCCGGGACCGGCCCGCGATCCGCAGCATCGTCTACGAACTGGCAGAACGGCACCCTCACACGACCGGAGTCCGCGAGCTGCACGCCGCCGTACACCAGCAAGCCAGCTGACGCGCCATCCGCCCTGGAGCTGCCTACCTCAGGAGGGCGCCCGAGGCCTGCAAACCTTTGATGCAGCGCGCCTACTTGCTCATACCCGCGCCAATAGTCAGTCCGGGAGCGATCCAAGTACTCTGGGCCGCATGCGCCGCGAAGTATGGCTCCTCGAACTCTGCGACCTGTGAGAAGGAGGCGAAGCGGCTGACGGTAACCGACGATGGGACTCCCGCAGCTTCTCGCGGACCACCGTGTTCTCGCCAGGAATTAGAGGGCAGGATCGGCGCATGAGGATTTTGGTCATGGGCGGAACGTGGTTCCTGGGTAAAGCCGTCGTAGAGAGTGCACTGTCGAGAGGGTGGGTGGTTACTACCTTCAACCGCGGCCGGTCCGGTCGCGATGTGGCTGGTGTCGAGGTCGTGCACGGTGACCGCACGCTGCGCGAAGACTTGCTGAAGCTGGCTCAGCACGGACCGTGGGATGCCGTGATCGACACGTCCAGTTCGGAACTTTCCCCGCGCGAAGTGGGCCTGGCCGCAGGGTCGTTGCAGGACCGCGCCGGACGCTGGGTGCACATCTCCACTGTCTCCGTCTATGAGGGATGGCCGCACCAGCCGCTGACGGAGAAGTCGCCGCTGCTGGACTGCCCCGCAGATGCCGACGCTTCATTCGGATACACCGGCGAGGACGGCAGTCCCACCCAGTACGGATTCCAGAAGGCTGGCGGGGAACGTGCCGTCGCGGAGGCTTTCGACGACTCTGCGGTATTCCTGCGACCAGGCGTGATCCTGGGCCCCGGTGAGTATGTCGGGCGGCTTCCCTGGTGGCTGGAGCGAGCGAAGCGGGGCGGGCGCATCCTTGCCCCTGCCCCCGCCGAACAGTTCATCCAGCCAGTCGACGTGCGCGATGTCGCCCGGTTCGCTCTTGATCAGGCCATCAGTTCGAGCGGCGGAGGTTTCAACGTCACACACCCCGAAGGCATTTCGTTCAGCGGGTTCCTCAACGAGTGCTTGGCCGTGACGAAAAGCGACGGCACTCCGGTCTGGGTGGATGGCAATGTGCTGGCCGAACAGGGAGTGAAGCAGTGGACAGAGTTGCCTCTATGGCGCACGCATGCCGGGGTGTGGGCAGTTGACTCCCAACGGGCCTCGGAGGCGGGTCTGCGGTGCCGGCCGATAGTCGAGACGGTCAGGGACACGTGGAAGTGGTGGGCTGAGGACGGGCGTCCCGTGGACCACCCGCGGTGGGCGGAGCACGGGATCGCCCCGGAGAAGGAGGCGAGGATTCTCGCCTCCCTTTGATCAGGCTTCGATCGCGAGGAGGCTCAAAGGGGGGCCCAGCCGGTATGGCGGCGAGACGCGGGTGAAGTCCTCGATCCTTTCGCGCAACTCCCGTGGTACCTGCGCGCCGTGGTAGCGCGGCTGGGCCAAGTGGCGGCCGATGCGGGCGGCCCGTAGGACGATGCCGGTGTTGCGCTGTTCGACAGGTACCTCCCAGACGGACGCGAGGGCTTCGGCCGCTCCATCGACGTCGTCGGCTAGCAGCCGAGCCTGAGCGAGATCGGCTGCCGCGCCCGCGCGGACGTGCGCGGACTGATCATCGGGCGCCTTCTGGACGAGCAGCGTCAAGGCGCGCTGTGCATACGCCTCCGCTTGCGCCGTGTCGCCCACCAGCAGAGCCGTGGTGCTGTTGGACATGGCTAGGCGCTCAGCGGAGAAACCGAACTCGCCGCCCACAACGTCGTGTAGCTCGTCGTGGCGGTTCCGATTTCCGTCCTCGGACAACCGCATGGCTTGCTGTGCGGAGGACACATCGCCGAGGTGGGCGAAAGCCCGAGCCTGGATGGCGTGCAGGCGATGCTGTGCGATGTCGCCCAGGCCGCCGTACGACAAGGCGCGGTTGGCTTTCGTGACGGCTTCCGACTTGTTGCCGGTGTGGTAGGCGATGTAGGCCAGGGTGCCGTCAGTGAAGGCCTGTAGGGGTGCGAACCGTGAGCTCTCGCCATACAAAGCTGCGGTTCGGGCGAAGCTGCGGGCGCTGGGAAAGTAGCCGAGGTCGAAGGCGGCAACCGCCAGCAGTGCGGTCGTTTGGCCGTTGAGAATCAGCAAGTCCTGTTGCTGGACAGGGATCTGAGTCCTGTCTCGGTGGTCCTCGATCGCCAGGCGGAGACTATCGGCTTCGTCGAAAGCTGTGACCGCCGGCAGTCGGTGGTAGGTCTGGGCCAGGTTGATCACCTGGTCGCGCAGTTCTTCAATGGTGTTGTCGGAGATGGACGACGCAGCGGTCGCGTCGGCCCCGTCATGTGCTTCACGTGCGGTCATTCGAACTCGCTCTTCAAGGTCAAACGCGGGTGCCTGGGGATCGATCTCCAGCGGTGGCCCGAACAATTGCTCCACGGTGTAGCCCGGCCACATGGCTTCGAGGATCTGGCAGCTCTCGGGGCTGGGCAGTGTGACGAGCTTGCCACCTGTCCAACGTCGGAACTGTGTCTCGCCAAGGGTTGGGTTGTTGGGGTCTGGACCGAAGAGACGAATACCTGTCGCGGTGAACTTCTTCTCGAACTGGCGGTAGGGAAGCCTGTCCCGATCGCACAGCCACTTCAGCAGTGTCCTCGGCGTGTCGCCCATACCGCCCCCAGTCTCTGGCGCCACTGGTCCCTCAGCGCGCCTTCGGGTCGATCCCTTCTTGAAGAAGGGGAATCCGCAACGCCATGCGATGGCAAGAGTCCCCGAACATAAGCCACTTCAAAGCTACGCCGAGGCCATGTTCGTCGCTCATAGGTGGCCCAGAGGACACCTTGTAGGCCATGGCGGGGCCACGCGCGATGAGAGGAGCCTGATCGGCACCCCCGCTGAGAGCGTTTGACCAGGCACGAGATCGTGCAATCAGGGAGTTCCCCCATGAAGCCGGAGATGCAGCGCATCGCATCGTTCCCCATGAAGATGCGGGAGACAATGCGGTTATTTCCTCCTGCAATGGCTTGTCATGTCGAAAGAGTGACGATATGTCCGGTGTTTGCAGCTCACGGTCAGGCGGAGGGTTCGGTATGACGTCGGCTGCGATCATCGCGCGAACGCGCCCCAGAATCCGCCCCGTTCCTCGGGTGTATCCGGGGTTTGATGTGTCTTTCGAGCGCGGTACGGGCTCCACGGGTGGCGTTGTCGCCGATGCAGACCGGGCTGTGCCGGGTCGCGCTCGGGTCATTGTCCGGGCCGGGCTGCGGTATTGGGGCTGGCCGGCGCTGATCGAGTCCGCCGATGTACTCGTCACCGAGCTGGTCACGAACGCGCTTGAGCACGGGATCGGTGATGTCGGGCTGCGTGTGTATCTCACCGACACGCACCTTGTGATCGAGGTGCGGGACGGCTCTCACGAAATCCCCGTAGTGCGCGAGGCGGCTCTCGACGATGAGGACGGCCGTGGCCTCTTCCTTGTCCGCGCCATCTCCGACGCCTGGGGCGTCAGTTCTGACGGCATGACGACTTGGTGCTCCCTCCCTCTTGTGAGAAGGAACGACGACATGGAACGCGGTGGTGTCGCTGTGATCCCCGATCTCGGGTGTGCGGAGACCAAGTGGGTTCGGAAAGAGGAGTTTCGGGCGACCCATCTCGCAGTCGGAAACGCTTACCGCTTCACGCGCGTGTACCTGAACGCGTACCTGGCCCCGGGGCACGGCTTCGTGGACATCGAGGATCTGGCCGCGATCGGGCGTGTGCTGATGGCCAACGCCTTCGCGCACACACATGTCCCGGAGTATGCCGTATTCACCATGCAGTGGGCACTGCTTCAGACCGGCGAACTCGTCTTCCAGGTGCACGACAGCCGTGCCGAATTCCCAGACTTCGACAAGGCCGTGAGCTGGGAGCCGGCTGAGGGCGAGCGACCCCGTGGCCTGTGGATCGCCCGCCGGCTCGGAGCGGAGATCTCCTACGCCCCCACGGACGCGGGAAAGACCGTCCAGGCCCTGATCAAACCCCGCGCACTGACCGTCTAACCCCGCCGAACACCGGCCTCCCGACCGGCCGCCGGGGTGCCGTGCGCCTTGCCTCCCCCGTCGAGGCCCGCATCCCGGCGGCCAACTCGCCCCTGACCAACTCCCCTGAGGTCACGATGTCCCTCTTATATGCGCTCGTACTCCGTTCCAAGCTGTTACTCCCGCTCGTCATTGGACGAGCAGGTGTGGTGGGATCCGCTGCGAAGTGCCCGTACAGGTACCGGATATGCCGATGAACGGCGCTGTTCAGCCCCAGTTTCATCCGGCCGGTTTCGACGGCGCGTTACGGACGGCGTTGGACGACCTGCGTGCTGGCCGGTGGCGGTCGACGAGCGAGTTGCTGAGGAACTGCCCCACGTGGGGGGTGCGTACCGCTCGTAGCCAGGTCCTGGCGTCGGCGGTGGTGGCGGCTCAGGGGGACGCGGTCGAGGCGTGGTTGCAGGAGGAGCCGAGTGCCGACGCGCTGATGATGCGGGCACGGGTGAGGGTGCAGCAGGCGCTGGGTGCGTACCGCGCGGGGGAGCGCGGGGTAGGGGTGCTCGTGGATCGTGCCCGGGCGGCTTGCTTGGAGGCGGCGCGCTACGGGCCGGCTGATCCGGTGCCGTGGGTGTGTCTGGTGGCGCTGGCGCAGCTGGACTGGCCCGAAGCGGGGCGGCGGCGTCCCGAGCATCGGGCGCAGCCCCCGGAGTACATGCTGCCGCCCGGGCCGTGGGCTCTGTTACATGAAGCCGACAAGCGGGATCCGGGCAGTCGCGAGGCGTGGCACCGCATGATCCAGGCGCTGCGGGCGTACGGGGCGAACGTGCACGACGTGGTGCGGTGGATCTGTACGTGGGCGCCGGAGGGCTCGCCGCTGTTGCTGCTGCCGCTGTATCTGCACGCCGAGCACTACGCGAAGGAGCGCTCCCGCGGTGCACTCACCCCGCTGTACTGGACCACCGACCCGATCTCCCATTACACGGGCCGGGCGCTGAAGGGATGGTTCTGGTCCGCAGACCGCACTGAGTGGGCGCCGCAGGACCTGAACCACCTTGCGCAGGCACTGTTCTCCACCGACTTGTATCCGCAGGCTGCCCAGGTCTTCGTGGCGATCGGGCCGTTCGTGCCCCCGGAGCCGTGGAAGTACGTCGCCGAGACACCGGACCTGTGGCTGGAGCAGTTCGAACGCGCCCGCGACCGCTGCCTCCGAGCCGGTGTCGGCGGCACGCGGTACGCGGCGCGACGCCGGTGACCGGCCGCTGGGCCACCTGCCGGGCCCCGCCCCTCCGGCGCTCCCTCGTCACGCAGGGGTCTATCACCGGCCCTGGTCTTTCCACCGTCACCCACTCCCGTTTTTGGAGGTAGTTCCGTTGTCTTCCCCCAGAACCACTCACCGCCGTGCCCCGAGCGATGAGGACACGTTGCGGCAGATGGGCTATCAGCCCCAACTGGCCCGTCGTATGGGCCCGTTCGGCAATTTTGCGCTCAGTTTCTCGATCATTTCGGTGCTGTCCGGGTGCATGACCCTGTTCGGGTTCGGTCTCATCACGGGCGGTCCGGCTGTCATGTTGTGGGGCTGGGCCTTCGTCGGTCTGACCGTGCTGTGTCTGGGTGCCGCGCTCGCCGAGGTCACCTCCGCCTACCCGGTCGCCGGTGCCCTCTTCTACATGGCCGGCAGACTCGGCGGCCCCAAGTGGGGGTTCTTCACTGGGTGTCTCAACTTGTTGGGTCTGCTCGGCGGTATGGCGGGGGGCAGTTATGGCATGTCGCTGTTCGTCGGCGCCTGGCTCAACCTCCAGTGGGGCTTCACGCCCACCCCAGGCCGGACGATGGCCCTCTGCGGCGCCATCCTGTTGCTGCTCGCGGTGCTCAATCTGTTCGGGGTGCGGCTGGTGTCGGTGCTGAACTCGATCAGTGTGTGGTGGCACGTCGGCGGCGTCGCGGCGATCGTGGGGGCGCTCTGGCTCGTGCCCTCCCAGCATCAGTCGGCGAGTTTCGTGTTCACCCACTTCGCCAACAGCACCGGCTGGGGCAACCACCTCTACGTGATCGCGCTGGGGCTGCTGCTCGCGCAGTACACCTTCTGCGGCTATGACGCCTCCGCCCACCTGTCGGAGGAGACCGTCCACGCCCAGATATCGGCCGCCCGCGGCATCGTGCACTCCATCTTCTGGTCCTGGATCGTGGGCTTCGTGCTGCTCGCGGGGATGCTGTTCGCGATGCAGGACTACGCCGGCACCGTGGGCAGTGCGACCGGTGTGCCGCCCGCGCAGATCTTCCTCGACGCGCTTGGCCTGACCGGCGCCAAGATCCTCCTGCTGGTCGTGATCGTTGCTCAGTTGTTCTGCGCGAATGCAGGACTCGCCTCCGCGAGCCGCATGGTGTGGGCGTTCTCCCGCGACGGCGCCCTGCCCTTCTCCAAGACCTGGCAGCGGTTGAGCCCCCGTACCAAGACCCCGGTCCCGGCGGTGTGGCTCTCGGTAGCGGTCCCGTTCGTCTTGGCCCTGCCGTCGCTGTACTCGCTGACCGCGTACTACGCGGTCACCGCGATCAACGTCATCGGCATCACCCCCGCCTACGCCATCCCCGTCTACCTGCGCCTGCGCGCCGGAGACCGCTTCGTCCCGGGCCCCTGGCACCTGGGCCGCTGGAGCAAACCCATCGGCTGGATCGCCGTCATCTGGGTCGCCTTCATCAGCATCGTGTTCTGTCTCCCACAGGTCTCCCCGGTCACCCAGGACTCCTTCAACTACGCCCCCGTCGCGCTCGCGGCTGTCCTGCTCCTGGCCACCATCGGATGGGCGACCCGCGGGCGGCGCAGCTACGGCATCCCCGCGTACGGGACCGCCAAGGAGCGCGCGCTGTTGGGGGAGGACCTCGTATGAGTGAGACCGCTCGCCAGCCGGAGGCCTCTGATTTCGTGGCCCTGTGCGACCTGGTGGACCGCGGGGCCGTGGACACCGTGATGCTGGCCGTGCCCGACATGCAGGGCCGGCTGAGGGGCAAGCGGCTCGACGCGAACCACTTCGTTGACCGCGTCGCGTTCGGCGGCAGCGACATGTGTGCCTACGTCCTGGCCACCGACATCGACAACCGCGCGCTCGACGGCTTCACCCTGTCCTCCGCCGACACCGGCTACGGCGACGTGAGCCTGCTCCCCGACCCGGACGCCGTCTACCGGCTGGCCTGGATGCGGCGCACCGCCCTGGTCTTCGCCGACGCCATCGGCCACGACGGAGGGCCCGTCAGCGTGGCCCCGCGGCAGATCCTGCAACGCCAGCTCGACCGGCTCGCCGCCCGGGGCATCACCGCCCAAGTCGGCCTGGAGACCGAGTTCGTACTCAGCTACACCGACGCCACAGACCTCCATCACCGGGCACGGCGGCCGGTGTTCGACCGCAACCTCGACTACGCCCTCGACCACCCGCCCGTGCTGACCCGCTTCTTCGAGGATCTGCAGGAATGCCTCGCCGGCATGGGATGGCCCGTCGAGGCGATCAAGACCGAGGGCGGTCGCGGGCAGGTGGAAGTGACCTTCCCCCACGGCAATCCGCTGCGGGCGGCCGACCTCCACCTGCTGTTCCAGCATGCGGCGCGGACCCTCGCCGAACGGGCCGGCCTGGTCGCGAACTTCATGGCCGCGCCCGCGACCGGCACCGGCAGCAGCTGCCACATCCACCTCTCCCTCCTGGACGGCGACGGTGTGCCGCTGTTCGCCGAGACCGAGGGGCGGATGCCCGATGCCGCCCGCCACGCCGTCGGCGGCCTCCTCGACACCATGCCGCACCTGGGGCTGTTGTACGCGCCGACGGTCAACTCCTACAAACGCTACGTCCCGGGAACCTTCGCCCCGATGACCTTCACCTGGGGCCGCGACAACCGCACCTGCGCCATCCGGGTCGTCGGCCGGGGCGAGAGCCTCCACCTGGAGAACCGTCTGCCCGGCGCCGACACCAACCCCTACCTCGCGCTCGCCGCGACCCTCGCCGCCGTCCTGGCCGGCCTGGACCACAAGTCCGAACCGCCCCAGCCCTACATCGGCAGCGCCTTCGACGACCCCGAAGCACCACCGGTACCGGGCTCGCTGCAGGAGGCACTCGACGCCCTCCAGGGCTGCCCACTACCGGCACAGGACTTGCTCACCGCGGACGTGGCCGCGCACTACGCGACCGCGGCCCGCGACGAACTCGACGTCCACCGCATCACCGTGACCGACCTCGACCTGGACAGAGGACTCGCCGCAACCTGACCGGCACCCGATCCCCGCGCGTGGCAGCCCCGTCGTACTTCACTGCCGCGCGCGGATTCACCCCCTGCCGCCGGGGCGTAGCGCATTCACTCCCTGTCCCGGCGGCAGGGCCCGACCTCGTTTCCCCCGACCGGACGGCGGCCGGGGGACACGAGAACCCGTCCCCGCGTCTGTCTCATGCGGCGCTACAGCGCGGGGCTGTCCCGGTGCGGAGAGCCAAGCGGCCTGCCTACCTCCCCGGACGGCAGGGCAACTCTCCACACCGGGACATCCAGCCACACCAGGCCACACCTGCTTCCAGCCGACAGCACGCCCCGCGAGCGGGGTGAAGACGAACGAGGAACACATGTCACGAATTCACTGGACGTTCGCAGCGGCACCAGTGATGCCCGATGCGGCCGGCACAGTCGACATACACGGACGCATCGTTCACCAGCTCGCCGAGGCCCATGACATCCAACTCGGCGTCGCTGGCGTACTGATACGTCCCATGCTCTCCGACCTGATCCGCTCCGGCACCTGGGAGCGGCGCTGTGACACCGGGCAGTACCGGCTGTCGGAAGGCGACTGCCACCACTATGTCTGGCACACGCCCGGCACGCCGCATTCCAACGTCATGCACTACGAGGCATCCCACGCCGACGCCGCATGCCCGACCGCGAAGTCCCTGCCCGATGTCCCGACGGCGACGTGGATGCCCCACTTCCGCGACAGCGGACAACTGTTAAGGGGCAACTCCCAGCCCTGGCGCCAAGTACTGGCCACCGCCTCGCAGTTGCCGGTCACGCTTTTCATGACGGCCATACGATTCTTCGCGCTGCACCGTTTCCACCTCAGCACGATCCGGCCGGACATGTTCGCGACGGTGTTCTTCGCCATGGCCGAGGAGGCCCTCGCGGTCCACGCGCAGTGGAGCAGCCTCCCCGGCAGCGCGTTCATCCCGGACAGCACCGGCCTGATCTGGCAGCTGTCGTCCCACTGCGTCGGCAGCGACAAGCCCGCCATCACGGGCGTGCTCCCGTCGAGCGCGAGATCCGCCGACCGACCCGACCTGCAGCGGGCGAGGCGAGTACCGACATCGTCGCGCCTCGCCTCCCAACGGCGCCCCTATTGATCGGTTTTGCCAACCTCCCGCCAAAGCGTCCCGAGCAGCCAACTCACCGTGATGCAGAACGACTCCCGCACCCGACCCATTCACCTCAGCCCACCACCACAGGAATCTCGTGCCCACCGAATCCGATACCACCCGTCTCTCCCTCAGCGAGGTCAGCGGCCTCGACCCGAAACAGGCAGCACAAGCCGACGGCATGTACCGCAGGCTGCGCGAGTCCATCCGCTCCGGCGAGATACCGCCCGGCGCCACCATGGACAGTGCCGACCTCGCGACCAGCTACAAGGTGGGCGGCGAAGTCGTCCGTGCCGTACTCAAGGGGCTCACCCGCGACGGCCTGATCTGTGGGCAGGGGCGATCGGTCACCGTCACGGCACCATCAGATCGTCGCTCTGGCCATGGAGCCCGGCCCGCACCGCCGCCCAGGACGTCCGGTCCGCAGTACTACCCGGCGTTCGGCGAAAACAAGACCTTGAGCCAGTGGGCCGCCGATCCGCGATGCCGCGTGAAGCTCGTCCGCCTCAGCGGCCGGATTCACGCCGGCGGCTGGGATGTCGAACGGGCCATCAGCACCCCGTTGGCCCCGAAATGAACCCGCCTCCCCCAGGAACGCGTCGGCGCGCCCCGCACCTGGACTGCCGTGCCGGCCATCGAGTGTGAGTCTCTGCGGCAACAGGCCGGAAGCACCACCAGTAGGCCACCACACCGCGTGAAGCCCGTTGGGCAACGCACGTGCTCCAGCCGGGATTCGAAGATCTACCTCGACCAAGGAGGAGAACCATGACCGCGCGAGACCACTTCATCGATCCGCCCCCGCGCCGCCTCGGGGCGCTGGGCATCATCCGCACCTCCGCCGGTGCAGTACTCATGACCGAGAAGGGGCAGGACGCCCTCAGGGGCGTGGAGCGCAAGCCCTGGTTCCACCCGGGCGGCTGCGTGGAGGAGAACGAACCGATCCTCGACGGCCTGGTACGCACCATCAGCGCGAAGCTCGGCATCACGGTGAAGCCGGGCCGCTTACTGGCCGTGCACCACATGTACGACCAGCAGCACAAGACGCACCTGTCGAAGGAAGGGATCAACTTCCTCTTCGACTGCGGGGTCATCGACGAGGAGACGCCCTTCGTGTTCGGCGACAGCATCCAGGGCACGCGGTGGATGCTCCCGGACGAGTTGGATGAGCACCTGACTCCGTTCACAGCGGCGCGTACGCATGCGGCGCTGCGGGCGCTGTCCGGCGGCGATGTGGAAGTGCTCGCCGGCCACCCCCTGTAGCGCCGGTCGACCGGCGACGGTGGTCCGAAGGCGACTCGGACCACCACATCTTCCGCGTCACGCTCGATGGCGACTGCTTCTCGGACGTTCTCAACCAGCAAGTCGCGAAGTTTGCCGCCTAGTTGACGTCCGTCCTGGTGAGCTGGCTGCTTCGAGTCAGGCTCATTGGGGCGGCACGCCGGCCCGAGGTTAGCGGTCCATAGCGCCTCGGTCCGGTGGCCGGGCACTGCCTCCGTGGCTAGCTGCCTCAATCCGCTCCGCACGGAGGCGCCCGGTCGTACCACCGTTCGCAACTCGCATTCGACGAAGAGGAGTTGGCATGAGCCCCAACATCAACCACGCCACCACGGCGATCCCGGTGACCGCCTCGGACGGCTTCGACCTCGACGTGAGGCTGGTCGAGGTCGGCGACTCCGCCGGTCTGGTCAACCTGACGGACGACGGGTGCGGCGAGACCTGCGGCGCCTGCACCACCAACGTGGCCTGACCCAAGGCGCACGGTACCCGGGCCGGTGTCTTCGTGACCCGCAAGGCGAAGGCACCGGCCGCCTGTCTGGACCAGGAGATTGTGATGGCTTCGAGTACCGCGTTCCGTGCCGGTACGACCGCGCTCGTCCGTGCGGTCGCCCGGCCGGAGCTTCCTGTCTCCCCGTGTCCCGACCTCGACGACCTTTCCCCACATGGCGAGGCGGCCCGGCTCGCATGGTTGCGGGAGGTGTGGTCCGAGGAGGACGTTGCCGAGGTCCTGGAGCACGCCAGCCCTGTCCTTGCCTCCCAGGTGCGTGCCCTGTGTTCCTCCAGCATTCCGGCCGCGCGTGACGTGCGGCGCGCTGTCTCCTCCGTGGCGCGCTACGTGTTGCGTGCCGAACAACGGGCCACGCCGTTCGGCCTGTTCGCCGGGGTGGCCCCGGCCGCCATCGGCACACGAGCACGCGCGAAGTGGGGCTCGGACCATGTCGTCATCGGCCGGGCGAGCGCGGAGTGGCTGGCGGCCGTTGTCGAACGGCTGGAGTCGTGCCCCGAACTCCTGGAGCGTCTTCCGGTGGTCGTCAACAACACCGCGACGCGACGCGGTGACCGCCTCATCGTGCCGTACCAGGCCGACGCGCAAAGCGACCGGCGGCGTGCGGTTGAGGCATCCGTGGCCCTGACCGAACCGGTGCGGGTGGTCCTGGAGGCGGCCCGCGAGCCCATCTGTGCCGGAGCTCTCGCGGACAAGCTGGTTGCGGACTTCCCCGGAGCAGGCCCGGGAAAGGCGCAGCAGCTC
>Ga0307511_10005426_pt1 | contig 12974 bp, 11 predicted proteins | sample 13_EM_MG_FD_200266 | JGI IMG/M metagenome (GOLD analysis project Ga0307511, IMG submission 200266) | Populus trichocarpa ectomycorrhiza microbial communities from riparian zone in the Pacific Northwest, United States - 13_EM | ecosystem: Host-associated > Plants > Roots > Unclassified | place...
CCGCAAAAACTCCCCGCACATTCTTGCACCCCACGTGGTGGCACAATAGAATTGTGAGCTGGTTCCAATGCAATTAAAAGGATTGCCGTAACAGCACACATTAAGTAGACACAATATAGGTAATTGTAAACAATGGGCAGGATAATAGAAGCCATGCATGCAAAATCAATGAAAACCCACAGAACCCATAGACTCCCCATGCCAGCATCGCCCATTTAACATATGGCACTACAACAGAATAAAAGGTAATAGAAAAAAGACACATCGCTGATGGCTAGAAATATTTGCTCTCCCGTATCTTACAGCGGGACACCCCTTCCCTCCATGAGCATAGATAATTGATACTCCGAACATGGCGCATTACAATCATTAAGAAGCAAAAACTATATTCCTCCTTTGGAATCACAGTTGAACATGTTGATATGGTTGTCCCCGATACCGGCACATGCTAGCATCATGCGGTGGGGATGGAAGGTTAAAGCAGTTATTGGCGAAGACCGGTTCTGATGGAGGAAACTGGAATACGGGCGAGTGGTTGACAATGGCTCCATAGCTGGGGAGTTCATGTTCCATACTTTGATGTCATGATGAACAGATCCGCTACAGCATGACGGTCAGTACTTTCACGTTGGTACCAGAGAAGGGGGTCCTTACGTCGCCATAACTGGGGCATGCTCATGAACTGAGAGGGACCGCATTCCATTCCGATGAGCCATGAGCTGTCGTAATGGGGAATCCATGCGGATATCCCAGAGCATAACATCGCCACTGACGCTGCCACTGACGAGCTCGCGCAGGCCACCTCTTTGCATATGAACCTTGACAATCCATGCCTTCTGATCCTTCCAGACTTTGACCATGGAGTCTCGGGACGGCAAACGGCGATCATACACTCGTACAGCACCGTCACCGAACCCAGCCACAAGGATATTCCCAGCGACTTGCTCTGAGGTCAGTGATGTGATGCAGGATCCGGAACGGGCGGGAATATCCTACACATTGTTAGCTAATTCATGCAAGGCATGTCCGAATAGTTACCTGGAGACACATCTCTCGAGGAGCATCCCAAACTCGGATTACTCTTACGTCTCCCCCGACAAGCATGCTTCCTCTACCTTGCTGCCACTCTGCCACTAGACCAGAACTTCTATTTGAGGGTAATAGGTCTGTTAGCGCCCTCCATGCCGAAACTAGTTCTATGTTTTGCTGTGACTCGTAGTTCCGGTATATCCGGACAACCCCTTCTTGGGAGCCTGTCATTAGGAGCGCTACATCATCCTCATTTAGAAACTTGACCTCTGTAATCCGAGTCCCCCTCGGATTCCCATTGGAGAAGCGATTCATCTTGTGCCCAGCACTCCAGTCCCATATCCTAAGGTATATTAGCACAAGAGAAATGAAAATATCTGCCGTCGACGTGACACTTACGACACATTATCTTTGTCATCAACAGATACTAAGTGAGATTCAAATTGATGGTATAGTAACCTCATAGGTTGACTCCCGTTGTTGAAGAGGCCAGCCTGAGTGTCCCAACGACTATTCCCAGCTCGCTCTTTCTGTGGCTGAGTATCAATAATAATCTTTTCGTTGCGCGTTCGTCTCCACAATCTCTGATTGTAGTCAAGACTACCAGGCTCGTCCGCTTCAGTTGGTCTCATTTGAGGCTCCCTGAAGTACTGTTGAGTGTCAGAATCAATATCGAAGGCAAAAAATGTTCCAGTTAGTACAAACCTCGGTAGACCATTCAAGGAATTTGCTCTTCAACGGGATAGTCGGGTTTTGCCCACTCCCCTTGGAATGAAAATGCCGCGAAACGGGATGTTGGGCAGATGCATATGAAGTTGAAGAACTCCAGTGATCACTCTCTTCTGGCGGGCGATTCCATTCTGGAGGTGTCCGTGGTGTCGACGCCAAGCCACTTCTCCGATTTCTTGGTACAGAATTGACGCTGTCATTGTTCCCATATCCCAAAGCCAAGTTCTTCAAGGATGCAGCGATACTAGCCGATCTTCGGAGAGATAATGTGAAATATCCATCCTGCTTAGTAGTTGAAGAAGGAGAATCAGGTGCCTTCCTATCAGGCCAAGCCTCATCCATCGAGAAATTCATCGGGCGAAGGTTGGCCTTACTGATGTCATCGATCACATCCTGAGCAGCCGCCCCCAACGGTGAATCAAGCAATGCCAGATGTACGGCATCTACCACTGTGCTTGCACATTGGGCCACTTCCAGGAATGGACCGACAGCAAGAAAAAGAATGGCCTTCCAGACTGCAGAGAATATTGAGCTGTCTGATATTCCGGGGTGCTGATCTTTTCGATTCTTTGAGCTTCCATTTGTAGACATGGTTCCGCTTGATGTAATTCTTAGATGGCTGTTGAAGGATTTCGACCCCGACTCTTGGACAGATCTGCCACCTGAGAGTATGTATTCCCTTTCGTGCACAAGCTGATCATAAGCGCTCACGACGAATTTGTTCTCAAAGCGTTTGATGAAGTGGGAAAAGAAGACTACAAGTTCCTTGCGAACCATGTTGCTACCATCCCCAGTGAGAATGAGGACACGGCTTGCCACCTCTTGTTCAATTTCCATAATCTCGGGTGTCATGTCCGGTATGCCTAAGAACGTCGTCAAGGCAAAAAGAGCCGCAGCACGCACTTCTGGGACAGGATCACTGACAAGATCGCATAACCTGAGATGAGCCCCGTCCCTGATACCCTGCCATTTGGCCTCGGAGAAGTCGTTCCATAGCTGCGAGATGCAAAGGCAGGCCCATTGCCGAAGAAGAGGATTATCCGACTCGCCCAAGTGTGCCAAACATGCATTCATCACCCCCGGATTCATACAAACAACCTGACCTTGGTGAAAGTCCTTGCAGAACATGCTTAGGATGAAGGCACACATCGCGCGATGCTCGGAAACGTTGCCAACAGGTATCCCAGAGGATGGTGACAAGATCTGGATGAAATATTGGTATCCGTTGTCCTTCAACAAATCAGACTGGCATGAAGAATCCACTGCCAGAATTCGGGCCCATATGAAAACCATAACAGGTTTCAGCTCGGCCGCAGCAGACTGCAAGAGCTTGAGCACATAGGGGAAAATCCCTATGCTCAACGCGAGATTAACAGCCCAGGGTCCAAGGTCTAGAAACTTGCTTAACAATATTAACGCACGTAGCCTATGCACCTGGCTCAACAGAACTTGTAGCACGATGGGCAGCTGGTCCGGAGGTTTCCTATCCACAGCGCCCTGACTTAGGTAAACTTCAAAAGCAGTCAGCTGCTCTGTGAAGAAGGAAGAGTGTTGGTATTCATAGGGTTCGTGGTTTTCCGCTGGTTCCATTAGTCGGGGTAGCTGGGCAAGTACCATCTCGACAGCAAGGTCCCAAGATTGCCAAAGAGGATGATTATGGGTTTCCGGTAACGCTGGAGAAGATATAGGATGACACTGATGGACTCTCATGATTCGCTGTGCTAACAGGAAATTCCGAAACAATGCGGCGACCATGAGATCTTGCCGGAACAGCTTCTTAAACAGAGGCCGATCCAGGGTATTCCAGGCTATTGTATCCGTGATAGCTGTAAAAATCCAATTCAGTTCGCCTAAGGGTGTACGCCGCTCCTGCAACCTGCCGGGTATCTTGAATGCCATATCTACTGAGTAGTTATGCGGTAGGGGATACTGTAAGACGAAAAACTGAATTGCAATTTCTATTGGAGTTGTCAAGCAACATGTAAATAAATCTGCCGGGAGATTTGGGTTCATGGGAAGAGTCTCTTTGGTCCCGCAAGCTGCAAGCTGAATACAATCGCTATAATTGGTGATGATTGCATTTGGATCCTTTGCCCGTAACTCTGCATTCTCTTCTTCATGCTTCTTCATGAAGCGGTTGAAATTGGTAACAATGTTCCCCGCATCACTGCAGTCGTACACGAATATGCTTGGTGCCCCGAGCCATGTCTGCAAGTCGTATAAGGATATCGGGATATATTGGGTGTAGTTTTTATTAAAAACCCAAATTTCACCACTTGCTGTTGGTTTTGGTACTCCATGGCCGTTATAGTGAAACAGAATACGCTCATCCTTTGCATTTCGGCGAAGAGAACAGCAGAATTTCTTTGTGTCCTCAACGAAGGGATCCAAGTATTGCTTGTACCTGGTTCGGATGCTGAGAGTCTCATATTGCTGTTGGAGGTTCTTTCCAATTTGCTCTAGTGGTTTTTGAGTTGGGTGGGCTGTCGGGTCCACCCAACACTCTAATTTGGCACATGGATTGGTCTTTATCACATCTAGTACACAGTTAATTCAGGAATCACGAGGCTCCACTGAAACGCTCTCACCAGGGGGGTCAACTCCAAGATTCAGACACAGAACCAGGGCTGCTGAGACAGTCTTGAGGCGGTCCCTCATGCGCCACTCTTGAAGAGGGAATGTCTGCGTCTCCTCCTTTGGGTTCCCACCCGTCTCATGACGTTTGTCCGTATAGTACATGTAAAATACCTGTAAACGTGAATCCTCAGTGCATTACGGACAAGGAGAGCAATAAGTTCGCCTACCTGCTCCAGCAATGCCAGATAGGCTTCAGAGTTATATTCATCCTCAAAACCATGTCTAGCAATTCCTCCATCAAATTCCTGAAAGCTCTCTTCAGTCGTACTCTCCATACTTGAGAAATCTGTTGAGGTATGTGCAGGCCCCAATAAACCACCTGTTCTCGATGTGGTGGGTGTCGGCGAGAAAGTCTTCTTGCGGCTCTGCCTCCCGTCTGGGAGAGGCTGGCCATTTCCCGACAGGGTCTGGCGCAGCAAGTTCTCTGACGATTCATTCAGAGCGGAAGATGCAGTGGAAGATGTTGAATTCTGACGACTTATCGCAGTTGTGGCAACCACGGGCCCCGCGAAGGGTGCCGTATGTTGTCGGGAACCATTCGCACCGCCATGCCCATCATACCCATTCAAACCGTTTTCATGGTGATGGGATTCACCATTCATTACACCCTGGTCGCGCTGTTGGTAGTAATTACTTTGCTGCCCGTTCATCTGTTGGTACACCTCGGGCTGTGAAGATCGGCCACCTGGACGCGAAGAGATCATATTGGAAAGGTGTTCTGACGGTCCTTGCTCCGGGAGCTGCATGGTAAGAACAGGCGACATCGTTCTGATGCAACCCGAAAGTTCAAGAGCTTCTGATATTAGTGTGAAATCCAAAGAAACAAGTTCCTCCCTACGCAGTGTCTTCCGGAGGTGAAGAAAACTTAGGGGGTTGATCCGTACGGTTGGAAGGTTATCAAGATGGCAGTCGAGCTTTGTGTCCCAAACCCGTGTGTAAGCCGGTTTTAATTCGCTATAAAGTGATATGCATCGGGCCTCTCCTATGCGACACAGGACGTCAACTGCGATGTATTGTCAGAGTGCTAAATCCTATCAAACGGGAATTGTTTCTGCTGCTGGTGACGACGGTTAGCCGAATGAGTCAGCCACAGCTAGCTTTTGGTACCAGTAAGTCGCTCAGGGCTTCCCAAGCAGTGTAGGTACCCCCACACAGAGCCGCTTTTTGTGAGCCGCAACACTCCACGGGGCTACCTACAGTACATACTTTACTTTACATGACTCAGTATTAACTGGGGACTGGGCTCAAATCTCCATGCAGAGTAATGTGTTCTGTTCAAGCATATGTATTTGAGTAACTTATACATCACCTCAGCAGTCTCGCAGGCCTGAGCTATTCTACGGACCAGCCGCAGAGCAGCTCTATTCTATTACTGCTAAAATTCGTAATTGTTGGTATAAATTGTGTGCCGCTTTTCAATTGGATATTAATCCATGGATCTCGGGTTACCGAGGGGGTAGCCTCATCACTTTCATTGGTTGATCCGTGAGATGTACCGTTCATGGCTTCTTGAAGAAACCAGACAGTATCATACGCGCCCGGCAGTCTCAGAAGATAGGTATTGTTGGTCAAGTAACAGTCGGGAAAGCCGATCACGGTGCTTATGTTGCTCTAGCATCACCAATATACTTAGTATTACTAGTATTTTCCTAGTCTGGTTGCACAACCTCTCGTAGAGAAAAGCGGCTCAACCAGACTACGTTTGTCTATATTTCCGCAACCCGAATACTTCAAGTCAACCAAACTAGTTGGAAAGTGATCTCGAAAGGTGCTTGTCGGAAATATCTCGCTATCAATAAAGAAAGATCGCTCTAACAGTAGATTTAGAGCTACGTCTGGGCACGAGAACACTACCAATAGTCTATCTCTATCAGACGCCCGAAATGCTGTATTCGGAAAGGTACTCCGTAGGCAGTCGGAAGGACCATAAAATGTCTTTGAGTAGCCTCGCACCAACCCTCAGAGGTTATGAGACTATATTTGAGGTCGACGACTAGCACCAAGCCCACCTTTTTGGTCGTGGTTATAATTTCCTAGAGCTGGACCATATGTAGATTCTTTGGCCATGTGACTGTAGATGGAGTGGGAGTTAGAGGGCCGCGGTGCTGGGGTGCTAGGGTTGGCAACTACTTCAGATGTTGGGAGACCAATTAGCAAGTGGTGCTTAACTCATAGTTGCGGTAGCGTTAAAAATGTCCAATAGAAGTAAATTATTTTCCTCCCTGACCGAATTGATATCGAGATACTCCGTACAGCCGAGGTGAATGTCGAAATACTAGTGGTCCCCCATTCTACTACATTGAAGTATCTAATTTTGAGAGTTGCAATTGCAATTGCTACAAGTGATGGAGTGGCAAACGGAAAATAGGAAGTGTTATCGGATAGGCGGGTGCCATGCGAGACGATAAGCAAATATAAGCTTTTGAACTCGAGGCGTTCTGTTTCAAGAGCGTCAAATAAACAAAATCTTCATCCAATAATATAGCGTGGAGCACCATACCCATTCGTACGGTAGGTACTGTACATTCACGGCCAAGCATCCCATCTTCAAGTTTCCCCAGGGTCGTTTACTCCCCCACGCAAACAAGTGCGCCATCGCAGTCCTGCATCGCTATTCCACGCCCGACATCCAGGTACCGGTAGGTGGCGTATCGCGCAACGTCTCGACGTCCCCGCTCATTCCCGGTGGACGTCGTGTCCCATGCACGCAGCAGCTCGACCTTCACGTCCTGTTGCCGCTGCATCGCAGTTTTAGCCGTTTCGGAAATACCCAGCAGCCCGTACAGCTTCCTTCTGCCGCTTGTTCTCTTGCGCACCCCCAGAAATACCCCAGCCCGGAATCCCTGTCGTGAACTTTGCTCCAACCCCCTTTTCACGTAAGGAAAGGCAGCAGCCAATCTATGCCCTCCGCAATTCCGGAAACGCCTCGCCTCTGTTTTTTTACCGTGCGGGTCATCTCTTCTCCAACATCCATCTCGTTGTGACAGTACTGCGGGTCACTCCGAGATTTATACTCACGATTGAACGACTACCCTAGTACGCCATCGTCCTTCAGCGTCTACGCCAGTGGATCCCAGAAAAATAACGAGTGGCTCTTGGGGACCGACGCCGACCCGCCCCCCCCCGGCTTGATATAGCCTGGGACGGTCACATATTGAATCTTGTGCGACACATCGCTTTCAAAACAGTAACTGGTCGAACGATTGATTCTTCACTAGTCCGCCATTACATCCATCAGATTTTTGGTATCTTTTTTCTTTGGCCGAAGGCGTTACGAGCATCACGAAAGTACACATACACACTTCTCTTCACATACTTAGACTGGGTCGAAGGCAGGAAGGGGTTTGCTTTATTTTTCACAGCACGGCAATTGCGCAGCTGGATAAGTTGGCCTCTCTGGCAGACTTAGCACCATGGCTTTCCTCTTTGGAAAGAAGAAGTCGCATGTGCGCGAGGGCACCCCAGTATCGAATATAAGCTCAAATAACGGCGAAAAGACCCCATCGTCTTCATTGAATAATTCACTCGCAACGTTAAACAGCAATGAGGCATCTCCAGACATCAGCAAGCACTCGGCATTGTCCCAGACGCCTCCTGTACAGCAGCTTCAGGTATGAGCCCCCCCAAAACCCTCGCAATATCCGTTATGATACTGGTTCTCTGACTCTAGCTACAGCACACATCGCCTCAACCGAATCCAGCGACTGCGTCGTTATATCCATGGTCAAACCGGCGCCTAAACTTGCCGACGGGACAGTCGCCATTTCCACGATATGGCCACGCGGCGAATGGTACCGCAAGCAAGGATGGCGATATCTACATCATGGGAGGTCTGATACGAACACAGCAGCCCAAAGGGGATCTTTGGACAATAGACAGTGGTCCGCAATTCGCTGCAGTACCAGTAAACACCCAGAGCGACGGCCCTGGGCCGAGGGTCGGGCATGCTAGTTTATTGGTGGGAAATGCATTCATCGGTCTGTTTATGCCCGCAGCGAACCACCTCATTGTGTCAAGTGGCCACTGATTAATTGGGTATATAGTCTTTGGAGGTGACACGAAGTTTGATGAAAGAGATGTACTGGATGAAACACTATATCTTTTGAATACATGTATGATACCTTTCCCCCAAATGGCTGTGTCATGCAAAAAATTAACGTGAATTTAGCAACAAAACACTGGTCACGAGTTAGTCCATCAGTATTTCGTCCATGCGGGCGTTATGGGCACACTTTGAATATACTTGGGTCGAAATTGTTTGTTTTCGGAGGTCAGGTGGATGAACAATACTTCAACGATATGGTAGCTTTCGATCTCAATCATCTCCAAAGCCCTGGATCAAAGTGGGAGCTACTGGCCCCCGGGGGGGCCGATGGATCGGCCGATGTCCCAGCAGCCAGAACGAATCATACAATTGTGACCTGGAACGAAAAACTCTACTTGTATTTCGATACCTCAGTTCGCAATATCCCGATCGTTACTGACTGGCTCTAGGTTCGGTGGTACGAATAATGAAACGCGCTTCAACGATGTATGGTCCTTCGACCCACGAACAAATACATGGACCCAGTTGGATTGCATAGGTTACATTCCCTCACCACGTGAAGGGCATGCAGCAGCCATGGTTGGGGATGTGATGTATATATTTGGAGGTCGAGATTCTGAAGGCCTAGATTTGGGGGATTTGGCTGCTTTTAGGATCTCCACAAAACGATGGTATACATTCCAGAATATGGGCCCTTCCCCATCTCCGAGGTCTGGCCACTCCATGTCAACACACAATGGTAAAATCTATGTCCTCGGAGGCGAGCCCTCAACGCAAATTCGGCCACAGGATAGGGCCGCAGTGAATGAAGAATTACAGTTCGCCTACATTTTAGATACTACAAAAATCCGATACCCGAATGATCAAAATGCCTCCGTACAACAGAGCCCTACCGGGCCTCGAGGTACCGCCAGACAGCCACTTGGAAGCGGCCCTCTAGTTGGTAACGACCCTCGTAACGGGCAGCGTCCACGCACAGCGGTCCCAAGGGAAAGCTTGATGAGCAGCAACAATGCAGCGCAAAACCCCTTACAGAGCAACAATACGTCAGGCGGGAGTACAAATTCAGCAGCTAGATCCGCTAGAGCGCAATATGGTCAGAATGCCTCTGGACCAATGAATCCATCCCAAAGCCAGCAACCAAGACTCAACGGGATAACATCACCCCCTCCACGTGCAGAGCAAAAACCAAAGGAAAACTCAGCACCAACGCAGACCAGGGATATGGGTCCTGGAGGTGACAGAAGGGGACCGGCACCGGTACAGCAAGTTCGAAATATGCCCCCAGCTGCATCATCACCTATTTCAGTATTTCCAATGAGTGCCAGTGTGGGTGCGGCTGCATCCCCTCTACAAGAACGTTCAAGGTCAAGACAAGCAAATGCATCCATGGACAATTTACCTAGCCAGCTAGCCATACAAAAGCCCAAGCAACCAGAAGCCCAAATACAGAAGCAGCCAGAGGCACAAGCAGCACCATCACCAACAACAGCATTAGCACCACCACCAGTAACCAGCCTTCAGGCTTCACCGGACAAAATTTCAATTGACCAAGCTACCTCACCCGTTGAGGAAGCACGATCAGTCATCGGCTCAACGGAAGTGGAGGAGTTAAAACGAGTGAATGCATGGTATGCTTCAGAACTAGCACTTGCCCGCAGAGCAGGTTACACACTACAGTCAAACAATGGCCTTCTTGAGGATCGAGGTGTTGACCTGCTGCAAGAGAATGATCGACCTCTATTAGAAGCAATGATTGCCCTCAAGGGTGAGCTAATTAAGGTGCAGGGTTCCGTTGATTCGCAGGCTGTTTTGGCAGCGCAGAAGATTGCCGAAGTTGAATGCCAAAGGGATGTTGCCATTGGGGAGGCAGTTTATGCCAAAGCAAAGTTGGCTGCAATGGGGGGTAGCACAGCAGCCACTTCTTTTCCTGCTGGTGACAAGGGTGATACATTAAGCATTGACATAGAGAGATTTCAGGACATGAACCGTAAGCTTTCAGCAGCACTTGCCGCGCAATCCGAACTGCGGACAAAGTTAGAGAACGTCACGACAGATGTGGATGCAGAAAGGCGCAGCCGTCAACTTGCCGATGAGACTGCAGCAGCTGCTCAGAAGCGTGTGTCTGAACTAGATGAATTCCGGAACCGGGCTGCATCTGAGATGGAAAGTCTTCGGTCACAGCTACTCGACACCGAACGGGAAAGTAGGGATGAAGCGTCAAAGTCTGCAGAAGCGGTGGCTGAAGCTCAACTACTAAGGCTAGACAAAGAGGAGCTATCGGCACGCTTGAAGGAAGCTCTAGATAATGAGGCAGACTTGCGGAAATCCCTAGAGGCTCTGGAGATCACAACGAGCATTATGAGCGAGAAGGCTACAGTTCTTGAGAGACAATTGGCTGATGACAAGAATGCCAGGGAAGAACTTGAGAAGACGGCTGCGCGGTTGAAGAATGAATTAGAAGAGAAGGCTGTGGATCTGGAGTCGACTAATAGACGTCTGCGGGAGGTAGAAGAAATAGCTGAGAAGTCAACTGGCGAGGCAAGATCAGCCTGTGCTGCTCTTTCTGCGGGCCTTAAACGTGTGGCTGAAAGAAGAGAAATCAATATCGTTGGCAGTGCGGCTGATGAGAGGGTCAATCTTCTTCAAGAGCAGCTACAGGCCTCTAAAGATCTTTTGGCGAAAAGCAAAAGTCAAGCTGACGATGCCGGTGAACGTCTTGCCCAAGCAATGCAGAGGATCGCTGGTTTGGAATTTCAACAGTCACAGTCCAGTAAAGATGCTATTGCTCTACGGCGAAGAATGGCCGATACCCTCGATGAGGTTCGCCGTCTCAAGCAAGAAAATGCCGACATCAAGGTGAAGATCAAGGAGAAGCAATTGGAGATTGACGCCTCTACGGCCAAGTATCAGGCACTGAAAACCATATTGGACGAGCGGTCTGGAGTTGCTACCATTATTGACAAACGTCGCTCGCAAATCGTACCTTCTCCTCTCTCTGGTACTGGCACCCCTGATCAGGTCAATCGCCTCCGTGAGGTGGAGGCACAGCTGGAAGAGAGTATGCGAACTCACCGAGAATTCAAAAATACTGCTGAAATGCAAGCCCAGGAGGTTGAAAAACACTTTCGAGAGAAGCTTGAGCAGCTTGAGGCCGACTATCACTCCGCAGTCCATTATGTCAGAGGTAGTGATAAGATGCTTCAGCGGATGAAGGATGAGCTGAAGAAGTACAAGGCGCGGAACATTGAACTACAAACTGAACTTGAGTCTGCTCGGAAGCAAGCGACAGAAACGAACAACGGCGACTGGGAGAATGAGCGCGCGACCCTCAACAAAGAAATCGAGGAATTAAGAGGAAAGGTCAGGGAATCTGTAGCTGCTCTGGATAAGCAAATCCGCGAGTTCAAAGAACAATTAGATACCCTCAGGGAAGAACGGGATCAATACAAACTTCAAACTTCGCAGATGCAAATCCAATTGCTCGATGTCGGCGAAGAGGTCAGCAACATACGTGCAACGGTGGATAGGCTCGAGAATGAAAATTCTCTGCTGGAAACACGTGCTATGGACGCCGAGCAAAAGGTTTCTAGGCTTTTGGACCACATGGAGTCCTCCGTAGACGCATACCGTCAATCAGCTCGGGTTGACCAAAATGGTCTCAGTGTAGATGGCGACTCGGCCCGAGGCTCCTTCTATGGCGACCCGCGCACTTCTGTTGCTTTGGATTCGCTGGCAACCGAACTGGATGCTTTGAGGAGTCACTGGGAAAATACAAATAAAACCTACAGGATGAGTACGGCTTTCGACTTTGAGAAGACACCCACAAGTACAGAAGGAGGAGAATTCTCGAACAGTTTGGCGAAGTGGAGACAACGTCTCGACCAGCATGACGAAGGGGAGAATGGCGGTTCAGAACCTCAGAGCCCAACAACACCGACACAAGCACGGTTTGAATTGAAGGCAGGAGGGGGTATGTTATGAGTTTTTCTGCAATAGGGTGAATTCCCGGAAAGTATCATGCGGCATCTTACTGATGCCTAGATCCTAGTTCATTTTACATTTTTTTCCCCCAACTAATTTTCTGCTTTCTCTTTTACTTCAATTCTTTCTCATGTAATTCTGTTTTAGCAGTCTTCTGCTTTTGTGTGGTGATATCCAATTTGTGTTTTGATACCACTTGCTCTGTCTCCCTTATCTTTTATTCCTGTACGAGGACAAAATCTGTTTTCAAGATTAACTATCTGGTCATGGTGCCTAATTTCCCTTCGTCTATATTTACTCGCGGCCCGTTTTCGCTGAGGCTTTTCCTTCTAACATTTTTAGGACCTTCACTATGTGAGACACAGAGTATGTATCCTGGAGTGTCTTTTTTTCCTCAATGGTTCATCTTCAAGGTATTCATTTCATTTTTTTTTTCTTTTTTCTTTTCTTTCTCCTATTCTCTTTTATTAAAACTTACTGTTTCCTCCTTTGTCAAAATGACTAGTATTAAGATGAAAGTTGACAGATAATGTATATAGACATATAGGCA
>Ga0307511_10005427_pt1 | contig 12972 bp, 7 predicted proteins | sample 13_EM_MG_FD_200266 | JGI IMG/M metagenome (GOLD analysis project Ga0307511, IMG submission 200266) | Populus trichocarpa ectomycorrhiza microbial communities from riparian zone in the Pacific Northwest, United States - 13_EM | ecosystem: Host-associated > Plants > Roots > Unclassified | place...
TAATGAATATTCATAAATTATAAATAATTTATGAACTATGAACATCCATGAATTATAAATATTCATCAAATTTAATAAACATTAATGAATTATAAAGATTCATGAATTATGAAAAATTAATGTTTTAGCTCTTAAATCTTATAAATAGATGTTTTGGTAGAAATAAATATGAATTTTCTTGATATATATATATATATATATAAAATACTAATGTTAGAATGTAAAGCCTAACATGATTTTATCTTCACCTCACATTTAATTTCACCTTAAAAAACCTAGTTCATGTTTTATAAAACCAATTCTAACAAATACTTGTACAAAATTATTTCCATGTATCCTCAAACTTCAATTCATAATAACTGTTGCAATAGCCGATGGTTTCACCGTCCGTTTTTTAGAACGGACATATTTCCATTAACCTCTGTCTTCAAATACGTCAAAGATCTGGCTGTCGGCTACTAAACCTTCATCTTAATCAAACTTGGCCACTATAACTACTCTGTCTTCCGGCCCAATTCTGGAGGAAAGGTAATATTCCACAGCTTTGACAAGTTCATTGTCACCAAAGCTATCCCATTGAGTAGTCATCAATGATCAAAGTTACATAGGATGGATCATGTTTCTTACGAGAAAAAATATATATTATTGAGACTATATATGGTTGAATGCTGGAAGAAAATTAATGCAGTAGCATGTTATAGACAGTAATGATGGAATTTGAGAGGAAGATATTGGTTATTAAGTGTTTTTCTCTTCTATTTCCTTCCCTCTTGTATTATGCTTCTAATTTTAATTTTATTTATAGATTTAAAATCCTAAACAAATAAAAAATTAACTGACCAACTGATTTCTCTGTTTCTTAAATAAATCAGAAACCTAGTTTATTTTCAACACTGAATCCACTCCGGCACAATTTTGGTGTTTCTTAGTAGCACAAAGAATGTGGAGAAGGATACATACCATGACAGTAAAGAGGTTGTCGAAGGCAGCATCTTAGCATATTCTAGAGCAAAAGCTGCCATGGTGATAGCACTAGAACGATGTGTGTGTGTGTTTTTTTTTTTTTCGGACAAGAGAAAACAAGAACTTGACCTTCAATTTGGTCCTCTTTCCCTAAGAAACTACGTTAAGATTGAGGCAGTTAATTACATTTTCTTTGTCAGAGAAAAACCTAATTTACTGTTTCTAAGCACAGTTCACTGTTTGATGAGTGTATTTCATGATGGGGATTTCCAGCTTAACAAAAAGCACCCAAGTAACCGGGCCAGTAGCAGTAGCGGATTGTGGTAAAAATATTTGACGAGTCAAGAAGTCTACGAGGTAGAGGCACAAAAGGATCAGAAAGAAGAGGATGTATCGCAATTAGGTTCTTTCATGCAGTTGCCCATCAATTTTTTAAATGATAAAAAAAAAAAAAAACTCACTTCATCCATAACTCAAATCTTTTGTCGGTCGAGTTTAATAGCTATGGCTAATCCTCTACATGATTACAATACTGATGAATTAAGATTTTCTCATCTTTTTGGTTTCCTTCTATATGTTGAAGGAGATTTTTGTTTCTGTGTGAAAGTTTTTGGATTACTATATAGATTAGAAGCACAGATAGTTGACATAAAATGCTAAAGGATAACATTTTCAGATAAATTTCTGCTGGCGGCCTGGCAATAACAAATTAAGTTCGAAACAGCCCTTTAAGGATCTGCAATCAAGCTTTAAAACAGTATCACCCTTTGTTTTTAAGGATACATAACAACGAAAATTGCTGTCCATTGCATTAGAGGCAATAGCCAGCCTTAATTGGCTGATCAATAGCTTCTTCTCTTGATGATTTTCCTTCTGCTTTTAATTCTAACAGATCCTCTACGCTTGTTCTCAACTTTCTGCTTTTTTGCTTTTTGTATTTCACCCTTGTGTAAACCTTCATCAAAAAGTTCATCGCCTTCCAATTTCTTTCTCTTCAGTAGTTTCACAAGCCCTTCGAGTGCAGTATCAGAATCTTCACTTGTCATTAGCTCCTCTGCCACTTGCGCAGGAGTGACCTCTGTGTTTTCTATCAGGTCTTCAATTTCTCCAAACAGTCTATGATAACCATTAACGCCCAAGTAATTGGAGGCCAGCACCCTAAACCCATGAGGCGTGCAGTAGGACATGTGAATGTGCATGTCCATGCGTCCCGGACGCAACAGAGCAGGGTCTAGCCTGTCTTTATGGTTGGTAGTAAATATGATGATTCTTTCATCCCCACAACTTGACCATAATCCATCAATGAAGTTCAGTAAGCCAGACAGTGTCAACTGTATCAAACAAAAATAATTAGAACGACTAATGTTATCAACTAGTTAACTACACGTCGTAATATTGACGATTATCAGAGTTAATTTGATGAACTGCACATGTCAATGTGGTATAGGGATCAAAAGATTTGGCTTCTAAGAAGCAGTTCAGGACATGATAGGATATTTTTTGGGTTTTAGTGATTTGTGGTGATGGCCTTGAAAAATGACTGGAGTCCTCTCACTCGTGCTGGCAGAACCTTTCAGTGCAGGGTCTACTTTTTAGCAAAGAATCTCGTAGGGAGTAACTCTATGGTTATACAAAGGTTTCTCATTTTCGAAAGCTTTTTTTACTACTAGACCAATGCTGCCAGACATAATAATTGTTTTTTACAAGGCTCAAAACTGGTGCAAGTATCCTTGTGACACGAGAGGAGAGAACCTTAAGCCAATTACAGACACGATTGCAGCCTATAGCCTTACAATTACGATATGGAGATCCATCTTTTTTCTGCAAGTTCTGGCATGGTGACCAACCAAAATGCTTTTTAAAGGTACATGTTTGGACGCATTACATGAATAATGCAATAATGCAGAGACTTGACCAGAAAAGGTGATATCATATGGTGAGTTCTCGAAAAACACGAAGACCTTTCTACATCTTCCATTAAAGCATCACAAGGACTTTCCACGTCCACTGATAATCAAAAGAGAGTTTTCCATATGACAAAGTGGCTCTACCAAGATTTTTGATAGCGGTGGTTTTGAAAAAGGAGATGAGGGACCCATGGTGATCATGTGGATACATTTCACCTGGCACATATTACAATTTATCCCTACCAACATCTGGACACTCTTTTTTGCCACCAGAAGCATGTGAGGGAAACCTTTGGACTTTCTTTTTTTAATACAAATCGAATTTTCGGCAGTAAAAATATGCTAATTGTAACATCTTCTTAGTTTTTAGTGTGTGAGTTGATGGTGGAAGGATGATCAACTGATGTTTGGGTAATTGAGGTGGTAGTACCAATAGTGCCTGTAATATTTGGGCAGTGGTGGGCTTGTTGGCTTGATAGGATAAAAAAAGAAGAGCATTACAAGTATCTTACTCGATAAAAGATAAGGCAAGAAAGAAAGAATGATATGTACCTCACCTTTGGGGAAAACCAAATAAAAAACAAAATTTACAGCAGGAAAAAATACCTGCACATCATGTTGTTTTCGACCATCTCCATCTCCACGAACCTGTCTTCGATCAGGCAAATCCACGCTACAATCAATATCTTCAATCACAAGTATTGATCTATTCCCAGTTGCCAGCAACAATTTTCTCAGATCAGAATCCCGCATTATATTTGCAAGCTGCAAATCATACACATCAAACCTCAAGTAATTAGCCATGGCAGCAACCAAGCTTGATTTGCCAGTCCCTGGTGGCCCATACAACAAGTACCCACGTTTCCAAGCCCTCCCAACTCTCTTATAGAACTCTTTCCTCCTAACAAATCTATTCAAATCCTCTATGACAATATTTTTCAGGTCTGGCTCCATAGCCAAAGTCTCAAATGTTGCTGGATGTTCAAGATTTACAGACTCCCACTTGATTTCTCCATAGGCACGTGAACTTTGAAGTGTGTGCATCTTCAAAACCCTCACCTTCTCTTTTGCTTCTTTTGCCTTTTCAATAATATAAGGCATGTAAGATCCTAATATTTTCTCCTTATGATTCTTGTGGAAACTTAACTCGAACCATCGTTTCTCGGCTACGACAGGAAAGGGATTGCTGGGGTCTTTCTTTTCAGGTTTTACAAATACCAATCTCCACAGAAGCTCAATCCCTTCATAATGATCAACGACTGTCTCACCCTTCTCAAGATTGATTGTTAAATTCTTCTCTTTTGGGGTTTTGCTAATTTTGAGCCTTTTTGTTGTGGGACTAACCTTAGTACTTAAGTAAGTCTCTGAAGCATCATAGACTTGGTTTCGAGAAATTCCTGTGGACTCCTCAATGACTAAGGTAAGAATAGGAGATGGAGGCTTAAAGAAGTAACGAAGAGTTGATAAAAGGTAATCTCTGATTTGTTGGGGTATTAAATGGCCAAATTGATTGGCCATGGATTGAGCCATCATTATTGAACCAGCCATGGAGGCGTAGGCAGCCAACAATGATGACGGAGAAGTAAGTTCTTTGCTAGAAAACATGGTTGCAAACTTGGAACAGAGAAAGCGGAGTGAACACACGAAGTTAAATGAGAGATACATGCTTCATTCTTGGAAAAGAAACCCTTATTTATACTCTAATATCCAAATAAAATTAGTCATCAAGGAGATTCAAGAGTAGCTAACTTTTCAAATACAAAGTTGATGACTTTGGACCATGTGTAACATTGAGGATATATGTTTATGTAGTAAATAAATAAATAAGATTATTTTTGTTTTAGAAAAAATAATGGTTGTGCCAAACAAGCTTTTTAACGAAAATAAATATCTTTTGATCCAATTATTAGGTTATGTTTAAATTTTTCAAAGCATTATATGGATCATGTTCCTTCAATGATTTAGTTTGATTTAACCATGTAAGATAATTTTCAATAAGATGCTATTTTATTTTATATATAATTTTTCTAGATATTTTTTTTTCTTGTTATTTTAGGGTTTTTTTCCCTTTTTGACATAGATTAATTTAATACCTATTTTAAATAGTTATATGTTATTTTCAGAGTAATTTTTATCTAATCATTATTCAGACTTTTAATCTCTTTATATGAACATATTAATAACATTTGGGATTCTCTCTAGCACTTCTTGTTTTTCTGTCTTCATGATTTTTCTTTTAATTCTAGTTATTTAGTGTAGACAGTATAAATTAGTATTAGAGCCCAACTTTCCTATTGATTTTTCTATTGCACTATGAAATTTTAATGGCCAAAGGTCGTGGAGTAGAGCGTGGTTATGAGGGAGGGGCATGATTTCTAGATATGGAGGTTTTCATATAAGAGCGCAACAATAGTGAACTAATAATTGAGGATTTGCAAAGGCAGGTTATATAGTTGACTCATCGTTTGACAAATCAAAATATGAAGGATACAAAGATGGATGATCACGACTCCATATCTAGTTTTGAGAAACCATATCATGAGTATAATCAAATAAGGCAATCTTATGGTCATGATGATTACCATGGAGACTTGGGTTTTTGAGTGGAACTCCTTGAGTTTGCAGATACCTTGCAAGCCCAGGGATTTATCGGTTAGCTTCATGAAATATAACAAATCTTTGAGTACAAAAAGATTTTGTAAAGGATGAAGGTTGATGCAGCCAAACTTGTATAAACTAAAAGTTATGAGCATTTAAGTAAGGATCTTACATAATTAAATAAGGATCTAACCCAAATAGATTATGTGGATGACTTAACGAATATTTTTATAGACTAGTAGGATGAGTCTAAGATGAAAAGGAGGTTTGGTCACGTTAGACTAGGTAAACAACTTAAGATTGCAATAACAGAATATCCGATTGCTAAAATATCAAGCTTAAATTCTTTCAAATGATTTTATATGTAGTTTTTCTACGGGACTGTTGGATCTTTTTGGATTAGGAATTAGGCTCAGATGTTTCTGTTTGAGCCAATTTTGTAATTTTTCCTATTTTTTTATTGTTTAATTCAAATTTTTGTTTTAATTTCCTTCTTTCTTTTGGATTTCTAGTTGTTTTATTGTAAAGGTAGGATTTTATGGTCTATTTATAGGTCTTTCAAACCTCTAAAAAGGCGGATTTCATTAGTTTTATTTTAGAGAAAAAAATTACAAATTTAAGGTTTACATCTATAACCCTTTTTGCTATTAAAAATGTAATGTTTTTTTTTGTGTTGTTGCCCTTATAGCTTTCGTTTGTATGAAAAGTGAAGTTGATTGCTGTTATATTGAAGGGTTAAACCTCTATATGGTGAGGGTAGTTAAATAAAAATTATGAAAGGTAAGGCAAGCTTGATATATGTGACCGAAAGAAGATGAAGAAGAAGGACCAGTTCTTTTCTTTCGAGAATATTCAGACCTTGTACTCAACTCCATATTTTAAGACAAGAGACAAGATTTGCTAACAATTAAACTGAGGAATTTTAACAAGTAGTGGCAAAAATGATACGTTAAAGACTAAAGAGTAGTTGATGGTGTTATACTTTGATGGTTATAACAGTCTCAAGATTCATGTTTTGTGTCTTCAGTCATTATGGATCAATGTTGGAGGTTATTGACAATTATTAACTATGGAGAAAAGATAGGTTATAGGCACTGCTAGTGTCATATCAGAAGGCCATAATACCTAAAGAGCACGCCCCAATGACCAATAATCAATTGGTCAACCTAAAACCTACTCATCAACAAACCTTGGGAAAAATTTCTAGGCTTGCATTTTTTGTTTTAGGTGTGGAGAGCTTGGGAATCATGCTAATAAGTGTTGAAAGCTTGCAAGTCATACAAGCAAGAATTTGTTAATAGAAGATGAGCCCAAGGATGAAAAGAGCGAAGCAACTGAAGATCCTATTAATGATAATGATGGTGATGAAAAAATTTTATATGGTAATGGTAGGGCGACTTTAGTTATCCAAAAGAGTCTGCTAACCTAATGATGATTTAAGTGATGATTGGTTATAGATTAACATATCCCACATGACATGCAAGATAAAGAAGACGATGTGTAATCTAGTAATTGATAATGATAGATGTGAGAATACGGTATCTATAGAGACTATTCAAAAGTTAGAGCTTAAAATGTATAGCCATTATAAGCCCTATAAATTGACCTAGTTAACGAGAAGAAGTGAGGTAATGATAGAAAAATGATGTTTGGTTTTTATTTTTCATAGGCAAAAGTATTTTGGTAATATATGGTGTGATGCATTGTTTATGGATGTATGTCATGTATTATTAGGCAGACCTCAGCAATATGGTAATAATATTATGCATGATAGGCATCACAACGTATACACCCTAAGTGTTAATGGGAAACTTATTGTGGTGAAGTATAAAAGAGAGGAGGTGGTTTTTATGGATAGACCAAACAAGGGAAATGTCTTGACTTTTTATGAAGGTAAAGACTAAGTGAATGGTTTTACCTTAGTGCCTTTAAATAGTTTTGTTGATGATATTGGTGATTAGTTCAATGAAAGTTCAGGTGGTGTTAACAAAGTCTATAAATTTAATGGTAAAGGAATTTCCTCAATGTTTACCTTTTATACAAGATATCCAACACTAGATTGATCTTATTCAAGGTTTTTCCCTACCAAACACGCCAGTGTATAAACTCATTCCTAAGAATTCCAAAGAGTTGCAATGCTTGATGCTAGAGTAGCTAGAAAAAGGATACATTTGAGAGGGTATAAGCCTTCGTGCAATATCAACCCTTTTGGACCCAAGAAAATATGGCATATGAAACATGCGTGTGGATATTAGATATATCAAATATATCACTATTAAGTACACGTACCTATTATGTACTGGAATGGTATGCTAAATCAATTAGCTGGTTCTAAAATCTTCTCCAAAAATGATTTTAAGAGTTATCACCATTAGATTTTGATTAAGCCAATGAACGAGTGAAAGATCGGATTTAAGACATATGATAGATTGTATAAGTATATGATGAAGCTATTTGGACAATCCAATACACCTAGTACCTTTATACAATTTTATGTACCATATGTTGAAACTATTCATAGGAAGATTTGATATGGTGTATTTTGATGACATCTTGATTTGCAACCTATCCTAGAAGTCATACCTGGAGCACCCATGAGCTATATTTGAGACTTTAAGGTACGAACATTGTTGGTTAACTATAAGAAATGCTTATTTTGTACTAACACTAGCATTTTTCTAGACTTTGTTGTTTTTATTGATGGTGTGCAAGCTTATCAAATCAAGATGATAGTTATTATGAAATGGCTCATTCCCAATATTGTTAATGATATGAGGTGTTTCATGGGTTGGCCTTTTTCTATAAGCAATTTATTTATAATTTTAGCTTTTTGATTGTACCTATCACTAAATATCTCAAATTATGTACTTTTTAGTGGATAAAAGAATGAGAAACCTACTTTTAGTTGGTGAAGTAGAAGATGACCGAAGCTCATACCATTCCTTTTTTTTATTTTGACAAGTTGTTTAAAGATATTTGTGATGCCTCAAGTTTAGTTACTAAAGATGTCCTTAGCCAAGAAGGTTGTCACATGACATTATTTATTGAGAAGTTTTCAAGCTTATAGAAGACTAGTTATAGTTTAATCATTGTTTAATTATTGAAGCATTAATGACATTACTTGGTGTAAAAAGAGTTCATCCTCATTAGAGATAATAAGACTATGAATTATATTAATAAACAATTGAAATAAAGTCATGAGCATGTTAAATAGGCATCTTAATAATACACTTTATCCTTAAGGCACCAATCTGACAGCCTCATTAAGGTAGTCAATGTGTTAAGTAAGTGGGTCATTCTCCTCACTACCATAAAGAGTTTACCATGTTTTTAATTACAAGTTATACCTAGGAGATCCTTCATATAGACAACTTTATTTTGAAATGGATATTGATAGTAATCAAAGTGAATATGTGCTTTTTAATGGCTACTTGTTTTATGGTTTATAGTTGTATGTTCTAGAATGTTCTTTTTGAGAGAATATTATTCATGATTTGCATTGTAAGGGCCACATTGAATATGATAAGCCATTAGCCTTCTTCTTTTCTAATTATTATCAGTCTAAATTGTTGGGTCAAGTGGCACAATTTGTGAAGAGGGGTATCATATGTCAACGGTCTAGTGACACTCTTACCAATATTGGTTTGTACACTCTATTACTCATACGAGATGCTTTTTGGTTGGATGTTAGCATTGACTTCATATTGGGTTTGCGTCATACCAATATTGGTTTGTACAGTACTCTATTACTCATACCAATATGTAAGCTTTGAATTCTATTCTAGTAATGGTGGACAAGTTTTTTAAGATGACATTTTTTTATTATTTATATAAAGATTATAGATAATTCTTGGTTGCCCATCTCTACTTTAAAAAGGTGACTCGTTTACATGAGATTTCTAGTTTCATTATATATGGTTGGGATAACAAGTTTTGGAAGACTTTATGGAGGAAGTTGGAAACATAGTTGAATTTCAATAGTGTTTACCATCCTTGGATAAGTGGTTAGACTAAAGTAATGAACCAAAGTTTAGGGAATCTTCTAAGAAGCTTAGTGGAAAACAAACCAAAGTAGTAGGATTTTGCCTTGTCACAAGTTAGTTTTCCAATAACAAATTCAAAACCCACACCATGAAACTTAGTCATTTTGAGGTTATCTATGGATTGAACCCATCAAGCGCACTTGATTTAGCACCTATTCTTTATATTAGGCGTTTGAGTGTCAAAGTCGAAGACATGAAAAATTATCTTTGTAAGGTTCATAATAAGGCCAGACAATCTATCACTAACATTAATTTTAAATACAAGGTCCAAGTAGACAATCATAATATAAAAGTCATTTTTAAGGTTAGAGATTTGGTATAAGTTGTGTTTCCTTGTGATTAATTTCATATAGGGTGTACAAGAAGTTTCGAGAAAGAAAGATTGAGACTTGTGAGATACTGTAGAAGATCAATAACAATGCTCATAGATTATATCTTCCTAGTCATTCAAAGACCTTTGATATCTTTAACGTGTAGAACTTGATCTTTTTTTTTCATATATAACTTGAACTCGAGGGTGAGCTACTCCTAACCTGGAAAGATAAATGTAAGAGATTCTAGAGGAGTTGAGTTGTTAGATATTGATTTGATGGTGTTGGATTACATGTAATGTTTAGCGGATACATTTCATGAACCAAATTGATAAAATCAAGTCTAAATGCGTCAAACAAACTTTTTGATAAAAATAGGAAGAAGTTTGAACCGACTATTAGACTGGATTGAAATTTTATTATATGGTTCTATAGGTCTTTATTTTTTATATGAGTAAACTTGTTGTAACCAGCTAAGATTATTTCCATGCCCAAATTAGACTTACAAGATACTATTTTGGAATTTTCTTTATTTTTCTATATAATCTCAAAACTCTTTCTTATTTTTCCTAGTTATTTTAGGGTTTCTTTTCCTTCTTAACTTGGGTTGGTTTAGTACTTATTAAATAGCTGTAAATTATTATAGGGTTTCTCTTCCTTCTTAACTTGGGTTGGTTCAAAATGACAATTTTAAAAATAATAAAGAATGACATGAGCAGCTCGTATAAACTTCGTAAAGAAGTAAATTAAAGTTTCAATTTTCTAGGTTAAAACGTAAATGTCGATGTCTACAAAGCCTCACACGCGTGCGCATGCAATATGAAATTGATGTCTAATCTTTTTTCTTTCCAGAGTGAAAAGAACGGTAGAAATAAGTCTCCAATATTTATTTTTGCATAAAGCTCTTCTGAACCTTGCATGATTGCTGCAACTTTTTCCATTAAAGAAGGTTGCGTTTCAAGATTGTGCGTTTGGACTTTCACGTCACCGGGACAGGTAAAGCAAAGCTCATGATTCCATGCTTCTTCATGCTCAGCTAGTATACTGATTTACTCTACTTACACAAGCTCTGAAGGAGTATTCGATCTGCAAATATTTGTTGAGGGCTATTAGTTCATAAAATTTAAAATTTTGATTAAATGACATGGTTAGAGAAAGTTATACTGAAATAACATAATTTGTGTTATTAATGTTATTATAGTTTTAAACGTTATATATATATATAGAAAAATCATGATTAAAAAGTATGATATTAAATAAATATTGTATTTACAAAATATAATATCTTTACAAAATCGAAACAAGTTAAAGTACTCGTTTATTGTCACTTACCAATTACGTGCAAAATCGTGACGGTCCAAATTATTATTTTTATAATATAAATGTTCAAGAGTGATGCATTCTTAGAAGACAAAGCGAACATGACTTAACTTATAATATTTATAATCTCTATGGATAATCGATCCAACAGTTTAAACAGTACTTGGAGTGCATGACTAAATTTAAATAAAGACTCCTTTATATTTTTTTTTATTTGCCAAAAGTCTTTAATTATCATTAAGACAACTTTCTTGAAAACCGTTCATATGGACCATGGTTTGGTGCCTTTCGGTGTTGGAAAGGAACGATCCTCGTCACCCTCAGCAGAAGTTCCTGCTCAAGTCCTGTTTCATACTTGATTATAAATTTGGACAACGAAAGGTGTCCTGAAGTCTTCCTTCACTGTTTACTACATTCCAAGCTGTTGTTTCTCGGAGCCAACCAGTTTGATGCTTGAGGCTATGATGGTGAAGCTTTGAACTTGTTATTCTTTCATAATTAAGAACAATTCGGTTTCACACTGTTACGATATGATTATATAGCAAACCGTTGAAAGAACAAATTTCAACCTTAAAAGCTTAAGCGATTAGGGAAGGTTATAATATATGATTTATATTATTTTTTAATATATTATTTTAAGTGAAAGTTTTTTGAGCTTGAAAATTGCATAGTCTCGTACTATCTTGTGCTTAATTTTTATCAAATAAATGGGGATTGTGAGATTCGAATTCATGACCGCTTAATAATCAAAACTTTGATATATACCATATTAAAAAATCAATTCAATCTAAAAATTTAAAATATTAAGTGAGGTTTCAAGATATGATTTATATTATTCTGTAACACTAATAAACTCTCTTATAAAATTATCTAATAAAATTTGAATCCGTTTCAATAATTAAATATAAAATTACCGTTGTTTTTGTTAGAATTTGTATATTATCTACGTATCTAGTATTCTTCTTATCTAGCTTTGCCAAATCAATTTAGTCCATGATTGAGTCTGCAATACATTATGCGAAACTTGGTTTTCTAATTTTTCATCATGATCCTTCTCAGCAGGAAGGCGTTCTGGACGAATTAGATAATGCAATAATTAATGTACGAACATGACAGATAAAAAAGGTGATATCATATGGTAATTAACAGGCCGATAATATCAAAAGAGAGATTCCTATATTAAATAAATGGATACACTTCGATTTTTTCTGATCGAGAGTGTTTTGGAAAAGAGATGGGGACTGCGAGGGACCAATGTACGGGGATACATTTCAATTAGCATGTGGTTTGATTTGTCGCTAGAAACCTTTGGCCACTCCAATTTTTACCACCATAAGCATATAATATGAGCTTTTTTTTGGATGCATTTGCAAGTCCTTTTCTGAATTGCAAAGACGTCAATGAAGGTGAAAACACTTTGCAAAAAAGTACCTGCAAATACAATACCAAATAGCACAATATTGGCCCAAATATTGTTCATGTCAAAAACCCAATTTATTATGGTTTTTGTTGGGATAATTATGCACCAATATTTTTCTCTTGAATCATTCTTCACCTCCCGAAAATAACCATCAAAATGCAAATCGAAATGCCCTTTCAAAGTAACAATTTTGAACAGAAGATAGCTTTTCCGAATTGGAATATAACATAAAAGATTATTGTGCAACTCCAAATGTTTTTTTGTTAGAGAATAATATAAATTATATATTAAGACCTCACCTAAAAGTTTAAACTATTGGGTTGAATTGGTTCTTTGACATTCAAAGTACTGGGCAGAAATCACATTGCGTGAGCATCCGCAGGACCATCGCAATGCTGGGACTTCATCTA
>Ga0307511_10005428_pt1 | contig 12971 bp, 5 predicted proteins | sample 13_EM_MG_FD_200266 | JGI IMG/M metagenome (GOLD analysis project Ga0307511, IMG submission 200266) | Populus trichocarpa ectomycorrhiza microbial communities from riparian zone in the Pacific Northwest, United States - 13_EM | ecosystem: Host-associated > Plants > Roots > Unclassified | place...
TGCAATATCTGTGAAAAGCCATATGAGCAAGTCTCGGACAAATAAAAGAATTAAACAACAACCCTAAACTGCCTCATCCACTCATAATCAGGGATATTCTCCTTCACTGTCGTCTGTATCAACTTAGCCCCCCCTTCACCGTACTTCGCTTTCCATTCCTTGAAATTCTCTTCATCTGATTTCAGTAGTTTTTTCTGTAAAAGAAATCAGCGCTCCACATTACACGGAATGAACTTCAGGGTAACTGGGATCATACAGTTGTCCGTGCCTTCAGCCCACCACTCTTCATAGCATCCTCATGAAAGCCCTTCCACTTTTCAAACTCCTCACACTCCTTTCCTTCCCAGGACAGCATCTCCTCTCGGAATTCGATACCTACCCTTCGGCAATACTCCTCCACGACTGCACGAGGATTGTCCAATAGATCATCCGCATCAACCAGAATAACATCCTCCTTCTTTAAGAGTCCTGACTCGATCAGAAACTGTAGTAGTATCCTTGCCTCCCTAAATCCGGCTTCTGCTGGGTCGAAGTAGTGAAATCCGGTGGTGTCCGAGAGTGGTGGAACTGTACAGCGGTAGTAAGAAGGTATAGCGCTACTGGGATGGCGAATGAGGAACGTAACCTGGAATTGAGAAAGTATCGAAATAGGGAGCACTGTGGGATTAGAGGAGTCTCTGTCCTCGAGGAGGGCTTTCTTTTGTCCATTGGAAACGTGGCCGTTCGTTAAGGTGCAGTTTGCCTTCGTAGAACCATTACGGTATTCTCTAATGGCAAATGTGGAAAGTGATGGTGCAATGCCTGGCTTTCCTGGAGGTGGAACGAGATGAGTAGAAATATCCTTTATGAAGAGACGCCTTTGCTGCAAATTCGAGGTTGTTTAGCAGTTACTCGTGAGGCTCCTTTAGGTGCAATGACTGGGGTTTCAGGAGAAGAGGAATTCCCTACGTCAGGGGACCTAGACAGAAGCTGGTCAACAATATCCTTATATGTGAGATGTGAGAAACCAGTATCGTCTCTGAGGGCCTTTGCCTCCGATGTTTCGCCGTCAAAACGAGATCCTAACCTCTCTGGGCCATAATAAAATGGCTCTCCAAAGGGCTCATGATGGCATTTCAGAACATCCTTTCGGGTCATGAAGACTCTCTCAAAGGCAGTTGAGCATGCCCGAGGAACTGAGGCAACCAGAATAGGTTTCGACATATTTCGGGTATACGGCGAATTGACTATGAATAAAATGTGCCAGCTTCGAGTGTTTATGGGGAAATAGATGCCAGGTGGGTCAATATGGGCGTACAGAACGTAAATATATACAAATTTCACTTTTACGGACACCGTTGGAGAAAGTAAATAAGCAACGCCAAAGGCTTCAGAATGACATGTGCCAAGGTCACTTTGTGATATAAGAAAGGTAGGGACTAGGTTTCCGATTAGAGACTGGGTTTCCCGTAGTCTGGTTGGCCTCCCGTGGGTATCTTGATTTTTTGACAGGCTATCAAAGATCCTAGCACAGGGCCCAGCCTCATAAGATCGACCGTTGAGACGGACAGCGACAGATAGCGACGGACAGCTCGTATTGTGCCGCTTGGGCGTTAGCTGAATGCACAATCGCAAGAGGCCAAGGCTGGGGGTATTGGACCAGGCAGTTTGGCCCCACCAGAGCTGTTGATCTTTCGACTTTTCAGGCATAATGGCCGTCGCATTGGGAACTTACCCATCATTTGACCAGCTGCAGGATTGAACGAGAAGCCAGGATGTTGACTGGTGAAGAATGAGCACATGAAGATTAGAAAGCTACGAGACCAGCTGTAGCTGGCAATACCATAGGAAATACCTATGGTTTAAGGTGCAGTCTGGTTTTTATGTTGTTGTAATGAGACTCCCTGTTCTGTCATCTCGGGACCGATGACGCTGAGCCCCAAAGGGGTGCGTAAGCGGTCTTGAACAAAATGTGATATTCAGCACCACGACTTTTCAAAATGAGTTTGATGTGGCAACTTTATCATCGCCCTAATTACTTAGTACTTGTGCCCCAGTGCTGACGACGATACTCCCTGAGCTCTTTCCTATGAAGCCCTAACCTATATCTCCGAGGTATGCCTGTCTAGATCTACAATTGCAAGAGCCTAATCTGCTAGCTATTAGGCTACATCTATCTTCCATGATATAGTGACTTTCCCGATTTGGAGTCTGTTAGTACCTATGTAGGCCTAGTCTAATGCAGGTTGAGCTCATCGTCTTGGCAAAGCCTGATATCCCGATAGTCTTGGCGTCATCTTCTCAACGCCCACAGCCTTTATCGTCGTGCTAATTGAAGTACGGTATTGTTGTCGGCGACAATAAAAAGAAAGGGTCCAGTCACAGGTCTAGGGTCACCTTATCGTCTTTACAGGACGTTGGATGCGCTATGGACAGGATCGACGGTACAGGTTTCTAGCTCGCATGCAGAGCTTTGGCGCCGGCGGGACTGGGTGTATGCGTTCCGTGCAGATGAACCTGCATGAACCTAGGTGGAATACACGTGGGGGTGGAAATCGCGATCATCTTTGCCATAAGTATATACAGAAATCCAGCTCGATAGCAATGAAAGCCTCGAGGCCTGCTTTCCCAGTTAGGCCTTTTTCCAAAGCCAACGGAGTCAACCTTCAAGCCATTAGGAAGGTCAAAGCATTTTAGAAGGATATAACAGACCCAGAACCATTAAGCTGATGTTGAGTGCACTCGGAGCACGTAGCTACCCATAACCCCTGCGATCCTCGGCTAGTTTTACTAATTGTTTGGGCATAATTGCTGAGCCTAGGAAGCCATAGAGGGCAAATGTATGGAGAAGGAATAGGTTCGAGAGAAAAAACACCAGCGGGAGTATATGGAAGAGTGGGCAATACCAATACCACAAATGCATCAGAAACCAAGAGAGAAGCAGGAAGGTGACGCACTACAGGCCAGTAGGGATACAGGAGGGCCTTTTTGAAGAAAGGGTCGGAGAAGAAAGGGAGAAAAGGTCGACGGAGTTATGGAGGTGAATTGTATTTTCCATATGTCTGGCCATGGGTATGCATAACATTTATATTATACATATATACCCAGATCCTCCTGTATATTTTGCCCTGTAATATTGAGCATTTGCTTGTCTGATTGCATTACCATTCCCGACACCTATGTAGGCCTCTGATATGTGCTATTCCTATACTGCACTCGGGTATTCTGCATGCCATTTAGCTTCCAATGATCTTCTTTTTTTTGCTTTGAGGGACTTGCGAAGGTCAAATGATACTCTGCAGGAGTATTATTAGAGTACCATTGGCCATTCCAGTGTTGCAGGCGAATTGTGCGTCATTCAGCTGTGTCTAATATGGCTGCCTGTTGAGTTTGCTACACTGAGAATGGTGGTTTGGATACGTTAGATACCAGTTGTCGTCGTTGCTTTGCCTGTCGTGTACTGTTGTTGTAGTCCGGCGGACTGCCATTGTTGCTATTGTGCCCATGTCCAGGTAAACAAACCACGCAACACAACTAGGAACCAATTGCAGCGGATGGCCGAATGCATGTTTATTGTACTTGTTGATTTTGGGAGGGATCAGACGGTTATCTCGCGGAGTTCATCGACTCACTGCTTTGAAGAATCACGCTTATGATCATCACCGATATTCCTAAACGTTGTTCTCCTTTTCAGTCGTTCCCATACAACGGCATGTCTCTACAGCGTGGGGTTGCCTCGTGGTCTTGAGGTTTCAGTCTGATCTATCTATCGAGAGAACCCTCGTATCGCACAGTATCCTCGCTCTGAACCCTGTCGATATTTACGCCCGGTGGTACATACACTTCCCTCTTTGGCGTCAACAACACTCGACTATAGCCAAACATCACGACCACGGAAAACATACATCCGCCCAACCTTCTGACCTCCAAAGCACCCCTATTGAACACTAACCACGCTCTCATCGCCCGCAAAAACTCGCCAATCTTTCCATTCTTCACAGAAGACGAGAGGAGTAGATAACAGCGCCATATATTGACCCACGCGGCATCATCACATCTCCCACTACCGTTGATGCTGGCACTGTATTGGATTTGATTCAGCCTGAAGCCAGCACACTCGGTCGGGGTTTCAGTCTCACCAGAGCGGCAAGAGGGTACAACGACAATATTGGCCCAGCTTTCGTGATATCTTCAAGGACGGGGTCACTAAAATAAGTAAAGTTGACAGGGATCAGTTGGAGGCCCATTCGTCTACACCACACGTTGAGGTGGGAATCTCCCGAGGACTGCTGGCTGTACATCTTCACAACCCCTGGGTTGCGATTCTGCCCTCTATATGTGCCAATCCTCTGCTCATGCTTTGTAGTATCTACGTCTGTTGTATTTTATACTGATGCTTCTTGCTTTATTTTCTAGGAACTAGTTGACGTCTCAGACCATGTCTTCGCCACCAGCATCACCACAGCCGCATGCTCCTCGGGGCCCTCGTGAGCCCACGAATTTCAAACCACGAGCACCCGCTGCTGTGACGGCACCAATAGACCATACTACACCCGCTGCTGAGTTAAAGAAGACGTTCTCCAAGCTAATCAAAGGTACAACATTGGCAGGTACAAAAAAGGGCAATAGGCCCGACTTTGGCGACTTGGATGAGCGGATAGCTAGGTACAAGGCGAAAAAGGAGCGTGAGAAGGTAGAGAAAGTTCAAGACAAGGAGAGTGCATCCCGGAAAGTCGATCTCGGCCCAGCCCTGGGCCAATTTGATACACCGAACGTGCGGGAAAGGATCCGGAAGTGGCAGGCAACGGGGGCGGGAGTAGTCAGCGGAGACCCTCTAATAATTTTACCACCGCCTATAATTCCATTCCAATCTCCAGCTGGTTCAGTGGCGGGTAGCGATTGTGGGAGATCGGATTACTCTAATGTCGGTTGTGGGGTGGGAAGGCTCCGGGGTTCGCCCGACATCAGTCCTAGTCGGCCAGCGAAGGATATAATGAAAGAATGGGAGACGGCTAGTGAGTCTGGTGCTGGGCTGGGGGGTTTCCTGAAGAGAGCAATCGAAGAGGAGAGGAAAGCATTGGGTCTACCAAAGGAGGCCGAAGATACTGAAGACGAGGAGAAGATGCTACAAAGGCAAAGAGGAAGGGACAGGGAAGCCGAAAGATTAGCCAGGGAGAGGGAACGGAAACTGAGACGACGAAGCAGGGGCCCAGCCACTTCTGTGGGAGCTATTAGTGGTGTTGAAGACAACGAGCAGCCAGAGAGAAGAGCAACGAGAAAGCGGAGAAATGGGGAGGAAGGTGAAATTACCGATGCGCCAAAGACAGACGACGAGGGCATACGGGTCAGGGGTGACGATGATGGTATCAGAGTAAAGCCAAGGAGGAAGAAGTCGAGGCGAAAGGGCAAAGAGAAAGAAGGTGGTAGTGATGGTAATGAGGTTAATGATGCTGAGGTCCAGACAGCCAAGAGCGAAGGGGATGCCCCTCTACAAATATCGACCTTCATATCCAATAAATCACTTCCCGGTGATAGTTCTGCATTGTTCGACCAAGATACCACAAGGGGAGAAGGTGCAACTCGAGACAGAAGAGAGGCATATGAAAAGGAGCTGAAAGCAGAGAGAGACAGGAGAGCGGAAAGAAGGAAAACCTTTTCTACGCAACCCAGGCCAACTTTCGGTCATTCCCCTTCAGCATCAGCATCATTTTCACCCACATTCTCAAAACCAGTTCCACTTATGGCAGCTACCTTCCCTTCTGCTGATGCCCCTCCACCCCCCCCAGCACATACTTCACTCCTGTCCCTCAGACCACCCGAGCCGGAGGAAGAGATTGAACTGATGCAGAGCGAGCCGCTTCCTATACCCATGTCTCCATCACCCCCACCAATCTCCAAAATTCCGTTCAAACCGCCGTCACCGCCTAAACAACAAGACTTTGCACCTGCTAGATTTGAGGATCCTGGAATTCGAATTTATCCTACAAGAAAGGGTTCGAGGGTGCGGCGCAGGCGCACATCAGGTGAACACAAGAGCGCACGGGCGAAGGAGAAGGGAAAGGAGCGTTTGCACGAAGTCAGTGAGCAAGAGAGCACCGAGAGACGAGATGGCACTGCCGACTATGACGGATCTGGGAGCGGAGGGAAAAGGACACGACATAAGAGAAGGAGGGGAAAACAAGGTCAGAGCCGCTCAGAAAGTGATGATGGCAGTATTGTGAGCTCTCATGAGGAACAAGGACCCCAGCCTGTCACCGAGGACAAGCGCAGTGCACCGACAAATTTCACCCCAAAACATCGTGACTCAATTGCACCTTCGCCAATTGATCTCCCAACAAGGCTCAGAGAAACCCTCAAGCCAACAGTGACTTCCAATACTACGCATTTCAATACTTTCCCTAAGGTACAGCTCAAGCCCACTCCCTCCAGATCCAGGGCCACTATGTCATCGCCACCCCCTCCAAAGGTATCCCTGAGACCCGTTGCTCCTAAAACTGCGAATACTCCGCCTGCCAAAGTAGCTTTACCCAAGACTACGCCTGTTTCCTTAAGCCCTCTACCAAGAGGAGGCTTACCGAAATCTATACCTACATCTAGTATTCCTCTTGCTAAAGTAGCACCTAAGCCTTCAATCATACCTTCGACACAATCCAGGGTTGCTCTACCGGGGCTTTCTTCCACTCCAGGTAAGGTGGCCTTGCCGGGGCTCACATCCACTCAACCGGCGGCACCAGCTCCCCCAATTGTTCCACCAGTTGCTGCTGCTCAGCCTGCATCGGAGCTTGCGACTGTCACTGGGTTCAATACTGCTGCACCCCCTCCACCCCCTCCGCCACCGCTACCCGCATGGCTTTCACAATTCCAGGTGCCACCATCTCCAATATCTCCAGGCCCAAAACCAAGGGTATTGCCTGGTGGATTGGTTGAGAATCCCAATGTCCCAGGGACATTCCTCACGTACAGGCGAAATCCTCCTCCTCCTGGCACCAAGAAAGAACCCTCACCTGTTCAACAAAGCTCGGCACAAGAGGCTCTAGCCCCCTTGCATATACCTAAGGGGGCACCTGGGAAGTCAAGGTCTCCAAGTGAAGCTCCGATCACTGCACCGAAAAAAGCTGCAACTCCTCTAGGGTCTCCAGCTGTTGGTCAAGCGGACTTCGCTAGCGTTATAGAAGAGATTAGGATGAAGATTAAGGAGAAGGAGGAGAAAAAGAGGGCCGCACGCCAGGAGAAAATGGGTAGAAAACATTCCGTGTTGCGGTCCGCCGTTCATGTCACGAGGACCGGGAGCATAAGGAACGTTACACGTGCCCCGAGCATACGAAATGTTGTGCGTGCCCCAAGCATACGAAGTGTTGTGCGTGCCCCAAGCATAAGGAATTCGGCACAGCTTGCGCGGGCTCCAAGCAGGAAACAAAGTGTTATGCGTGCCCCAAGCAAATCTGTAAGACCACCGAAGGTACAAGAGCGCATCAAAGAAAGGCAGCCTACAGCGGCTCCAACAAAACAAACAATTGAGGAGTTTAGAAGTGTGGTGGATGGGTATGAGAGTGATATACTTGAGACAATGAAAAGTATGGCTTCGGAGGTAGGTGACCCTGAAGATACCGAGGATGCGACATTATCGCCCCCGCTGTCACCACCAGCACCTTTGCGAATTTCAAGACCGCCAACACCAGTAAAAACTGAAGTAGCACCAGCGCCTAAGCGAAGAGCTTCAGTTAAACCACAAAGGAAAGAATCTCATAGGCTCTCAAAAGAAGTTAGGGATGTGAAGGAACAGGTTGTGGGCACTAAGAACCTTCCAGAAAACCCCACAGATAAACAGACTGCCGATGAAGCACTGGCGAATGATATGGTGCGGGAGAAACTAGTTGTCCATAACGCCGATGACCAAAAGGTCGAAGAACATAGAGATGAGCTGGTCAAGGAAAGCGCGCCAGAGGTTGCACAACATCAAACAATTACGGAAAGCACTGCAGAAAAGGCAACAGATGGACCAATGCCAGCGTCAGTCGGGAAGCCAATGTCTCCAGTACTGGAAACATCTGTGCCCATGTCAACAGAGAGGCCTAGATCTCCAACAGTGGAAATTCCTATGCTAGTGTCAATAGAGAAACCCTTAGATGAACAGGCGGACAAGCCCAAGCTGGACATCCTGGAGCAGATGGCAGCAGAACAGCAGGCAAAAGAGAAGGACAAAAAGAAAAAGAAGCATCGGAAGAAGAAAGACGGCTCTTCTAAGCTGAATGACCCTCCGAGGAGCAGCAATACTAGCCTAACCGAGAGCTACTTGACAATGTCAACCCCACGAAGTTCCACTACTACACTGGCTAGAGATGTATTGGCTCCAACTCCACCTCCATTCACCATCCCATCGCCAAATATTACTCCACCAAGGGGGGCGCAACTGCAATATCAGGCAACCACTCCTACTCAGAAAGACAAGTATAAGGATCGCCCTCCGAAACTGAGCGAAATGACGTCGGCATTCTTCAAAGCGCTGAAACAGGAGTTCCAAGGTGTCAGTGTGAAGGCAGGGCAGGAAAGTAGTGATAGTGAGCTTGATGAACATGGTGTGAGCATAAGGCAAAAACAAGCAGAAATAGAGAGGGCCATGGAGGAGGAACGACAGCGAGAGCTAGCAATGGAGGCAGAACTGGAGCACAAGCGGCAGCTACAATGGGAAAGAGAGATGGAGAAAGAGAGGGAACGTCAACGAGCAGTAGAACTTGAGATCGAGTTGGAGAAAGAGAAAGAGAAGCAAGCCGAACAAGAAAAGGAATTGGAGGAGCAGCGTAAGAGAGAACAGGAAGAGGAGGAGAATTGGAGGATTGAGGTCCAGAGGGAAAGAGAGAGACAGAGGGAGTTGGAGAAGGAGATTGAGATGGAGAGAGAGAAAGAAAAGATCAGACTGGTCGAACTCGAGAGAGAACGTGAACTGGCCCAGCAAAGACGACAAGAAATGGAGAAGGAGAAAGAAAGGAGGAGACAACTTGAGGCGGAGAAGGAGAGGCAAAGGAGAATCGACGAGGAACAGAGGCCGGAGAAGGAAAGGCAGCTTGCAGAAGAGCGGACGAGACAGGAGGGCCATAGGCGTCAGTCAATGGCTTCGTTATTATCTTCCACCGGACTCGCCTCACCTCTACAGAAGTCAACGAGGAATGGGCACAGCTTCACTAGTAGCAGTGCGAACTCTGCTGGTCGAGACTCCACACCAGCACCTTCCGTCACTACCGCCCAGACCTCACCCATCCCCTCACGTGGGTCGTCCACAGCCAATTCAGTCGTCAAAGGGTCAATATATAGTCAATTGTCTCAATCACAGGCTAAAACACTTGAGCCAAGTCCTCTACAGAAGCATGAGGTAGCCACACCTATGAATATGATGAACCCAAGTGGATATGAACTTCTTGGTCAAGGAAACAATGGCCCTCCCCTGACGAGAAAGTACACGAGCCACGCGGACCTTATCTCGATGCTGTCTGTTAAACGCAGACATAAGAGCCATCAAACATCTGCGCGTACTCATAGTAATGCTACGACTGCAATGGCTCTTACAGTACCCGAACTCATGGAGGAGTTTGTAACCGCAGAGAAGGGATATATGCGCGAGTTAAAGACTTTGGTCGATGATGTCATCCCAGTCTTGCTTTCAACCGTTTTGGAGCGTGCAGATAACCATGTTGCAGCCCGTCAATTTGGTGCCGGGGCATTGAGTGGGAAGCTTGTTAACCCCACTAGGCCAATAGTCGATATGGGTATTGCACTGGAGCGTATAAAGCGCCTTCATGAAGGGATTCCTAAGCAGGATTCTGACAAACTGCTGAGGTGGGCCCAGGACGGGAGGGGCATCTATGAGGAGTATCTTCGGGCATGGAGAATGGGATTCCAGGACGTTATTGTTACCATGGCCCCTGCAGAAACAGATTACGACCTCGATGCATCTGGATGGGATGCAGAGAGCCGCAGACAATTGGTATCCAGGCTAGGCTCATTTGCAGATAACCTCAAGGATACAGACTCTAACTGGCAAATGCCAGCTATCCCGGACTACAAGGATGAGGAAGAAGAGAAGGTGGATGTCGCGTTCCTGCTGAAGCGGCCATTAGTTAGGCTGAGAATATTGGCAAAAGTCCTCAGGGTGAGTGGATAAGCTATTTAGACCACACTTGGTTTGCTAATGTTGAATATAGAGGATCGATGACATTCGACACTCTCCACTAACAGAGACCTGTGCTGTCAGCTACCATGCACTAGTGACTGCGGCTCGCAAGAAAGTCACAGATGAGAAGGCTCGAATTGAAGATGAAGCTGCTGCATCCATTGATGCATCCAAAGCTTTCGATATCCACACTTTCGCCCCGATGCCAAATATTACCCTGAATCCAACGCGCAAAGTCCGTGCTAGGGATTGCTTCATTATGCACATGCCACATTCCTCTGGGCAGATTATGCAGCGGAATGTTGAGTTCATCTTGCGTGATGAGGGCACAAAAGAACGAGGGGCTCCGAGGGATAGCGAAGTCTTGATCTGTGAGGTTCCTATCATAGGGCGATTAGAGAAATGGCTACTCTTCCAGCCAATTCCATTGAAGAGTCTCTCTGCGCGTACAGGAGATGATATTGGCGAGATTGTAGTGATGGTCAGAGGCAGAAGGGGCGGTAATCCTGAATGGCGAGAGGTCATGGTTCTGAAAACTACAAATGACATGGCTGCCTTTGAATGGGTTCAGATGCTTGGTTTGCTCCCTATACCCCCCGCTGATCCGTTTGAGAAATTCAGAGCGCCTCTCGGGGAAGTCCCCCCAAATACATCATCGGGAAGCTCTGGAGCGCAATCAAGATCAAGTACTCCTGAAACGGTCAAGGGTAATACATCGCCAAAATCTCATACCTCTGTACAATCAAAGGGTTCAGAAAAGTCGGGGGGTTCGGAATTGTCAGGGTCTTCAGTCAGGTCGCGGGGACAGAGATCACAATCTGACAAGAGCATTGCAGAGTCAGTTGATCCGTTTTCTTATCTTGATCATGATAATTACACTACAGCCTTGACTGACAGTCGTCCGCCCACAAGAGAATCACACCGCAGTGCAAGGAAGTCAAGTGCAGGCTCAAGGGCTCGTAGTGCTACTCCTCCTTCAAGACAGAATACTATCACCCCATTGAAAACGAAGTCTAAGAGCCGTGAGTCCTCAATCTCGACAGAGGGTAGGCGTACGCCAAAAGCAAGGCCTTTGTCAATGCAGGAGCCGCTAACTCACAGCAATGATGACGAACGCTCTGACGGGCAACACTCCCGCACTGTTAGCATGTCTTCAATTGCGTCCACTGTCTCCACCCTCAAGAGGTCTGCAGCGGTTGGCAGGGCTGCTGGCCAGAAGCGCAGGGCGAAGTCAATATCGTCTTTAGCGAGCGTTTCTACACAAGGCCGCCCTGATTCCCCTGTTGAAATTGCGCCAGAGCCTGAAGTGGCCCGCCACCCATCAAGCACAAGCACACGGTCGTCCGTGAAGCCAGAGCGGACTCACGTTTTACGGAGACGGTCGAAGAGGAGTGAGGGGTTGTCCGAGATCGCCGAGGAGAAGCAGTCGAGGCCCTCCTCTGTCAAGCCTACCCATGGTCGGCGCAGTCCGGATCCTAAAGTGACCATGGGGAATGCTCCTGTACTGACCCCTGTGCAGAAGTCTGACGCTGTCCCAGCTCCCCAGAAAGCCAGCCAATCCATAGAAACTCCTCCACCCCCGCCTCCCCACCGAGTCCTCACTCCAAGCAATGAGAAGAAGGACTCTAAAAAGTCACTACCACCTCCAGTGGATAAACTAGGCCGAACAAAGCGCCGTACCTCTAGCCCGCTTAAGCATGAGTACGAGCCGTCTACCGCCTCCGAGGAAGAGGAAGACGACGAGACAGAGACGGAGGGCGAGGATGATGAATTGTATTCAGATGAGGAGGGGGAACATCGCGCTGATGATGATATTGAATCCGACTACGACTCCAGATCTGGCTCCGAGTCAGTTTCAGAGTCAGATTCGGAAACAGGGTCAGAGAGCGAGTCAGAGTCAGAGTCCGAGGATCCAATTTCAGAGCGTGTGGACCCACGGGAAGACCTTACAGCTTACCCTGAACCAACACTTGAGATTGATCAAGGAAGGAAGCGGATTGTCAAGGCACCAATTACACCCATCCCAGAAGAATCAGAGGTATCTACGGTCTCGCCAAAACAGAGGAAGACTTCATCGCAGCCATCTGAAGCAAGCGCCAAGCCACCGCCAGCAGTATATAAAGGGTTGGCCCATATCTTCAGTTGGTCAGCGAATGCTTGGCAGAAGTTCCACCCCGACGAGTGCAGGATCATTGTCACTTCGGGGAGAATCGAAGCATACCCAAATTTGGGTGCGCTTGCAGGTAGTGCACCATTGCCTGGAAATGCTTCCCAAGTATCAGCGGGCTCACGAAACTCGACGCCAAATGTTGAACCAACTGAAGACACAAAGCCACTGGTTATTGCACCGGATGCAGCCCCTGCAGTCTTGTCCTTGGAACTTGCTCCTACTACACCTATCCGCAGAGGAACTGCCGTGGATTTGTCTATTCGAACCTCTCCCAGCTCGCAGTTCTGCGGTAATAGTGTGATGTTTAGGTGCCGTTCACCAGGTGAATGCGAGGCCCTATATAATGCAATCAACTCCGCAAGGGTGTCCAACGCTACATACCACCCACTCCCGAACGTTCAGTATAGATATCACTCATACCTTGACCCTGACGGAGCCCCGATCCACCCACCAGTGCAAGTCAAGCGTGGCTGGTCATGGGGTAGATCCGGATATCGTGCAGGCAGCAGTAAGGCCCCTTCAATTATCAGCTCTGAAGGCTCTGTGGGAAGCTTTTCCTCTGCATTCTCGGTCTTCAGGCGATTTGGTTTCGGCAAGGGTAGTTCTGGTGGTAGTTCATTTGGTTCCTTTGCGTCCGAGACCTCCACGGCATCTTCT
>Ga0307511_10005429_pt1 | contig 12970 bp, 14 predicted proteins | sample 13_EM_MG_FD_200266 | JGI IMG/M metagenome (GOLD analysis project Ga0307511, IMG submission 200266) | Populus trichocarpa ectomycorrhiza microbial communities from riparian zone in the Pacific Northwest, United States - 13_EM | ecosystem: Host-associated > Plants > Roots > Unclassified | place...
GATCGTGTTCCATACTTCGAATACCTCCGAGGAAGCTGGTAATGCACGGAAGGACATCATTTCGGTCGGAACTAGACAGTCGACCTCAGGGTCTAGTACTTCAATGTGCATATTTGTGTCTGCGTCTTCCTGGCTCCGCTGGCTAGCTAGAACAACTTGTTGTTTGGGACGTGGGGATCGGAATAATAATATCCGTCGGGAACCTTGGCTCCTATTATAACGCACAGTGCACTTCCTAAACCTCTTGCGACATAAAAGTCCACGACGCCTCTGATCAGGTAGATGTGCCATCTTGCAGCGACGAGCCCCAGTTTAAATAAGGAAGACAAATAAAGATACAATAGAAAGTCAAAAGATGAGTCTCTGGAACTCAAACCTGGGGCGCTGTTGAGTAAACTTAAACTTAGATGTTCATGGAGAGTTAACTGTATACATGTAAGTTAAGAACCTCTACCTGGTCTTCGAACCCTGTAGGTACATTTGACCATTACTACGGGAAAGAGTATGTATACATAGAACTTGTTCGAGACTAGGCAGGGCGCTCCGGTGATGGGAGTTACACAAGGTTAGAGCATCCTTTAATGGGAAGAGACGGCCCCATGACCTACAACTGACAGGTAGCCAAGGCGGTCTACATCGTATATAGTGCTGCTAATAGCCTAACGTAATACCACAGAAACCCGCGGATACGACCTGCTTATTGTTCAAGGCGCCCCCGTATATCGATGTGTCAGAGCCTCGTGAATTAGGCCCCCCTGTTTTGACGAATAATATCAGTACATAGATGATGAGGGCGCTGAAAATGAGGATAGTGAGTACAGAATCTCTGACAATGAATGACAATGAGCAGGTATTGTCACCGCCCTAGGGCCCAACCTGGTGATTATGAAGAGATCATGTAACTATATACACTGGCGGCCTCGTGAATAGGACCCCCCCCCGTGTATTAGACCCCCTTACGAATAAGACTCTTGCAACGTGCTGGCCCGAGTGGAGGGTCTGTATTGAAGAACCTGGTCTTACTCGCGGGTTTCTACTGTAGATCCCCCCGCTTCATCATAGGGCATGGGGGTGTAGGGGTAGACTCAAGCCGGAACTCAGAACATATTGTCTACTGCTAATGCCGGCCATAAGTCCATCACTTACACCCCCCAACCGCCGCATGATGTGCTAGTTTCCATTCCGGATCCTGGCCAGATTACGGGTTGGAGGCCTAGATCTAGGTGGAGCTTGTACATCTTCAAGAAATCTTGGTGTCTATACATAGCTACTAGGTAGCTTATAAATATGTCCCTGACATTGCGACAACTCATAGGCTCATACGTTGATTTACTTTTCTCTGTCTATATCTCAGTCACTGCACCTATGGTTTGCTATTGAGCCAAATAGCTGTATAAGTGTTTTATTGAAGAAAAGTAGAATGATTCAAAATACAAGTGACTTCACCCAGGTATCTTCCACCAGCACACTGAGTTCCTCGCGCACTTAGAATTCTCCACAGCGTTCAAAACCTGCATTATCAGGCACTGCAGCAGCCCTTCCAGGGAATGCTTGAACCCTGCTCTCAACACTTGATAATAATACTAAGGTAAACAAGCCAAGGAGAGGTAGACACAGGAGCTATCAGGTTCCTTCTAGAAGCCTCCCGATACTCGTGGGGATTATAAATCTCGGGCATTGCTTTAGCAGGTACCCAACCCCGGAATCAGAGCTCAAGTTCAACCGCATGCTTGCTCCAGATCATGCTATTACTACTCTTATTAGCTACCCTTTTGAATGGGCTCCCTCTTGCTGCAACTTCTTGTTTCTCAACTCAGGCCCAGTGGAGTGCTCACCCCACGTCCATGACTCTAATCCCTCCACCACACAATTCAAGGAAGCCAAGTCAATCCACCCGGCTGCCACATACCTACCCACAGCTGTCACACACCCAGCCTGTCAAGCCCACCTCCATAGCAGCTCGCCAAATCTCGGACAATTTTATCTCAGACAATAAAGTCGCCAAGAATGCCTACTACTGTTAGTCCCCTTTTCTCCAACGCCTTTCGAGGTCGACTCCGCCCTTGACCACACTGTGGATCATGTATTCCCAAAATAGACCGCGGAGCTCCCTACGATTCTTGGCCCTCAACTCGCACTCCAAGTCACATCCGGTTTTTCCTTCCCGCCTTCTTTCGTATATAATAGATTGCGGTCCCTAGAGCGTCTAATTTACTGTGGCCACCTTATGGTCCAAATCCAAAGCTAACTCGGAATCAGCTGCTCCACTCTCACCACTCGATACTTACCCAGATCTACTCTTCCTCACCAAAACAACCTCCACTCTCAGGCAACCATCCTCATGTCCTCCTCTAAGCTCAAAGCTAAGACACCTAATAAGCCTAGCACGATCTCTACCCGTCACGGGGTATCAAAACGGCGGAGAAGCAAACCACATTCTCTTCTGAAAAAGGGGTCAAATGGACGAAGATCGGGGCCACCAAGGAAACAATCACTTCCAGCAACCTCATCTCCAGCCCTCCCACCCTCAAGGTTCTCACCCTCACACTACCACCCATGTCTCAACATCCCAACAAACACAGTCATGCTCGGCTTCGACCCTCTAGACCCGGTACTCCACCAACATATCCCAACTTCAGCTTCCAACCCACGGTATTGCGGTGCAGAGGAGATAGTCGAGGCGCTGAGAGCCGCGGAGTTGCAAGCTGCTTTACGAGAGCCCGTGATTCAGCCTCTCCAGAGAATTAAGCCAGGGGATGACAACGGCCGAGGGCATGGCCCTAGCTATGCTGCTGAGGTCTGGGTCATCGAGCACAACATCAACCGTAGCTGCTCTCCTGTGGAGGTGATCTGCCCCGATGGCGGCGCCGACAGCGACGATGACTGCTTAGCCAACGTAGATGCCTCCCTGGATCACCTCGTTCCTCCCCCCCGGCACTCCTGTGGCCAGTTTACCGAGTTTGTCGCCGTCGACGCACTAGATGTCGACGACGACGGGGTATTGAGGGATATCCAGCTCGTCGTAAACGCATCTGGGGAATCAGGAGTCGTCGAGGTGCTCAGGCCCCGGGGAGCTGTAGGGGAGTCGAGGGCAAAGGGTGGTTACAAGCCTGTGCTTTGTTAGCTTGCGCATGCTGGGAATAGGGGGATGGTGGTTTGATACGCATTCAGAGGATTCGACTAGTTTCGGATGAATTCTGCGTTAATTTGGTTACATAATCGCGCTGAGGTATATTGATTTCTTGGCATCCTGCGGATACCTATGGTGAGCCAGACTACCTATTGTGGTAGTACCCGGTGACCAATCCAAGGCAACCCCAAAATCTTTAGACCAGACAACCAGACAAGTTGGTCGTATCCGAGTTGCTGAGCAGATAATTCTATTAATGGATTTTAGAAGCTATTATTGGGATTCAACTTAAATTTGGCTTATCTGGTTTTCATAGACGAAGCCTAAAGTATCCAAAAATATGTCCTAGGCCGCCCACGGGCAAGTTAAATAATCGCTCAATGTGGTATATAACGTACTTGAATTGATAAACGTATACCTATCCTAGCTGGAGTTATTCTAGAGACTGCAGTAGATTCCTCTATTTCCTGACAGTCTAATCTTGCTCGGGTAGCTAGATCTGAGAGGTTGCCATAGTCATGAAATAAATCGAGCACTTCAGAATATTCCTAAAGAATTGGCAGCGGCGATAAGAGCAGGACTTTTTGTAGGTACATGAAACAGAAACACGAGTAGTCTTTTTTTTTGTTTTTGGTGAAATCAGTACACGTATTGATATTATGTATGTATATGACCAGGGCATGGATCCCGGGGTGAAGACCCCCGAAGATTGTCCAACTTCTGAGCTATGCCAGCTCCTAGCTCCTGAAGATACAGCTCTAAGAAACAAAAAACCGGTAAATACAAAAGCCAGGCTTATCCTGCCCCGAGAAAAGCTGCTACCCTCCCTGTACCACTCAAGGTCTTTCCATATCTCTTCTCCTCATGTCCCTTCTTAGGCTATTTAACGCGCTATGGATATCTCTGCCGTATCCCCCCACCCATTCGCTTTCATTCTCTTTTAGCAACTTGTCTATCAGCATAACGCTATCTTGCTTTTCCTGTGTAACGGTGCAAGGCCTATGGACTGTGGATAAAGCTCCAGGGAGCACTCGTGGTCTATGACTATGAGAGGAACGTATGTATTAAGAGTATATACAAGACGTTGCGTGAGGAGGGAAGGAGAACAGGAGAGAGAGAGGAAATATAGGAGAGTTATATAGAGATCCTGCCGCCCAAATAGCCAATAGGGATAACCTAAGAAACCCACGGTTAATAACCCGATCCTTCGATCCTCTGCATCCATACCAGCTGCACTCGTCCTTCATGCATACTCAGCCCTCGTATCGCCCGATCCTGTGCGTTTGGCCCTTTGGGGGCTATGCGCCGTGACATCCTGCCGGCGAAGCCTCGCTGGTGGCACAGCTCCTCCCGGTCTTGCAGCTCTTGTGCTACTATCTTACCTACTAGCTTGCCCACCGCATTCGCTAGGACAATCGGTCTCCACCCCTTGACTTTGTTTTACCCCGCCCTAGTTTCGGAATCATCACCATCGTCGATCCTCTAGTTTCCACCGGCTAGTATCTTTTGGTCTGGTAATCTGACCAGATTGCTACCTCTCCTAGCACTCTTTTCCCCAACCTCGGCTTCTGTATCTTCATTCGTGATCATGCCTATCTGCTATTCCTGCCATTTTGTTGGCAGTAAGGGGAGAATGTAGTTGCAGAATGTGCGTGTATTGTATAGCGATCGTCTACCGGCCGCTTTAGCAGCATCCATGAGATCCAGTCTGGCCCCGCTGCACTTTTGTTCTTGCATGCCTGGACTGCCCTTAGTATTGTTGGGCCTGGGCCCCCATCTATCCTGATCTTTGAATGTCCTCCTCTGTCTACTCTGCATCGCTTTCCACTTCTTCGCCAGCTTCTGTTACCAGCTTTCCGCATGTCTCCCGTAGTGCGAATGGGTTCCGGCATGCCCGTACACAATCGCAAACCTTCTCCTCTTCCTCTATCCACTTGCTCCAGCATTCTCTCTTGGCCTCCTTTATTTTCATCTGCAACTTTTTTTGGGGGGGTGAATCAGTATTCGTATTGATACTATGTATATGACGAGGGTACGCATTCCCGAGTGGAGACCCGACCAAATGTTCTCAGCCGCTGAGCCGTACCAGCTCCGTATCTACGTACACGACCAGATACCCCCCTAAGACAGAAAAAGCAGAATAATGTTGACAATGAGAGTAACCGTGTCGCTGTGAGGAAAGGAAGGAAAGTTTAAAAGAAAAATCAACTGAGTCTCCCGTTCATCCGCTCTTGGGGAACCTCGCCACCGCCGCGCACCACTCCCGGTCTTCCCACGCCTCGTCTAGACTCCTCCTCTGGCCATCCCCCACCTGCTTGCATTCCATAGGATGTGCTGCGTTCCACAGCTGCAGAAGGTGTCCGGGGCTCGTCCTATCTGGTGTAGCCATTGCCTAGTGGACCCTTGTCAGTGTGTAGATGTAGGTTAGTCCCCGAATGGCCTCCCTGTCCCATGTTCTCATGTGTTTCGTGCATTGGTGGCATTTGAAGGCTTGTCTGATGCCAGTCGGTGTTGCTATGCTGGGCTTTGACATCATTTTGCCTATCGTAATCGCCGCTTTCGCCCTCCGGTCCGCCGCTTCGTTGCCCTCCATTCCGCTGTGTCCCCGCACCCACCCCACCCGCTGGATGTCTGCACACCTCCGGGGCCTTTGCTAGATCCAGGACCTGGGTTTCCTCGGGTTAATGTTTTGTGCTATGGTGTCGTGCTATCACTGGCTACTGTGGTGTAGCCCTCCTCGAAGGGCAACGTCAGTCCTAGTAGCTCTGCGTCTGTTACTGTTGCGTATTCTCCAGGTAAAACCAGCCGCAACCCCAGTGAATCCCTCCCTGCTGCTGCCATCGCTGTATCCTATCTCTCCCTCCGGGCTAAACTCCGCTGCCTCTGGAGCTGCCCAGGCCTAGCTAGGTCCATGACTTGGACCGGACCGAATTGACGTCATAGGGGATAGAGCGCTCTGTGTGCTGGTGTTGTGTCCCTCGTTCTCCTACTGGATATCCTCCTGGTGTTCTACGAGGACAGGGACTCTTCTGCTTTGCGAACTACTGCTGACATGTATATCGTGAACAGCGCCGGGGAGTGGCGAGCCTTGGGGGGTGCCCCCACCATCGTTGTGGATCCTATGGATCTACCGTCCGCTATAATTTTAAAGGTCCTTGGTCTGAGGAACGCGTCTATCCAATGTGCCAGCTTTGGGTGTTCCTGGGGCTCCTAGCTGCCCATGACGCCGACATGTCGTTCAGCTTGATCTGTAGGGGTTCGACATTGGTGATCAGTCCAAGTTTCTCCATGCTGCTACCGTAGTATGCCCCCGTGATTTTCCGTATGGCCATGTATTCTATCCTTTGCATCGTGGAAATGTTGCTCCTTGTGTAAGGGCCATTCCAAAGCTCTGCTCCCCAGGTAAATATCGTCCTCACCGCTCCAGTGTACAGTGCCCTCATCGCCTTGGGGGATATTCCCCCCCTCGAATTCCCCAGCTTGATCATAACCTGGAGGAGTGATTCCGCCTTGGAGGTTCTCTCGGGCTGGAAGTCCAGTTTCTCGTTGATCAGGATGCCTAGGAAATGGAAGTATAAGATCGGAAGAGCAGAGTACCCTTACTGTGTGAGTGCGGGATTGCGCAGAACGTAGTGCATCTCGTGGGTGACTTGCCGATTGACACATTTCTTGGGGACGGGAATGAGCGTCTCGGACCCAGGCAGGATTCGGAGTGAGAAGGACGGATTGGCACAGACACGCTCTCAGCACCTACACCTGGTACCGGTGCGAGAGAGGTCCCCAAAAGGCATGGCTACACCACATTCGCAAAATCGACGACCCCGCCTGCCCGTGCGGACACCCCAGCCAAACAGGGGAACACATAGTCTTCCACTGCCCCACCCATAACCCGATCAGAAGCCGTCTCCTAGGGGGCAAGAAGACATGGGAAGACTTAGACACCCCCGACTGGCGCAAGGAAGGAGACGACTCCTACGACGCCATAGAAAGCTTCTTCGACTACCTATACTTCCAGTCTTGAACAAACCAACCCACCACACCGACCCCACTCCACTAGGAGGGAAGTAAGGCCGCCACCCCACTATCGACATCACAAAAAGTCTGCAACGACTTTCCCCCAGCCCCTCGCTGGTTAGATGACGTGGAGCTAGCCTTTGCCTTCATAGGGGACAGGTACGGACGGAGAGGAGAGGAGAGAGGAGCGCTAGTTGAGCGGCCTCGGAGCTGGAGGCAGCTCGCAGGGGAGGACGGCAGGAGCTTCAGGGGTGGCGAGAATGAGCGTGGAGGAGGGAGGGTTTCCTACGTTTCAGGGGAGGGCCGGGAGTGGGCGTGGTGGAGGAGGCATCGGGTTACGTTTCCGGGGAGGGCCGGGCAAGGGCGTGGCGGAGGAAGCCATGGAGGCCGGACGGAGGGCGGCGGCGGAGGGGCGCTAGCGTGTATTTAGATCGTGCATGGCCTCCCAGATTAACTTGGGTTGCATTGAAACCTAGCGGGCTTCCGTTAGGCTCGTCATAACCCTCCTACAGGGTTGCATACGAGTAATGAGTTTGTAAAAAAAAAAAAAAAAAAAAATTGGGGACGGGAATTGTAACCATTGCCCCATTTGCCGAAAGTCGATAGAGGAAGGGCAGATGGAAAGGTATTCGATACATGCCAACTGGTGGGAGAAGGGAAAGGCAGCTGGCGGCGAGAAGAGATCTTTGGGGACCTGAATTGACGTGAGGCAGGGGCGGAACTTGCAGCCGGGTGATTCGGCAATGGTTCATTTCTTTCACCATTGATTTCCTCTTTCTTCCGTTGTTCTCTATTTGAGTGTGATGGTGTCTGGGGAAGTAGAATCGAGGTGGGGAGTGGGTGAATCCTGACAGTGGTGGAGGGCCTAGAAGGTAATGTGGGGGGGTTCCAGTCTGACACCGTCCAGGTCAGGACCTTGTCGGGCATTGTTTGTTTGGTGCCAATCACTAATAGTACTGTAGGTCGCGGGCCCTTCCGGTCAGGAAACGGGCATCCAAGCGGGGGAGCAAACCAACAAGTATCTTGGGACTGTCCCCCCCAGGCCCCGACAGTACTTCTGTATGCACAATAGTCTTGTTAGTCTGGATTTGGTGGTCTGATTGCACGGCATTGCGTGGTGTGGTACGAGAATAGGGGCCTGACCAGATAATCTCGACACCCGAGATCGCCAACAGTGCCAACCAGAACTATGTATAACCAAGCAGGCTGTGCCATCGGCTTGTGCCAACTAGACCATGGACTGTGCCAGGCTCTCTTCGTTTTCTCCGGGCGAGGACTTTCTGTTCGCTGCCGCGGCGCCGTGGCGGTGTGTTACAGACAAACGCTCCGCCCCTCCCTACACATACACTCAAACACCTGGGCCCGGCACTGCGATACAGACAACCACAATCGAGCATACACACAGGTATCAGGCTCTCTCCACTAGGATCGCACTGCGCAGTTTTGAGCTGCTCACTTGCACGCCTATATGTAGGCCGAGTCTCATATCTACTATAGTAGAAATGTGAGAAACGCGTCGACCCGCAACGAGTACCCTCACAATGTGGCAGAGCTACTTGACACTTACATTCACCCCCTCCCTCCTGCGATCAACTTCAGCACTGCATATGCAGTAGTTATCTTGTGGATACACGACCTTTACTGTAAAGCGAAGCGTGTGCATCAGGGAGACATTATTGGTTGTCGCACCTGCCACCCCCCTACGAGAGCCAAGTGGACAGGAGACAAGTTCCGACCTGCCGCCATAGATGAATATAGGTACAGTTACCGGAACATGGGCGGTGAGTACATATTCCCTTTCTAGTCTTCAGGAAGAGTCCTAGACTTTCAGAGGTTTCCGGTTACCAATATTTTCCAAATGCAAAACCATCGCTTATATACTTCCCACAATTGCATGCACAGCTACCATACCCGAACTCAATATATGTATGCTATTGTGTCAGGCCAGGCAGACAAGTACGCATGGAAAGGCCGGTAGGTATTGGAATATCTCTAGCAAAGAAGGCCCCAAGTAGCGGGGACCCAAGAGGGGGGCGGGGTGGCATCACAAACCGAAATTACAACCGGGTTCCAAGTTCGTTTCCAATGAGGCTATCGGCTGCATTGAAATGTACCCATAGTCTGTGCCTCCACTCCGGCGCTTTCACACTCGACTAGGTATCATGCTCCATTCAAGTTCCTATTCATTCCTCAATTCCAATGCCGGAAGGTCAATACGCTTCAATAGTATTAACCTTCAAGGCATCCCACGAGATCGATGCGCGAACTCACGACACCAATGGCTGCCTATATCCAACCCCCCGAGCTTAACGTTCACGCTACGGCAATACTGGTACGATACACTGACTAATGGAGTGGGCTGCATTACAATAGTGAATAGGATGTTAATCTTTCTCCCCGTTTGTCTAACACCACAATGGTTGTGAAATGTTGGCTATTCAGGCTGGCGTATGATAATGTCCTTACAGCGAACTCTATGACGGAAATTAGCACACTAGCATGTCTGATCGACACATACCAACCAGTACATAAGGCTGCTCGCCGCCCTCTCTCTACTGACCCTCGTTCTACCTATATCACCGAACCTGAAGGCCCCGTCAGCATCGCCACCGTCACGAGTTGCTACAAAGAATTCAAACACTTTCCTCGCTTAAATCACCACCCACCCTTACCGTCTTACCCCATTTAAGCCTCTATCCAAATGTCTAAACCACGGGGATGTAAATTCTTCACCCACGTCCAATGCGAGTACAACCGTTGTCGTGGACGAGAAATCTCTGCTGGGCATGTCACGGACTGCCCATTCCAGGATACAGATGAGGCAGACCAGGATGATGAGGTGGAGATTTCAGAAAATGAAGATGACAACGACGGATGGAAACCAGGACAAGGAATACAGCACAAACCCACACCAGCCACCGCCCACATTCACCCTTTATCAAACCCCGACCCCAGCACTCAGTCCCCTGCCCCACAAGCCCCAACATCCCATTACCCAAGGGTTCATAGGCGTTCTGGTGCAACCGTAAGGACTTCCTATACCTCCAGTATCATATCCAAGCGCTCTATGCTAGCCGCGAGCACTCCTTCGGTCGCACTGAGATACTGGGCTCAGGCCCCGGCACCTCCCACTCATATCACTATCCGCCATGTCACAGACCACAACCGGTAGCAGTACCAAGCCGACTTCTAAGCCCAGGACTCGTACCCAGAGCCCGAGCCAGCCCCGGACCAGAGGCACCAGAGGAGAATTCAAATCATCGCCAGCACGAGAGAGCGGGGAGTGACATGGTTCTTGCTCAACCTCATATGGCATTCCATACCCCCCCCCAAATCACTTCCCTGAATATTCCCCCCGCACCGAGTCGAGATGCATATTTTGGGTGCTTCATAGGGAATTCAGGGAAGCGATCTAAATACAGATGCACATGAACGTCATCCAAAGTGTTCAAATCTGTTACCATTGTTGTTGTTTTTGCTATCATTTTCAGAATGTACATTTCTTGGATGGAGACTCTGTTTTTCTTCCATTCCTAGTTTTCCCGCTCCCCCGCCTCCATTTGTGTAACTGCTTTTCCTTTCCCCTTTATTGTTAAATTTACTTTGTCCTTTGATTATTCGGTACACTGCAGATGGTTATGAGGGAGTTGTAAAATTAAATAGTTACAAATTATATTCACTACTGTGCGATCGCCAAGTTCGAGGTCTGTAAGCGAATAGTAAACGTCTATTGGGTCTGTCAGCCATTGAAATGGGCACTACTGACTGCCAGAAAAAAACGTGACTCTACTAAGCTTAAAAAAATTCGATAGTTACTATCCCGGGATTGCTAGGTAGTCTGGTTGGCACAAGCACCTCGGAAGAGGATTGCTATGTAGATTCACGATAGAGTGCATTAGGTGGGGGTGAAATATAGTATAGTATAGGTAAATGAGAGTATACATATCTATGTTCTAGCTTAACTCAAGAATATTTATTTACTCATTGTGAACCTCCCCCCCCCCTCCTCTATGCATAGCTGAACTGCATATACCTATCCCGAGGCACAGCGGAATCCATATGTAATCCCCAACCTCGGAGACTAAATAAACGTATCAAACGACTTTTGCCAACGCATCAGGATCACGACATCACGGGCAAATCAGGATATTTGCAAATCGCACACCCACCAGAACTCCAACCAATAAGAGAGCCCCAGACAGGAACCAGAAGCACCGCAGCAGCAGCACTGTAGCAGGTCTAGTAGAACAGCCAGATGCTTCCCTTTCCCTTCTCTCAGACGTTTCCATATCTTTTCTCTTTCCCCCCCGCTCTCTACTTTCAATCCAATTGTTGAATCTCTTCATATCTCCACCACGAGCCGAGAATTGTTTTTCCACCTAAGCTGATTTTAATCTCTACCTGTCGCGTTATTGAGATGTTTTCCACTTGTTTAAGGCGTTGTTTTCTTTCTCCCTCCCACTGGAGCTTGACTTTTGGGGGGGGCCATAGGGCCCACCTCTCTCTCTCTGCCGGTTCGTCCAGATTAACTTGTACGTTACTGCATTCTAGCCGGGCTTCCGGTTGGCTCATCATGGCCCCACGTGCGGCCACATATGAGTACTAAGTATTTAAATAAAATTTTTTTAAAAAAGGCAGAACTTCGGAACGGGAACCCAATCAGCGGCGAAGAACCCCCACCCTACAGCGCGATGGCACGTTGCGACTATTGCGGGAAGTATGGGTACCATGTCGATGGACCACATTGGGGAGGATTCACAAGACGAGGAAGACCCGGAAACAGAGGGACGCATTAATCAGGATCCTGGTTCGGAAGTTAAAGGGGGATAGGGATCCGACAGCAATCTGTCATCTGTGGTGTTTTATGCGCATCAGAGGACTTGAACACTATGTATCTACTGCACCGCAAATGTACAATTTTGGCGGATGGCTTCCACGGTTGTTCACGCAAACCACACCCCCACCAGCATTACCAACAACTAACCCACGCCTCAGGTATGCAGACTGCTCCACAGCGTCCACAGCCGACCGCCGGAGATGCCTCAGTCCAAATGTCGGCGCCAGTGACACCTACCTGTGACGCTGCTACCGATCCATTCCCAGCACTTCCGAAACGCACCTACGCAGCGGCGGCAACTCAAGCCTCTTACCACAGCGGGGAACGTATGCAGAAGTGGCAGTTCAAGCATCACCACCGGAGAGGGGAACTGAGAGCACAGAAGCCGAGAAAGGGGAAAGGATAGAGCACTACCAAAAACCGCAGGTCAATCACCACCACCTACACGAGCCAGAGCTCAAGCAGTGGTAATGCATGCAGCTCCACTTCATTACAAGTCGGGGATGATGCGACGCTAGATTGAAGAAGACAACAAGGGGGTGGAGATCATGGGAATTAGGTGGTTGTTGAAAGAGCACCGACCGGGACAGGTGGGATCCCCCCGTCATCTACATGAGATCTGCGGAAGAGATAGGAAAATTAAGGATGGGCAAGAGGCTCTTCCGTACGACGTAGGACGGGTCGCGCCGTCCTCCCCGGCAGCCAGCTGATTGAGGGGTAACTCGCAACCAGAAGAGAAGAATCAAGGGCTGCCCGTCAAACGTCTGATAACCAACCGACAACCTAGCTATCAGCGGTAACACGCTGACCACTTCGGTTCAGTACAGGTGCTAGCTACCATACATCACCGGGATGTGTATCAGCCCCTACGCAATCCCTGTCGGACCCTTCTTGGCGGGTCAGTGGGGTGTAAAATCAACGGAATCATATCCAGCAAAATATATAAGCATCCTGGAGATGCAGAGATTCATTGACATGTGGTGACAATG
>Ga0307511_10005431_pt1 | contig 12969 bp, 14 predicted proteins | sample 13_EM_MG_FD_200266 | JGI IMG/M metagenome (GOLD analysis project Ga0307511, IMG submission 200266) | Populus trichocarpa ectomycorrhiza microbial communities from riparian zone in the Pacific Northwest, United States - 13_EM | ecosystem: Host-associated > Plants > Roots > Unclassified | place...
ATCGTTTATACTTAGAGTACCTGAACTGTCTAGACGGCTTTACGAGCTTTACGACCTAGACCAGAGCATATACAGTATACATATAACCGTATTGTTAGATTACCTCTTGCGTGTAGATAATATCCGTGTGCCTATGAAACGGGATGGTAAGTCGGTGATATACATCTCGATATATATATAAATGGTCTGGTCTATTGCAGAATTCAGAATTCAGTTCATTCGGGAATGGCATATATATGTATGTGTCCGGGAGGGGGCATATGTCTGAAGGGCAGGCAGGCTGGGGGAAAGATCGAGTCTATTATTTTATTACACATTAGATATGCATTAGAAATTACGCCATCCACTCTATTCCATCGCCTTTGTTCTTTTCTTGGCATGTACAGTAGTCCGTACAGTAGTTTGTAATGCATCATGAAAAGCCATTCGAATAACGAACTTCACACTCTAGAACTACTCATTTCCCATTATTGTTGCTCTTGCCAGCAAATGAATCACATTGCATCATTTGCACAGCTTAATTACTGCTAAATAACCTGCTGTGTATGTGTGTGGGGCGCGGGGGCGCCGCAGATTTGGATCCGGAAGTATGTACTGTAGATATGCTTTGATATTGCGATACCTGCTTGTTATCTACCGTAAGTGGACTTGGATTTAATTTTAGGGAATTATGCATGTACTTGTCAAAGGTTTTATTCCTTATTTGTGTGGCGGTCTGTCGCAAAAAAAAAAAGCTCGTACTCGTCAAAGTGAAATATCGCCTTTAGAATTAATTTCTATTTCCTATCTCAGTTTGGGGCGAATGCGTGGGGAGTTGATTTTTGATGTCCTTTAGGCTTGTCCAAGGGAGAGGTTTTTTGTTTTTTTTTAAAGTTTGTGCGTCGATTCGACCTTATATCATGCGACGGCCCCCTCGCCCTCCCTTTGAAGGTTCGGCACTGCAGGAGTAGTTATGCGGTAGCTAGCTACATGCAGTGCCATTATAAAAGAGGGTGCAGGCTGCATGCAGACTATTCTGCATATGGCGGCATATTCTGCCCAACCAGATTCCTCAGACTGCCGACTATCTTTGCCATATGCAGAATAGCTAAGCTTGGCCTGCATTCCGCATGCCCTCGTTTATGCATCCCGGATACTTTCTTAAACATTCACTTGGTAAACGGGCACGTTTAATAGGTTCCAGCCGCGCATCACAGGCTCTGTCCATATTTGAAATCGTCATTTAGGCCGCCGAATCATGAGTAATATATTGGGGGAAACAACAGCCACGGGAACGGGCTCAAATCTCAGAACTGAGTACTCTGTATTGATGTAAATTTTCTTGGCGTAATCTTAGATAGAAGAAATGGCCCACTCGAAAAAACTCAAATAGTACATGTATCTTCCTTTCCCAAAGTATCGTTCATTTTTAAACGGATGTCGAAAAGGCACCAAAAGGAATTTGAAAAGAACAGCTGTGAACGCACCTACAGTATGTGAATCAATCGCAAGTGGAACAGGGTGAAAGAGTAAATAACAAAAAGCAAAAACGAAAAAAACTAAAAACAGAAGACTCGTTATATAATGTGCAACCCTGTCATGAGCTGGAATATCTACCATAGGGAAACGCAGCAGAGTAGCAAGACGCAAGAATCGTAAAGTTAATGCTAAGGTCCAAGCTCTTCAGCACCAATGCTCTGTGGATTCCAAAGTCTGTGTTCCCCATCGTACTTTGGCTTTAATTCCAGCAACCTCTTGTACTGATCTGGACCATAGTAATGCGACGCAGGAATCGGACGGTCTGATCCCACTTTACGGTCCTCGGGATCTACGTAGCACATGTACGCCTTGAAGCCTGGATCTGTGTTTTTCACGACTTGATCTCTCATATCGTGCAACCAGGTGATGGCATCCTTCCATATCGGTCGGTCCAGGTATGGATTCTTCTTGTCAACATTGATGTAAAATTGGAACGTGAACATATCCTCCCGGTTGGAGTAACAGGAGTTCTCCTTGTTATCACCATTCGTGATCATAGATTTTTCGCCTCCATAGCAGTCCATGAGAAGGAACCAGTTGTATCCCTTGGGTTCTTTTGGATCCGTGTTCCCATCTCTGTACCTGTCGATGTAATCAAAGAGCAAGGCGGACTGAATTTTGTCTTTGATACAGATAGATGTTGCGAACTGTTCAATATTTTGCATATAATTAGCCGGCAATTGGACTGAGAGGGTGAATGTTCTTCACTTACAAATTCGTCGTTAATTGCTGCCCCAGTAGCCCGAATAAAATCCGCCTAAGAGTTCAACATAATTTGTTAGTGTGTCACATTGCATTTTCAAAGGGGGGTGTGTGCATGGAAGATCGCTCACCGTGACGTCGTCCCTCTCGGGGCTAGTTGCGAGTTGTCCACCGGTGACCGGCTGATTGATACCCAGAGCCTTTTCGTACTGAAAGCAAAACTCCTGTGTGGCCTCCGCGCGTGCGGTATCGCCGTCATTATCCCGCTGAAGGGTCTTTTCGGTGTCTTTCTTGATCTGACCTAGGCGCTCCAGTACTGTACTCTTAGTTGCTGGGCCCGAGAGCTTCATTGATCCCATTTCCTCTTCAAGCGAATTTTGCAAGAAAAAGAGCTTGTAATCCGCAGCGTCAAGGACTGACGTGCCCAAGCGTTCCAGGGATTCCATGTGATCGTCATTGGCCATATACAATAGCATCTCTCTCCACGTCCGCTCCCGCACTGCGCTGGAGGGTGCGCCATTCTTGTGCCAAATTGAAATCTCATCTGGTGGCACCCCTGCCTCATTCCACCGCTGTAGAAGTGGTTGGATTGCTGTATCAAAGTCCGCTCGAGGCCCCCAGTAGGCGCCCGTGATTTCCGTATAGTCTCTGATGATCCGCATTCTCACAGCTAGCTCCTTGGGGACGGCTGCCTGACCTGTAGAATTTACAAACTCTTGAAACTCGTGGTGGACCTTGACCAGCGTGTCCTTCTGAGGCAACGCGCGCTTGTCCTCCGGATGCCAGGTGTACCAGTAGTGGATGCAAGTTTCTGGGGCATTTTGGAGCCGAATCTTGAACTCTGTCACGATGCCATAAGAGGATCCTGCGCCTAGTAAGCACTGCATGAGCAATCGAGGTGCGAGAAGCATTTCTTCGTTAGCCCAGTATATTCCAGCCGCTTGGGGTCTTCTGAACTGGCTATGGTACTCACCCAGAACAAGTCAGGCTCTACCTTCGGGCCTGCCCAAATCTTCCGGCCGTCCGGAAGGATAACATGAACCGCTTCGATAGAGTCAAGAGCAAGGCCCCAGTTGCGAGAGGAGAAACCGAAGCCACCGTGGAGAGCGTGTCCAGATATACCGACTCTGTAGTAAATGAGTTCAGCTCGGAAATTATAGCTGGCTCTTTATCAGGGGGTTCCATACCTTGGGCAAAGACCATGAGGGATGGCCTTTTTTGCCCTATCATATAATTGCAAAGCCACTCTCCCTAGCCTGTTGCCTGCTCCAACAAACGCGTGTTCCCCGTGAATATCAATGTCGACTTTATCAAACCGCTGGAGATCAATAACCCAGGTACCATCCTTTCCACCAAGGCCATATGCTGCATAAGAATGGCCACCGCCACGCGCAGAAACTAGCTTGTTGTACTTGCGTGCTTCACGGAAAATATCAACAATTTCGTGGGAATTACTAGGAACAAATATAAGCTCGGGAGCACGGCCTGTACGGGTGTTGAAGGGCCTCCCATCAACGGAGACGATATTACTATATGTGAATGACAATTTAGCATGGCATGAATGGCAGCAGGCGGTAGGTACCTGGGACTCACTAGAGCTCCGGATACATTCCAGCCATGATGGATACGTTGGAGTGAGAGCAATAAACGTTATGGTACACGAATTGCTGCCCAGCTGATCCAAACTACTACTGTGCCCGGAATTGCTGAATGGTATTGAAGGTATATGGAAGTAATCTGGAACTAAAGGAGGCCTGGTGATAGGATAAAGTAAAGTCAACAGCGGACTGAGTATAGCAGACAGGGGCTTAGTACTGTAGCATTGCACGGCCAATTGCCTCTTGAGGATTCTGCCCAAACGGCGCTGTTTATATCAAATCTTATAGTTACATGGAAGGTAGGTAGCAACAACAGTCAATGCACCCGGCCCCCTCTCACAATCCAATGTTTATTCTCCTTTGCACTTCTAGCGTGACGCAAGATTTAGACAATTTTGAAAACGAGGCAAATAGGGGTCTATGGAATAGACATGCCGTCCGACTCTCGGCAGCCCAGGCATTGCGATTGCAACTGTGGGGGTTTTGGAGATGTCGAGCGGGTTTTCTGGGTGGTATCCCAAACGGGCACTCTCCGGACACATACGGTAGATCTACCGGCCGCCGGTGTAGGGCCTTATACTCTGGCCTCGACTGGGCAAACTGTAATTGAGGCTAGTGGAAACTTGAAGATGTATTTTAATCTTGTTAATTTTTTAGATACTCATTACTCCATAACCAGCCAGCCGGAAGCCCGCTTGGTTTGACGACTGCGACCAAGTTAATCTAGACGAGCCAGCGACTATGTACAACGTGTAAAAATAGGAATAGGACCACTGCGTGAAAGGGATGACTCTGCGGGAAAAAAGGAATGACTTTGACTTGCGTGAAATGGTGAACGAGATGATGAACGGAATCTCGCATATGAACTGAATAAAGACAATAAAGACGTTAGAGAATATTGTGAAACCTTGCGTCTCCGTTACATCTCGTCTCCGCTCCCCCGCCATGAGGATGTTGTAGATTGGTCTAGTTATTTCCCGTGGCCGTAAACGAAATCTGTTTCCCCCCACCTCAACCCCGCAGCTGCACCAAGAGCTGGATTGCTAGTTGTGAGGCATGATCTGCGATCAAGGTACAGTAGAACCCCATGACAGGCATTCGATAAATTAATAAATTCGCTATAAGAATGCCGACCTCGTATTCTTGTAGAAAATCGGCACTAGAAGGGGGATTTCGGCACTAGCAGGGGATTTCGGCACTACTCCTGTATCAGTAGCCGTATATTGCGCAATCCTAGCAGGGATGCTTATCGATAAGGGTACCACCCATCACAACGTCACCTCTAGTATGCCCACCGGAAATCGGCCATTCCATCGGCTCGAAGTTGATACTAGGGCAAGTTGATGCGCAAGCCGGGACAATGAGCAGTCTTGCTCTGGCAAACGACGGCGGATTGAATTTGCACAAACTGCAGAAAGTTGAGTCGATAAAAGCAAAGAGCGTTGGAGACCTGTTTAGGATTTGTCCGCATGTATCTACACCGATTTTCATGTCTCCCGCTGTAAGAATATATTCGTTATAAGATTGTGTGCCGACCGTCCGATGATATGCTTGTAACGGGACTGTAGGAGCTGATCACTTTGGGGGTTTAATATATTGTGATCTGATGATCATTGATCAGGTTACGAGCTGTCAGTTTAATTATATTACGTAAATATAGCAACTTTATAGACAATCAGTGTCACCAATCTAGTCTGGTTATCACCATTCGTGCCGTATGGTTTCTAATGTGGTTAGTTACTTATTCTACTCTTTACTACCCGCACTTGTAGAAAGGGAATGTATCCGAGTCAAACCACTTGGTAGACAATAGCGAGGTTGTAAAAGTGGTATCATGAATTTCTCGAAATTAAATGCGGTACTATACATGCATATTTTAGAACTACTGTACGTAATTACAGCTATATTGTAGCAACCAATGAGATTGGCAGACTTCAGGCTTCCATGAGTTTCATTGCATGTGCATGAGGGCAAGGGCAATTACATACAGCCAGACTAAGTCTGTCACTTGGAGTCATGCCTGCGCTCATCCACGCGCTGTAGATCTGGCTAACCCCTGTACTGTACCTCCTTCCTAAGCAGCGGGCTCCCACAGAGTGTATAGATGCCTACTTGAAATGATTGCCTAATAAAGAATAGCTTGAGAATGCAGAATGCCTCTCCTATACTTTACGGTGAATGGCTTTGGTTCTGAATATAAGTGGCATACATCCTGTTTTAACCCCTGGATGTTATGGCATGTTAGTGGATCATGATTTTAATAGAACAGATCTTAATATTGATAGAGGAAATATGAATACTAATAGAACAAATATTAAATTAAATACATGCCATAAATCTGGGGCACTGTAACGCTACCATACATACAGCGACTGATATTCCCAGATTTCATGAAAGATAGACTCCGGCACTGGCCGACCGAGCCTCTCCCGCTCAAATTATTCCGCCACCTCGTGAGAATCCCAATACATCCCTTCCTTTTCTGTTTTGGGTCCTCGATCTTTTTGCGTCAAGGTAGGGACTATGAATTGGTTGCGGGGCTAAATGTATTGCTATTCTCGAAGCCATCTGCTGAGCGTTTCGTTCTACACCCCCCTGCTCATAGGTCAGGTTATTCTACCCAATCAAAGCCCTTTGAATTGATTCATATCAGCAACATACCAGCACCATGCCAGGGAGCATGACAGGTTGTATCACCTCTATCACCTCGCCACGGTACAACCGCTAGCTCTCGCTAGCCTCGTATCGTCAAGTAATGTCGTAGCACACGCTACCCTTGTTCATGATTGAGACTAGATACTTGCGAGATGCAGAATCTTCAAATACCTACATACATACAATGCCGGGTGGAGAGTACCCGCGACCCCGCTTTTATGCAGTGATTGGCTGGTCATTTTCTTACCACAACTGTATGTCTCACGCTCAGATGATGCAAGGGGCTCGCGGATACTTTCCCCCACGCACTCTGCCTTCCTGCCTTCCTGCCTACCGAGCCAGAATTTGAATTTAAATTCGAATCCGACCATCCTGTAATTGAATTTTGTTTTGCGAGTTACTTTGTTGGGACCGTCTAAAGAGGGAGGGAGGGGTGGTGTGTGGTGTGCGCTAGATGTAGGTAGACCTAGTAGATAGCTAGTAGCTACTACACGTACATACGGTTTGGTGGGTTTACGATGATGAATGAGCTTGTGGGTTTTGTTTTGTTTTGTTGAGTTTTATGCTTTTGATATTGATGGGACTTTCTGGGGATGGTGGTTGGGATGGGGGTGCTATTGCTTATACTTAACTAAACTGTCTAGCCTGCTCACAAACTGTTTCACAACACATACATATATAACCGTCGAGAAGATTGAGGTTAGATACCTCTGGCGTGTAATATCTACGTATGTACCTACCTATGAAATTGGAACGTAAGCCCGTGTTAAACATATATATGTATATATATATATATATGTTTTGGTAAATCAGTACTCGTATTGATACTATGGTATATGACGAGGGCACGCATCCCCGCGTGGAAACGCGGCTGGATTGTCCAACCTCTGGGCCGTGCCGACCCCGCTATCTAGATACATGAATATATATGTATATATTAGTTGTGTAGCGTATTCAAATGTAAATGTCAATGTCAATGGCAGATAGACCACCGAGTACCGTAGATACCAGGCCCGGTATGTATATGAAGATAGCACATGTAGAACCTGGATGTAGTTACCGTGGTAGCTGTTAGCGGTAAGCAGTTCTTTTGCAGAGAAAAAAGAAAAAGAGGGGTTGAGACTCTTCCTATACAAGTCCGTTCCGTGACCTAGAGAGCACTGGAAAGGGGGGCGGCGGGCAGTGTTGTGTAACATACCAACTATCGATATTGATGCAGAACCCACAGTGGAGTGGGAGTTTTGCTTACACAGGTTTCAGGCGCGCATGGCTCAATGATTTTCGTGGTGAATACCCCTCCCCCGCTCCGAACCGTGGGTGCAGATGAAATTAAAGGCTGCATGAAAAGAAGGCGGGGAACTAAAGGCACTAGGAGCCGATGAGAGGGTATTCTCCACAGCAGCAGTAGGAATACAGGGCGATGATGTAATACGTTGCTACTGAAGCCATGTACGTAATATATAGAATATGTCACCGGGTAACCCCTCAAACGGGTTTTCAGCATATCTCAACCACTTCTCGGCAGAATAGGCTCTAAATATGGAGATATAAAATACATGTATGATACCTCCTTAAGCGAAGTAGGCAGGGCCCATGTTGTTGGAATACCCCCACGTGAGGGCAAGCAATCGATGAATCACGAGATGTGAGGGATATCCAAAGGGTCCGGACGGAAGGGATAAACTGGGATGCCCAAAGGGGCCGTTCTCGCTGCTAGAGAAATAAAATAAAAGAGCTGGAATTGGCTGGCGAAATGGAAGGAATGGTAGAGCATAGGTACCATAGCACACAAGCCTATAGCGATCTCCTAGATAGCCCCACCGAATATATTTATTTTCTCTCTTTGCTATTCTTGCTCGTAACCTCGTATTATTAGATGTGTCACTACTGAAGCTATTGTAGGAAATTATGGTTCGATAGAGGTGGTTTTTTGGGGAAATATATTGAGAGCAATATTTGGAAGGCTGAGTGGCTCAGATTCTCGCTTTCTATCGGTATTGGAAACCTAGGCACTAGGCCGTATGTTGCATGGGGGTGCTTCTGCCGATGGGAAACTTTGGGGAGGCGTTGGTCAGGGATTTGCTGCAATATCGCTATCCAAGAAGGGCTATATGGAGTGCTCAATAGCTCGGAGGTTGTTTACATGGAGGGCATCCTTTCTTGCTTTTGGGTGCTAGGCCTTGACGGCCCTGGCGGGAGATATGCCAGGATTTGCCCTTCTCTAGTAATCCCAAAACCAAGGGTAACCAACTCAATATTTTGCAGATTAGCATGTGAAACATTCGACTTTGAGGATAGGTTCTTGGGAGCTATTGGGGGCTTGAGCCCAATCTCCCTAAGAAGTATTGTTTTGGTATTCATCCTCTTCTGGAGGGGAACACTGTAGGATGAGCCTCCTGTATTTTTATCATATTTGTGACATAATGGGCTTAGGAGACTCCTTCTAGCCACATATTCCTTTTAGCTACCTTGCACTTCGTCTGTATCTTTAATGGAGATATTCCAACACATATCGGACCCTCCCCCTCCCCAAATGATTCCATGCGGAGCAGTACCCCTAGGTGGGGATATTCAGCATGCTGTCGACGTAGGCTTCCAAAACCAACCGAAAGCAAGAATCTGAGCCACTCACAGCCTTCTAATGTATCCCCTACTATGTACCACGGCACAGATTTCCTTTTTGAATCCTTATCTTCTTACCATGAGATACCCACACGCCAAGAGTGTAGGAGGATCTATAATTGTATTAGTTGGGCTTTGTTGGTTTTTTTCTTGTTTATTCAAATGTCCCTGCTTCTTCCTGGATTTCGTTTCTGGATTTGTTTGTACTGCTTTGTATTCTTGAGATGACCCCGCGCCCCTTGTTGTCCTTGTTTCTTCTTTTTCAACACTTCAGTTAACAGTTTTCAACCCCGCCCCGCCACTTATATCGAAAAGGAGCTCCCGGAGAAACCAAAAAACCAATCCAGGCATATACTGTAGGTACCATAGCAATTACTTCAGTTACTTCATGGTCATGAACCTCAATTCGATTTTATAGTTTCCCGATTGTTTTTTCGTTTTTTTTCTCATTATATTATTAGGATCATCTTTAGCTTACTTGATATAGTGATCATTCGGATTATTACTTGAACTCCGTCGTGGTTACGTAATTTCTTTTTTTATTTATTCATGCTCCTGATCGTGCTCCTTACCAACGCTAGCCTCTCACGGCCCTACACTATCGGACTCTGGTGTTTCCTTGATAAGGTACATAATATGCTTCTGCCCTTCTAATGTATCCCTCCCAGCGCTTGCGCTAGTACATAGATGGGGCTGGGTCTGTGTCTGTGTCTGGGGAACTTGGCCTCAGTAACGTGCAGAGTATATACGCGTGTGCATTTGATCAGCCCCATCTCGTTAACCAGCAAACCGGAACCTCTCGTATGCTTGTGTACCGTATCGGTATTTGTGTTACCTAGCTCTGGAATTCACGCAATCCCAGACCAAAAATCGCGGCTACATATGAGTATCTAAAAACATAAAAAGGTTGCATATGTATCTTGCATGTAGGGCGTACACGTGATGGAGGCTCTTCCAATGCATTTCCCCTGAATTCCGACATTCCGACATTCGACAGCGCAACTAGCACGCCGGCAGCACTACCAATTCAGCTCGAACTGGTTCAATTCTTGGATAATACATTATATGAACCCCATTGGGACGAGTCTATAATCCATCGTCCCGTGCACGATTATTGCCATGTCTGACCTTTGTCCGATATCTCTCAGTGATTGGGTTCGTTGCAGTATCTGCCCAGCTAGAGGTCCTTGCCAAATAGTTGTGCGACTCCGCCAAAGAGGCACCAGCATCCATGGTACAAATCAAAGAAGAGATGGATCACCTGAACCTCGTTTTCGTGCAGGTAGAGTTGCTGACCAAGGGCACCACAAAAAAAAGACCGAGCAGAATCAGATTTTTTTTGGGGGGTAAATCAGTACTCGTATTCATACTATGGTATATGACGAGGGCATGCATCCTGGGCCATGCCGATCCGCTAGCTACATCAAATAGATTCTAGTTACATGCTACTCCTCTGCGCTCCCCCTGCTCCCGACCCCCCCCCGTCCCTCCTGTTCCCTAAGGAACCTCACCACCTCTGCGCGGAAGGTCGGGTCCGTCCAGATATCCCCCCACTTCCTCCTTTCTCCCCCACACATCCCGAGTCGAGAAGGTGCGCCGCGTTCTGTGTTTCCCCGCACCCACAAAATGGGTTCTCCGCTTTCCCGATCTGGTGCAACCACGCTCGCATCGGACCCCGGTCCGAATGGAGGAATATCAGGCCCCTCAACTTATCTCGGCTCCATTTGAGCTGTGGAGCCCCTTCGTATAGAAGGTACGCCTGTCTGATGCCCGCCGGTGTTGCTAGGCTGGGTTCGAGTATCTACCACCGTGTCCTTCGCTCGTTCGTCTGCCAATTCGTTTCCTATCACCCCGCTGTGTCCCTTCACCCACATCAGTTCCCTCCCCTCGCTCCCCTGGCTGCCCTGATCACCCTCTCATCTATCCAGGACCTCCCTTTCTGGAGGCCGGAGGAGCAGGACCAGATTGACAATGCTCTCACTGCATAGTTAATGACCGTTTTGAGTGTGTGTGTTGCTCTTCTCAAACTAGAAAACCAAGCTGGGTGACGTTGCAGGTCTGGTGGATCCAGCCACACAAATGCCTGCAAAGGCGTGAAGTGCACGCCGGATAGGATCAAATGGGCCCTGTGGAAGGAGGACGAGCAGGGTCGGCATGGCCCAGGGGTTGAACAATCCGGCTGAGTTACCACTCGGGGATGCATGCCCTCGTCATATACCATAGTATAAATACGAGTACTGATTTACCAAAAAAAAACAAAAAGAAGGAGGACGAGGTCGGTGTGATGCTCTAGGACTTGCAGCGGTACAAGTCGAGCTTGGATCTCATGTTGACTGTAATTCAATGGTACGTACACCTATCTCAAGTTTCGATGGATTTTCTAATACTCTTATCACTATGCAGTAATAGGATGGCCGAGGCAAACGAAAGTTTATACAGATTGCACGATCTGGTTCAAATTGTAGAGTCAAACGTTGAAACTTCCGTTCAGTTGCGAGAGCTTATTAGTCGGCCAGGGCAGCATTATGTGCCCTCTATTTACGCTGCTTCAACCTCAGGGAGAAGGCTGATCATGATACGAATCATGATAGTACTATTTCAACTGTACATGTCTCTGGAAGTACTGTCCCTTCCGATCAAGCTTCTATCCGAACGAACGCAACGTCCTTCTCCATTCGCTCTGTACGGTCAAACATCCCGATCAACTTTTCAGTTCGAGAGCATACAAACACTACAGGATTCGATATGGTAGTGCCCACTATGATGCTGCATCGGTTTTCTCCAAGGATTGTAACGCCACCACAGGGGATAGATGGTCAATCCTACCATCCATCACCGAGATATGCAGCAGCCCCACGCAATCCCTGTCGTACTCTTCTTGGTGTGGCAGTGGGCTGCAAAACGAACGGAATCATAACCAGTACAATACATAGCATCCTGAAGATGCAGGGATTCATTGACATGTGGTTGGAATGTGTCAGAGTTGTCTAACAGGGATTTATGGAAGAATCATCGGGCGAGATTGAGCAGAAAGGAGTATATTAGCGACAAGCAACTCGCCCTCAGCACTGGTCAAGTCCTGCGGATATACATCAATTGAGAGTTGAATGATCTATTCCATTGCCTATAGATGCGTTATAAGTTGGGTGGAAGTTTAAGGCCTTTAGTGTAGAGCAGGGAGCCTATAGAGACTTGGTGCACTTTTCCGGAGTTGGTATATAGCGTAGCCTAGGTCAGTATGGACCACCCCGAACTCACCTAGCCTCGCCTGAGCTTGCGTATCCAAGGCGGAGTCCAGCTTAATCTACCTGAGCCCGCCTGGGCCCCCCTGGGCCAATCTGGAGGTGCCAGCACCAGTGCCCCAATTAGGTTCTGCTCGGCCTTGGTTCAGGCTTCCTGACCCATTGTGGCCAGGCCTGGGCCGCCCTGAACAGCTATGGGCTACTGTGACTGAACTAGAAGGACTATGAGCCCCCCTAAATTAGCATCACGGGGTCTGATATATCATTAGCCTTCCTACACTCGCTTGGCCGGTTGAGGGCGTGGCGGCGGAGGCTAATATTTGAATATTTCTCTGGGGAGCCGGGAGGGGCGTGGCGGCAGAAGCAATTTTTCAGGAGGAGGGCAGGTACAGCGGGCGTGGCGGCGGCGGAGGGGCGCGAGTTGTTGTATTTATGTTTTTGGCGCGCGCAGGTGCACCCAGATTAACTTGGGCCTCCTTGAATCCTCTCGGGTTTCCGAGGGGCCCCCTTACAGGGTTGCATACGAGTAATGGGGGGGGGTGGATGGTGTAGTTGGAAGCCATCTTGGTGCATGCTTATGCGTGCGTAGGTTCGAATCCTGCACCCCCCACAAAGATTTTCTAACAGCCAAG
>Ga0307511_10005432_pt1 | contig 12968 bp, 19 predicted proteins | sample 13_EM_MG_FD_200266 | JGI IMG/M metagenome (GOLD analysis project Ga0307511, IMG submission 200266) | Populus trichocarpa ectomycorrhiza microbial communities from riparian zone in the Pacific Northwest, United States - 13_EM | ecosystem: Host-associated > Plants > Roots > Unclassified | place...
TCCGCCTCCAGTCTTCGAGTCTGTCGGGCCTAGCTATGATGGTCCAGACTACGACGAGGTGGCAATTTCCTATGTTCCTGGGGACTCGCGCCCGTCATCCCCGATGTCTGTTCTCTCGAATGATTCTTATCGCCTGCCTGTCCCTCCACCGCCTCGGATGACAGACCCACGTCCTAATACGGTCATGCCTCCTCCTCCACCGCCTCCTATCAGATACCAACCGGCGCAGAGACCTACGTCTACTCAGGCTCAGCGCCCTCAGTATCAGCAGCAACCCAGGCGACGGGTGGGCTTCGACCCCATGTCTGCTTACAACAAGCCCAAGACTACTTTCACCCCTCACCTCGATCCCACGCCTGAGAGGATAGACCCGTCTGCATTCTACAAGTGAGTTGCCCCGTTCACCCTTTGTTCCGCGCCTAAACGCGTTTCCATCACCAGTTCGGCCGTCTCGGCTCATCTTTCACCTATTCCCCAACGTTCAACGATCACTCCAACGTACCGGGCAGGCGGGATGTATCAACAGTGAATACCATTTCTCTCTCAGCCGCGCATCTCACTTTGATGGCACAAAAGCGGCTGACACCGATCCATTTTTGGTTACAGAGAAATGCAACATCCCCGCCCCCATCACGCTGCGACGTTCGACAGCTTCGGTAGCTTGGGAAGTATGGGAAATGTGAACATGGGCATGAACATGGGCCGAGAACGAGCGATGTCGGTTATCTCCACCGACTCGTCCTATTACCCTAACCCTCCAATGAATCTCTCACCCAACCGCGGTTGGGCTCACCAAGGACAATCTTACAACCCTGGCCGCTAGGCCAATGCTATTTATTTAATCAAATCTGAGTACGTTTCCCTTTGCTTCCGGTTAACATCTTTGCACTTCGCCTATCGGTGTCAGATATGGCCCCTCCCCTCCTTGTCCTTATTTCTTTTGCATCTGCGGCGCCAGCTTTCCCCGATCGTTTCTTTCAGTATCCCTCTCGTTCCCACGAATTCATCAAGACCCATACACTTTCTTACTTATCATCTCTTCCTTTTCTGTCGAGCTCTTGGTCTCTCCTTGAATACCTTGTTTACGACATCCTTGGCCATGTGTAGTGTAGCCTATTGTATATTTTCCTCTGCGATCTGAGCCTACAGTAGCTCGCACGTATTTTAAGATCAGTATCGTAGTGACGGACATTTTAAAAATCCCAGGGTTGTACCCTTTATTCATTCGCCGCCGTCCGTCCCAGGCGGATGTGGGGCTGGTTGTTGTGAACGTTTTAGCCGAACAAAGGATTCCAAAACACCAGCCCCGTCTTCGGACACGAGCACACCACGCCAACTGCAACCCACTCTTTCCCTTCTCCCACCATTGCCACACCATACCCCAAAACGATCTCTTCAAACACACCGGCAGACATTCAAGCGCGGAACACAGCGCTCCGCCTCGCATCCATCATCATCATCATCATCTAAGCTTCTCGAAACCGCAACCACGTCAAAGGCGAAATAAGATCCTCCACCACAAGAGCTTCGAGTGACGCTACACACGCACGACCATGTCATCACCGTCTCCGAACTCTGCCGGGAAACCTGCCGATTATGTTTACTTTGAGAGGACAACGGCTGGGTTCTCCGAGGATGCGTTGCCTAGGTCCAAGGCCGCTCAGTTGAAGTTGGAGCATTATTACAAGATTGCGGTCGAGGCTGCCATCGAGAGGAATCAGAGGTGCGTACCTTATAGCGTTGATCTGCTTTCTTCTTCTATTGCGTCCGTTTCATGAAGTTTGTGTGCGGTTGCTAACGGCTTGTGCTTCATGTCGTTAGGCGTGTGGAGGTCGAGCGAAAGCTTGCGGCTGATACTATGATGTCTGACGAGCGAAAGCAGAGGCAGTTGATCGCGTTGGGGAAGAAGGAGGGTTCGTTCTTGAGGTTGAAGAGGACGAAGATGGGGTTGAGCGACTTTAGGACCGTGAAGGTCATCGGGAAGGGCGCGTTTGGTGAGGTTCGTGTCGTGCAGAAGGCGGATACGGGAAGAATCTATGCGATGAAGACGTTGAAGAAGGATGAGATGTTGAAGAAGGACCAGGTTCGTTCGTTACACCCTCTCTTCCCTGCATATATTGTGCGTTCGATATGCTGATCTCGTTTCGTGTTCACCATCCATTCTTTAGCTCGCTCACGTCCGTGCCGAGCGTGATGTTTTAGCCGAGTCGAACTCTCCTTGGGTCGTACAGCTGTACTACTCGTTCCAGGACCCCGCATACCTATACCTCATCATGGAGTTCTTGGCCGGAGGCGACTTGATGACGATGCTGATCAAGTACGATACCTTCTCGGAGGACGTGACGAGGTTCTACATCGCCGAGTGCGTTCTCGCGATAGAGGCCGTGCATAACCTGGGTTTCATCCATCGGTGAGCGAACCACTAGCGATCCTATGGGTTGTCCAGAGCATAGCCGCGGACTGACACAACTTCCTGTGCGTTCTTCGTTTCCGCTGTGGGGGTCTGGAACCCCGATGTATAGAGATATCAAACCGGATAATATCCTAATCGACAAGGACGGGCATATCAAGCTTTCTGATTTCGGTCTTTCCACGGGCTTCCATAAGCAGCACGAATCGAGCTATTACCAGCGTCTATTAGATTCTGCGAATGGCGTAGCGTCTCCAACGACTGCCGCACAATCCGCGAGGAACAGTGTAATGGTGAACGCCATCCATCTGACCATGTCCAGTAAAGATCAGATCGCCACTTGGAAAGCGAACCGGAGGAAACTTGTAAGCGCACCCCTTTTTTCTCCCCCTTTTTCCCATTCATCCCGTCCCTTTAAGCCTTGTAAACCTTTTTTGCTTTTTTTCTAACTGTTTATCCGGACGGGGTGCGCTTCCGTTGTTTCCCCGCATAGGCATATTCCACCGTCGGGACTCCAGATTATATCGCGCCAGAGATTTTCTTGCAGAAGGGGTATGGGAGCGAGTGCGACTGGTGGTCGTTGGGTGCTATCACGTTTGAGTGTCTCGTTGGGTACCCTCCCTTCTGTTCGGAGACTACGCACGAGACCTACCAGAAGATCATCAATTGGCCGCATTACCTTGTCATCCCCGACGATGTGCATTTGAGTAGGGAGGCTGAGGACCTGATACGGAGGTGAGTTGAATTCCTCTTTTTTTTCTTTATCCCTTTCTGTTCCTGGTTTGGCGGATTCACGTCCGTTCTGTTCGCGCCACTCGGGCTCGGTCTGCTCCACTGCTCCGAGCGTCTCGCACTTGGGCCACCCGTCCGCGATCTCGCCCGTCCAGCTTACATCATTCCTCTCTGAGAGGATTATTGATTGCCCCACTCGACCCACACCCTCCGTATCTTGTAATTCGGAACCACGACTGACGCTCGCTCCCCCCTTTCCTCTCATTCCCTCGCTCGTTTTTATTTTCCCATCGAAAATGAAACCCGGGAATTTAGGTTGATCACGTCTCCGGACCGCCGTATGAGCGTGGAACAGATCAAGAAACACCCCTTCTTCTATGGAGTGGATTGGCTCGCGATCAGGAATATCGAGGCACCGTTCATTCCAAGGTTGAGGTCGATCACGGATACCTCATATTTCCCGACGGACGAGTTGGATCAGGTTCCGGACGAGCCTGTGGGTGGAGATACCACTGGAGCGCACAAGGATTTGGCTTTCTTGGGGTACGTCGTCCTCTTCTTGATCTTGGCGTTCGAAAACTGATGTGCCATCTTATTTGTGGCGTGCAGGTATACGTTCAAGAGGTTCACGAATTCTTCGAACGCTTTCTGATCTGTTGGAGTGTACGAGGGGACCCTCCTACCTACCTCACCTCTCTCGCCACCGCGTGCGTTCTCGTCGTCTAGGGAAAAGAGAGGTAGACACTTCCTTGCACCTTCCAACCATTCCATTCTACGATTCACGACGTGACGCGGAAACTACGATGGCACATACGACCGCAGGCTGGGTCACGGCCCATTGTTTAGTTCCTTCCCTGACACTTCCCCCTCCCTTCCCGTCACCTTTCACTCCCTTCTCACGAGTACCAAATGCTATCCGATGATTCCCTTTCCGCCGGTCTTTTCTCTCTTCCCCCCATCCCCCACCAGGTGTACCAAAATGTAGTAGAGCAGACGGAAACCCAAAAGTAATTGCGTTCATACAATAGAACCTTGGATGAGGGGGGACTCTCCTTTCTCATAAGGTCAATCCACACCCGGCCAACCGGTGGGAAGCGGGGAAATTTCTGATGGGAGAGAATACATTAACGAATAGTACCTAGAAATACATCCGGGGATACTTTACACAGAAAAAACGATAAGATCTAGTCGTGTAAAAATCGCACTCGCAGCACTGTGTACATGTAGACGTAGAATACGGGCAGGGAAATTGTCGATCGCGGGGGGAAGGAAAGGGTCTATGGAGTGGGCCGGTGTTTTGCCCATTGAGACAGTTCGCTGACGCACACCTGAGTAGTAACAAGACCACTCAGTGCCAATCAACCACCTCGTTTGACGACCTGGGTGAGGTTACCCAAGAACTATAGTCCCCCCCAAAAAGTATAAGCAAACGTTCAAGCCCGGAAGAAATATCCCAACATACCAGCTCAACGAAAACCGGCAACAGTTTCGGAGTGTGCGTCAACTCGGGGGGCTTGATCTGACTATCGACCCTCTTCAACTTGGGTTTCTTCTGCCCAATCTTTGGCGTCGCGTCCGGATCCGCCTGTGGCATCCTGGGAGTTCTATCAGGATCCAACCCCACTCTCGTCTTCGGGTCCGGTAACGGTTTATTCTTGTCCGATTCCGAGCTCGTTCGAGAGCTCCAAGTCGATCCTTCACTCTCTATCGTCGTCGTCGAACTCCGTGAACCTGGGGTAATGGTGGAGTTCGAAATGGACCTCGAGCTCACCGCGTCCGGCAAGGCGGTCTCCTTTGGTGGACTGGGAGGTTTCCGAGTGGGTGGGGGACGTCGCAAGGATCCCGAAGATGAATGTGGTGTTAACTGGGGAGGATGTGTACTATTAACCGTAGCGGTTCGCTTGGGACGGTACACTTGGTACGGCTGCTGCTGCTGCTGCTGTGGGATTGGGGGTGGAGGTGGCAAATCGACGGACATCGATTTACCCCTGCGAAGCATCTCCATAGACTTGGAGTTCCTCAAGCGTTGGGCGGCGGTTAGATGGTCCTTTGCTTCAAGGTCCAACGAGACGCTCGAGGCGGTCATCTCCGAACGAGAGGCCTTCATGGTAGCAGCTCGGCTCACGGGCGTGGGGCTCACATTGTTTTGTTTGTGACCGATGCTAGGAGTCCCACCGAGCCGCTCAGGGCGTGGTGACTTCGGTGGAGGGGGAGGAGGTTTAACCCCTTCGCCGCTCTCTCCCCCAGAATCGTCATCGTCATCGTCATCGTCGGACCCGTCGTCGGATTCGTACTCATCCGATGACGAAGAATCCGAGGAATCGTCACTCGCCGACGCCTCTGCCGCCAGATCCTCCGCTTCCCCATCGACCAAGTCCCCAAAGCTGATGTCGTTCACGACCCCCTGGACCAGTGCGGCAGTGGCCTCGTCTTCCGCGTCGGCTTCGCTCTGCTTCTGCGTCCTCCCGAACCGCTTCCGAAGCCTATCCTCGTGAGCGAGCTTAAGCTTGTAATGGTACAATGCGACACCGTCGATCTCCTTCATGATCGCCTCCCGTTCCTGACCAGTATGGGGAAGGAGGAACTCGAGGCTAGTTCGATCTCCAATACCATCTCGAACGATTGTGAGGAAGAGTTCGATCCACTTCATCAGGTTATCGAAGAGGCTACCACCTCGTGAGTGTACCTTGTAGACGAAACTGTAGAACATCTGTTCGTGCCGTCTGACGAGGTCGACGAATGCTTGCACGGCCTTGTGTGGGTCTTCTTGGCTCACTGTGCAGACAGCGAGATCAGCCAATAGGAGTACTTGGCGCCTCGGACGAACGCACGTTCTTCCGTCTGTTCGACGGTCTTGATTATATCGTTCACGAATGCCTGGAGGTCTCCGAAGGAATCTCCGATGTTCGCCGCCTTGTACACCTGGGCAAGTGGGGAATAAAATATCGTGATGATGTCTTTCAACAGATCGGCGGTGTTTCCCTAAAGCAGTTGTTTACGATGAGCCCAGGTAGATGAGGAGAGGAAACCGACAGACCTCAAATATCAAGGAGATCAACTGTTCCCGATCCCTCAATCTTGAGTATAACTTCCCGAGTAGTTGAAGGTCCTCAAACAACCATGCCTCTTCATCATTTGGACCCTCGTCATCGTCAGAATCATCGAGTTCCTTCTTGTGTTTGACGTATTCTCGATACTTCTCCCATGATTTGGCAACCCGATGCATTTGGGGTCGTGAAAGGACTGGGTGCTCCGAGTTCCTCAGCACTATCGCGATCAGATGCATTTCCTCCGCCACTAGAAGGTTTCTCGTCAGTGCGACTCCATCAAAGAGGCAGGAGACTCACACGATTCTTCCTTGTAAAACTGTTGAATCTCTTGGGGAGCGTAGATGAACAACCTCACTTTTTCGCACATCATGGGGTCGTCAACTTTCTCCTTGACGGCCTCGATGTCTTCTTCAAGCATCTTAACTTCTTCCATCAACGAACTTGAGAACATACTGAGGAAGGAACATGAATTCCAGAGGGTTTAACGCGATTGAGGTATCCACTTACCGTTGCAAGAGGCTCTTTCCACCAAAAGGCTGGGCAAGGAATAAATCTAGCACCGCTGTACAGAAGAGTTAGAAATCGATCTCCCCGGGCTTTCGGCGCCACTAACATCGAATCATCGCGACCGGGTTACTAATCTTGAGGGCGGCTTTCATCATGAAATACGGCATCAGCCCGTGGATCCTCTTCATGGAAGCAAAACTCTCAGAGGCGTCATCTGTGGCAACGAAATGGTGGAAAATCGTGGACGCAAGTCTGTCGCACAATATTATTAGTTAGCGGCCTCGTGGTGCCGTGTGAAGTGAATGGGGCGCACGACATCCTTGCCCACTCGATCACAGCCTGGTAATTGGATGGCAGCTGCCTTATGTCCGGCGTAACTTTGATCGTCGCAAAGATCTTCGTTAGCCCATCTGGGGTGAAACCCTCAGCCCCTCGATCTGATGCCGCGGGAGATTTTTTTCCGCACCTCTGCCCATGAGGTCACCTTTGACACTCTGGACAGCCTCCCTCAGGCCGTCCACCCTGGCAGCGATCTCCTTCGCGAATTTTTTTCTTCCATCTTCTCTCGTCCTGTCGGCTTCTTCTCGCCTCTTCGCATCTTCAAATTCGCTCTGCGAAAGCGTCGTTGGACCCGAAAGTAAAAAGGACAGAAGGACCGGTGAATGCGCCGTTACAGAAGTCGAGATGAGGGTATGGAGGTACGCTCTGAGGGTCAACCGGTTCTTCTCACGGCTGAGGCGGGCAGACGGAGAGACGCTTCCGCTATTCGGTGATATTGGTAGAGATTCGTTACTGTCACCAGGACCATAATAGTAGGTCGGTGACTTAGGGGACGTTGTGGTGTTGACGTAGCCATGGTCCTTAGGTGGTGGTGGGCGGATTACCGCATCTGGGTATGCTTTACGCAGCTAAGTGAAAATGAGCATTTAAGGCGAAGCGCAGGTCTCGCCTACGAACCTCATTCGCGAGGGTTTTAAAGTCTCCGTATCTGCGACCCACGAAAACATCAGGTCGCCCCCTTCTGCGTGTCCGGATGATAAACTCCTGTAAACGTAATATGTAGCCAGAGGGGCTGATTGCGATACAAGATACGCACATCATGGGCTTTACTTCTAACACGGCCCTTCGATATCACAGTCTTGACACAAATTATATTCACGTCGAGGGCGTCCTTGGACTTGCGCTCCCGGGCGAGCCGGTTCTTTGCAATCGCCTCGAGCCGGTTCAGGTCGGCTTGGGATAAGCGTACGACCTGCTCCGGCTCGACGAGCTTGATCCCAGAACTGAGGAGAATGGAGAGGGATCGCTCAGCCTTGGTCAGGAGCTTCTTCCTCGTAGATTTGGACGCCTCTCCTATCAGCTCGGCGTCCTCATCCATGATCGATGTTGGCGACAGATTCTTTGACAGGACGGAAGCAGCGAATGGCTGGAGCTTGTCCGGGAAGAAGTCCTTAGGCGCCTCGTCCAAGAACGGAAAGGTTAGGATGAATTGGCGGAAGATGTAGCGCAAGAAGGGAAGGCTTATACGTGGTGCATCCTTCGGGGGTGGTTTGAAGGGCGCTCCGAGATACGATAAAGGTGAGACTGTGCCGTGCGCAGGCGAGGTGACGATATCGAGCTCCTTGTTGAATTGGAGCTGGATAAGGGTCTTCTTGAGATAATGGGCGCGAATGGGGGTAAGGTTACTGAGGTCATTGGGGTCGTTCGTATCTGAAGCACCCGCGCTATCGACCTGGACGTCAGCGGTGTTCTGATTGGAACGCGGGGGATCTGCAGCGATCGGAGAGGAGGCGAGGTCTGGTTCTGGCTTGGATGTATTGGTCTGGATTGGCTCTGGCGGCAAAGTCCTCGTTGGCCGTCGTGGGCGAAGTGAAGGCTGACGGGCCAAGAGTTGAGGATCGGTATCGCCAGAAGACATGTACTCTGTCTCGCTCTTGCAAGTTCAGAGAGGAAAGGATTGACCGGAACAAATTCGGATTTCCGCAGATGATGTCAGTCACATGATGCGATCCAAAAACTTGGTGGTGGAGAGTTTGCGAAAATATTATTTACAACGAAATCTATGGGGTGTACACCCTGTTGCCTCCGTATGTCCTCCCATTCTCGTCCAGTAGACCCTGTAGCTTTGTGGCCACGTTTTTCACGCACTGACGGACGTCCTCCATGTTTCGCCAGGATCCAGCGACGCTCCAACACTCAGAACAAGCCTTTGAGGCGGCGCTGACGGTGCTGAGCTCGAGCTGTCCCTTCCTGTGCAAGGCGACCATGATGTCGACGAGCCTGTTGAATCCAGCGTTCCAGGACGCAAGACCAGTGGTGGGGTTCATGGTCGAGTCGGTCATGAGGAACGATGAGGAGAGACCGATGCAATGCCTGAGCACCGTCTGGTCGACGTTCCCCGTCAACTGGTTCTGTTTCCCGAGGGTCTCTACGACGTATTGACCATAATCGGTCGGGGTCGTTGGCTCCTGCGGTGCGGTGGGTGCCTCCTGCTGCGGGCACAAAGGAGGGTGAGAAAAGCGATGAGAGTAGACAACTCGCACTCACCATGATGAGGTAGATAGGAGGAAAATAAAATTACGCACTCTGATCCCCATCCCCTCTTTACCCTCTCGAGATCGGACGCATGGGAGAAGCTTAAAGGAGGTGATCTCCCACCACGTGACCCCGCTGTCTAAATCATGGCCACCTTCCTCAACGTCTTCGGCACACTGGGCAAGTTGCTCACTCCCCCACCGGCCTACACCGACTACGAGTACGACGGTCTCGAGTACAGGTGGACAATCTTCGTCTTCCGGCCAGCCCGTGAGTCCCCAATCCGACCTAATCCCTCCCCGCCGGGCTGACCCGTGTACGTCACAAACTCAAGTCTTCAAGAAGGAAGCCTGGATCACCCTCGCAGTCCTTATATATGTCCTCGGTTGGTACCTTGGAAAGTCGATCAATGCAAAGATCGCCAACAGTTGGTAAAATTATCGTCTCAATTCACATTTCGTCACACCAGCTCATTTGATTGTTTGAAGGTACGATGCGCACGCTGACATCCTGGCCGCCCAGTTCTCCAGGCCGACAAACGGTGGTCTCACCCAAGACGGCTACAGTGATTATTTCAACTTCTCCACCGGTCGACGCGTCGTGGCATCGTTACACACGGTATTTACTCTGCGACCCCGCCACGACCCGTTCCAAGTCATCTATCAGTTCCTTTTCGGCCTCTATGACTTCAGTTATAGCCCTTCCGATATCGTCACGTTGGACTTCAAACTTGACCCCACATCCAGCGCCCCAGAGGGTGTCTTTGCCGTAGTGCGTAAGGAAGAGCTCAGGACCATCAAGCGTGAGCGATGGGATTTGGTGAGCACGGACACAGCACCCTCCACTATGGCTTAATCCTCCATTTGTTAGACCTTCACCAAGACGACTGAGCATAAAGCCCTTCCTCCCACGTTGTCCGTCATGTCAGGTACGTCATAATTTCGCGTCCTTCCAGCCTCGAGTTCTTACAATTCTCTCACGCAGAGCTCGCCGACATATCTGAAAACATCTTGAAGGAGTATGGGAACTTTTCGCTGATCAAGGTCCTCAACGATCCCAACATCCTCCCATACTTCGTCTCCCTCTCGATCACCGATCAACCCGCCGAACGCCCGACGCTCCCACTACACCCGGAGGAACGCGAGAAGCACATCATCGTCAAACTCTCGGTCCCCTCCGATTCGCAGGTCGAGGACACCAGGGAATTCGTCACCTCCCTCTTCCAACTCGTCGATGTAGTGGGCACCAAACTCGGGGGTGCGCTCAGACCAGACACCAAGAACAAGCTGAAGAAGGTGAGGGAGGAATTGGATAAACAACTGAAGGTTGAAGCCACAAAGGAGAAGAAGGAAGAGGTCTGTTGTTTCCCCTGCCGCCTCAGCGCTCGCTGAGAAACGCCCCATTTAGGCTGAGGATGCAAAACGCGCGGCGAAGCGTCGCCAGGAACAGGAGCGGATTTCCCGGCTCAGCGCTGCTGAGCAGAAAAAGGTAAAGTGTGCAGCGTGGTGGATTCCTGGCTTCGTTGACAACAGTCGTAGGTGATTGAACGGGACCGTAAGCGCACGATGCGCAAGGCCCAGAAAGTGGTCAAGAAATGAACCATTCTCATAATCTGTAGTGTGGGCTTGGTTGTCGTATCTGTCGCAAAATTTGTCCAGTAGTAGTTGAATGCTGCATACAAAACACTCACGTTCGCTCAGGTTTGTTCGGTCTGATACCAGCGTACTTCCACATTCGTTAGAATTAACCAGCGGGGCGTTACATGCAACGCTATTAACGGTTTATCCCTATTCGGACTATTTCTCCTGTTGTAGGCCTCACAGGCACATCCGCAGCCATGGGCTGTGTTAGGGATACAGCTTGGGTCCCTTGCCGAGTCGGGGATTAAACTCAGCAGCGGCACCCGCGGCGGTGGCCCAGTGGACACCTGAAAAGTAGTGACACGATGGGCAATTTTTATCAACGAAGCTAAGAACAGTGTGAAACATTGCAGTTCTATAAACTCAAGGATGACATGAAACCAGGCACAGAACACAAGGATCAAGGCCAATACAGTGACAAAAAAATACCATTGTTCATCCATTGTCTGCTGGGAAAATGAAGGTGACAAGAAGAGTTAGGGAAGGCAACAAATGTTCAGGCATCAGTCAGAGCAAGTAGCCCTAAGTTCTCCAAGTGTAAGATCATGGGCATGGGAGAGGGAGAGCACACATGAAGGTCTGGTGGGGTCCTATATGTATCAATAGATGTCAGTAGGTTGAAACCAATTAATGTGGGTGACTTGCGAATAAGTGTGTTCACTGCTTCTTCATCTAGCAATAACAGCACCATCTTGAGTTCCATACATTGCTCCTTTGCCTTTCCAGAGCAGTCATATTTTTCCAGAACAGAATTCAGTTGTTTGATGAGATCCTTCCGGTGGGAAAACATGTCAATCCCACAAAATTCCTCCCAGATTGATGCCTGTATCTCAGCATGATCTCCAGATGAGCCACCAATATGATACCACTCTGACCAGACAAGGAGCAGGTATGACTTGAGGATCTCAAAGTCTCCAAGTGCTTGGACCTTGTGGGTGATGTCTCCTCCAGTTCCCTTTGGCCGTGCTGGGAGCCTGCCAGGCATACCTTGTTGTGTGGAGTCAATGAATGCAACATATAATAATTCATCAGCCACACTCCAATGAACCTCCTCTGGATTCAAAGCAGCTGAGGTTGTTGCTGCCTGCAAGGTAACCCCAGTCTTGTCATGTGACCAATCACACCAAGGTATGTTGGGTGATATGAGTCCAAGAACCCAATTTAGGGGAGGAGGGTTTGGTTTGTTGAACATTGTACTGATGAATGGCATAACAGGGTGCCATATGAAACTCTGAGGCCGCATGGTCTTGGCTATGTGTGAGATTTCATTGAGCATCTGTTGCCGCCCACCCTGTTCCAGAAGGATTGTATATGGCAGGAGTGCACTGATAGCCTGACATTTGGAGCGGGACAGTTCTGGATTGTGGTCCTCAACCATGCTTTCAAGTTTCTGAGTTATCAGGAGTGAGATTTCATTGAGTTATGTACTAATTCTTGGTCAGGGGGGTGGATAACTATCAAGTATGAACATACCTCTTGTCTAATGCTATGGTGTTTAAAGGACTACAGCCAAGTGCAATTGCAATGATTGACAGACAATCAACAACTACTGAGGTTGAAGGCAGGGGGGACTGGGACAGGGAATGAAGAACAAAGAGGAGGTGCCAGTGGGGCTTCCATGGTCTTCTATATTCTTGGTACCAGAACTGGACAATCTTGGTGAGAGCATGTGCAACTGTGGTATGTTCATTGCTGGATAGCTCATAGTCCTCCCACTTGGGGGCCCAATTGTAAGCAAGTTCATCATTTTGGTGGAGTATCCAATGGATTGGCTTCAAAGCATAGGAAAATGGGAGGGTGCTGAAATCAGTCTCAGGTGAGAAAGCCCTAATATATTGCTGGTGAGTGTTTCCAAGGGCACTCAGTGTTGGATCTGTGACTGTGAGGTGGGAAAGTGTGTGGAGGCAACATAGTGCTGCTGTTGGTGCAAGCTCCTCCGTCCCTTGAGTGATCACTGCTTTGCCATCAGTGACTCTGATGCAACCAAAGAGGATATTAAAGCAATCTACCACAAGGGTGGAGTTGATTTCAGACAGTGTTGTCATTGTAAGGTATTTCAAGGCTGACAGATGGACTGGTCCATCTAGTGATGTC
>Ga0307511_10005433_pt1 | contig 12966 bp, 8 predicted proteins | sample 13_EM_MG_FD_200266 | JGI IMG/M metagenome (GOLD analysis project Ga0307511, IMG submission 200266) | Populus trichocarpa ectomycorrhiza microbial communities from riparian zone in the Pacific Northwest, United States - 13_EM | ecosystem: Host-associated > Plants > Roots > Unclassified | place...
TAAAATTACTAAAAAATTTCATGCTATAAATTTAGACTGCAAAAGAAAATTTAAATAGGATAGAACTGATGATAATGTTGCGATGAGATTTGGGAGAACTACGTTGTAACTAGGTAATATCAAAATTAGGATAATTTTTTTATTCCAAATATTAAAATTTTATTTGTCATTTACTTATAGATAATTCAATTGTACCATATATATTGCATGATTTTTGGTACGAGGTGCAAAAGAAATCCAAAAATTACATGAAAGTAAGCGATATACCAGGCTAAAATGATGTGGTAGTTTGGAAGGATTTCAAGATGCCATACATCTCGTAAACTGTAGGGAAAAATACATTCAGCACATGTCATCCTCAGGTTTCACGTGATGGTCACAATCCTGTTCGGGGAACCGGAGCTGGCAAATTCACAGTTCTGTTACCACGCACACTAGTATCTCCATTCCGTTCATTTTAAATGCGAAGCACATGGTAAGATTTTTCTTAATTGCATCCATTTTTTAATTTGTTTTTTTATAAATATATTTAACTGACAATATTTTTATCTTACAGGCTACGGTTCTTGGATGTGAGACAAACACAATATAGTTGTTTGTTGAAACACATGTGCGAAGTGATGACCGCTAAAAAAAGGTACAACAGTTCATGGATAATCGAGCTCAACGCTTTGTGGTATGTTGGTTTTCAACCATTGTTTTTCTTAAGTTATTATTTACTTGAATTTTATATAAATTTTTTTTTTCAGAAGACATATAACAGCCGGTTGAAGGAGAGATACAGGGACAATCCTTCAACCCACTTGGATATCGATCCGGAGTTATGGTTGGAGGCAGGATTGTCTGGTGGACTCGATAGAAATTAGGTGTACAGACTCTCTAACACTATAGCCGAGAACTTGTGGATGACCCATAGTGTTTCGACCATTGGATGATCACAATTGGTCTCGAGCACTTAATCACCAGAGTTCGCGGCCTTGTTAGATCAAGAAGTATAGGAACGTATAACCAATCTCAATAAAAAAAAATATGAACAACTCTCTACGAATTATGAAGAACTCTGCTGAGTGGTAATGAAGATGAGATCATAGATAGGTGATATATGTGCACCCCCTTATTGGCCTCACGGTCCTGGAGATGACCCTCCTCCTCCTCCTCCTCCAACACCATATTTATTCTAGTTTTATTGTATTTAAATGTACACATGTTTAAATTTGTAATAAATATTTGATTTTTATATTAAGATAATTTATTTTTATATATTTTTATATTATTTTAATTATTTTTCTACTTTTTTTCAATATATTTTAAAAAAAATATTTTTTTAAATAATTAAAGATAGTATTACCGACGGACCATGCTCGTTGATATATTCCAGAGGATTGGAAAAACATTATAGCAAATGTCATTGCTACTGTTAACTCACCGACAAACTTATTTTATCAGTATATTCCAAAGAGTTAGAAAAATTACAACAAATAACATTGTTATTGTTAATTCACCAATAAAATAAGTCTGTCAGTATATTCTAGATAGTTGGAAAAGAATTATTGCAAATGTCACTGCAAATGTTAACTCACCGACGGAATTACCGATGGCATTCTGTTGGTGATATGTAATTTTACTGATGAAATTATATATGGTTCTCCTATCGGTGATATGCTAAATTGTATTAAGAGAATTATCGATAGAATAAAGCAGCTAATTTTTTTATGGTTCATACTATTAGTAAATTTACTAACAAGCATTTTTTCTGACGGATGTGTTCCATCCGTGATCCCGTCGGTAAAATAATCAGAGTCGGGCTATTAGTGTAAATATCAACAAAAAGTCTCATTGGTAAAACTGTTAAATCTGGTAGTGGGGTTTCATCCCTCTCAAGTACACATACTTAAAATGTTTAGGTAAAGACTTCAATTCCAACTTTAGAAACAGTTCAACAGAAGGTAAAACCTTTTCATAAGAATTTTGGTAGTTGTAAAGGAGAGTTACCAACCTGTTTGGCATTTCAAATAGTGAATGCAAAGACATAATTGCTTCTTTCATGTTCTCATTGCTCTCTAGCCTTGCATCCCTATCTATCTTGCTGTGTTGTAATATGAAGTTCAACTCATCTTTCAAAAAATTATGCTCATAATCATCTTGCATAATGGGGTCAATTACATCAACATGAAAAACAGATCAGAGTCTTCATGATATTTCATAGCATCAAAAATATTAAATGTTATTATTTCTCCATTAAACTCAAAAGATAAAGTACCCTTATACACATCGATCTTAGTTCTTGCTATTTTCATAAATGGTTTGCCTAACAATATATGAGTTGGATTTGAAGCAAACTCATCATCCATGTCAATGATATAAAAATCCACAGGAAAAATCAGTTCATTTACTCTAATTAGAACATCTTCAACAACGCCTTCAGGGTATGAATTAGACTTATCCGCTAAGTGAATTATTACCTTTGTTTCTTTTAAATTTCCTAAATTTAAATCCTTATAAATTGATAGTGGTATGGCATTAATTGATTCTCCCAAATCAAGCATAGCCTTTTATAACTTACGATTTCCAATCACACAGGGTGTAGTGAACATACCTGGGTCCTTACACTTTTGAGGTAATTTCCTTTGTATGACTGCAAACACGTTCTCTCTAACCTTTATTTTCTCATCATGGAATTTGTTTGATTGTATCCAACAATAGAATGTTCACCTTCACCTTTCAAAAAGTTTCAAAGATTTCGTTCTCTATCACATTCTTTTTCTGTTTTGCAATTCGACCAGGAAAAGGGGGATGAATTAAAATATTAGAACTTGGTAAGGCAAAATTTTTACTTACTTTGTTGGTTGGCAGATCCAATGATTCAACTAGTTTCTCTTTCCTTTGTTGGGTACCAGTTGTTATTGTCTTAATCTGCACTTCCTTGCAACTTTTAAGAATCATGGCACTTATGTTTTTCTTAGGATTAATTTTAGCTTGAGATGGTAACCTTCCTTTGTTGGATTCTATTTTATACACTGAAGAAGCCAACAGTGATATTTGGTTTTTCAAATTTTGAATGCTTGCTCCCGTCTCCTGTTGAAACGTTTGTGTATTAGTGGCCAAAGATTTTACAATATTCTCTAAAGGCATACCTGCACTTGATGATTGTTGATGAGAAAAGGTTGATTTGTCATTAACATAGGGCTGAAAAGACTATTAGTTTAAGGACTAACCATACTTCAGGTTCGGGGGGTCTTTCCACCTGGGTTGTATTGATTGGAAAATGGGTCATATCTCTTTTGTTGGCTGTTAAATCCATCCATGGCATTAACTTGAGGCATGTCATCATCTTGTAATTGAGGGCATCTATTAGGAGGATAGTCCAAGAAAGAGTAGATGCAACAGACTTTAGCTTGTCTAACCTGTCCCAAAGCAGCTTGTCTAATGAGAGATGTTTGTTCTGAAAGTTTTTTCTCAATATTAGAATGTATTACTCATTAATTGTTCTAAATGAATCAACTTAGACTCCAAATTGCTATGAATTTGCTGCCATTTTCGAGATTAATTCTCGTGCTTCTTCTAGAGTCTTTTTTACGAGTGCTCATCCACTTGCTACATCAATCATGCTACGGTCCATAGGTAACAATCCCTCATAAAAATATTACAACAATAATTTATCAAAAATTTAATAATAAGGGCAGCTCGCACACAATTGATTGAAACGCTCCTAATATTCATATAGCATCTCACTATTATTTTGGCGAATTCCACTAATTTCTTTTCTGATGGCACCTACTCTTGAAGTTGGAAAGATGAATTGTTGTAAGAACATAATTTTTAAAAATTAGGTGGATCTGGCATCACAAATGATTTGTAAATAATGCAAAAACTCAAGATGAATTTCAAGTGACATACTTCCTATAATCATCTCTTAATCCACAAGTCTGATATGGGCAAATGACCTATCAGATCAAAGAACCAACAATATACTATAACTAGATATCAAATTCGGATCATAACATTCACTGAAAGACAGATTTCAACAACTTGAAGTTACTAACTCATCATTTTTTTTTCTAATTCCTTAATCTCACTGTTACTTCAAATTCATCTACCAAAAATATATAAAATCACTTTCAATGACTTCCTATCAATGAAACACTCAATTAGTATAACATTCACTCCTTAAAAGTAAAAAAATAAATAATCAAATATCATAAAAAATCTAATTCCTAAACATTTCTCAATAACATTAATATGCATGCAAAAACTTAATTAAAAGAAAATGATAGAAAACACATATCTTAAATTGATAAAAACAAATAAATAAATAAAAATTTTGATCCCAGATCAAATCAACTCCTTTATATTCCTCTCCCTTTTTCTGATATAGGTTTTGGTCGTTTGATAAAATAGAATATAAGTTACTAGAGGGTTTTATTTTTTTAATTCTTTAAATTATTATATAATACTAATATACCTACTATTACTTATAATACCCTTGATTAATAAAAAAAAAATAATAGGAAATCTAATTGATTATATTATTTTATTTATTATTACTTTTTTTTTCTCACACAACCAAATTCCTCGTAACTGTGGTGAATCAAGTTATGTTTTGGTAGTTGTGCTTGTGTAATTTCAAGAAAGCATGATCAACCATGTTATGATCTTCTGCTGCTTTTGTCATGGCTTGTTGATTCAATCAGAGAATTGAGGCATGCCAAGACACCAATTAGAAACCCATCTTTCCAATCCAGATAGCCCTTCTTATTTTTCCTGTAGGCCTGTTTGTTTCTATCTCTGACCAAAGGACAAATAAGTTTTCCTTGCTCAAGGCCCCATTGCCCCCATCTCCTCCACTTTAAATTCCTATCATTGTTTTCGAAAGCTGATCTTTGTCCTCCCTTTTTCAATAACTCATCATCTTAGGTCCTTCATGCCCATACTTTTCAGCCCCACGAGGGACATTTGGTTTTAATCAATTCGAGAAGCTTGAAGACATACAGCTGGACATCATCTCTACCTCCCATTTTCTCATGTAAATCATGACCTGAAATTATTAAAAAAAAAAACTAAAAGAGAAGGAGTTTTATATTTCTTAGAAGAAAACATTATTTATTGTAATAGTTTTTTTTAGATAAGAATAACTATTATTATCTACAAACTATTTATGTTGCTAGAACTAAAAGTTAAGTAAACTATTATTTCTAACATGGTTTCGTAAGGAATACAAGACTATTTGTATGCAAGTCAATATATGTATTTATTGATGAATCAATTTAAAAAAATTAAAATTAAAATAAGAAATTCAATTTCTTTCAAATCTCAAACAAACCCTAGCATATAAACTATACATTAAAAAAACAAATTTCTAGGAAAAAGTTGTAAAACAATTAAAATATAAAACTAAAGTAAGAATTTCAATAAACTAACTTAACCATTAATGGATTAGAAAAATAATTAAGTTTGCTTACTAGTAAAACTTCACAAAACATTGAACCAAGAGAGGATATGCCAACATTGCTTACTTAGTCGATGCTGGCTAGTTGGGTGGTAAGATTTGTGAGGATAGGGTCCAAATTAAATAAAGAGAAGTAACTGTTAGTTATAACTCTTTTAAATTTAATGATGAAATATGGTGATAAAAAAATTTGATTGAAAATTTCGTTTTAAAATATTGATGTGTCATATCGCTGATGGAATTGCCGGTGAATTTTTTTTATTTTTATTTTGTTAAAAATTAATTTCAAAACATATTTTATTAAAAATATCTAACAGAAATATCAATGAAATATTTTTTGTCTGTAATTTTGTTGTTATTTGCTAATTTTCAAGCAGTAATATTTAAAACAATTAAATAATATTTGATTAAATTTTCTAATTGTGATTTTAAAAAATTAAAATTGTTAATAAGGATGATCATATACTAAAATTGCTTTAACAAATATATTTTATTCATAATAAATTGTTTAATTCTACATGTCACGTCTGAAGCAACTGTGCATGCATGTATTGAATAGAGGAACTATTAAGTTTAAAAAATAAAAATAAAAAGTTAAATGAAAAAATAATATATGTGCACACATTTCAATTAAAAAAATCTAAAATAATTAATAATATAGAAAATAAAAAGTTTTGAAATTTAGTTGTGTACAACACAAAATACGTACTTGATAGGTGTTTAGTTTTGAAAACATTTTTAAAAAAAGTTGTTATTTTAATTTAAAGAATCTCATAATAAACAACTAATTTTTTCTTATATTAAAAATAGGATTTCTTGTTTTATTAAAAAACAAGATAGTTTTTTTTCAAAATAATATCGATTTACTTTCAAAATAAAACAAGTATATTAAGAAATTATTACTTTTAGGCCAAAAATAACTAAAATTAATTGTCCAATAAAATCACAATAATATCAGATATACATTGTGAATACATATTTTATGAGTATCAAATATACATTTGTTTATTTGAATAATCTAGAGCTGAGTATATTCAATATCAATCACATTTTTCATGAAAATAATTGCTTTTGCATTTTTGGATCCTGTAGACTAGTTGATGTTATCATCATATACACCTAGGTTGTAATATAAAGAGATTTTAAATAAATTATAAATTTATCCTTCTATTTTTACAAAATAGATTAAATAGGATCTTTAACTCCAAAATATAATTTAGTCCTTATATTTTTAAATATATATTTAATTTAATATTTCTGGTATATTTTATATTATTTTAATTTATTTTGTTTTTTAAGAAATAGAAAAGGTAGATTATATGGAAAGATGAAGAGTTTTTTTGAAATAAAATAATATTAGATTAAACATCCTGAGCGTCAGAACTATTCAAGTGACATATTAATTTGTTTTTAAAACTACAGAGATTATTTAAATTGTTTTATAATTAAATATTGTTTTTATCCTTGTAGCTCGAAGAAAAAAAACCTCGAATCTCTGTTCTTGGGCCAGGCTTTACATGATTAGGTCCCCATTCTTTGATCTGTGGCCCGAATACGTATTAGGTCAAGGTAATTAGCCTTGGATTGTTTTGTTTTTGCCTGGCGAAGTTGAGAGCAGGCTCGATGTCTTCAAGGTAAAATGGGAGTATTGTATCAAACTCAAACCTAAATTTGAACTGAGCCTGAGGACACCACAATGTCACCCAGCTAACCACCTAATCAATCAAAGAATAAAGGTTATGAAAACACAATTAGGACAAATCGCGACGGGCCTGAAGGCTGAGCGTGGGGACCTATTTGTCGTCAAAAGGCCTTCAAGAACCTGGAATCAGTCTTGCAGTGGGACTATCAATGGAGTCTGGCCGGTAGCAGAGGCAGTGTACCACAGACAAACCATTTTGAGCCTGGTCTTTGGCTCGTTGCCTTTGTCCTAATGCAATCATAACTGAAAGAGTATAGTACCATGTATTTCTTCCTCGACACAATAGACATACAGTGCCATGTCCCCAACCCTTTGGATTTTATGATCAATAAACCATATATTCAAGGTAGACACTACCCAGTTTAGTCCATGTTCTGAGGGCTGGTATGCAGGAGTTTCAAATCAGAAATCTACTTGAAGAAAGTCTGTAACTTTCTTTTGTGCATAAACTTAATTTCTCAAATGAAAAGGCAAATAAAATTATTATTTACTTTTGAGTGATGTTCCTATAACTCATTGCCCATGATGCGCTACACATACACAATATTCGTATACTAAGACAATTATGGCTTCCAAACAATCATGCAAGCTAGTGTCTATCATTACATGAAGAGAATGAATTAAGTAAGGTATAGCTGGGTAGCAACATTAGACAAGAATGCTCAAATTTGATTTGATGGGACTTAACTAATTGGCCAACCACCTCTTAATTACATCCAGAAAAAAACAAAAGCCGAAAGGAATTACTAGTATGTTCTTGTCATTTGGACAACCTCCTAATCCGAATACAACTACTTTATTAATTAGTTGTGATATAACCTTTTTAATTGCTATAATCATGAAATTAGTTATAACTTATTCTAAGATTATTAAAACAACAGGATATATATGACTGTTGGTGGAAATTTTGAATGCATGCAAAAATACATATCCGGCCCGTAATCCGGTGCTTCTTTCTGTGATGTTCTTTACTTTTGATAAATTGTTATGGATTGCCATCTTCTTACTCTGAAATTAACAACAAAAGAAACTGTTGTCAATTTCAGTTCCCACTGTTGGCTTGTGTTTTAAATAGCTTCATATAACATTTGATGCCTGTGCTTATTTCTCTTTAAAATTAAAAGATGATATAACCATTATACCATCTTTTAATTTTAACTCGATACAATTACTTGCACGATATTCTGAAAAAAAAAAATCTGAACGAGAAAGATCGATGCTTGCTGCTTTTATCTTCATATAATTACCATCTTATATCAATGCATGTATTTATCATTGGCCTGTTCAAAGGTTACCAGTGTTACCTTTCTTTAGCCCAGATGACAAAACAGATTCAAAATGCTAAGTTATAGTGCCTGTCATGGGTTAATTTCCATTCTAACCAATGGAAACTGATCACATTTTGATAGTTGACCAGGTCATTAGAGCAGTTCAGCCCATGTTAATAAGCAAGGATTAGGCTTTGCATGTGAGAACCAGCTGAAATTTTTTATAAACCATAATTTTCATGTATACCGTTGTATATTTATAAATCATTTGCCTCAACATGAACTAAATTTTTATGAATTCTTACATCTTAAAATCTTTGCTGCTATCCCCATCACATTAATATAGTATATTCAGGGTGTTGCACGGGTGTAGTAATTTGGCCATTCTTTGTTCTTGTCAACTACAACTTTCTCTCCAACATGCTTCAATGATGCAAAATCATCTCACCTCCTTGGCCAAAATAAGCACAGATGAATCGAACAGCTAGCTGTTTAAGCAACACTTCATATGGTAAGATATCATTGTAACTTACAATAGAGAGGATGTACCTGGTTCCCTTTACTGAACGGCACGCTCAGAACAATTAATATCAGAAGACAATCAAAGTAGAATTTGAAGCAATATATTCTCAAGAACATGCTTAGTACAAGTCATAGTGGAAGTTCCTTCTTTGAATAATTTTATTCTTTGCCTTTTTTTACCTTTTGGTGAATGAGATATGGACTGTCCATGAGTTTCCTCATTAGTCATGTTCTTGAACAGAGATTGTACTTTTCGATTCCCTTATGGTTGAGGATTCTTTACCTTTGTTTGCGTATTGAGCACAACCAACCGTGAACAAGAAAATGAAAAGAAGAAACATCGTCAGTACAAAGAAAAATAGAAGAACTATGCACAATGCAATATTGCTGGCTAGCTCCTCATAATTGAGCTTTAAAAATTTGTGAAAGCACTTCAGGGATTTAGCTCATGATCTTAATGTAGACTGATAAATTAAGGCTAGCAAGTAGAGACGAGGGAAACAGAAGCCTTGATTGATTTAAATATGGTTCTTCTGTACAATATGCCTTGCTACCTATATTAGCAGCTTCTGGGTTTTTCTTCATATATAGTCTTACAAGGGAAAAAGCAAAACAAGAAGTTAAAATAAATAGAACATTTAGAATTTATAGAAAGTAGCTATAGTCTTCCATTGATGTTCCTATTTACCGTTGACTACTTCTGTAGCTTTAGCAAGATTTCTCATTACATCAACCTGAGCTCGAAGAGATACTATGTAGTCTAGGGTTTCTTCAATCAAAGAGATATCATCCATAAATTCCCCTCCAGGCACAAGACTCTTCAATACTTGTGTTCTTCTCATTACCATCCTTTTAGCGATTGATTTAGCAAGAACAACTTGAGGCGCACCTTTTCTTACTCTCTTTATGCAGCAACTCCTCTTCAAGATTTTTTTGCATCTAACCCTCTTGTTGTCCATGATCAATCCAATAGACGCCTTCTTTAGCCTCTCACTCTCAGGAGCTAAGAGGTGCTGAACAAGGACTTTACTATCATCTTCTTTTGAAGCATTGGCAATGAGTGCACGACTCCAACAAGTCCTTCCATCTCTAGTAGAAGCTAAAGCAATGTCTGCTGATAGCCTTATTGCCTTCTTTCTCTCCAGGATGCTCATGTTCTGCTTTGCAGAACCAAACAGTTGGAGACCCATTATCCATTTCTTGAGAAATTGTTGCTTGAGTACTGAACTAGGAGCACGCATTCTGCAAAGAATAAGGCACAGTACAGGAAGATTGTGATGAGTTCAATTCTCTGATATTTTGAGAGAGATATCTAATGGGAATTGCATCTTTATATTTTCTTCCAACAATTATTCTCAACTAAAGAGAGAATTGCATATCATAGAAATAATAATTTTTTTTTGAAAAAAAAGCAAATATATTTTCCATCCAAAAAAGAAAGGAAAAATGGGAAAAGATTTAAGGTATTTCCAAAAGAAGATGATGGCATGTTTAAGGTGAATTTATGCAGTTGATGGATCTAGCTACTCATGTCATAGGAACTACATGATATGCAATGTTGAAGCAACAATATATATTATAACATTTTGAAGCATACCTTGATAAAATTAATTCTTGTATAGAACAAGAGCACAGAAAATCATGAGAGGTGAGTGAGACAAGTTGCAGACTGGTGCAGTTCTACAGATCCAAGAAAGTATGTATCAGAATCCTAGAATGATGTTAGAGAGAGAGAGAGAGAGATAGAGTGAGAAGCGAGAAGAATGTGAAGCCACTCCATTTATTTGCTCAAAAGAAAAGTAGCAGTGGGCCTTGGAGAAAAAGACACAGCACATGCAGGCACATGGTGGTCATGGCCCACCACACAAACCCTAGAGGTTATAAAAAGAAATTAGCATTTTGATTTATAGAATTATGAGATTAACTTAAAGGCCACCTTAAAGGAAATGAATACAAACAAAACTTAATTAGTTTATGGTTTTACTTCACGAAACGTGGAAAAATTGAAACATGGGATTTCTTTATCTACCAAATTTGCACCAAGTTGTTGGAATTTTTGTTCTTGAAAAAGATATACTAGTAATTAAGACAAGCGAGTTTTTATCAAGTTAAACACCAACAAGAGTTTTGTGAAGTGTTAGAGAGGACAAAGTGACCTGTTTTTGATACATAGGGAATAGGGTTATCTATACCGTTACCAGAAAATTATCAAATACAAACAGAAATATTGACGGAAAAAAATATTGTTAGTAAATTACAGTGATATTTACTAATAAAACATAACGCTGTTGTTTCTGTAGATATTTACCGATAGAAATTTTCTGTCGGTGAATACAAAAGGAATTATAAGTGAAAATTAAGGAATTAAAAAAATTTGGCAAGTATTCCCTTTTTATTTTCGTTAGATAATATGACATGTCAACATATGAAATTACCGATGAAATATAATTATCACTAATATTCATCAGTAATATTTAAGTTATAACATGTCAAATCCCCTCTTCACCTCCCTTATTTTTTCTTCTTCTTCCTTTTTTATGCGTAAAACAACATCTTCCCCCCTCTAGTTTGTCACAAATCAAGCTCTCATCATCACAAATTTGGCAATCCCAACACTTAGTCTATCAATATCCTTGTTCTAGTTTATTTTTTTTTAAGAGATTCATCACATCAAGTAAGCAAACCTATCTATTTTTTGTTGTAACCCATTTTTTATGTTAAGTTTTTAGCATTTTTATGTAGTGTATATAGTTTGTTTGTGTGTTTACTTGTTTTATAGTTTTTTTCTATATAAATTTGTTGTATGAATGTATGATTTGTACATGTTAAGGTTTGTATAAGATTTTTAAAAATTATATTTACTTGTCATTTGATGAAATTGAGTTTCATTTTGTAATTTAGGTATTTTATAATAAAATAAATAATGGGTTATTTAATAGGTATATTTCACATTTTATCAATTTTATTGTTAAGTTGAAATTTTAGGTAAATTTGGAGGAATTTAATTTGTAGATAAAGAGCCAAATACAGACGCAACTAGGTTTTTTGAACTTTTAAAAGATTTCAACGAACTATTATGGGATAGGTGTACAAGTCATAATAAATTATCAGTTATTGTATAAGTGTTCACTATCAAGTCAAATCATAGGTTAAGTGAGGCCGGTTATGATAGAATCATTGAATGGACGAGAAGCATTTTACATGAAGGGAATAAGATGAAAGAGAACTTTTATGCTTCTAAATTCATGATGAAACCCCTTTAACCTAGGATACAAGAAAATTGACATGTGTCCAGACTTTTGCATGTTGTACTACATTGAAAATATAGATTTGATCGAGTGCAGAACTTGTGTGCATGCTTGGTATAAACCTTAAACTAGCAAAGGAAGGACTCTTGTTACACATAAAAAACTAAGATACTTATTAATTACTCTTAGATTGCAAAGGTTATTCATGTCTCGAAATATTGTTTAGCACATGATATGGTATCATTCACATGATACGGTAGATGGAGTTATGATGCACATTTTCGATGGTGAAGCTCAAAAGCAGTTTAATATGGTGCATCATCAGTTTTCAAATGAATCATATAACACACATCTTAAGTAAAGTACAAACAAATTCAATTCATTTGGGTAATTTGTTGCACTATATTCTTATTGGTTTGTGATATTTACAGGTTACAACTTGCCACCGAAGATGTTTATGAGGCCGAAGTTCATATTCTTATTTAAAGTCATCTCAGTCCTAATAGTCCAATTAGGAATATAGATTTTTATCTTCGATCATTAATTGATGAGTTAAATCAATTATGATCATTTAGGACTTTGATGTATAATGTCTTGAAGAAGTAAGATTTTTACATGTAAGCAATTTTGATGTGGAATATCAAAGATTTGTTTTGTGTATGGGATGGTTTTTTTATCGGAACACATATGAAAAATTAACATGTACATATTGTTTGGAAAATAACAAGACATTCATCTTAAAAATAATGGTAAAATATTTTTTTTCCCAACAAAGATTCT
>Ga0307511_10005434_pt1 | contig 12966 bp, 11 predicted proteins | sample 13_EM_MG_FD_200266 | JGI IMG/M metagenome (GOLD analysis project Ga0307511, IMG submission 200266) | Populus trichocarpa ectomycorrhiza microbial communities from riparian zone in the Pacific Northwest, United States - 13_EM | ecosystem: Host-associated > Plants > Roots > Unclassified | place...
ATAACGGGGAATGAACCTGAACCCTGGAGCAACCAAGTATAAAAGAGTTCAAAATTTGGATAAGTAATTTTCTAACACCCGCTAGGCAATAAGTCTAACAAAACGGCGTGCTCGAATAAGGTCAATGCAGAAAGGGGTTTTCAGCATTAGCATACGGCAAGTTTCTCCCAGAAGGCCATTATGGCAATGACATTTCAGTTAAGGGCGGCCTCTCTGCGAAATGCCTGTTGGATGGTGATATTCAAGCCACGTCTTGCCGAGATAGGTTGAACCTGTAACGTCTCTTTGGCGTCCAAGACTCAACGAAACCTCTATCCTTTTTGTTCGCATGAAACGATTTCTTCTCACAGGCGGTGGCCTTCTGACCGCGGTCCTTCCGGCGACGGCGCAAACTTCCTCCAACGATGCCATCTCGCAAATGGGCAAAGACACCACGCTGCTGAGCATGGTGGCTTCCGCAGGCTGGGTGATGATTCCGTTGGCGCTGGCGTCCATCATCACGCTGACCCTGATTATCTATTGCTTCTTCACACTAACGGAGAAGAGCATCACCACGCCGGAATTGCTGGACCGGATGGAGCCTTTCTTTGAAAATGAAGACCTCGACGGGTTGGCCGCTTATGTCGAGGTGCGTCCCCAGGCGACCGCCCGCATCGTCGATCGCACCCTGCAATTTCTCGAGCGACATCCGGATGCCAATTCCGAATCGATCGAGACGGTCGCGGAGGTGGAAGGCAACCGGATCGCGGCGTCGCTGAACCAGCGCGTGCTCTTTATCATGGACGTGGGCGTGCTCTCGCCCCTGCTCGGACTTTTCGGTACGGTGGTGGGCATTCTCAATTCGTTTGGGCACATCGCGCAGGAAGCCAGCCCAATGCGCACCATGCTCCTCGCGGGAGGCGTTTCCCAGGCGCTCGTTTCGACGGCGGCGGGGCTGATCGTGGGCATCACGGCGATGGCGTTCTATTCCTACTTTCGAGGCCGGGTCGGACACCTGATTTCCATTTTGGAATCGGAGGCCACGCTGCTGACACAGGAGTTGATCCTCCTGAGCAAACGCCACCGGCCGATCAAAACCAAATAGGATTTTCTTTTACGGGCCATGAACCTGCGCCGCCGCATCAACCAGGAACCGATCCAGTTCCAACTCGCACCCATGATCGACGTGATCATGTTCCTGCTTTGTTTCTTTCTGCTGACCTGGAATCTGGCGCGCTACGAGCAAGATCTCGAGGTGAAAGTGCCCACGGCCAAGAACGGGAAGGAACCCGCGCGGCTGCCGGGCGAGATCATCATCAACCTGCGGCAGGACGGGACGGTCGAACTGGAACGGGCGACGCTTTCCCTGGCGCAGCTCCAGCAGAAGCTGACCGACATCTCGCAGGTCTATCCCGACCAGGCGGTGATCCTGCGTGGGGCGGAGGGCGTGGCCTACAAGCACGTGGTGGAAGTCCTCGATGCCTGCCGCGCCGCCAAGCTGACCAACATTGCCTTTGCCACGAACCGCCCGGAGAAGGACCAGCAGGGGCCTTAACGGGACGGGGAAACCCTCCGGCTTATTTGGCCTAAACGGCCTATCTTTTTAGGACGAATAGAGAAAATAAGCCGTACAGCATAACCGCCGGAACCTATTTTCATGTCACGATCCGAGGTCTTCATGAAACTCATTTTCTTAGCATCCGTCATCCCGAGCTTGTCGCACACACGTGTGACGGGATCAGTTCCGCTGTGCTTTTACCGAGACAAAACTGATCCCTCGGCAAGCTCGGGATGACGGCTTTTTTGATGCGTAAGTTATATGAATCGATTTTTTGCCCCTTTCACCTTCCTGACAATCGCCCTGCTGACGGCCCTGCCCGTTCTGGCGGACAAGAACGACGACAAGCCAGCCGCCGCGCCGGGAGGATTGGTCGTCACGACGCCAGCGGCGGCGCGGTTCGACACGGCGATGGGCTTTTTCAATGCGGGGCAATATGTCGACGCGGTCAAGGCGCTGTCCGATTTCGTGCGCGATTTCCCGCAGGACCGGCGTCGCGAGGAGGCGTTTTACCGGCTGGCCGAAGCGTACCGGAACCTGGGCCACACCGACGACGCGCTGGCTGCCTACACGTTTCAGGTGCAGACCTACCCGGACGGGCCGTTGCGGATCAGCGGCGAACTGCGGCGGGGAGCGATCCTTTTCGATGCGGGCAAATTCACCGACGCGCTCGTTCCGTTGCAATTGGTCGCGGACAAGGGCAACGGCGAATTGCAGCAAACGGCGAAATACCTGCTGGGCCGTGCTTTTCTCGCCACGCAAAAGGAGGCCGACGGCCGCGCCTTGTTGCAGGGGCTGATCGACCAGCAGCCTCCGGGGAAACTCGCGGGCGGGGCGGCACAAGCCCTGGCCGAACTGGACGATACGCAGGGCCATTATCCCGAGGCCTTGGCGCTGTGGCAAAAGGCGCTCGCTTTTTCCACCGATCCGGCGGAGCAAGCCACCGAAGCGGCGCGGGGCGGTTGGTCGGCCCTGGGCGCGAGTCAGTTGCCCGACGCGGAAAAACTTTTCCAGACCGCGCGGCAACTCGCTCCCGATGGCGATGCGCGCAAGGTGGCCAACACCGGCCTGCTCCGTGTGCTTTTCCAGCAAAAACGGCTGTCCGAGTGGCTCGCGCTTTACACAGCGGAAAAGGACAAGTTGCTCGACAGCGCCCGCTCCGAGATTTTTTACGATCTCGGTCACGTGCAATTCTCGCTGAAGAACTGGCCCGATGCGGTCGCGGCTTTTGATGCGTACCTGAAGGATTTCGGTACGCAGGATTCAGCGGTGACGGCGGCTTACGAGCGTTTTCTGGCCGTCACGCAGATCGACCGGACGAAGACGGTGGACGAAGCAATCGCCTACCTGAAGGCATGGCCCCAGTCGTCCTATCGCGCGCGGGTGCTACTGCTCCAGGCGCAGGAATTATCGCGCGAGAAAAAATTCGCCGAGGCGCTACCGCTGTGGGAAAGCCTCGTCAACGAAACCGGCAATGCCTCATGGCCCCACCAGGACATTTTGCTCGAACTGGCCCGAGCGTACGACGAACTGGTGAATTATCCGAAGGCTGCGACCGCGTACCAAGCTTACCTCGACGATCTCGCCGCCCACCCGAGCGCGAATCCGGAGACCCAGGCGAAACGGGTTCTGCATGCCCAGGCGCGTCTCGCTCTTTGCCTGCAAAATTCCGACCAACTCCTGGCGGCCACGCAGGCCTGGCAGGCGGTGCAGGCGCAGGCCCCCGACAAATCGCCGGAACAGCAGATGGCGCTGGAATCGCTGGGGCTGATTTATGCGCGAGGCGGGCCGCAGCAGGAACCGGTCATGGTCCAGACCTTTCAGGCGCTGCTGGATAAATTCCCGCAAAGCAAACTGCGGGCTCTGGCCGCTTTTTCCGTGGGCGATTCGCTGTTCAAGAACCGGGATTACGCGGGCGCGGAGTCGTTCTTTCTGGAAGCGCGGAACTGGGACGCCAAGGCCTGGATGCAACCGGCCACGCAACGGCTCGTCCTCGGCGCTTACGGCCAAAAAGATGCGGACAAGGCGGCGGCCTACCTGAAGGAATACGACACGCTCGCCCTGCCGACCGATCCGCAGGCGCTGATGGCGGCCCGGTTGCCCGCCGCTGTCTTTTACTGGCTGGCCGAGACCGCGCGCAAGGCGGGTCAATGGGACACCGCCGAAACTCTTTACGGTCGCGTGACCCAGCATCCCGATCCGGGCAATCTGCTCGCGGGCGCGTGGTGGCAATTGGGCGAGGTGCAAAGCTCGCGCAAGGAATGGCCGCAAGCCGTGGCCAGTTACGGAAAATATCGTGACCTCAAACCGGGGGAAAAGGACGCGACGATTGTGCTGCTGGCTCTGGGCCGCGCGCAGCTCGGCGCGAAGAATTACGATGCGGCGACCGCGCTCGGCAATCAGACGCTTTTGCAGGAGCCGGAAGGTCCGAATAGCGCCTCGGCCCGCATGCTGCTGGGTGAGGCGGCCTTCGCCACGCAGAGTTACGCCGAAGCCGCGCGGATGTTCGCTACGCTGGCCGTTCTTTTCGACGATCCCAAGATCACGCCCCAGGCGATGACCCGCGCCGCCGATGCCTTCGAGAAAGCGGGCGACGCGAAATCAACCGCCGAGTGGAGGCAGAAGCTGAAAGACAAGTATCCGGGGTTTGTGGAGGGGAGTTATCTTTAGAAAGTTGCGGGAAAAGGCCTTTCTAGAAAGCGGGCCATCCTGCGTGAGCAAGGCGTAGTAAATCGAAGAGTACTTAAACCACGATAACTGCTTGCGTAATAACTTTAGCTGAAATAATAGGAGGCAATTCAACCATTGCTTCCATTATGCTACCAGAAGAGCTCTTCTTATAGCCGATTTGTTTACGGAGACATTTGTCTTGGCACCTTTTACGGATTAAGTCAGTTTCCACAGTCATGATCACTTTTTCTCATACGCAAATACACGAATACGCAATTATCTTTGAGATTTTTTATATTTGACATTTTGCGTATTAAGCGACATTTTCTTGGTATGAGTATAAAGCTGCGGTTTGAGAAAGGGACGTTAGCAACGCAGGTGCTGCTTAAGGATGCTGCGTTAACCGGTCTATTGAAGCTTATTGAGGAATATCAGTCTGATGACCCCGCTCCAGAGGCAATCGGATTGGTTTCTTCTGTCATTTCTCAACAATCATCCTTCGGACAGCCACCCGTAGATCGCATTGCTGTTACGCGAGATTGGCTAGGGAAGCATTCAGCCTCAGAGCTTCTCAATATGTTCCAATGGGATACCAATCCTGAAAAAATCCTTCTCCTTGGAGCTTTTCATGAGGCATCCGGCAGCGGTGAAGGATGGCGGAGTGCAGACATGGAAGTTCGATTTTCAGAAGCGAAAGAACCTTCGCCAGCCAATTTCCCGCGTGATATAAGCAATGCTATCAAGGCAGGTATTATTTCTACGGTCACCCCGCGAACTTACAAAGTTAGTAGAACTGGATGGAATAAGGTCACTGAGGCGGCCTCCAAGTTAATTTCTTAAGCTAATGAACTCACGGCACCTATGCAAAAAAAACCCCGGGGTTGATCACCACTGTTAAGCTTGCGCCTAACCTTGGGAGAGCAATCGCCCCGGGACTGTGAATAGAAGATAAGTCAATGCACCCATTCGAGCAAGATCAATCGTTTGAAAATCTCCAGCAGGCATTGTCGCCCAAGAGGTTAGAAGCATACCGGCATCGAGGTGGATCGGATAAACTTACAGTTTTAAACTATTTTTGGAATGCGGCGGTTTGTGAAGCACTCTTTCCCATGCTTCAACAGCTGGAGGTAGCATTTAGAAATACTCTTCACCAGTCCATCGCGGGTGCTTGGAATGATCCACTCTGGCTAACCAACGGCCTTTCATTTATTGAAATTCGTGAACGAGAAAGGCTTCAGGAAGCCAAGGATTCGCTAATAAGACAACACTCTCCGATTACAGAAGATGACTTGGTTGGAGAGTTAAGCTTTGGTTTTTGGACATCGCTAGGTGATGCCAGATATGATCGGCAGTGGCCGAAATTCATCAGAAGTGCATTTCCGCATTGTATTGCGGCCTTAAGAAACAGGCCGGAGATATCCTCACGAGCCAATAGACTTAGAAAGTTAAGAAATGGAGTTTTTCACCATCATTCTATTTGGCATTGGAAAGACCTTCAGCAACATCACGCCGATGGGTTGGCCTTAATCGGATGGATTTCACCAGAGTTGGCTAAGTTTACGCGAGCGAATGATAGATTCTTAAAGATTTTTGCAGATCGTCCTATCCATTAGAAGACACTTCAAATTAGAACATTATCAAATAGCGAAAGGTTCTTCGACAAGGATGACGATCCGCTGTCGAGCCGACGGAGGCTACCTGTTGTACGTTATGAAAGGTTACCTAAACTTAACCTGCCTATAGCTTAAAACTCTTGCCTCCCGACCGTTGGAAGCGAACCTCAATTTGACCTTCAAAAAAATTGAAGATTAACCCTGTTTACCAAGTCTAATTCCTAACATGAAAATCACCACCCTTCGAACGGTTACGCTGGCTTGCGTAGCTTTCGTTCTCTTGTCTATCGCTAATCAGGCTTCTGCAGCCGTTTTTAGCATCCATGTCGGCCCGCCTCCCCGTGAGCATCATCGCGATTACGAGCGCTGGGAAAGCCCCGGTCCGGGTGCCGTTTGGATCGCCGGTCACAATGAATGGGATGACGGACGCTGGGTCTGGGTCGGCGGTTACTGGACCTATCCTCCCCGCCATGGCGGTCATTGGGTTCCCGGTCATTACAGCGAGCGCACGGGTCAATGGCGTCCCGGTCACTGGGACTACTAAGCCCCAGCTTCCGATTAGTTAAGTTTAACCAGCGCGTCGTTTTTTGCGGCGCGCTGGTTTTTTGTTGTCGGTCTCCGGAGCAAGCTCCGAGGCACTCTTCTGCGGCGATATAACGGCTACCGCGGAGAAAAGGCACGATGGTTCCTTCGGCTTTGCTCAGGACAGGCGCCGACCGCCGCTACAGACTGCGGCGATACGACGGCTACCGCGGAGAACAAGCACCGACCGTCGCTACAGCAAAGCCGAAGCAAGCTCTTAGATTGACCCACCCGCGCGGCTGTTCGATACTTTCGGGATGCCGGTCGAATCTCCCGCACCTGTGAAATCATCTCCCGCTCCGAAGCCGACTTCCGCGGAGGCGCCTTCGCGCACGGAAATCCAATCCCTTTACGATCAATACGTGGTGCCGACGGTGAACCGGGGCCTGACCCTGACCCATGGCAAGGGTCGGCAGGTTTGGGATGACCAGGGGAAGCAATATCTCGATTTGGGTGGCGGCGTGGCTGTGAGCAGTCTGGGCCATGCCCATCCGGCGATCCGGGAGACGCTGGCGAAGCAGGCCGACGTCCTGATTCACAGTTCCAATCTCTACTACAACGAATGGCAGGCGCGGTTAGCGCAGCGGATCGTGGAGTTGACCGGGCCGGGCAAGGTTTTTTTCTGCAATAGCGGGGCCGAGGCGAACGAGGCGCTGATCAAGCTGGCGCGGAAGTTCGGTCACGAGTCGGGCCGGTACGAGATTATCACGACGCTTAATTCTTTTCATGGCCGGACGATGGCCACGCTTTCGGCGACGGGGCAGGACAAGATCAAGCATGGGTTCGAGCCGTTGCTGCCCGGCTTTACGCATGTGCCTTTCAATGATCTGGCCGCGGTCGAGGCCGCGATTACGCCGAAGACGATTGCGGTTCAGATTGAGGGTATCCAGGGCGAGGGCGGTGTTTTTGTGGCTTCACCGGAGTATCTTCTGGGTCTGCGGAAATTGACCCAAAAGCATCATTTGCTGTTGCTCTGGGACGGTGTGCAGGACGGTTATTTCCGGACGGGCCGGTGGCAAAGTTATGAGCGGATTCTTGAGGGTGTACCTGGCGGAGAAGATTTTGCGCCCGATGCGATTGCCATGGCGAAGTCGCTGGGTGGTGGGTATCCGATTGGCGCGACGTGGATTCGGGAGGCGTACCAGGATGTTTTCGGGCCGGGGAGTCACGGTACGACTTACGGTGGATCGCCCCTGGCTTGTGCGGTGGCGTTGACGATTCTCGATGTGGTGGAGCGGGAGAAGCTGGTCGATCATATTCGCGTCCGGGGTGAACAGCTCAAGGAGGGTCTGCAGGCCCTGGTCGGGACGCGGGGTATCCAGGAGGTGCGTGGCTTCGGTGGGCTGATCGGTCTGGTGACAGCCGAGGAACCGGCGGCGGTGATATCGCGGCTGGCGCAGGCGGGGCTTATTCTTGTTCCGGCGGCCAATAAGACGGTGCGTTTTCTGCCGCCGTTGAATGTGACGGCGGATGAAATTGCCGAGGCGCTGCGGATCGTTAAAGAAGCGTTGGGCTAGGGGCGGATCATTTCCCCCTGGCTTGCGAGGCCTGCCATTCGTCGTAGGTCAGGCGCTTTAAATCGAAGCGGTTCCGCGTGCGGGTGTAACTGCCGCCGCCGCCCTGGAGGCGTCCAATGATACCCATTTTTTCGGTGTGGACACGGAGGGTTTTCGCATCGATGAATTCGTCGCGGATGTGGACCGCCAGCAGTTCGCCCATGACGATCTGGTTCTGGCCGATGAGGAGCGTTTGTAGTTCGCGTCCCTCCAGATGGGCGGGGGCAGCAGCCAGTCGCGGCGGCTTGACCATGACGGAGGGTTCGATGGTCAATCCGAGGGCCTGGACTTCGCTCATGCCTTCCGGGAAATCGGTGCCGCAGAGGTTCATCTTTTCGGCGTTTTCTTCGGTGACGATGTTGATGACGAATTCGCGGGTGCGATGGAGATTGCGCAGGGTGTCTTTGGCGATGCCTCCGGGACGGCGACCAATGCCGAGGACGACGAGCGGCGGATTTTCTCCCATCAACTGGAAGTAGCTGAAGGGGGCGGCATTCACGCTGCCGTCTTCGTTCAGGGTGGTGACCCAGGCGATGGGGCGCGGGACGACGAGGCTGGAAAGGAGATGATATTTTTGCCCCGCGCTGAGTTCGGAGAGGGTGAGTTGCATGGATGAAGTAAAGTTTCTCGTTCCCAAGTTGCACTTGGGAACGTTTCCTGTTCCCGCGAAATTTCATTTCGCGCCAAACTAAGCTGCCACTCTCCCGTCAAGATCGGCAATGAAATTGCCTCGGCAAGTGCGTTCCCAAGTGCAACTTGGGAACGAGAAGCGATGGCATGAACAACATACTTCTTACTTTTTACTTCCACCTTCTTCCTTTATCCTTGGCGGATGGCCCTGGTTCTTACCCGCCGACTCCAGCCCCTGCGCGGTCTTATCGACGTCGTGCCGGCGGTCACGGTTGTGCTGCTGCTGCTTTTCTTTTTCCTGCTGAGTTCTTCATTTGTCCTGCAGCCGGGCATCAAGGTCGATCCGCCGCGGAGCGAATTTGGCGGAGGGACGCCGTCGAGTCGCCTGATCGTGGCGGTGATGGTGCCCCCGCCGCAAGTGGATGCCAACGGCACGCCGATCAAGCAGGACCCGACGATTTATTTTAACGACCAGATTGTCACGCTGGATGGCCTTCGCACGGCGCTGGATCAACTGCCGCAGAGCCGGACTACGCCTTCGCTCGTGATCAAGGCGGACAAGGGCGTGACGCTGGATACGGTGATGAGTATCGAGGATGTGGCTTTCGCGCACCGTCTCTCGGTGGTCATCGCCACCCAACCTGCGGCGGGGGCGGCCGCTCCCTAGAATCCTCATGGCGACCCAGACCCCGGAACTCCCGACCCCGCCTCTTGCCGGGGCCGATCCGATGGCCCAGACGCTGGCGCTGTTGCAGCCGTGGATCGATTATGTGCCGAAGCAGCAACGTCGCCTCGGAATTTTTATTTTTCTGGCGTTGCTGGCGCATGTGACGGTCTTTTTTTTCATTCGCATCGATACGACTCGCGCCGAATTGAGGCGTCAGCCCCACACTCATGTCACGGTGGAGAACGATCCCAATGCCTCGCAGGAAGCGCAGGCGGCAGATAACTTCTGGGATCGCCTGACGGACCCCCGCCTTTTTCTCCTGCCGATCACGCCGTCGGCCAGTCCTTCTTCCAGTGAACCGGTCTTTAATTTTTCCGCGATCAATTCGAGCATTGGTTCCGATCAACCGCCCGCGCCCGCTCTGGCCGGGGACTACGAGTTTATTCATCAGGTCGTCTCTCCCCTCGATCAACGGGTGGCGACGGCGATGACTCCCGCCCGGCAGCCTTTTAATTACGATGAAGCGCCGAGGCCCATCGCAGCGGTCACGACCTGGCAATGGGAGAAGTCCCTGGCCCAGCGTCAGCCGACCGGCATGCCTGATCTGCCCTCGCCCGTTTCCGATACCGACCTGACCCCGACGGAGCTGAACGTGGCCGTCGATGCCGAGGGAACGGTGCAGCATGTGTTGGTCGCGCAGGGTTGCGGCAAGCTGGAGCTGGACCAGCAGGCGGTACTGGCGGCGCGGAAGATACGCTTTAAGCCCGGCCCCGGCGATGCAGGGGATATCCTTTGGGGGCGCGTGACGATTTTTTGGCATTACGCCGCCCAACCACGCGAGGAAGTCGTACCGACACCGCTTTCACCTCCCTAAATGACCCTGACGGAACGCCTATGAAACTTTCCCTGGTTCATTTTTTTCTCTTATACGTGACGGTTTTTCTTGCGGTGTTGCTTGTGACGTGGTTGTTTTTTCTACGGACTCGCCGCCGTTCGGAATTGGACGCGCGGCGAATTTTCATTTGTGGGTCTTGTCAGAACGCTTTCACCGAGTGTGTGCCGTATCAACGGCCACGCTGTCCGCGGTGTGGGGCGGTCTACAAAGACAAGATCGTGAAGGAGACGGACTGACATGGGAATGTGGATTGGACGTAATCGCAAGGCCCGGGTGACCTACGGATTTGATGAAATCGCGCTAGTGCCCGGGGAAATCACGATCAACCCCAACGAGGTCAATACCTCTTTTGAGATTCCGCGCCCGTGCGGCCAGGAACCTCTGAAGTTGAAAATTCCGATCATCGCCAGCGCGATGGATGGTGTGACCAATGTCCGCTTCTGTATCGAGATGGCCAAGCTGGGCGGTCTCGGCGTCGTGAATCTGGAAGGCGTCCAGACCCGCTACGATGACCCCGAGGAGGCGCTGAGCCAGATCGTCAAGGCCGACAAGGGCACCGTCACCGAGCAGATTCAAAAACTTTACACCCAGCCGATCAAGGAAGAGTTGATCGCCAAGCGCGTGCAGGAATTGCGCAAGGGCGGCGGTATCGTTGCCGTGTCTTCCATCCCGCAAAAGGCGGAACGCTACGCCGCGATTGCCGAGGAAGCCGGCGCCGATGTTTTCGTCGTCCAATCGACGGTCTCCACCGTTCGCCATATTTCCAGCGAATACAAAACGCTCGATCTCGCCGCCTTCACCAAGGCGAGCAAGATTCCCATCATCATCGGTAATGCGGTGACTTACGACGTTGTTCTCGAGCTGATGGAAAACGGTGTCTCCGGCGTGCTCATCGGCGTCGGCCCGGGCGCAGCCTGCACGTCGCGCGGCGTGCTCGGTCTCGGCGTACCCCAGGTCACGGCCACGGTCGATAGCGCGGCGGCCCGCGATGCCTATTTCAAGAAAACCGGACGCTACATCCCCATCATTACTGATGGCGGCATGTCCAAGGGCGGCGATGTCTGCAAGGCGCTCGCCTGTGGATCGGATGCCGTCATGGTCGGCTCCGCCTTCGCCCGCGCCGAGGAAGCGCCGGGTCACGGCCACCATTGGGGCATGGCCACGCCGCACGCGAACCTGCCGCGCGGCACCCGGATTCATGTCGGGGTCACCGGCTCGCTCAAGCAGATCCTTTTCGGCCCGGCCACGGTGGACGACGGTTCGCAAAATCTGGTCGGCGCGATCATGACCTGCATGGGCAATGTCGGCGCCTCGACCATCCGCGAATTCCAGGAGACCGAGATCATCATTGCTCCCTCGATCAAGTCGGAAGGCAAGCTTTTCCAGACTGTGCAGGGTGTCGGGATGGGTACGCGGTAAAATTTAATTTGAATTTCGAGGTAGCCGTCGCGGGCTCCGCGACGGCCCGGCGCAGAGCCTGCGCCGGCTACCATGAATGCCCCAGCGAGGACCGCCGTCGAGCCGACGGCGGCTATCTTATAAGGGCTAACGCTTTCTGACGCCGAAGCTGTAGCCTTTGCCGGAGCGTCCGCCGCGGATGTTGCCCGCTTTGCCGACGACGTGCTTAGCCTTGTCGTCGAGCGCGAGGGAGTAGACGTACTTGAAGTTTTCCAGCTTTTTGCGGGGAATTTCCTGGCCGATGAAGCGTTCGATGGCAGACACGTCCGGGGCTTCCTCGGCAGTCATCAGCGTGAAGGCGTCGCCTTCGGCCTGGGCGCGACCCGTGCGGCCGATGCGGTGAACGTAATCGTCGGGATGCTGGGGCACGTCATAGTTGATAACGTGGCTGATGGTCGAGATGTCGATGCCACGCGAAGCGATGTCGGTGGCGACCATGACTTCGTATTTGCCGCTGCGAAAGCCCTCGAGCGCTTCAGTGCGCTCGCCCTGGGAGCGGTCCGAGTGCATGACCGCAACGGTATGACCGGCCGATTCCAGGCGCCCGGAAATCCGGTCGGCATTCATTTTGGTGCGGGTGAAGATGAGGACCGAGTGGTAATGGGTTCGTTCCAGGATTTCGAGCAGCAGATCGAATTTCTGCGAGGTGGCGACGGGATAAAGCGCGTGGGTGATTGTTTCAGCCGGTGAGCGGCGACCGCCGATCTCGATTTTTTCCGGCGAGCGCAGGGCCCATTCGGTCAGTTTCGCGATTTCGGGCGGCATGGTCGCGGAAAAAAGGAGCGTCTGCCGTTCGCGCGGGATGAGATCGATGATGCGGCGCACATCGGGCATGAAGCCCATGTCGAGCATCCGGTCGGCTTCATCGAGGACAAGGTGCTGGATCGTATTGAGCTTGATGTTACCCTGTTCGACGTGATCGAGCAGGCGGCCCGGAGTTGCGACCAGCACGTCGGTGCCACGTTTGAGTTCGGTCAATTGTTGGTTGTAGCCGACGCCGCCGTAAATCACCGTGGTGCGGATGTCGGAAAAGCGGGAGTACTCGCGAAAAGCGGTTTCCACCTGCACGGCCAACTCGCGGGTCGGTTCCAGAATCAGGATGCGGGGGCCGGTGCCGTGCTGCTTCAACTGGGTCAGCAGTGGCAGGGCGAAGGCGGCGGTTTTGCCGGTGCCGGTTTGCGAAGCGCCGATCAGATCCTTGCCGCTGAGGACGATGGGGAACGCCTGCAACTGGATCGGCGTCGGGTCCATGTAGCCCATCGATTGAACGCCGTGGACGACCTCTTCGCTGAGGCCGAGATTTTGGAAGGACATATTTTATTTTGTAGCGGCGGTCTATGACCGTCGCACTTGTTATT
>Ga0307511_10005435_pt1 | contig 12965 bp, 7 predicted proteins | sample 13_EM_MG_FD_200266 | JGI IMG/M metagenome (GOLD analysis project Ga0307511, IMG submission 200266) | Populus trichocarpa ectomycorrhiza microbial communities from riparian zone in the Pacific Northwest, United States - 13_EM | ecosystem: Host-associated > Plants > Roots > Unclassified | place...
TATAAAAAATAATGGAAAAGTGATTTTAAAATTTTCAACTCAACAAATTATTATTGGATCTGTACTCTCTTTTACTTGTTCCTTAAGGGACCACACACAAAATCTTTCAATCCTCTCTAGACAAAAAAGTCTTCAACTACTTTTGCAATGAAACCAAACTTCTCATTCTATTATTCTTTATTTATAAAAGTTATACAAGCCTTGAGGTTCGTTGCATAAAAAATCCATGTTAAATAATAAATCCCAATTAATAAATAATTCTATAGCATATAAAAAAAATGTAAATATTTTTCCTTAAATTTTCAACGAGAGGAATAATGACTTTTTTATTGAGATGTATGTTTAATCCATCAGCACTCGGGGACCAATACTTAAATTTTAGCATTTATGCAACCAAGAAAAAATATTATCATTTAAATAATGTATGATTTCCTTCGTTATTTTTATTTATTTTATTAGTAAAGGTGAAAATATTAGATTATAATTTTAACAATCTTAAATAATGGCGAAAATATTAGATTATTAATTTAACAATCTTGAATTGTTGGCATTGCCAAATATTCTTTTTGAAATAGAAAAATATAATGTAAGAATAGTGATTTGTTTGTGCTTTATTTCATATTAATTAAATTACTATTTTTCTTTCTAAAAATATAGCGCAAGTCTTTAAACTTTGTAATGTTCTAATTGTAAGCTATATGATTCTTAATACTTTAAAAAACAGCTTTTTTGTGTATATATATTAAAGATTCAATTATCTTAGTGTACAACAAAAATAATACCAAAATACAGGTAAAATAAAATTACTAAAAACCTCTCAAGATTTGAGCGGTAATATTTTCTATGCGACATTTAAAAATTTACGCTTTATATATTACTATGTATATACATAGTTTATAATAATTTATATATGGAGTCAAAATAAAAAATTTCTGAAATTTGACAATAATAAAAGAAATTGTTAGGATGACGAGGAAGTTACCTGAACTTTTTGTTTCCACCACTCATCGCTAGCAGAAATTGTTCCTACTTTACTATTCCAGCCAACACCAGTTTCAGAAACCAGCTTATTTCATATCCTCCAATCTTTTTTGCATCCATCCCATTTGTTTTTCAATTGTGTTTTAGTAAATGCATAGCCAGTTTGTTCTTTGAATGATGTTATAAGAAATTTTCACTCCATTTTATCGAAATGAATATTAGGTCTCATTTTCATATTAATGGCCTTAATGCATATATCACAAAATATATGCAACATTTCCTTTGTCCAAGCAGCCTTATCCAAGGATTCAAGACCTTTCATGATATCTTTTAAAACATTTAACAAAAGTTTAAAATCAATCAATGATATCAATTACATTGTGGGACATATATAACCGCAGATTCAACCAATACAAAAACAATCAATGTTCTGCATTTACAAAAGCTGTGTGGTTAGTAACAAACATTGACCATGCATTTAATTTGAATGAGAATGTTCCCGTTAATTCCAAGTAAACCAGAAGGAATTGCAATTTGTCATTAAAACTAATTGAAACCCATTATTTTTCAATTGTGGAGAACACTCAGTTTCTATTTACTTCTTTAAAAGAAAATCGTCATCGTCATCGTCATCGTCATCATGGCTGTTTGGATTCTCAGAAAACAGAGGAAAAAAAAACAAAAAAGTCAAGAATTTATTTCAAGATTCAAAGTAACACACCTTTCTTTCTCAACATGCAAACACGCAAATGCAAAATCGAAGTTCTGATTTCCTTGAAAAGTAGAAATGAAAGTAATTGACAGTGTGAATTTGGTCTAATCCTACACAACATGCTAACAGGTTACTCCTTAGGATTTACTATAAACAAACGCACAGTAAAGAACTCTATGATTTATCAAGCAGAAACAACATCAATATGCACAGAAAACAGATCAGCATGGATGCATCACATTGTTTCCAGATAATTAATTTTAATTAAGCAGCAGCACTGTAAGCTAGTAGACATCAACAACAAAACAGATTTCAACAAAGAACAACACATAATTATGCATAGTACACAGACCATGAAGCAGCACAGAAATGTAATTTTTAGCTCAAGTAAAAAATTAAAGAATGCACAGTACAGGTTATGAAGCAGCACAAAAATGCAATTAAATTTGCTCAATTAAAAAAATTGGCGAAGGCACAGTAAACAGAAGAGAAGTAGCAACATCAATGAAATTTTTAGCTTATTTCAAACAATTGAAGAACGCACGGTAAACAGATCATGCAGCATCACAAAAATGCAATTTTTAGCTCAAGAAAAAAAAATTGAAGAACGCACAGTACAGGTCATGAAGCAGCACAGAAATGCAAAGAAATTTGCTCAATTAAAAAAATTGATGAAGGCACAGTAAACAGAAGAGAAGCAGCAACAACAATGAAATTTTTAGCTCAATTCAAACAAGTGAAGAACGCACAGTAAACAGATCATGTAGCATCACAGAAATGCAATTTTTAGCTAAAAAAATGAAGATGAAGATAAAGGCAAGAACTTACCTCTGTCTCTCTCTTGTGTGACTTTTCCCAGCACGGTTCTGCAGTGTTTTTCTGCAAACAGAAACAATAAAGACCCAAAACAAAAATGAAATTTTGAGCTAAATTTTAAAAAAAAAATGACGAAGATAAGGCAGGTACTTACGAGTCTCTCGCTTGTGTGACCTTTCCCAGCATGAAGCTGTTGGGTTTTTCTGCAATGGTAACAATGGAGGGACAGATCTGTGAAGGTTTGGGTGACGATCTTTGTTTGGAAAGAAGAAAGGACATAGGGGAAGAAGGATGCTCTCAGAACTAGCGTCGTCCTGTACGTGGTTGTTTTTGCAAAATTTTAAAACGGGGTTGTTGTCAGCAAGAAACGAGAGAGGGGAACAGTCTGGGGAAGGTAGAAAATAGGAGTTTAGATCAATGGCCAAATTGATCTGCCAATTAACCGTAAACTATGAACAATTTTGGGTGAGGGTTTAGGACCGTTGGGAAAGTTAATTGGGACCGTTGGGAAAGTAAGGGGAAAGTGTCAGTGGTGAGAGAGAGGAGAAAACGCATGAAAAGCAATGGGTAATTGCTTTTCAAAAACTGTAGTCCAACCTCAGTTTTGGACTGGGACCCACGTCAATAAAAAACGTGGTTGGTGTTACCCAAACACTGTGTTGCAGATTTTAATTTCAGCCGCGGCAGCATATCCAAACACACACACATAAAAAAATCATGGAATAGTGATTTTAAAGTTTTCAACTCAACAAATTATTATTGGATCTGTACTCTCTTTTACTTGTACCTTAAGGGACCACACAAAATCTTTCAATCCTCTCTAGACAAAAAAGTCTTCAACTACTTTTGCAATGAAACCAAACTTCTCATTCTATTATTCTTTATTTATAAAAGTTATACAAGCCTTGAGGTTCGTTGCATGAAAAATCCATGTTAAATAATAAATCCCAATTAATAAATAATTCTATAGCATATAAAAAAAATGTAAATATTTTTCCTTAAATTTTCAACGAGAGGAATAATGACTTTTTTACTGAGATGTATGTTTAATCCATCAGCACTCGGTGACCAATATTTAAATTTTAGCATTTATGCAACCAAGAAAAAATATTATCATTTAAATAATGTATGATTTCCTTCGTTATTTTTATTTATTTTATTAGTAAAGGTGAAAATATTAGATTATAATTTTAACAATCTTAAATACTGGCGAAAATATTAGATTATTTTAACAATCTTGAATTGTTGGCATTGCCAAATGTTCTTTTTGAAATAGAAAAATATAATGTAAGAATAGTGATTTGTTTGTGCTTTATTTCATATTAATTAAATTACTATTTTTCTTTCTAAAAATATAGCGCAATCTTGAATTGTTGGCATTGCCAAACATTGTTTTTTCTTTTCAAATCCATATAAAATTAAGTGAACAGTAAGTCTTCTTTGATTTTGGACCTTATGTCCAGTATTCTTAAAAAAAAGAAAAAAGAAGAAGAAGAAGAAGCAAGCAACAAAGTCTTTAATTGAGCAATTACGTGCTAAGGAAGAAGAGACTATAGCTCTGATCAGGTAAAGGTTGACAAAAAAGAACGGTGGAGGGAGCAAGCTAATTAGATAACAGCCTGGATACGTAAGAAGAACCTAATTAGATATGACATCCTCATGCTCGATCGTGAACGCAAGTTTATGGCGAGGAAGGGGACCAACTGTGAACAAGCTCTGTTCGCCGTCATAAGAAAAGTCCTTTCCAAACTCAGTATCACAGGTTTCAATACCCTGTATCATCATTTCTCATCATGATAGAATCCCAGCCACACAAACTCAATCACCTTGCCATCTAGTTGCCAACTAGCTGTTTTTCTAAGCAGAAAATAATATAAATTATATTTTAAAATTTTATTTAATAATTTAAATTATTAAATTGAATTGATTTTTTAATATGATATCAGAGTTTTAATAACCAAACGGTCACGAGTTTGATTTTTATTATCCTTATTTATATGATAAAAATTAAGTACAAGGTAATGTAGGTTTGTGCAAATTTCAAGTCCAAAGAGCTTTTACTTGAAGAGATGTGGTAGAGAATAATATAAATCATATCCTGGAATTTCACCTAACAATTTAAACTATTGAATTGAGATGGTTCTTTAACACTTTCCCTCTCCTAAAAGATACCACATCAACCATTGTCCTCTTCCTTTCCTTCTCCCTCTCATTTTAATTCAATGCTTTGTGGATGAGATTAATGGCTAGGAAGATGAGAGATTGGCACTTAGGAATTTGAAGAGAGAAAGGAGACATGGGTTATTATGTACTTGATCATTTTAGTTTTTTCACCAAAACTAGTATACAAAGTGTAATTTTTTAAATATATATAAAAAGCATTGTTACCTGAACACAGCATCCACCTCTGCTAATAATTTCAACACAATACACTCGCTCAGACAAACCTATTTTTCGAGGTCAGTTTTTTTCATGTTCTCCATGAAGCAAACTTTACAGTTGCAAAGCAAGGAGTGGATAGAAACAGTGAATATGAGGCCTCATTTTAGAAGCATCATATGATCTAGAATAAGGTGTTCTTCAAGCATTCGATTCTTGCTTTGTGCTTAATTAATTACCTGCAAGTAGATCCTTCAGTTGTTCTGCGGGTCTATAGTTGGATTATTATTTTATGTTTTCCTTTTCTTTTTATAAAAATTGAGAGAAAAACAGTTTCTTTTTTAATTCCAATAACCTATTACCAAGAAATTATTCATCCTAGTGTAGTTTTCAACTAGCAACAAAGCATAATTTACTGGTCAAAGCATACATATCATAACAATATCAAATAAATCTAATGTGGTTTCAATGGAAAAGAAAATAGAGAAATATATTTCTGATTGTGGGGGGGCTAAAAAAATTCAATAAATCACTTGAGAAATTAATAAAGAGTAGCTTAATTTTCACAACAACCCGTGAAGATGGAGTGGAGGAGGTGGATACAAGTCAATTTCAAGGATTATTAATGTGGATGTCTTTTACATTATCAACAGTAGCTTAATTAAATATGAATGTGGTGGTTGCGTGGATTATCAATAATGTAGAATCAGGGAATGTTAATTGCATGTGCTTCTAATTTCCATCCATCATATAAAGATTACCCATGTAATTCTTGGGATAGAAAAAGGATTCCTTTATAAAAAAGAATCCTAGAACAAAAGAATTAGTATTTAGTATTTTAGAATCCTTGTAGGATTAGCATAGTTTGATTTTATATTATAATCTCATTATAAATATAAGAAACAGTGTATAAAGAATTTAAGTATTAAAGTGTGTTGATAAGAGTGTGTGTTTGATGAGATGGTAAATTAATCCATAAAGCTTTCCAAATATTGTGTGTTTTGTTTATAGAAAACTTGCACCTCTAACTATTATAATCTAACTAGGAATCTATCTGTATAATTAAATAAGAATTTTAGTAAATTAGTTTAACACAAATTCTTATCTAACAATCCCTCTCTTAAATTGATATTCTTAACTCAGTTTAACTATGAGGAACACTTCTCTAAATAAGGTTGTTCTTTACACCGTTTAATTATAAGTGACACTTCTCTAAACAATATTTTCTTGAGTACAAACACCAAGTAATCTTCTAAGCTGCACAAACCATTCTAATTTAAAAGACTTGATGAATATAATATAAACTTGATCTTCACTTTTGCAATAGATAATCTCAATGGTCCCATCATTTATGAAATCTTTTATGAAGTGAAACTGCACATTAATATGTTTGTTTCTACCATGTAGAACTTGATTTTAAAGAGTTTAATTGTTAAGTTATTGTCACAAAAACTTACCATAGAGCCTTGTCTCTTGAAATTAAGTTCTTCAAGCATTTTCTTCAATCATATCATTTGACATGCATATAAAATCACAACCACAAATTCAGATAGCTCCTAAACCAAGTTTAAAAACATATCTCGAAGTGCTTCTTCTATCATCTTGGTCTCTTATATAATCGCTATCAGTAAATCCAATCAAATCTATAATTGTTCTCTTTTTTTTATAGAACAATCCAAACTCCATAGTACCTTTCAAGTACCGAAGTATCCTTTTAGTAGTCAGAAGATAAAATTATATTGGATTATCCATGTATATACTAACAAGACTTGCTAAATACATTATGTCTTATCTTATTGCTGTCAAATATATCAAACTTCCTATAGTTTGCTTGTAAAGAGTGTCATCAATCTTCTTTCTTTCATGATCCTTATTTAGTTTCAAACCAAACTCATTTGATGTGCTCACCAAATTGTAATTTTTCATTCGAGACTTCTCTAAAATTTCTCGAACATATTGTTTTTTTAGAAATAAATATTCTAGCATTTGATTGACCCACTTCAAAACCAAGAAAATAATGTAAGTTTTCAAGATCAGACATATTATACTCGGTCATCATGTCTCTTTTAAATTTTTCAAACATAGCCCCATCATTACCAATGTAAATCAAGTCATCTATATATAAGCATGTAAAAAGAATTTTTCATCCATCTTCAATTTTAATAAAAAAAACTTAGGCTTATATGGACATCTTTTAAATCTTTTCTTCAAGAAATAAGCATCAATACGACTTTATCAGGCTCCTAGAGCTTGCTTAAACCCATATAAAACCTTTTTTAATTTATATATCTTATGTTCATTATCAAATTTCACATAACCAGGAGGTTGATTAACAAATACATGTTATTGAAGGTCTTTATGTGGAAAAGATGACTTCACTTCCAACTAGAATATAGGCCATGAATTTTTAAATGCTAAAGCAATAATCAATCTTATTGTATCATGCCTTGCAACCAGAGCAAAAACTTCATTGTAATCGACACCATACTCTTTCTTGTAATCTTGAGCTACCAAATGTGCTTTATATTTATTAATTTCACCATTCTCCTTCAATTTTGTCTTATATTTTCCAACAATAATTATTATTTATAGTTATTCTAGCTCCCAGAATATAACCTTAATCAAACAATTAATATCTTTGCATTTCTTGAGTTCTCACTGTTCTACATTTCTACTTAAGTTTATTTGAAATGAATGATGATGGGTAGGATAACAAGACATTATTGGTGGATCCTTGCACAAAATGTTTTGGTATTTTCATTGGTATCTTTGAAATTACATGCTTTTATTATAAAAGTTATAATAAAATATTAGATTTGTTAGGAGTAGAGAAATATTTATTAATATATACGATGACTATATAATCCATTAATCTAGAATTTTAAATTGAAAATTGATAATGCCACTATCCCACATTAGCTAGGAGACGAGAGCCTTGGTCGCTTATAAGCACAAGGTTCAACCTCTCTTCCCAAGAGGCGTCTTTTAAGGACAAAACTCACTATGTGGTTCCAGTGGAACAATACCTCTTAGAAATTCTACCATGAATGGGTGTGGGCATACATCATCATTGATATCGTCTGTATAAATATCAGTCATGTGCGACTACCCAATCCTCTCGCCTGGGGGGCTATAATGATGTCATTATCCCATATCGATTAGAAGAAGAAGACCTTAGTCGCTTATAAGCACAAGGTTGAACCTCTCTCCTCAAGAGACACCTTTTTAGGACAAAACTCACTAGTGGTTCCAGTGGGACAATACCTCATGGGGGATACCATGTGCAGGCGTGGGCACACATCATCATTGGCGTCGTCTATGTCACACCCGGACATCGCGGCGACCGTTTAAAAATTAATCACTCGATTGGAAAAAGAAACAGATATCTGACTTCTTGTTCTTTTAGGGGAAAATGTCTTGTTCAAGGAGTCGTCACCTAGTATTATGGTCACTATGAACCCTAACTGGTCAACAGAGATTCTATAGTACGGGACTGGTTACGCAAAAGGGAAGATGCTATCACCACCTAAGCGTCCTACTTGAGGCAGGCTGCATTGCTAGTTTTGTCTAAAATTGCTAAGAATTTGTTCTCCTTTTTTCCTTTTTTATTCTTCCTTTCATGTTCCTGACTCTAGCGTCAGTGAACAATTCCTACGAATATTTCCAACTCTGGCATTGGTAAATATCGCACAAATCCAAAAAATACGATACTCCTGACTCTAGCGTCATTGAATATTTTCGCAAAAAATGAATTTGACGAAGAAATTCTCTATGCAATTTTTTTCTTGTTTATCCTTTATTATTATTTGCCCTTTTTGGATGGAAATAAAAAAAACATTGCACGACAGATTTGTATTTAACAATAATAGGCCACAGATTGAGCACATAACTTAAAAAAATAAAAACACAAGGAAAAAAAATAAATCAACATGCGAGGAGCACACAAATTAGTCAACGAAAACCCCTAAATATTTTTGGAATTTTCTGATATCGAAAAGGGACTCGTTTGGCCAAATATCAAATTAGAATGGGTATAAAAATTATGGCCAAGGCATAAGGGTGTGTTTTGCCAAACACACCTTTAGTAAACACAATTTGGGCCGAGTAACACTTTTTTTTTAACTTTTTTGGGGCTGGGTTGGACCTAGCCGGCCCAGCCTGGTCACTAGCCCACGCTAGTGACCCGGCTGGGAAGCAGGCATATGTGACTCAGCTTACGCGTGCACTGCACTGTGCGAAGGTAATTAATTACCTTCACACTATCTTGCAACATTTACATTTGAAACAGAGGAGAATGGTTTTACCTGGCGAAGATGAAGACGAAGATGAAGGTATCGGTCCAAGCGTCGGCCGGAGAATATTCTCCTCTTCCTCTTCCTTTCAGTCTCTTCCCCTCTGTTCTTGTGTTTCTTTTTGTTGGGTTTATTTTTTTTTACTTACTCTCTACTTTCCTTTTCTGTTCGTTTTCTCTGCTCTCTTTTTTCCTGTTTTCTGCCCCTTTTTCTCATCCCCAGAGCTCTATATTTATAGGTGACGTGTCTAGTCTTCTCTTCGCGCACGGCTTGCCTTTGGATAAGCACGGCTGGGAGGGATGCGTTGGTGTTTCATTAGGATTCGAATACCTGAGCTCGATCCTTATCTCCCCGGGGCATTGATCTTCATGAGGATAGGGATTAGTCTTTGTGTTTTAGCAGGACTGGGACGCTGGCATTTCACATTTTTGCTCTTCTTTGCAGGTGGGTTTGCAACGCCAGAGGAAGAAGAAGAAATTGTGCATGGCTGAAACGGTGCCGTTTTGGACCGAAATTGACCATTTCTCAATTTGGTCCTTGCAGTTTCCAAATTTTGCATATAAACCTCTAATCTTTTCAATTTCAAATTTTAAACCCCTTAAAATTAGATTAAAAGGCAAATGGGTCAAATTTTGGGTTATAACAGTTGCCCTCTATTTACAATGCTTACGGTGCAAAGGCATTGGAAAATTCATTTTCTTTTGACTTTGTATAGTAAGTTCTGTAAAGAAAAATAAACGTGAAAAACGCTCCCTCTTTTCTTCTTTTTCTTTGATTGATTTTTTTTCTGGTTTTTTCTTCTTTTTTTTAAAAAAAAATGGTCTAATTGTTTCAGGCGACCTGCCCGATAGGAAGAAGAAACGCGAAGGATTTCGCGAGTGGTCTCATTTTTCCAGGCGACCTGCCCGATGTAGAATAAAACGCAAAAAAAGTTTCGTGAGTGGTCTAATTGTTCCAAGCAACCTACCCGATAGGAAGAAGAAACGCGAAAGATTTCGCGAGTGATCTCATTTTTCCAGGCGACCTGCCCGATAAAAAATAAAACGCGAAAAGAGTTTCACAATGATTTTTTATTTAAGGTCCAACTTAATTCTGTAACATAGTATTTAAGCCTCACAAGCCAAATTGGAATGTGTTTATCTACAAGTTTATATGTGTGTGTGTGTGTGTTATATATATATATATATGTGTGTGTGTGTGTTTTTTTTTTTAAACTGCGGTTCAAATTTAAAAATATTATTTTGATTATTTTTAAAACGCATAAAAAAGTATAAGGAAAAAAAGGTTATTAATGCTTCCATAACTCCCTGACCTACCCATAAACTATGGAGTAGCTTGAGAATTTAAGGACTTAATTGCCAAACCCATACCTACCCATGAATTACGTAGATACAAGCATTATTAACGTGTACATTACCTAAATATTAATGTGGTGGTTGCGTCGATTATCCGGAATTCAATATGGATAGTGATGGTGTAGAAAACTTCTTTAAAAAAAGCAACACCGACTCATCCTTATCGTTGGCTTTTCTATACCCATGCATCGGGCATACATTCAATGTATTAGAAAGTCAAAGCGACGCCGCCGCGCACACCCTCTTATTTTTGTTGTGTACTTTCAAACCATATACATTCAATGCAGGCCCATATATGGTTTTAGATGACTCTCTTGTACATATCTTCTTAGCAAGTGATTTTAGAGATGAATGTTTAGTTGGATACAATGCATTATGGCACGTATTTGTATACCTAATGACTCATATTATTCAAGACAAGTTATAGAAACACTATGGATTGACTTGTTGTATCGTGATAAAGTGAATTGCTAGTTGTTCTCTTGAATGAAGAGCATTATAGTTAGCCCATATGAAGTAATATTTGAAAAAAAAAATTCAAAAGTTTTTATTTTTCTTTGTTTTAAATTATTTGGTATTTTTAAATCATTTGAAGTGTTGATATTAAAAATAATTTAAAAAAAAAATTATTTTAATGCATTTCTAAATGAAAAGCACTTTGAAAAACAACCGCTACCACAATTACAAACACATTCTACAACACACCTCTTAAATTACGAGGAAAGGCATAAACTTCTAGATAAGCATGTTCTTATATGAGCGTTGAGCTCGTGGTGGGGCTATTGATAGCACTATTTAATTACATGTGTGCATAGTTTAAAAAATTTAACAAATCAAAAAGTTTATACACACATGCAATCAAATAAACTAAGAATTATGTACACTAATAAATAAATAAATAATCATTAATGACACATAAAAACAAAACTTGAAAAATCGAAAGATAGATGTAGATCAAGATATTTAATCTCAAAAAATATGACATTTATCTAATCATGTTTGCTAATTAATCAAACGATAATAGAAATAGACAAACATATTAAATTGATTGAAAAAAATAAAAAGAAAAAAAATAACATGTAAGGCTACACATATTAAAAATATCATCTGAAAATAAATATTTATTATTTTCAAAAACATAGTTTATCTATATGAAAGATAAAAACAAAAACATAGATGAATCAGAAAAACCTCTTCAAAAATTAAACACATAACCAAAAAATCAATATTATTTAAAAGATGCTCTCTAAACAAAATAAAAAAAAATAAAATGGGTATTAATGTAAATATAATTAAGTTTTTTTAAAAAAAATCAATTGAAATAAAAAAATAGGGGAAAAAGAGCTAGGCCAGCCCGCATGCCCCGTTTAACCAGGGCCCACACGCGAGCCCACTAGGGGAGGCCCTTTTTTAAATATGTGTCTGGAGTGGATGACATGTTATTCGCCTCATTTAAAAAAAAAAAAACAAAAGACGCGTAACCTATTTTGTCCAGATTCTAGCTACTATGGTGGTCGAAAAATTAGGACTTATGTTCTTTTAACTTAAAAACCTATTTTTCAACTTTTTTTTTTACCCAAAACACCTATAAAATACCTTAGAAACCATGATGAACCTCTTCATGACCTCAAAAAACCCAAAAAAATAGCCCCAAAAACCGAACTCAACTCGAAACTAAAAATCAACCTGAGCTCAAATCTGTTTTTTCACGAACTTTTAAGGTACAAAAACACCTAATATGAACTTTCCTCATCAAATGAAACAATTTGACACAAAAATATCCTATTTAGTGGCCTAAATCGATGTCAACGACAAGTTTCTCTATCTACTGCTGGAATCTGGCTACCCCTCTCTCAACCAGGGATCAAAACAACAAAAATAAACCTCTATACCAACATAAAATTGGAACAATTTTAAGGAACCGAAATTGTATAATTTACGTGATTGTTTAAGATGGAGAACCAAAGTGTATTTTTTCAAAACTTATGGTACGCCACCCATGGTTACCATGTTTTTCATTTCGGTCTCCCCTTTTCCAATCCCACCGTTTCATAAGAATTTGAAATCAATTGCTCCTTAAATAGGACTAAATCTCCTAAAAACAAAGTTCGAGGATTAAATTGAAAAAAAACATAATTTTACACAATGATAAAATCACAGTAAAAATCCCACGTGTTTTAGAATATAGTATAATATAATGTAAGTGGTTAATATCTCACATTAGTTAGAAGTAGGAAAGAATGGTGGTTATAAACATAATTAACCTTTAACCAATTAGTTTGGGCTTTTGAATTGAAATTGTTGTGTGTGTGTGTATTAATTATTTTATTTTTTTTATTGAATACTAAATAATAGTAAAATAATTGATATTCATATGAATACCTAAACTCCATAAATAATTTATAAATAATTATATTTTTTACTTGATAA
>Ga0307511_10005436_pt1 | contig 12963 bp, 7 predicted proteins | sample 13_EM_MG_FD_200266 | JGI IMG/M metagenome (GOLD analysis project Ga0307511, IMG submission 200266) | Populus trichocarpa ectomycorrhiza microbial communities from riparian zone in the Pacific Northwest, United States - 13_EM | ecosystem: Host-associated > Plants > Roots > Unclassified | place...
TTTATATATATCGGACGTCATTGCTTGAGAAAAAATTGAAGGGAAATGAAGGGAAAAGGTTGGCCTAATAAATTAAAAACCAACTTGCTGAGCAAGTCTATGTTTTCTTCATATGCTGGACAGTTCATCTCTTCACTTGTACAATGCACTTTTCCTGGCTTTTGAGAGAAAGAAATGTACTAAAAGAATATAAAGAATCATCAAAATAATAATAAAAAAAGGTTTAGCAAAGATTGATTTATAGAAAATTAATCATCATTTTGTTGAAAGTGTTACTTAGAAACCTTCATTGATGGGTTTTGCCTTTTCATTTTGTATATATATGCACTAAAGAAATTATGCCTCCTGGAAACATGTTGGCATGATACTGTGTTTTGATTTGTCTCTTTTAAGTCTGCATCACCTTGCAAGTATATGGAAATCCAGCTTTGAAAATAGATTTTACTAAGTTTGAAATCAATATTTTTTTATATTATTTTTTGGTTATTTTTTAAACACATCAAGTTAATTAAATTACATTAAAGCAATTCTCACATGATTTAATTGGAAACTCAAACTTGACAAGAACTCGAGTTGAAAGTTTCAAGTTAGATTTGTTGGATCGGGTTTAATAATAATATAAAAAATTTCCCACGATTTAATTATTTTTTTTTTATGTTGAAAAAACTTTAGTTTAACCCAGCATGAAAAATAAACTGGTGTTCCACTATATATTATGATTCTCCTATCATTAATGAAAAAAAAACCCTTCAATTAAGGTCCTATATTGTATGATTTTTCAAACGTAGTCCTAAGTGATGCATGCACCATGCAATGTTCACAAGTATTATACATTTGAAGTCAAAAAATTTGTGACAGTTAATAATTCAATGTCTCTAGACACGCGCATGAACAACATATCACACTTGAAGTCATTCATGAATGTAGAAGTGAAATATCACAAAGGAAACAATACAAATTTCATGAGTTTTGGCTTTTACCACGTGGATGGATTTCTTTTGTTGTTGCTTTTAACCTAGCTAGCTACCTTAGACAACATTGATTAGCTAGGTCTACAGTGCTAGAGCCCATGAACGACAAAACAAGAGATTACACACAGTTATCAGTTTTAACCTTGTATGAATGAGAAGAGAGACAAGGAAACATTGATTAAAGTGGATTAAAAGTGGGAAGAAGTAACATGATAAGTATGATTTCATAACCTCTAGGGTTTAAATCAAATTTTTGGTTTTGTACCCTACCAACCCCTCTAATTAAGTGCAATCGTTTTAGTCTTATTTGGCATGATTAAGATTATCATAATCATACTGAGTTGAACCCTAACGTGGAAATCAACCCACCACATCCAACTTAGTGGCCTTCCCCTCACTTGTCGAGTTATTATTGGTTTGTCGTCGACATATGACTAGCCAATCAAATCGTTAAGTTAGTATGATGTGGCATGCTTAGTGTCACTAATTTGTTTTATTAATGATTTTACAATGACATGACCATGGAAGGTGGCATGGGAACCACTCTAGCCGTCCCCTCGATCCTCAGATGACAAATGTACGAGTAGAATTAGACAATTTTTGACTTGTAAAGAGGCTTATGCATTGCAAGATTGAAGCATCAATGGACATGAAGGCCCCCTTGATAAGTGTTTATGGCTATAGGGAGTGTCTCATTTAATCATCATTAAGCTCTGTTAATCATGCCTGGTTTTCTTTATTAATGGTCGGTCTCCTTCTAGAAAGCACGTAATCAAAGATTAGGTTTTTCACCACAAATGAAAAGAACAATGTCACAACATGTTCACACACTACACTTTCACACCATAGCCCCCATAATTAGAGGTATTTGAGTGCAATATCTACTCCAAAAACATGAGATTACAATATTATAATCCCACAAAAGAAGACCCAAGTCCAAGTTAATTAGGACACTGAGTTGGAGACAATGCTTCCTTGTTTTATTCGAAAATGTTGTCAAAATCCACTTCAAGGAACTTGGAGTTAAGTGCGAGTCAGTAGTTGATTTGTCAATGCAGTCTCTTTCACGTTGTTTTCCTCCTCGTATCATTGTGTTGTGCCATTTTCTTCCCATTAAGTTTAAGTTTCGTTCACTTTACCTAAACAACTTCTAGCAGTAAAAGAAACCCCACCATTCCATAATACAGATGCATATACATATATAGAAGATGTTTCTACGACGGAAAAATATTATTCAAACAGGATTTGCTTGGATAAAAATCATCTGATTAGTTGTTGCGATGCAAGGGTGGGTAAAATAATCAGATTGACTAGACTATCTGTAAAAACTGATATGAAATTAACCCAATTAAATGTGGTTTTTAAATTTGTTTGATGATTTCTGGTTCGGTTATGATTTTAAATTTTTTTTTTAACAAAAAACTCGACTCAAACTAAACCATACTAACCAGTTTGGTTCATTTCTTTAATTTGGTTCGATTTAATTTTTATTTTAAAAAATAAAAACAAATCAATTCATTTAGATTTTTTAATCCAAATCAATCCCTCACACCTAGTGCGATCTCCAGGGCATACCGACATGGAGGGGCAATTGGCCCCCAAAAACTTTACAAAAACAAATTCAGTTCAGCCCTCATTAATTAGTTTTAGCAATTCAAATTCATCCCTTTTCTATTCAGATATTTTGTCCTCACCATTTCTTAAAATTTTCTCCTTTATCCCCCCAACATTTGGATCATAGCTAGCTCCCCTCCTGTGCAGTGAAATGGAACCCATTATTGTTAATAGGTGCCGCATTGGCATCATGTAATGTGTTAACAGGATTTAATGAGCTAATATTTGGTTAATCCCAATCAAGAATGTGATCAAATGCAAGGCCAGATGCACTATAAGCAGTAACTTCTAAAGCACATTGTTCTGTGGAAGCACACGAGGGTTTCCGGAGATCAATTTTGAAGATGTATCAATTTTGAAGATGTTGAATTCCTTTCCTTCGTCCCTTTCAGTTTCCATGAGAACCAGTTACCAACTAGAAAAAACAGCCCCTTGCTCAAATTTGACTGCTGTTTTTCCTTTTACACTAGTGCTTAGTTGGCCTCCACTTTTCAGCAGTGCAGAACCATTGACATGGTAAGTTCAGTGCCAATACTAAGGGAAGTGCAAGATGCTTCCCTCTCCAAGTGCAAATCTTGGTGCTGTTATGCAACTCGTTGCAAAAAAGTGAAGGCAATAATTGCACTAGCGTAATTTAACTGAACTTGCAAACAAATAAACAAGAGAATCCTTCGGACTTGTCCGTTTGCTGGGAACTTAGGCTTCAAAACAAATAAACAACGGAGAGGAAGTAGAAGAGTCTTTCAGTGCTTCCCTCAATCTGTCCTCCCCATCTACTCTGCTCTTCTTCCTACCTCTTCAAACTGGTTCAAAAGGGTCCCAACATGACTAATCATAACCCTTCACCCCACAAAGCACACAAAGATTAGCATTTCACGTGTTATATGGACCCATAAATACCCCACCTGATCATCCCTCCCCTTCAAATAAATCCAAGGGAGGCCCGTAGGCTCTCATCTGATCTCAATGCAGATACGCGATGCTTACATTCCGACAGCGACAAAAACATAGTCTATAATAATTCATGTACGAGAGACATAGGTATGGGCATTCCTGTCATCAGAGGCAGTGGAGATACGCATACCGTGAAGCCATTGGGTATTTCCTTTTTCTAGATATAGGAAAACGTTTCCTTAACATGGTAAGTGAGATAAATTTCGAGACATGTTTGTCTTTGGTGAAAAGGTGAGATTGTGGTTGCAACTGTTGGGAAAAAGTGCAAAGATTTGTGAAATCTTCTTTCTTGTGACTTTTCTCTTCAACTTGGCATCTGTGTTTGATGGTTGCTGTTATAAATAAAAGAGCACAAAAAGGAGAACCAAAAGCAAGTCCTAACAAGTAGGCAGTCTTCATACGGATTCTTTAAACTGAATATTGGTTGACTCAGCCATCCAAGATCTTCACCTTTAAATTCTCCCCTCGACCCTCCATTTCCTTGGCTCCTCCATACCACTCCTTTAGCCTTTTTGCTAACAAACGCGCAGGAAAACCAGCTTAACACCTTCGTCTCCTCAACTTTCAAGCTGAAAAAAAAAAAGATATCTACCAGTGAGCTTCCTCAAACAAACCAATATGCTTTTCATAAGAAGCTTCATGATTTTGTTCCTGTGCTGCATGACCATAAGAATTAACCTTTGTTTTTCCAGCAACCCTTCTTCATTGAGAACCCTATCCGTTGATGGTCATTTCAGCTTTGATGATGTTCACCATGCAGCCAAAGACTTCGGCAATAGGTTTCAGCTACTCCCTTTGGCAGTACTATATCCAAAGTCGGTTTCTGATATTGCCACTACAATAAGGCATATCTGGCAGATGGGTCCGAATTCAGAGCTCACAGTTGCAGCTAGAGGTCACAGCCACTCACTCCAGGGTCAGGCACAAGCCCACCAAGGAGTTGTAATCAACATGGAATCACTCCAAGGCCCTAAAATGCATGTCTACACTGGAAACAATCCATATGTGGATGCCTCTGGCGGTGAGTTATGGATAGATATCCTGCGTGAATGCCTGGAGTATGGGTTAGCACCAAAATCATGGACAGACTACTTACATTTAACTGTTGGTGGTACTTTGTCTAATGCTGGGGTTAGTGGGCAGGCATTTCGGCATGGCCCTCAGATCAGTAATGTCCACCAGATGGAAGTTGTTACAGGTTCGTTAAAGTAAGATTAGTAAAATTTCGAAAATAGATTAAAAAAGAAGGTAAAAACAATAACACAGTACGCATCACAAATGGATAATTTCAATCTAGGCATAATGGGACCAGGGTCGAGTGAAGTATTTATGACGTCCTTGCTATGCATGCTGTGCTAGACCTTGGTTCCACATAAGATACTTTGACCATTGCCAATAATTTGATGTTCAAGTACAAAAATAAAACACATTAGGGTTCACAAATATGAAAAAAAAAATCATGTGTATCGCACAAATCCTTATGTAAAATTACTGAAACTGAGTGCAGGAAAAGGGGAAGTACTAAATTGCTCGGAGAAGCAAAATAGCGACCTATTTCACAGTGTTCTTGGAGGACTTGGTCAGTTTGGCATCATAACTCGGGCAAGAATATCCTTGGAACCAGCACCTGATATGGTAAAAGCATAAACATTGCATCCACGGAAGTTTTACAAAATTAAAGCAGGAGAATGAAATTATGCCGATAGTAGTAAGTATCATTTCTCACAGCACAATTTCATATTTTGAATAGGTGAAATGGATTAGAGTTCTCTACTCGGATTTTACAACATTTGCCACAGACCAAGAGCGTTTGATAGGTGCAGAAAACACGTTCGACTACATTGAAGGATTTGTGATAATTAACAGGACTGGCCTCCTGAATAACTGGAGGTCATCTTTCAATCCCCAAGACCCAGTTCAAGCTAGCCAGTTTCATTCGGATGGAAGAACTCTATACTGCTTAGAATTGGCCAAATACTTCAACCGTGACAGGGCAGATGCACTAAATGAGGTGAGCGCATGGTCCACTATCTTTTGGTTGTCATATGTAAGTAAACTGCTTAGGAAACCATAAACTAGTTAATAAAATGGCATTACTCAAAATCTGTTTTTATCATGCAGGAAGTCGGGAATTTGTTGTCTCAACTAAGATACATCACATCAACACTGTTCCAAACAGAAGTTCCATACATAGAATTCTTGGATAGAGTTCATGTGTCTGAGGTCAAACTACGGTCCAAGGGCTTGTGGGAAGTTCCACATCCATGGCTCAATCTTCTTATACCCAAAAGCAAAATAAACGATTTTGCTGACGAAGTCTTTGGCAATATCCTCACAGACACCAGCAACGGTCCAGTCCTTATCTACCCAGTTAACAAATCAAAGTAACGGTTTGAAAAAAGAATTAAGTTTAATTTTGTGAATTCTCCAAGTTGACTGAATGATTTATTAATTCTGATTTCAGATGGGACAACAGAACTTCTGCTGTTATTCCAGAGGAAAATATTTTCTACTTGGTGGCTTTCCTTACCTCTGCAGTGCCCTCATCCACAGGAACTGATGGCTTAGAACATATCTTAACTCAGAATAAAAGAATTCTAGAATTTTGTGAAATAGCCCGCCTTGGGATGAAGCAATATCTGCCCCACTACACTACACATGAAGAATGGAAAGCCCACTTTGGCCCACAATGGGAAGTTTTTTCCCAAAGAAAATCTACTTATGACCCCCTGGCAATACTTGCCCCTGGCCAGAGAATATTTCAAAAGGCAATATCTTTCTCATAACACTGGCCATTATTCATCTTAAAAGCAGAAATCCCTTACGGCATGTGAGGAAGGTGCCTTAACCCATGTAAATAGATAACTATCATGGTCTCCTGTCTTCTCACAAACAGCAACTGTAACTAGAATGCTGCGGGAGCTAGTTGAAATTTTTCCATCAAACAAGCCAAACATTTCCAATATTAACTATTATTTATAGTAAAAGGCACTGGAGAACAGTAGTCGTAGACGAAATGTATATGGTAATGATTTTGCAATTAAGTGTTGGTTATTCCTACAATGAATCTAATTCTAAAGACAACAGTGACATATTTTCTTGGATAAAGTTTTAACATATGTGTGACAAAAGAAGTGCCAGGTCCCATTGCTCCGGATATTTAAAGCATGGAGAAAACCAATAAGAGAGAATAATTGAACTATAAACAGTAGATGGTATAATGTTCTATCATGGACATACCTCAGACGTCTTAATCCACTTTTACAGCAATCAGTACACACCAATGACACGATGCCATATAGCAGCACGAAACTGTGCTACAGCCACAGACAAAATTCAATAAAAACAATATTAGCATGGTACTAGTTTTAGATCCATTCGCACATTGTTTACTACGGCAGCATCAGCTTATACAATGTCTTGCACATCAACATCAAAAGGGTTAGAATAGAAAGTTAGCAACAGCTGTGAAGAGGCAAGAACCTATGGGTCATATCCAACTTCTCCCAAGACCAAGCATGTATATATATAAAGCACATGCATCATCTCCATTTTCCTCACCCTGTGTTCCCTGTATTTAAGGCTTTCTTCTAATGTTGATCTCATCATTTATTAGGTGCAATACTGCAATCCAAGGACAAACTTCCAAGCTATAGTGGCCAAAAAAAAGGAACAGAAAAACCTAGACAAGTCAAGTTTCTATTTGGGGGATCATTCTGGAGAGAAAAATCACAAATCAATATCATTCAACAAAATCCCCCACATGATTATTCAGCCACTAACTTGACTAATTGGCAGCCAAGCACACAGAAGATTATTTGTTTTAAGAAGAGCACATCAAACATGGTTGATCCTTTATTAACCAGAACAATAATTTGAAAAAGAAAAAGGAAATGGTTATTATAAAAATCATCAGAAATGCAAAGAGTTGACAGTTATTGTTCTCCAACAGACCCGTCTCTCTCTATACATGCAGGTAAAGCATCCTTAATACATAACTTACCAAGGATGCGGGATTGTAACCTTATATAACTGTCCTTTAATTCTCTAAAAATGAGTGAAGTTTGTACTTTAATGGTCCTACAAATAATTTTCCATGATTCTCTAATGCTTGCCTTCTCACTGGGTAAGGTTAGTGCAATGAATATTCCCCGTTTTCATTTCACATTCAACCACTGTCAGCCACAGTGAAAGGATCTAATGAAAAGTGAACTCAAAAGGGGGCAACATGCTGTTTAAGAGATTCTTGCATATCTATATGTCAGACTATTGGGGAATAGCTTTCAATGGTTCATACAGTTCATTCTCTGTGTAATCACTGTACTTAATTATTCAAGCAAAAAGTTACAAGGCAGACATGGGCATCTCCATAATTTTATCGGTCCAGAATACCTCCTTTTGTTTTTCGAAAGCACTCAAACTACCAATGACAATTGCAACAGAATAAAGTAAATCTCCAATTTTCCATTGAGCATTAAGGACCTTCAATATAGAATATTCACACAATAAGGGACCTACATTTAATAGGGCATGCATGTGATGGGAGTTGACATATCAAATAAACCATTTACTATCTTTCATACTGCAAGCAATTTAAATCAACACTTGACTAGATCAAGTAGCAAAGACAAGCCTCATGAAGGAGATAACATTAGCCAGTGGTCAATGGAATATGTGCAGCCACCATGAGGATTGTTTTTATTTTGATTTTCCACATTGAGAGCTATGTTTGGTCCCAATTCCAATGAAGACTATGGTACAATACTACTAACTATACATCTACATTCCCATTTTATTGATTATTCCAATAAGTTCTCTATTGGAAATTGCACATAAACCATTTGTTCCTAGGAAAGTAAATTAATTCTAAATGACTAATCCTTCAGATGCATTAATCTTGTTAACAATGAAATGCTAATTAAGCACATGTAAGCACAAATGCATGCATGCTATCTGAATAGCATGGCAAGCGCACCTAGGTTTTTTATAAATATTTATTGAAACAGTGAAAACAGATTCATAAAAAATTACAAAAATGAAAATCTTTTCTATGAAAATACAATACCTAGGCGCTATTGAGTACTAGTATTGTTTCTAAAAAAAGATTAGCACAGTGTACTGTGTTTCCCAGTTCTTTTCTTCATTTTACAAAGAAATCTAAACTCTGGAATACTACTTTGTATATGCTTCCATGTTCCACGTAAGAGGGTGGCTCCTGACAATCTCCTACTAACTAAAAGCATATCATTCAACATAATTTCTTGAATTTTTTTATTCATAAAGCATATATTTAGTGTTGTACATGGCTTGCAAAAGATTACAGAGTAACTATCCAAATTAACACTTCCTGCCACATTTTCTATAAGATCTTCCAAATCCACAAAACCAGTTTTGGTGGTGACATAAACATCTAGATGTATCCACCAAGTGCAAAAAGACAATTTTCTGTTTGCCAATTGTGGAATAAGAAAAATGGCACAAGTAGAACTTGTGTATTCCCTTAGATAATAAGTATCTAGAGGGGCTGCAGTTCAACAACATCTTGTCCACAATAAAAATATGAAAATGTAAAACCAGCAGTAGAATTATCAATTTAGGGCTGCTACCAACAGAACATGTATATACTGAGATAACATTTAATGCTGGAGATTAGAACGACAGTGTGAACCCAAAAATTATCGCCGCTGCATTTTCTATTTTGGCCTAGAACTTCTTCCTATTCCTTTTTCCCCTCAAAAGTGAGATGCATATCTCTGTGATGCGTTCATACAATGGAAATTAAAAGCTCTTCAGGCTTTCAGCAATCCAGTCCACAGAACTATAATTACAAACCTTAGCATGGCTACCAAGAATGTGAAAGTAAAGATTGTATAAGAATAAGCATATGAAATGAATGAGAAAAGGAAGGGCAAAAGATGGTCATCTGATATAGCTATTAAATTGCTAGAATGTTACAAAGATATGCACTTAATACAAGCATATGAATAAAGAAAACAATTCACAATGTCTTCTATTAATGTTAATACACATTGAAAAAAAACTTCTGTAGGCTAGCATCATTTTAACGTATAGACTTCATGAGAAAAAAAACACACGCAAAAACACATCTGAAGGAGCAGATTAAAAGGCTAAAACATAGAACAACAATGGAAGAAATAGACACAATTATGTGATGTGAGATAGAATGGACTAGCATATGCCAAACTTACGCCACCTCTGCTCAGCCAAACTCAAACATAAGTTGCTTTCAAGAATCTTCATTGCCAAGTTTTATTCCTTAGAGGAAATTGATTCATTCCACATTTACATGCTAGCAAGAAAATATGCTAAGATATTCTGAAAGAATATATTTACATGAATAAGATACGATTTAATATATGTTTCCCCTTCTTTGTATTAATTAAGTGGTTTCGAAGAAATACATCTAAGAACATAGTTGAAAAAGGACCTTTATGGTCTTCCTTTTTCTAACAAGGCAAGAGCTGATGTATTATTAAAAAAGGAACAGGGTTACAAAAGTGATCAAGCCAAAATCAAAAGGCCTAGTCTTGTAGAGTTAGAAGCTTTGTTGCAGTGAGAGAGAATGAAAAATATTACTTGATGATTAATTTAAGTGCCTTGTGGCAAACCAAGCACAAAACAATTCCTATAATAGCGTGGAGAATATAAATGTTGACAGAATTAACTTTAGATATATGCACATTACAAAAATTTACAAGGTTTGTATCTTCGTAATGCAAAATAAATTAGCCAATGCTAGACGTTTCAGTCAATTACAGGGTAAGACATGAACCAATGTTTTTCCTATAAATCAAACATAAATTTGGGTTTGTGTAGATCACTGTACAACTTTCAAATTAGGGGATCAATGTTTTTCAGATCACTGTACATCTTGTTTTAGTTCTATAAATTACACTAAGAAAAACTGTTTTCATGTTAGAAAAGCTAATCATTTTAAAAGCCAGAAAAAAGCCTTCTAATAAATAAAGTCCAATGCAAGGTCATCCATTTTCCAAAGTTTCATTGGTTTAATTCCAAAACCAATCAGATTTCTCTAAGTGTGCTCAATATGGCAGTTTCAAGCACTGTGAAGAACTCAACTTGTCCCAGTTGCATTTATGGAAAGCTTGTCCAATCATCTTCAATTTTCTAGCCAGCATATCAGAGCAAGAGAAATAAACCCAATAAAGAGCGCGGTACATTCATGTCTGACCAAACAGACAGTGAGCTCTCTTGCAGATATCAGTCATGAACAATACATGATCTGATTTGTCCGTGTCCAAAGAACAGAAATCTTTGGTGATCAAGTAGAATTATGCTAAAAGCATAAAATGAAAGCAGGGAGGATGCATGACTTGCAGTATTAAAAAGCAAGTTCTTCAATACAATCACAATGCACCAGCCTCTTGTGACACCAAGACTCACAAAATAGATTTGCTCAGAAAAACTATGCCAATCACTTACAATGAACTAAAGATAATGTGATTACCTTTGAAGTTAAACCAATACACTCCTAGCATCCTACTTCTTGTCTCCTTTCATTTCTTCTGTTAACCAAGACTCAGCTTAGCCAGCAAATGCCAATTAATCATTGAAAAAACAAGATTCAACCACTTCTGCTCATAATAGAATGATCTTTTTTGAGAATTTGAATCCCAAATTCATTGAACATAGGGGACGACCGAATCAAAACATAGTCTTGAAGAACTTCAGTAGCAAAGACATTTTTTATCAAGATAACAAAGATTGGCATTTGCTAAGCAGTTTAACAAGGACAGAACAAGAACAACCAACCACGCCCTCCTACACAGACCACAGCACCGGATTTATAGCTCATATTCAGCATGGTGCTGAATAAATCACAAACAACCATCTCAATCTCCAGAAAAAAAATTACTTTTTACAAACATACAGCATAGGAAAAGACATCATGCCTAAAAAGCCAACATCTTTTGTCAAGAAAATAAACTCAAATCAAGAACCCTTTTACAAGAACATATCTTTTTCTTTCTCTGCCTTGTCCTATCCTACATTACATTAATTCTTGCTCAAAAGGCAGCAAAACATGATCACATAGAAAGAAAAAACAAGAACAAACATAAAGAAGGTGTTACCAGTGATCAGAGTGTTGTGCTTAATGCAATTCCATTGGTCCCTTTTCTCTGCAACCCATCTTTCATCCCGCAGAGCCAACATTGTCCAAACAGACACTGTTCATTGGAGCTGACCAGAATATGAGATTGACAAGGTGGTCGGTGCAGCCCAGTTACTGTCTTGGGTCACCTTGGACTGGGCCACTGTTGCTTGGTCTTGTCATTGATTAAAATTTCATTCTGGGATTTTTTTGTATCAATTCTTTTATATCGATTCTTCTATTGAGGCCCATTTAGCTTCTTCCCAAAGTGGAACCCGTGGATATTATCATGATAGTAAGTTTTAATATATTTTTGTTTTGAATAAAGAAATATTGTATTGGAAGTATAGCTATAAGACCTGGTCTAGTTTGATGGATATATCCATCATAATTTCTTGACTTAAAGCTTGATCAAGATAGGGTTAATGAAAAAATTAATTTTTTCTTTCAAATATTTTAGACTTTTAAAAGATAACATCAAAATATCATCGTTTCAAAAAATTTAAAAAAGCTAGAATTGATTTGATTCAAAGTAAGGTTGTATAACCATGACTAATAGCATTTAATAATCTTTCAAAATAAATAATTTTATTCTTTTAAAAATTTTGTTTAAATTTATTAAATATTTGACAGATTTAATTCATCAAATAAGATAAATCCTTGAATTGCTGACTTGTGAATTTTGTGTGAATGTTTTGAACTGAGAAAAATAAATATACATTTTTTAAATATAATTTTTTTATAAGAATTATTAATAATTATGCCTAGCATATTTGTATTTTCTTTTTTCTTCGCTAAAAAAGATAAGGAGTCATTTGTACCTTTTTTTAAAAAAAAAATAAGGATTTTTATCATTTTAATTCTCAATATAAGGATTTTTTTTAATAATTAACTCTCTTGCAAAACAAGATCTGAGAATTTTTCCTATAAACCATAGACAATCCCACAAATATTAGTTGAATTTATAACAATATTAAACATAAAAACTATTAGATTTCTTCACTCAACAAATAATTTTGAAGACGAGAAAATTTTTCATTTGGGATCTGGTATTACTAAAATTTTACAAATACATAATGTTTTTTGCGCTTTCTAAAGATTATTCAAAAAACATTTCTCTGTATTTTAATGAAAGTAATTAATTCTCATAATTTTGAAAAACATATATTTTTTCAATCAGATTATAAATAAATAAATTCTTTTGTTAATTTCATATTCTTATGATCTGTTTTATATATATATATATATATATATATATATATATATATATATATATATAAAATAAACAGA
>Ga0307511_10005437_pt1 | contig 12963 bp, 14 predicted proteins | sample 13_EM_MG_FD_200266 | JGI IMG/M metagenome (GOLD analysis project Ga0307511, IMG submission 200266) | Populus trichocarpa ectomycorrhiza microbial communities from riparian zone in the Pacific Northwest, United States - 13_EM | ecosystem: Host-associated > Plants > Roots > Unclassified | place...
GATGTTTTTGCAACTTATCATAGAGCGTGACGTTGCAGTCATGCTCACTGTTATTCTTTGATTGGCATGCATGGCGATCCTGTGAGCAGATGAGGCTCTGACGGGCAGTGGGACCTCATGCGAGATTTGGGCAGGCTTTGCAGAAGATTTAGGTGCGGATGCGTGGGTTCTTGAGAACCGTGGGGTGGAGGTGTGCGCACTAATGTGGGTCCTTCTACTTTCCTTGCTTGCCTTGCCATTGGTTTCTGGCCATGGCCATCATATCACTCAGGGTTTCGACGTGCGCAAGAACTGTCTTGCCAATAAGAGCCCCCGAATCGGTCCCCTAGTCAGGCAACCCTGATGGGGAGACAAAAATGACCGGTACAAGCTCGCGAAGTTTTAACGTTCGTCTTGAGGCAATTATTACATAAATGAGAAGGCAAGAATGCGAAGGTTTGGGGGAAATAAAGGACGGATTGCGATGCCTCAGGTTGTTGAACCTGCATTCACGTCAACCAGAACTTGGAACCATAGAATAGATGCTCGTAGGATCAAACGATCGACACGCATCTGCCGTATGTTCCTGTGATCTTTTATCCGGTGTCTTTTTCTTTTTCCTGACTTAAGGGTATGGCATGGCGGTCGTCCGCTGCTCGTCGCTACCTGACTACCCTGCGCCACTTGTTACTACTCTCACCATCCGGATCTCACTAGGTGGGGACAACATTTCAGCCTTGGACAAAGGTCATATGCTTACTTGCTCTTCGTTGGACCTATATCGGAATGACCAAAACCACAAGCTCCTCGGATGTTTGCCTGAAGACGCGGAAAATATATGTGCAGAGTTGAATATTCGAGTCTATTGGAATGTCACTCAACTCCATATCTGAAGACTTTGTTCCCTTTTCACGTATAAAATCAGCCGCCATTCTTCAAACAGTCCCTCTCCTAACTATCAAAATGGTCCGTTTCCTCGGTCTCGCGTCCTTGCTGTTGTTTTCGTACAGCGCAATTGTAGCTGCTGGCACTACGCCGCGCGTGCCCATTGCCGACACGGATGACGTCGGTGCAGGGCTTTTGGGGCGTGCTTGCTGTGAGCCCTATGATATTCAACTCAACCGACTTTTCTATTCACCTTGTGTACAGCGAAGTGCAATGATGGCCGTACGTGCTGCAATTCAGGGACCTTCTGTTGCAGCGGCAGGACTAGCAGTACATGTAAGAGCTTACTTCAACGGCAGATCGCTTGTTGACCTACTTACAACGGGCCTCATCCAGGCTGTGCACAGGGGAAGGGATGCGCGAACAAGAACGGTAGAGGCACGTGCTATAACACCTGAGTCAAAGTGATAATACGGAGGGGAGTTCGGCGCGTCGAAAGTCGTCAAATATTCCACGCAATTAAATTTTATGTAAACCCAAACTCTCCTTTAGTGAATTCGTGTCGTGTTTGCACATTTGCGCTGCACGTCCCATCCACGCGCTCGAAGTGGAGTGTCCCCCCAAGCCACGCTTTGCAGCAAGTTTCACAGAATCGACCACCGCTCACTCGCATCATGGAGCACTTTTGTTTAGTTTTGGTTTGTAGCGAAACAATGCCGTAATAGTATGATCATGTGTACAGAAATAGCTAAAAATAGGCTAAACGCCAAAACGAGTTAGGAGGAGCGCATGCTGTGCTGCGATCCCCCTAAGGTGCGCAATAACAATAAAAGTGCTCGTCTCTCTCGCACTGCCGCCAACCTACGTATGCTACACAGCCAAATCTGGTTGATTGCGCCTCGTTCAAGATTCTCACCAGCGCCTGCTTGTCCGAGTTATTTGCGATGCGTTTATCCACAGCTGCAGGCTGCCCAGCCAGGAAGTCACTACCATGGAGTTGATACACGGTGAAACAATAAAGTAATAGGGCTCACCCTCGTTCTCTGCCGCGAAGACCATGACCCCGTCCGCCGCGTTCCACACCTCTTGGCGTCGCGTTGGAAACGGGGAGAATCTCGTCCTCGACGCCCAGAAAGACCACGGTCTCCTCTGTTTCCACCGCGAGAACTATTATTATCCGTGTCCGTTTATGTGTGATAGTGGTCAGAGTCAAGTTACATAGACGCTTTTCCCGTTGACGAGGAGTCAAAACGTAGCCTAAGCCATTGTGGCTATGACTCTATATTTGGAAATACGCACTCTGTCACTCACGATGGCTGTCGATGAGCTGCACAAGACATGGGCTAAGCTAGACCAGCTGGAAAGACAGGAAAGATATCTTGTTGAGAGGCTCTCCGACATCCGCAGGGAGATTAAAGCACAGAAGCTCAAAATCGACGACCTGGCGAAGGGAAGACCACCCGCTATCAATCGTCTCCCTACAGAGCTACTTTCGCAGATTTTCACCCATTGCATCCCAGACCCAAAATTTCCTGAAAAGCCACTGCATCGGATTGTCGGTGTATCCCGCCGCTGGAGAGATGTAGTCTGGAACAATCCTAGCTTCTGGACTTTCATCAAGGTGACATCGGACCAGTGCGAGAAGGGATTGAAGGAGCAATTGAAGAGGAGCCACAAGGCTTTTCTGGACATTTGGATTGGGGATTGGTATAGTCCCATATATGTGGCATATGTCAAGTTCTATGCATTACTGGACACTATTGTTCCACATGCGAACCGCTGGCGCTCCCTTATCATCTCTGATGGCACGAGCCCGGGCCTCGTGGAAAACGTCCTTAGAGTGTTCAACCACCTCGATGTTCCTTTTCTCAGAGAATTCACGATGGACTTCTGTGACAATTTCGACGATCTGCCTTATCCAGACTTCCTTTCACCAACACATGCTCCCGCTCTCCAACATCTGACCCTCAGATCACCCTTCCAATTGGACAATTTCGTGGCACCCCCCACACTTAAGACGCTGCGTCTGGCATTTCCAGAAACGGATGGTTTCCCTCCTGTGATTTCAATGCTTACTCCTGCACAGTCACTGACATCGCTTGAACTCGACGGTGGGGGTGCAGTATGGTCACTCAAACGAAATGATCTCCATTCTTCTCTCCTTGAGGAACTTACACTCTCCCTCAATAAACCGGTGCCATTTCTAGAAGCAATCGTAGCACCCAAGCTTCGATATGTACAGTGCCGGTTCAGTGACCCCGTGGAGTTGGATATCATTGAAGGGAATTTCAGAGATGTCTATGATCTAGATATTTCATTTTCCCATCCAGTCGACGATCAGGGTGCCGGGTCTCTGTGTCGTGCATTTCCAGGGGTACGCCGAGTACACCTATCGGCACAGGAGACTTCTTTCTTCATGGCTGGTATTCACGGACCCGGGATCTTGGAAAGACGACCTCACATAGACTAATGGCTAAACCTCGAAACTGTAACCCTGAATTGTCTCTATCGCCAGTGGCTGGAATGTTGGGAGCTTGGCAACAATCCTATTGTAAAGTGGCTCGGAGGTCGACAGGAATCAGGTCTACCACGGTTACGCGTGAGGCTGGCCCACTTCCGGGAAGATGAAATGGGGTTATTTTCAAGCTACTGTGCATTACTAGAAAGACACTGCAACTTGGGAGTATTTACTTCCTAACGTAGTTGGTGGGTTCTTTTCCGAATCAGAGCCATATTTTTTCCCTCAATCTGATCTCAGGCCGCTCAGACAATTTAAGTACCTAGGTGGCTTTAGTTGGACTTTGCCCCTCAGTGAATTCTTTCCTGCTTAGACCATGTGCAGTTTGATGGACCTGCACAGACTGGAAGTCCCAGGCTATAGTGCCACCAGATCCAAGAGTCCATAACCGCTATTTACAATCCACAGGATTTACATAAACTGTACAGTCCCCCGCAACAAGTTGTTCGCTGTTGATTACGTACCGCCCATCTATGTATCTCGTCCTAGCGATTCATGCGGGTAGAGACCCGGGCTAATCATAGTAGCCCTGATGCACTTGCTGCAGGTGTGGGTATATGGTATTGGTGGTGAAAGCTCCCAAGCATTTCCAGCAGATAGAGGCACCACAGCTGTAATCTCGTCAGCACCATGAAACAGCTGCGTGGGATCACAATACCAACCGACAATCTACGCGATTGCACCCTCCTTCTTTCTCTATTAGCACTTTGCAATGCGGGCACTTCTTGACACGTTCGCCTTGTGCAGCTACCCAGGCATCTGTCTGCTCTTCTTCGGCTTTGCGTCTCTTGAATTCATCACATGTCGACCCTTCATGAGGTTCATCACCACATGCCGAGCAAACCTCTTTGGAGCAAGATGGACAACGGAGTTTCATCGCAGCATCTTGGGATGTGGAGCGATAGATCTGTGTGCAGTCTGGTGTCCTGCAGAACTTGAACTCCGTCGGACGCCGGGAAACGTAAAAGTTAAATGCGGCCTCGAGCAGCCGCTCAAAGGACGCTGGGGCGAGAAACTGTTGAATGATGGAGATGGTTACAGGGACTTGACAGTGGCCATCGTCGGCAACGCATGTCAAGGGAAATTGATTTATATCTACAGCAGAGTCCAGAAAGTGACGCAGACATGCGGAGCAATAGGTGTGTCCACAGTTCAGTCGAAAGGCGTTCGAAATGCTGTCATAGCAAATTGGGCATACTTGTTCTGTCCCGAGAGATTTCCCCCCCAAATGGACCTTTTCCCGAGAGGGTGCTTTGCCAGAGCATTTCACAGTGAAGGGATGCCATACTACGGTCAAGGTCATCGCACCGTATGGAGCCATGACCCCAACCACCCCAGCGGTCGACATTTCAATCTTCAATGTAGAGCCCCTTAATTTGAGACCACCTGACGTAGAGACCAGTATTTCCGCAGATTGCTTATCTGTGACCAGTTTGGCCTCCAGCATTCCCTTGCCGGTCTCCTCGATACCAACAAGATAGAAGTGATCGACCTCCAGATCCTGTTCCATGAACAAGGAACGCAATTCAGCATCTTGTATGTCGCTGGGAAGGTTCTCGATGAGAAGAGTACACAATTCGAAGCCAGTAGTAAGATCCAAAATGTCTAAGCCTCCGGTAAACGCGACGACGGAGCCTTGCATCATTCGACCGATGTTTTTGGGCATTTCGTCCTTTGATTCACCAGCAATGCAGTGCTGCGTGCCCTCCAGGTATGAGATCCCTGGCGGCTCGGCATATCTGGACAAATAAACACTTGCCTTCAACTGCTTTCCGAGCGGGAACTCGCAGTCAGACTCTGCTTTTCTGGCGAAGAAGGGAGTGTGCAGCGGTGGTGCTAGGCTCTGGAGTTGAATAGTAGTACTCATCATGGGTGCGTGAAGCAACCAACCCCACGCCCCGCCGCGACCTTGAGGCCAACCAGGTTCCACGAGGTTTCCCAATAGAGGGGAGCGCAGATCGAAGGAGTGATGTGAGCCTGTGGTCTAGGATTTTGTCACATCAAGTGCGCTAACAGGCATGTATTTAATTCCACCGTATCAGGTTTCTAAGTAGCGTAGAATGTTTGGTATACGTCTGATCGTACTGTTCTTTGTCTGAGGTACTACTTAGGGGCTAAACATATACAGCGACAAACACGTACTACCCGACCCACCATCGTTGATAATGATATTCCCTTTCACCTTATACAGTCGCGTCTACGATGGCTGATGTCGCATCGCTACTTCAAGCATCGTTGCAACCTGCCACGAGAAAGCAAGCGGAACAACAGCTTCACCAACTCACCCCCCAAGATGGCTTTCTTTCTCATTTACTTCAGCTGATCCTCAATAAGAACGTAGATCCTTCAATCAGACTCGCTGGAGGAATATATCTAAAAAACATCGCTAAACTCAGATGGGAAGAGGTCAGCATGTCGCTCCTTGGCAACTCGACACGCTTCAAACACCTTGTCACAGGATGTCGCACCTCTGCCGGAGAAGGAAAAGGCAAATATCCGAGCACAGTTGGTTCCTTCAATGATCGCACTTTCGAGCCCTTCAGACAAGGCAATTCGTGCTCAGATCGCAGAGTCAGTTGCGCTCATCGCAGAACTTGACTTCCCTGTTCAGTGGAGTGATCTGATCGCTGTATGTTTGACACCACAAATTCGACGGACACCACTCTGACATCCCTCTGAAGCAACTTGTACAGTCTCTTTCTCCACAAGATTACGCTATAAATGCTGGTGTCCTTGAGGCTGCACACTCTATTTTCCGTCATTGGCGCTCTCAATCTGCCTCAAACCAACTATATTCGGAGATCAATCTCGTATTATCACAATTCATGAACCCTTTCCTGGAGCTGTTCCGCCGCACAGCGACGTTGCTCCTCTCTCCACCCTCTCCGGCCAACATCGAAATCATGACACAATCACAAATTTTACTTGCAGAAGTATTTTACGACTTCACCTGTCACGATTTACCCCCTGGTATTGAGGATGCTCACAATGACTTCTTCGCGGACGCTGGTATCTTTCATCGGTTCCTTACGTGGGATCCTCCTGCACTGAAGGGTCAAGTGTGTGATCAATGTCCTTTCTGATCCTGGCTCACCCTCTTTCATGCAGTTTGATGATGTGAGCCCATCCTTTCCTGCACGACTGAAGACAGTGATCTTTGAAATAACTGAGGTCCGTATTGAACCATCATTCTTGTGTCCTCCATCACTGACAATTTCTAGCTATATGTCAAACTCTACCCTGAACAACTGTTGCTTTCATCTACTGTTCCGTCTTTTATGAGAAGTGTGTTGACAATTGCTGGGTCCAGGGAACTTTCAAATGTAGCCCACGACCAAGTAAGACGATTTGTTCTCGAAAATCCCTCAGTTAACCTATTCCACCCATTAGCTTGTTTCTCAAGCTCTGCGCTTCATTTCATCAACGATCCGTTCTAATCACTTTAAAAATTTATTTTCGTCCAAAGGCGACATATCTTCTCTCGTGAGAGAGGTAGTATTGCCCAACGTTGGTTTGCGTGACCATGAAACGGAACAATTCGAAGATGATCCACTCGAATTCATCCGCCTTGATCTGGCGCTCCCCTCTGGATCCGGTGGAGCAGGATCTACGGAAGCGTGCACAAGACGACAGGCCGCCGCAGATGTGCTACAGGCATTGGTCGGAAGCGGATTCCAGACCGAAGCTACAGAAATTGTAGGATCTCTGATCAACTCTGCGCTCAGCATGTACAGCTCCAATCCGGGACAAGAATGGAGATCAAAAGACAGTGCTGTATATCTTCTCACCGCTATTGCAACCGAAACCTCAACCGCAAAGGTGAGCATATGGATGGAGAACCGAGTTGGCTTCATTACGAACACTGACTCGTATACCAGCATGGCGTGACCTCCATTAACGCACAAGTCGATGTAGTGGATTTCTTTTCGCAACACGTTCTCCCAGACTTGCAAGGCGCCCAAGCCACTGTACACCCGATTCTGCAGGTCGACGCGATCCGATTCCTGTTGACATTCCGAAATCAGGTATGTAGTATCTGGGTTATCGGTTTGACAGAATGACCTTGATGACCTACTATTTGAGTAGTTGACAAAGGAGCAACTTCTCTTCGTCTTGCCTCTCCTTGTCAGTCACCTGAAGTCGGACAACTACGTTGCGTACACGTATGCGGCCATTACCATTGATCGCATACTGTTTATGAAAAAGGGATCTCAACTTGTGTAAGCCTCTACCTTGTGGCGATTTATCTCTCTTTCCGTTAAGCACTGTTATTAGATTTGCGCAAGCAGACGTGCATGACATTGCGCCTGATCTACTTCATGCAACGTTGGTCAAAATCGAAGCAGCAGGCACTCCGGAAAAAATTTCAGAGAATGATCACCTCATGAAATGTTTGTTATTTTCCTTTGTCGAGTTAGTGTGATATTGATTGTCGATGGGTCTCCCTGCCCCTAGGTGCAATGAGAGTAATCGTCACCGCTCGACAAACGTTGACCCCATTGTACCAGCAAGTACTTCAAAGACTCATTGTCATTCTTAGCGCTGTCTCCAAGAACCCAAGCAATCCCAACTTCGACCATTATCTTTTCGAGAGCATATCAGCCCTCTTGAGGTATGCTCCCGAGCTGAAATCGGGACGCATAGTAATTTAGCTGCAGATTTGTGGTACACGATGGATCGACTCTCTCTGCTTTTGAACAAGCTCTCTTCCCTCATTGCACTTCGATCCTTCAACAGGATATTGATCGTAAGTTGTTCAGTTTCACAAGACTTGTTACCGATGACTTGTGGTTCAGAGTATATCCCCTATGTCTTCCAGATTCTGGCCCAGATGCTGGAGATGCATACCTCTGGTGTTCCAGCCGATTACCGCACCCTCCTTCCGTTCCTCTTCATGCCCGCGTGTTGGCAACAGAAGGGCAGTATCCCAGCTCTCGTCAAATTGCTCAAGGCATTCCTTGCGCGTGACGCCAACGAAATGATGACGAAGAACCAAATACCGTCCGTCCTTGCCATTATTCAGCAGCGACTCGTCCCGTCAAAGATCAATGACGTTTGGGGCTTTGAGCTCTTACAGGCAGTCATGCAATACGTACCACCGTACGTCTTCTAACTCCTTCTCGGGAACCGAATGGCTGACCTTTTGGCAGGACCCACATGAAGCAATATTTCAGGGTCTTGCTCATGACGCTGTTAACAAGGATGCAAACAAGTAAGACAGATAGATATGTATACCATTTCTCTCTCTTTTTGCTCTTCTCCATGGCTATCGACGTCGAGGGCCTTGGCCCCGACTATGTCATTTCTACGGTCGAGGAAATTCAGCCACAGTACGCTTCAAGTTGTTTTTCTTGATGGGTATCAGCGCACTGATCGACTGAGCTGCTAGGCTGTGGTCTCAGGTCCTGATGTCCTTTGTTATACCTCAAATCCCGAAGATGCCACACAAGGACCGCAAGCTGACAGCGGTTGGCTTGACGCGCATGCTGACTGAGAGCCAGGTGATGCGCTCAGAGCCTACTGCGCGCAGTTGGTATGCGTTTCTATGGCCTCTGTCATATGCGATTCCGCGCTTAGATTGCCTCTCTTGACCACCCAGGATGCCTGCGTTCACTGTCCTCGTAAAGCTTTTTGATGAACCACAGTACCTTAGCAAATCGACCTCGAACGACGACACCACCACGACGGGCCTCACCGAGATCGACTATGAAGAACAAACTGCAGGGTATCAGGCTGCTTACTCGCGTCTTGCTGCTGCCGATAGTTCCCCCGTCGATCCTGTCGCATATGTGAAGGATCCGAGGGTGTTCCTTGGTCAGGCTTTATCGAGGGCCAGAGTTGGACCATTGTTAGCTGTGGCCGAACCTATTGTAAAATCCTTCTTGGAGGGCTTAGTTGCAGAAGGATATTCCATACAGTGAACTGGTGGAACAAAACAGGTTGAAGAGGCAGTAGCGCAAAACATGTATAACAAATCTGAGGTGCTGGAGAAAGGCGGTTGGTGATAAATGAATTTAAGGATCCAGACCTATAGATAAATTGGTTGATTGGGGAACCACTCAGATACCTACAAAGCTTTCGAAAGCTAAATTCATACACGAGTTAATCAAGTCGGAAATTGTCGAGACTAGGCAGACGTACCATGACAGGCCTCACATGCACCATAGGATCATTTCTGGTTGATGTGCTGATCTACCATGATGCACCCACTCTAAGCTCAATCATTGGATGCCGGCAAGTACATAGAAGTATTCACCAACACCTTCAATCGTCTGCAACTATGTTAGTAAGGGAGACCAACATGCAGTTTGGTCTGCAGGACGTACGCGTTCCAATAAACGTGACCAGCCCAGTTGTTCAAATATTTGGAGCTTGGGGGACGTTACTCGTGTGATAGAGCACATGCCATGGAGTAGGGGTGCATGAACAAATTCACAGTAGACGAGGTGCCAGACGTCAGTGGTTGTGACATTGAACAGAAATGATATTTACAAATTTGTAAATAGCAAACGAAAGTACAGGCAAGTGCATATCGATGGTCTAAGGGTTATAAACATATCCTACTACCATCACGGTGCTCTATCCCCGACAAATGTGAAGGTCATGCACCAACACACTGACGCGCAACGATTATGAAATGGTAATGCGATGGGGCTGCTGTTCGGCTCTGGTCCTAGGGAACGTAATATTCAGGAGACCATCCTCCATCTTCGCATTTACATCACCCGGCTGGATATTCTTGTCAGTACAGGAACTCTCTCTGCATAGCAGGCAAACCTTACCTGTACACCCACAGGAAGCCGAATAGTTCGCGAGAATTTGCCGTGACGGCGCTCGCGAACAGCATACCCATTTTCCTCTCGAGATTCTGTCTTGCTGGACTCGCCAGAAACTGTTAGACGGCCCTGGTGGACTTCAATAGCGACATCGTGCGACTTCAGTCCAGGCAACTCAAAGGTTGCAGTGACAGTGTTCGCTTCATTGTTTTCATGGAGGTCCATCCTATAGATATATGTCAGAACAGTAACACTGCGACCATGGGTCAAGTACATACCTGGGACGGAATGGCAACTGATGTTCGGTGTTGCCGGAGTTCCGACCTCCCTCGACTACAGCGCTCGGAGAATCGCAACGAGCCACGAATGCGTCTTCAAAGAGACGATCGAACTCGAAGAAGGGATCATAGTAGAAACGCACGGGGCAAGACATTGCAGAGAAGTGGTTGTAGCAATTGAAGAATGACTGTCCTGGACGGTGGTGGACTCTTGAAATGATGATGAGGCGGCCATTTTGGCCCTTCTTATATATGTTCCAAAGCTTCTCCCACTACGAAGGACATGAATATTCTCGATGGCATGAGGGTAGCCTCCGACGGCTGGGGAAATTCTTCGAGGTTCAAGAAAGTTCTGTTGAAGGTATGTATTGGTTTCCTGGTTTGGGATGCAACTTATTGCGATCTGTTTGGCATTTGACAGGAAAGGGAAGTCCCTGAGTCCCAGACTCCTTACCTCAGCTATTATGGAGGTCGGGACTGTCGCGCTAAGACGGAAGCCAGCCATTGACCATATACAGTCAACTTTCACACCAGGACTGCCTGATGCTAGGATATGATGTTGTTAATAAAACCCGTGTGGCTGGGCGCTGTTCCTCTCTCCCTATAAACATGGATCGCATCCAACGGAAGCGCAATGCACCCCTGGGCTGGAACTGTGTCATCACCTTCACCATTTCTGCTGCCTCGCCCTCGACGTCTCTCATGTGGTTGTTTAATCCTGTTGCCTGCGGTCTCGTTCATCCGAACACAAATGATCGACTTGTGCACTCTAAATTGGCACATTATCATCCAGCAGGCCTGGGTCACTCGATTTCGAACACTTTGGGTGAGTCCACAGTGCTGGGTATTCCTCTTCATTGTTCGCTTACTTATCTTCCGAGATGTCTCACACTTCACTATGTACTCAGTCACACAATCTTGCTGAACCTTTCATTCAGACTCTTCCACTGTCCGAGGGCCAACCCTCGAACACTCTTCACAAAACTAAGTCGTCACCCATGTCGGATGGAAGAACTCCGGCCTATCTGAAGCTGTATGGGCGTTTTGTTGGAACAAGGTAATTGTGTGCCATTAGTACAACGAACGGAGAGACTCACCATACGCGAATAGAGCGCAAGTGCCTGAACACACGATCCAGTGGCGTAGTCAGAAGCTCATCGAATTGATATAAGTTAGTGACCCACCCACCGAAGTGGTTCCACCTGCTTTGCCACCGCCGAGCTAACGCTCGGCCAAGCACAACCTCACGCGCTGACGGGAGCACGCGAGAGACGAGGCAGGACGAGGCACACATATAAGCACCACTGCCTACAGTCATAAGAAATGGACACTGATAGTAGCCGCACTAAAGGATACATGAGAATTAATCTGACGAGTGAGACGGGCGATGAGAGGGAGTTGCGACAATGAAATAACGTCAAGCCGTTAATAATTTTCTGAGGCGGAGTGTCCTATCAAATCAAAGGCAGACCGACAGAACAAACTGGCTGGACAAGTAACTAATTTACAAAACTCATACTTTGCCACTTCTTAGTACTACTAAATACCGTCGCAGCTCTGTGCGGAAATCATTTACCGACTACGCGCTCGACCATCTCGACCGACAGGCCTAGGTAATTTCTGGGGTCACATAACGGTTCAAGCATCTCCTTTGAAAGACCCGCTGAAATTACGCGCTCATCGACCTCCAGCAAATCAATGAGATGGACATTGTTCTTCGCACTTTTGCGACACAGCTCATACACCAGATCATGGGCGACTTGCCTACCTATGTGTGGGGCAAGATACATCATAATAGCTTCTGAAACAATGCCTCCGTTGGTCGCATCCAAGTTTCTTAGCATTGCCTCAGGATGAACTTGGAGGCCAATAACAAGGCCTTGCGTATGCTTGAGCGCGGCTCCTGTAAGAATGCACAGTTCCGGTAAAACTATCCATTCGACCTGCCATGGCCCTGTTGAACGCTCATGGTCCGCGACCATAGCCTCGTACATAGCATTTGCATGCTGTCGCACAGAGGTAGCTATGGCTGATATATACGCAGAAGAAATGGGGTTCCTCTTCTGTGGCATCGTGGAGGAGGCTCCACGGTGGTCATGGAAGGGCTCTGAGACCTCACCGACTTCGGTTTGCATGAGAAGTTTCACGTCCAGGGCAAACTTGGCACAGGTGCCGGTAAGCATAGCGAAGCACCCAGCAAGTTCCGCGAAACGATCTCGTTCAGCGTGCCAAGCGATATCCGGAGGGGAGAGATGTAAGAACTGTGCGAGTGCCATCTGGCATTCCAAAGCTCTATCTACAGGAAGAGTGGCTAGCGTGCCTGCCGCACCACTGAACTGGAGAACCAGGAGGCGGCCTTTAAGCTGTAAAAGCCGTTCATGGTGCCGCTGGAACGTGGATAGGAGACGTGCGAGCTTGAAACCAAAGGTGATAGGAACAGCTTGTTGGAGGTTGCTCCTTGCTGCCATAGGAGTAGATTTGTGGATGGCTGCAAGGTTACGAAGACTAGCCATGATAGACTCGAGTG
>Ga0307511_10005438_pt1 | contig 12961 bp, 15 predicted proteins | sample 13_EM_MG_FD_200266 | JGI IMG/M metagenome (GOLD analysis project Ga0307511, IMG submission 200266) | Populus trichocarpa ectomycorrhiza microbial communities from riparian zone in the Pacific Northwest, United States - 13_EM | ecosystem: Host-associated > Plants > Roots > Unclassified | place...
CAGGTTTATGCGGTAAGACCGGAAGTGCTGGCCCTAACAACAAAACTCGTCAGCTGGCTGTGATGTATTTTAACAGGATATGCACTTAGAGGGGATGCATTTAGACAGGTTAGACTGTACAGCTGTCTAGGCGGGGAAATATCGTACTAGCGTGTTACGGCTACTGGTCATGAGCGATGCCTCTCAAGCGTAGATATAGACTGCAAAAGCAGCATTATACTTCACAATGGAATTCTGTATTTTCAGGGAAAACTTTTGGTGGGTATACCAATCTGAAACCTCTGCCCCATTTACAGTCTCCCCACAGTCTGAAATAAGGTGGCAATACACATTCTGCCGTGATGCTGTATTCCATCAGTGGAGGATTTGCTCTACCCAATACCATTCAGTATGCACAGCATCGGGTCACTTTGCTATTCAGGGACGATATGTGCGGTTCAGTGGCCAGCACAACTCGGCAAGACAATCTTGAGCGGCCTTCGAAAATGCAGGCAGAAGTCCTTGCATGGGTGAGCCCAGTCCCAGATTTTATTGGTCCGTGGTTACCTGGATCCGGACTTGTTGTGTGGTTACACCTTTGAATTTAGGACTGAGTTAGAGCTGCAACTTCCGGGGCTATCCGATGCCACCTGTGCCATGGATCCACTATATGGCCGTTGCTCAGCCATATACTAGGTTATTGGCCTCGTACCCACTACGTTATATAATCGAGAAGGTGGGTGATTTGAATTGAGCAAAAACTGACTGCTGGTCGTTTGATGAAGACTGGTCTACAAAGGGGTAGGTTTGATTTGATTTTTTCCTCATATCTAGTCCTCCCAGATTTCTCCCAACTATAGAGTACTAGTGGTAGGTGTTATTGCCATAACCTTAGGTTGAGTGCGAGTGCAGACTTTAAATATAAAAGGAAAGAAGTGTGCATGGAACTGATACCTGCATTCCCATAGTGTTCTAAAACCCGCCATCTTCTCAATACATCAGTTTTTGCTATTTTAGCCCTTTGTAGTGTTATTTGCTCTCAACCTTTACCCAGCTGATCTTCTACGTCTTGAGGGGAAAAACACTCAGCTGCTCTGCTAAAGCGGTAAGATAGCACCTAGAACGCACGGGTCAGGGGTTAAAGATAGTCTTTAGCCCTGCTGCCGCATTACATAGAGATTTGTATCATTGTCGCGCTTACTACTTTCGTGCCTAGATATGCCGTTGAGTTGAGATGTCTCTGAGTGGGAGTGTATTTGGCACTGCAATATAGCATATGGTGTTTACACAATACCTAGCATCTACAGCAGCAATTGCTCGACTGGACATCATAATTGAATTGGAAAAGGAAGCCCCCTTCGAGGAGGACACGAGGCTAGACACTCAAGTGAGGGAAATGGTGTGCGGGAGCGGATCAGTTAGTCTAAGAAACGGAGGTAAATCGAACGGAGGATTCACCAATTGAATATAGCACAAGCACAGACAGCGGCTCAGCGATCTTCCATGCAATCTGTACCAGGAACCTTCTGATATCATCTACCTAGCTACTGCCAGAGAGTGCCCCTGGCAAGTGGTCAACGCAAACAACGTACAGCTTCCGGGGCACTTAAGATAGGATAAATTCTCCCCTTCGATGTTGTTTTATTGCACTACCTTGACGAGATACCTTCAGGCTGTTTAGCCCTCGCTAACTTCGTCAGCCATACCTTACTTGACTCAGTTCTGCGCATTTATCCATCTTATCTCCACCCACCTCGTCTTCGGCGTAGTTTCGATCCAGAGGGGCTGTCATCCGGTCTGCACGTTTACAAGGAATCAGGTATGCTACCTGTAGCCAGCTTATGTTAGGTTTGTCTGACATAGTTACCTTCTTCTTCATAGCAGTTCGACGCAGCGTAAGCATGTACCAGATTCGCAGTGCATCATCGGCTCCTCCCCGTGAGAGCCTCATCACGAATCCTGGGCTTGAAGCAGCCTACCTGGACGCTCTACAGAATACAGACTCCAATGCGACATTGGAGCTATGGCGCAACATTCTTACCCACGAATTTCCGAACTCAAATGCCGACGACTCCTTCATCATCAGTTCAATGGACCCCAGTGGTATCAAAGCGCTAGCTGGGGAGGATGTCAGCATTGTCGTCTCGCTGAGGGCTCCCCCAAAGGCTGGGCACGACCCCCGTGTACTCTTGGCTCTGGGGTTTCAAGGGAAGGACAAAGACACTAAGGATGAGAGAGAGCTCTTGGTAGTGCGGTTCGTGGCGTGGTCAAAGCAAGAAACGAACAAAGACTCTGGCATACGCTATCTCTTTGGGCTGTTGGTCATGGGCATTCATGCGAGGTTACTCAAGTATGACAAGCATGAAGAAGCCTTGAAGCCCTTCCATGAGGACGAGTGGTTAGGGGCAGGAAGTGGCAAATGGAGGGGCATGGTTGAGGACGTGAAGGGTGCCATAGCAGGAGGAGTTGCCATGTGATACCCATCTCGGAAGTGGGGCCGCATCTGAGGTGCGCTTGGTGGGAATCCAGATGGTTGGCTTGTGGGTTCGGGCCTGTAGATCTCGTTTAACTCACATTATCTTCAGACAAAAGTCAAACCAGACTACTTTCACTCAGCTTATGCAGTCAGAGTTCGTTGGCGACTCGGGTCCAGTACACGGTCTACCTATAAGGATCGTCGGATGAAAAGTTACTATTAGCTGGATTGAGACTATGGTGCAGAGACTCTGGCGTGCGTTGGTTCTACGCGGCGCCTACCACACCGTAATCTTCCTTTTCCATCCGGGCTAATTTTGCGTAATCAATTCGCGCGTTTGCAAGGCCAATGCAAGCCCCAGGCCGGTTGGTGATACTGAAAGCACGGCATTTTTGAGTGTCGCGTGTACTCAACACTATGTCCCTACTTCTGGGTCACCGGAAATCATATTGTTTAGTCCTGGAGGATCCACGAAGAGAGGATATTTCCCTCAAAGGATGCTTGTTAGGTACTAGCCACCACACACTTACCGTAAGGTACATGTAATTTACATGTATACTGATCTCGTGCCCATGTATACGCATGTAGTGTAAGTGACACATTTCTACCGGCGTTAAGACATGCATACCGTACATGGGATATCACAAGTCACGTAAATGTAGGTACACTACGGTCGTCTCAGCAGCCAATCACAGACTGCCGTTGTAGTAGGCACACCACAAAAAACTGGGCAGTGTCCTGTGCCACCAGGCTACGCAGTGTCAGTCCATTGTTCATGCACAAAACTCCCGTTCAAGCATGGTATACTTTGTCCGCCTTTCTGCCTGAGACAATGCTGTATGAGCATTGACCTTGACCGGAAGACAAGACTCCCGGGCTTCCAAATTTCTACCTATTCCCAAGGGGTCTGTTTCTGAGACAGTCAGGTGCAAGCTAGAACGTTGATGCACGTGAAACTACCACCACCACCCACGCCCATTGTCACTCCATGTAGATACCCTCTCCGCTTGATGCTAACCCTCTCCATATGTAAGCAATGTCACCCCCTTTGTTCTGCTTCCCACTCCATTGCCACCCCATCCAACACATCTCTTACGCCACCCCATCCTCCCACCCCGTCTTCTCCCGCTTCCACCCTCCAATTACACACGGCGATTCTGACCGCCGGCTTCCCGTTCCAGACTGTGCCGCTCACGTACATACCCCCCGATGCATCCTTGCCTCCCTTCCTAAAATTAATCCTCTCTTTAAGGGTTTTATTTAGCGAATCGTCTTTTGCATGGAAGAGCACCACAGTGAAGACGTGCTTGTCGATGTCGGATTGGGAGGTGAAAAGATGAGCTGGGAGAAGCTCGTATGTGGGGTGGTTGAGAATGTGAGAAGCAATTGACCGGGCATGAAGGATCAGGGTAGTGATTAATTGCTGGTAGCCGGAGGCGCCGTAGGCAATCAGGGTGGCGTAAACTGGAAGAGCGCGAAAGCGGCGGGAATTTTCAAGGCCTAGGGTGAATGGACTGGGGGTGCTGTTCGCACCAGGAGTGAGGTTCAGGTATGGTGCAGGGGCGGACAGTGTAGAATTAAGAAGAGATGGGGACTTGGTGAAGAAAACACCGCAATCATAGGGCTGTGATGGGGAGGTGGTCACTCGTCAGCATTCCGGTCATGACTACCACGTGGGGATTTTGTTAGTGACTTGGTGACTACTTACCACATTGAGCATTTTATGACCATCCGCAGCAACACTATCCGCACACTCCAATCCATCCGCATCCCTCCCTAAATTTACAAGCCTTTCATCTACCCCATCCCCCTCTCCATCTTCCGTCCAAAACATCCTCGCAAAGACCCCAAAAGCACCATCAACATGGATCCATGCCTTGGTCTTCTCGGAATACTTATCCACCAGTTTTCTCACCGCCCTGATCCCACTCGTAAACTTCCCCGTATTGACTTCTCCCCAGTTCATCACTACAATCACTCCCCTCTTCGTCCCTTCTGCAGTTGCTCCTGATAAATACCCCTCCAAAAGAGCCATATCAAGCTCCCATGGTAACCCCTCACCCTGCCTCCCAATATCCTTCACACTATCCCGCCCTAGCCCTAATATCCCAGCTGCTTTATATACACTTGCGTGAGGCGCTGCACTGAGGATATCTATCCCCTCAATACCACTGCGACGACTAGCTTCCAATAGTCCAAGTTCACCTACGGAGATTCCGGAAATGGAGAAAATATGTTCCCGGCCGCAGGCAAGACCGAGGATATTTGCAGTTGTTGCACCAGTGGTAAAGATCTTTCCGGGGAAGAGGGTAGGAGGGATTCGAAAGATGTGTTCTTGGAGGAGGGAGAGAGTGTGTTGCTCGAGAGTGGTAGTGAGAGATTCGGCAGGAAGATGAACTTGTACGTTGGTGTCGGTGAGGGTGACGAGGTTGTCGGCAAGGAGCGCGGCAGGGGTGGTGCCACCTATTGGGATAGAGGTGAAGGTGAGATTGATGTTACAGGTGTGCTCTATGGGACGTTCCGGCAACGGTATTATATAAACCAGCCCCGGCCTACTACTCACCAGTCACAAAACCATAGTATCTTGGACTCAGCGAGCTCCTCCCTAGCGCTGGCACCAAATCTTCAACAAGATGCTCAAGTGTGGCTTCCAGGCCAATCCCACTCCCTTCAATTGACTGTATGATCTTGGATTTCGCCTCTTCTAGGATATTCGCAGTGGGGAGGAGTGGGGGTGAAGTGGACGTGGAGGACCCATCTTCAGGGAGGTAAGAGTTGAGAGTGTGATCGTGTAGTAGTTCAAGGAGGAAAGAAAAGCCTGAAGCAAGGGGGAGAAGGGGGTTAGGCATGTTGATTGTTGGGTTTTCGGAATTGCTATGGGAGGCCTCCTTTCTAACCGAGCGCTCCGGCAATCACTTCATAGTCAGATAGCTTTGACGTACAATAGTATTGTCATGTGTTGCCGTGCTTTGCAATCCCGAATGCGCTCGGTACGAGACTACGAGAAGATATGCACGTCATTCGACCATAGAGCATAGATAATCCCGGCGGGATCACATATTGACATAAATCTGAATGTGTGCCATAAAGCTTAGTCGTAGAACATTCGGATTGACCAGGCATGCGTTGTTCTTTTGCGACTTATATGTAGTACGAGTTTAATAAATACATAAGAATACCGATGTGAGAGCGTTGCAATCCCAGCCGGTAGATATTTAAGCTAGTCTAGCCAAACTAGGTAGTTTATCACGGCTCCACTTTGTGAAGACTGAATGGTATCCCCGGATGCTTGAAGAATTAATTATTGGTATTATTAACAGTCTGGCTTGCTGTATTGATAGTTACAGATTTCAGATTCAGACGGCACCAGGGTGTTGATAAGGCAACCAGGCTAAGGCATGGATACTATTTCTTACCTTTATCCTATTTATTCTAGCATTGGCCGGTGTCGCGCTGAGACTATCGGTGTCTTTTGATAGGAAGACCCAAAAGAATAAATAAAGGGTCTTAAGAACCTTTGTAAGAATTGATTTCAATTTGACAGGAAGGAAAATGCCTCGTATCCAGTCTTGAAACTACATGCACTTCAACATCATCTGACTTTCCAGGCCCCAAAATAAAACTTTAAATACCTTCAAGGAAACCTGTGTACAATGGTAAATCTGCAACCGGACTAGGTAAAGCCGTAGAAAAGAGCAACCAGTTTATCAAGCACCCGTCGAACCAGTCGAACCAGCCCGGTATCAGAGCAACAAAGTACTAGGCAGCCCAGACAGGCCAGCCAGACAGGCAGCGAAGCTAGGTACTCCCATACCTTCTTTGTTATTTCTATATGTGGGCCTACTCTTGTTTAATAAAAAGGGGGCATCGTAAATACAAATCTAATTAGAACTCGGGGGGGGGAGGGCAACTGGATGGAACGGTTCTACTCTTAGGGATGCCAGGGTCCTCATCTGTCACTTGGTCTTTGCATTGGGGGCATGTTTGGCTGATTCACAGTCTTGTTAAGTGTTAGCCTAGGAGTAGCTCGTCATTCATTGAGCCCCTGGTTATCGGTATTTTATAAATTTATGCATATCACCTTGTCATTTTGAACACCAAACGATAACATCTTAGTGGACTTGTATCACTCAAAAATTACTAGATAGCACTGAAGATTTGCCGCTAAAGTGTCTTGAGCTTGTGAATATAGCCGCTCTCTTTTCCGTCACATGTCCTTGCTGCAGAGACCACCTGATGTACTGCAAATATTTTACCTAGGGAAGTGCTATCAGCAGTAACTTCAGCTTCCAGATAGAACACGCACATTCGCTGCCTGTTTGGAGATATGCTTTGAGAGGCAGCACTGGAGTATAGTCGAACCTTCCTTATTGCATAGGTAGAGAAGATGATATATATATCTCAGCTATCATAAATAGCGTTTGTCAGTCAAGTGATATGAACGAGGGTAACGTGAACGAAGACTGTGATTTTTTAGGACTTCATAGTAAGTTATGTTGAGGTTTGCCTTAGGGCAAATGAGTCCTCACAACTCATTTGTGTAGGCATTGACGACAGGGCCTGGAGCTGGGGGAGCTTGGGTGAGGCAGAATACGGAGCTGCATTAGTCTGGGTGGTGGAGGTCTTCCGACCCTTCTTCAAAAGCCTTTAATTAAGGGGGAGTGCCAGGAAGGTACTCATGGTGATGACCCTGTAAGGAGGTGAAAGGTTTAGCGGGTATGTCACCTTTAGCAAAGTGAACTACGATCATGGGTTTTCTAGTGAGTGATTATAACATCAATGTGGTCAGGTCTTCAAGGCGTATCTTATCCGACAGTGCAAATGCAGTTGAGACTTTGAGAGTAGTTTAGTTGGCTGGAATTTGGTAGCGGTCAAAAGAATGTGAGTATCTTCCTTTTGCATATCCTGATTTGCATTCTAACCTGTTGTGTGCACTCGTATGTTTCTACTTTGATGGCTTCTAATTCCCCGCTTGATCATTCAGATCTGCATGATCATGATTAGCATACAATACACATATTTAACATAATCCTTACCAATACCCTTGTCACGGGTGTGAATGTTCAAGAGAAAAACCACTTAGAAGGGTGCTAGGCTTGTCTATCACCGATACACTAACAGTCACTTTGATGATGATAATGATGTTGAACTTGGTTGGCATGAGAGTTGGCTAATCTTCATTGGGGCCTACAGACTATCATATCCTGGTAGTCTGGTTATATCCTGGTCTACCTAATCTTATCTTAAGGCAGGATATGTACAAATTGGGAAGGTTTAAGTCTTGGCGCAGACGAATCTGGTTACAACAGCCAGCTCAGGGTAACAGCGGATTTTAACCGGCAACCATATTCATTAACCAACTTTGTTGTTATAAAATACATAGGGTTTAGTATAACTAAGCCCTATAACTAAGCCCTATTGTTACCTCCGAGAAAATTTCGATACCTAGCGTGGATGTTATTGGCTAAAAGCCTTCTAATATTTGGAATGCAGAGCTTCCAAAACGGGTTGCGTTGGGTAATCTCTGATTTAAATTCAGTATGTGATCAATGGCTCAGAAGAGTAACTTAGATATAAGATGAAGCATTGAGGCGATCAGACCTAAGGGGAAAAAGACCATCCACAATTATTCAACAATATAGTAGGAGAAAAGAGGATAAAACCATACTTAGGTGGGGTTGGAGGCATTGAAAATAATTTCAAGGTGAGTCGTCTCTGCTTCATCCGGAATCTGTTATTCAATGGCGTAGTTCACTATATTTAATGAAATGTCGGCTGAAGTGAGCGGTGGAGGGCCTATGTTTATAGGTGGTTGAGGAAGAAGGGTTTAATGGGACCGTGAATGAGCAAAGGAGGTGGCCTTGGGAGAGAGTATCGACTTGGGTGGCGGGAATCGATCCAATTCAGGAATTTCATCAATGCAAAGGACATACGAGTACCTTGGCTTCCCGAGACTGGCTCGAAGCCCATGAGATCTAAACTACCCGGGCTTAGGTGCTAGGATGCCCTGGAGCTATGGTAGGGCAGTTGAAGAAAAATGACCGTAGGCTGAGGTGTTATATGATTAAGTGGCTGATCGGAAAGTTCATCAGTGAGCTGTTCCCTTGTGAACATGACATGGGGCTGATATAATTATAATTTTCTTTGCTATTATAAAAAATATATCCAATAATTGACTGGCCATGGAGCAAATCTCTGAAATTGTCCACGATATGTCAGAGCCTTGAGCGCATCAACCCATAGCAAATAGCTCCCCCACAGGACCCCCTCCCAGAACCACCCAGACCGCCTACAAGCAATATCCACCTTACAGCTCTGCATACATCTTTCTCGGTATTTATAAATACCCCCCAAAGCTTCTGTTCTAGTTGCTCTAGAGCTAAGCGCATTCAATCACCGTACTTCTCTCTACTTCTGTGCAAGTGCCTTTGGAGGTGTTGACGAAGAAATATCCAGAAGGCCTGGCGGGCGCCATCCACGAACTACAACGCCCAGCCGGAACTTGTTTCTGTTGTATTTCTCCAGGTGAAACAACTTGGTCGGCAGCATTAATGAAGGGTTCAGGGTAACGATCTCAGATTCTGGCTCGTAGAGGGCTACCCAGATTCACACCCGATGATCTCCAAACCCTGTAGCTCAGTGATGAGAGTTTCCTAAACTAGGCAATTGTCAGGTAGTGACGACGTCATACGAGCGCTAGCATAACGAAATAAGAGAGCCTATGAGGAATTGGCAGGTATGGTGAGGGAAGGGTCCCGATAGACGACGAATTGATAGATTATGCTCTTTTGACGGGCATGGGGGGCACAATGCATTTGGGGATGAAGCCCCACCCAGATCTCCACCCGTTGTGGTCGCAGCAAACCCGAGCCAGTTCACTACAAAAGTGAGATCTACTTACGCTCCCAAGGCCTCTCAGAATGATATCGGAAGGACAGTATATGGCTCATGCGCTCTGTTTCCGGCAAATTAGCCCATAATGTTCATTTATTGGGGGATAGATATCTAAGAGATCTTCGCTGAGCAGAATTTGGAGACTGGAGAGAGGGTGAAGGAGTTGGGGGATGTGCTTAAATTGAAATTTAATTGCAAGCGGTTTCTGTTATTAGAAGTTACCTCCTGCCAGTCCCAAAAAGATCCATCATCGCACATCAAGCCCCAAACTTAAATAGAAAAAACCGGACTGGCACAAGAAATTCGCAGAGGCAGCAAACTCGCTCAAACGGCTGAAGGGCAAGAGCAACAAGAATAGAACGTTTGGTGATAGGAGGCGCGCGAGGAGGGAGTTCCTATAAATAGGGCCTATGTCAATATAAACAAGACTTGCATATACTCCCGTTACTCTTTTACAACATTCTTAGGGCCAGATATAAATATCATGGGAGCAGTATCTTCCACCCAGTGGTCTAGCTTTGCTTCCGGATTTTTGTTTTTTTCCCTCCTGTTGTGCCATTTACAACTTTCCAAGTTCAGGGTAACCGTCTACATACGAAGGAGCAGTACTTACAGTACGATCTAGTAAACAAAAAACATACTAGAGTACCTACTAGTGATCTCGTGCCCTACTAGGGCCTGTATTAATAGGATATCTTCTGGACTTTTTTAGAAACTTAGGTCACATGACCTGCAGCACACTACCTAACTTATATGGGGTTTAGAGTGGCTTGGCACATTTTTTGGACTCACTAGTGGTATGAGTGATGTTTACTCTCGTGGAAAGATTAGAATATCACATAGTATAATCTGGGAAAATCAAGAGTCAAATTGGTGTGAAATTGCGGCCAATAACGGTACCGCTAGTAGTTTTTGGTTCTTGCCTTCACTCAGAGTACCTACTGTACCCGTGTGTAACCCACACTGGAGCCCACAGATCCATCCTCTTTATATATCCTACAGCTTTGCTTCCCATCAGCCAACTTTGCTGCTTACACTCGTTTTACAGTTGCGGTGTCACCTTGGTCAAGTGGCCCGCACTAACGTTGGCTAGCTAGATTTTTTACGAGGGGGTTCGAATCTGTTTGGAGGTAAAAAGGTTTTTTTTATTTTGAGCTGACTAAGTTGTCTTTGTAGCTTCGTATCCCCACCAAGTCACCTGTTAGGCTGTCAATACTTACTCAGCTATCTTAGGCTCTCGGTATGCCGATACCTTGTACCGTCGCGTCTCCCAGTACTAGGCTAGTCTCCCAGCGTGATTCAAGTCGCCGGCCGATATAACAACCTCCATCACTCCACCACTCCACTGCTAACCAACAACCCACACCCCCCAGTATCTCAGACACAAAGGCCATCATGTCCGCCGTCGATGAAGGTTATACTCTTGCCCAATTCCGCCTCCGTCCCTGCTAACTAGCATTTATAGATGCGCTGATCAAATCCCGCCCACTCACCGTCGAGGAACGTCCTTTCAAGCGCATAAGCAAACGCTGTGCCCAGCTTCCAATAAACCCGAATAGCACCACACCTCAAATCGACTTTGAAAAATTCCGGGAAGAGGCTGAACTCGACTTTGAGCTGTTTGAAGTCACCATCGCTCGAATCCAACTCCTCCAACACACTAACCAGCGCGAAATCGAACGATATGAAGCTGAGAAGGTCAACATTCTCAAACTTTCCGAGCAGGCACGGCAGGATATGGCGCTTCTCCGGGAACATCTTGTTGCTGCGCAGCAGGAGAAGGCGAATAGATTAGAATATGACGTGATCGCGAATGATATTCTAAGTACAAAAGTAATGAGGCTGGGGAGGGAGGAGCAGAGGGTAAATATGCAGAGGCTGGAGGCTGAGATTGTGGAGTTGGAGGAGGAGAGGAGGCAGTATGGGGAGGTGTGGCTGGCGAGGAGGGAGCAATTTGGGGAGATTGTGGGGAGGTTGGAGAAAATGCAGGAGCAAATCCAGGAGGATAAAGAGGAGCATGGTAAGTTTAAGCATTGACACAGTTGCGACTGGGGGTTTCTTTTGGGGGCGTGTGTGCTAATGATGTCTGTGGGTGGTAGACCGGAGAGAAGGTATGGATGAAGAAGAAGGCGAAGAGGGAGAAGAGATTGAGAACCCGACCCCTGTGGGTGGCATTGGTGGCAGCGGCAGGTTAGGGGATAGAAGTGGTGCAGCTACACCCCTAGCCTTGTCTACAGCGCCATCAGCGGGGCAGACACCCCTGAGGCAAGTGAGGGATGTTAATATGGTAGATGCACCCTCAGGGAAGGTGGATGAGGCGGATAGGATGGATACTAGTTAGTCTGGAAGATTGGGGGGACCAGAGGTGAAGATGTTGGGTTCGAATCTAAACAGATTTGTCCAAAATAATTAAAATGGTATGAGTGATATCGGACATCTACTATGGCGTGGTTTACATGATCGTATAGCCGCTACAAATCGACTCTCCTAAAATCATCTTTAATGGTCATAAACAAAAACTAGATATACCTAGAGGCATTTCCAAGGTGAACATCCACGCGCCTCTAAATCCCCCAAATTATTATTCAGGATATCCATATTACTATTCAAGATATATATATATATCTTCAGGATAATCCCGCGGCTTAATTCCTAGTAAACCCGCAACACACGTGACCCCCCCAATCCTTCATTCCGGCTAGCGCTCATTACCCCAGATTTTCCGTTGCCGAAAGCAAAGCAGGAACGAACCCACACACCGCCCGCCCCAAAGCGAATCAGAAATCTCGCAACGACTCCGGCATAACGTCACCCGACAGAGACCGAATCGAACCCGAGCCACCTTTTCCCATTCGCCTATTTATCCTCATCCTCCCCATTAACCTTTTATTTTAACTCCGTTCACCAAACTCATCTGCTCATTACATTCGGAACTGGTCAACCGTTCAAGGTAAATGCATGTTTTTAAAAAACCCCACTACCTTACCCCATGTCTTGGATGTTTTTTTTGTCTCGGGGTTTGGGGCTCACACGACAGTTTTCAGAATACAGATTAAAGTAAGGGGTTTCAAGGATAGGATTGAAGATGCTCTTTGTCCCAGCAGCACGTCGGATGGCTTTTGAGGCGGCGAAGGTTGCTCATCGGAATCAGTGCAGAGCAATCTCGTCGTCGACGGCAAGGTTAGCTCAGGCGGCGACTGCGGCGCCGGTGGTGGTGAAGAAGGGGGGAGTTGGGGGGGTGAAGGGAGGGTGGGTCTCTCTCCAATCCAATCCAATCTCATTACTTGATGATATTCCCTTAGAAATTACTTCCCCACAGCTGGTCGAAGTAAAAGTATCATCAGAGTGTTAAATTCACTCCATGTGCAAGATTACAGAGAGAAAATGGAACTAATCAAGTCTTCTAACTATTTTCTATAGTCTCTACGGATTCCTCGCAGGATGCACCCTCGCCGGAGCTGCCTCGTACTTTTACTTTTTGGAGGAGTACCGTTTGGCGAATGAGCTGTTGACGGAAGATGTCGATGTACGTTACGCTTTCACCACCCCAATCCCCCCGACCATGATTCCCCTTGTCCCTCACCCACTATCCCCCATCCTTCCTCCCCTCCA
>Ga0307511_10005439_pt1 | contig 12960 bp, 9 predicted proteins | sample 13_EM_MG_FD_200266 | JGI IMG/M metagenome (GOLD analysis project Ga0307511, IMG submission 200266) | Populus trichocarpa ectomycorrhiza microbial communities from riparian zone in the Pacific Northwest, United States - 13_EM | ecosystem: Host-associated > Plants > Roots > Unclassified | place...
TTATTTTTATATCTTTGTTTCTATCTCTTCAACCAAACATATTTTTGTCTCCACTATCTCCGCCCATTCTGTCTCAGGACAGTAACCAACACTATTTAAGTGATCAGATTAACATTAGAAGTGTTTTACTATATTTTCAAGAAAGTAATATTAGTTTTATTATCTTGTAACACTTTGATCTAGCTAGCTAGCTAGGAATTAGTTGAACCGAATTGCTATAAAATAAATGTAATGTTTACCTCCTCTACATTTTTTATTTTAGTTCTTAATTAATATATGAATTAAAACATGACTAGTCATATCTTGTCTTCATCCTAATTTATAGGCTTGAAGGTAAAGTGGTAGTGATCATTGATAGGTCTAGTATAGGCAGAATAAAAGGAATGCTAATTTGGTTAACAATATACTATGCATTTCAATTTATTTCAATCATATACTTGTTAAAAAAACATTAATGGTATATTTCACAAAATTTTACAGTTCAAATTTTATCTTGCTGTGAATGATTTGCAGTTTATACCTGTTAGAGCATATCAAGAAAAGTGTTAGATTTGAGGTTGCAATCTTATATTTACTTCCCTTCTTTATTTATTACTATATCTCTTCCTTTTAGTTAAATTGATGCTATTAATTTACATTATTAATTTCTTAACACTACTACTCTTGCTCATCTTTTTTTTTTTTCTAATTTCATATCGATAAACCCTCCATATCACATTACTTACTTGCATTTAGAGTTGCCAAGTTTTTGGGTTGTTCACATTAGGTCCTCTTGGTTTATCAACGCAACTTAAAACTCCGTATAGATTTTGGGATATAACTCGATTCATATAAAAATTGTATAGTCATTGAATATACTGATTCATGATTGCTTGATGGTAGAGAATGGGCAAGAAAATAAATGGTAGATTTTGTTTAAATTGACTTTTCAGATCATCTTGCCAATGGTTTTTTTATATCTTGAGATTTTATTTCATTTTTTTCCATTCATAATTTTAATTTAGATTGCCTTTTATAACTTATGAGCTAGTAATTAACAAAGTTATTTTGATTATTTATTATATAAAGTTTTAAATATAGATTACAAAAAATATTAAATGATATTCTAAAATTTTTGTTGGTTTTAATTATGTTAATTAGATTAATATGGACAATTGATCATGAATACATTGTCGTTGTAGGGATGGTCATATTAATTTATTTTGAATTTATTGCCGGTGCAAGAAGATTTATCAAATATAAACCAAGGTATGTCGACACCTATATCTTCATCGATGTTGTCACATATGGCTCCACATATGACAACACCAATGTATCCTCCATCTATACCAATATATCGGTCTATCTTATGATGGTCAACATTATCTTAATTCATTTCCACCATGCACCATCTCTATGATTAGAATATATTTATTAAATTGTGATTTATTTATATTGATATAAGTTTAACATGATTTTGAAATTTATTTTTATTTGACTTGTTATTGTTCTTAAAATATTTTCTAGTATTAATTTATGTTCTTCATATATTGTCATAACCCAAATTTGGTCCCTCATTTTATATTTTGAAAAAAAAAAAAAAAATGTATTATTATCATAAGAGGAATTTTACTTGTCATAAATTTACTAGAACAAGTCGTCTGGTGTTTGTTTTTACTTGTGAATAGCTTCCGGCAACAGATTTTTAAGTTGCTTATCATTAGAGGAATTGAGGATTTCCCTCACATTATCTATCAACAGCTTCACATCCTTGTTTTTTGACGGCACAAAGAGAGATCTAGTAGAGTCATGTCCTTTTACATCTGACATGTAAACTCTCAGGAAATTATAAAACTCCCGGGCACCGATGGCTTGCCGCAAACCTCGAGTATATTAATCCACATAATTATAATTGTAGATCTCAAAGATCGATTTCACCAAGTAATCCAGCTTTCATCATTCTATCTTCTCTTTGTTTCACATACCGATCCAGTACAGGAAATCGATATCTACACACGAAAAACAACAATCAGCATTTATTGTTTTTTGGTTTGAATCCACCCATGAATGGCCAAAAAAGAGGGTAATAACTCATAAGTGAGTTTGGTGAGCTATCCTACCCATTATATCTGAGCTCAGTCAAGCGCAAAGTCCATACTTTTTTTAACTTTAAAAAATCTTAGGCTCTCTTTAATTTTATCTTGATAAATAAAGGATATTTTATCCCGATAAATGAAGAATATTTTATCCTAACGAGTCATAGATACTTTAGTGACACTTCAAAATCTTTCTTTTTGATAAAGAGTGCTTAAGAGTTATAAAAGAGGGGGGAAGATCCTTCAAGAGGAGGTTAAATTTTTCTCTATTACAAATGTCATATCTATTTTTAGGGTTTTCTATATATTATAACTGTTTTTTTCTCTCAAATGATATTGATCATTTAATTATTAGAAAAGTCTCTAATTATAAAAAAGATGACATTTTGCATGTATAAATCATGATTCATCAGCTATCTTGCCAAGAAATGACATATTAAATTATCAGAATTAAAAGATTAATTAAATATCTCAAATACCAACTTGGCCTATAAGTCCAGGGGATAAATTCGGACCTCGTCTCAATATAACCTATAACTATCGATTCAACCCTAATTCTTCCTTGTCACATAACACAAGGGCATGCAAGTAGGATTAGTTTAATTTCTACAAATCAATATGGTGAAGCACCAATTCAAACTTTGGGATTGGCTTGACGGATCCAACTCCCATCCAGTTCAGTTATGAGCTAACTGGCTAAACCTAAGATGCTGTGACATTAATTTCATTTCTCCAGGAAAATTTCTAATTCTACCTAAATCCGGAAAAGCCCAGTAATTAGGGATCGATGCAGATAATTAGCAACATCCAATCTTCTTCAAGTAATATATATATAGTACTGCATTCCAAAGTTTTACAATGTGCTGATGCATGCTAAGACACCATGTAGCGAAGGTGTCAGGACTTTGTGAATCATGCGAGGAGGAAAGTACAAGGAAAACAGCAATTTAATTAAGAAGATGACCTAAAGGACTAAAATAAAAGTTACAAACAGAGGCAGGGTCGAAATGTAAAGAATATAAGGATGCAAATATAAACGGACTAATGGGGCAAAAAACATTGGGGGCTATATATATACTGTTTATGGAAATAACACTTAAAAGCGAGGTGAAATTGAAAATGTCTAGATGATGTGGCACTGACAAAAACAAAATATCAATATAAGAGAAAAATTCTAAGTGAAAATTAATAAGACTGTTTTGAAGAAAAATAAAGAAAGAAAAACCCAATTTAATTTCCACAACCTAGAAAACACATGTTGGAACCATAATTGTGAAATTTGAATTGGTTCAACGGTCGACCTGGGATATAAAATAGTTTGGATTGGAAGAAAAAATTAAAAAGTATTAAAAAATATGGCAAATTCATCGACTTGATCTAGGCCTTTAATTCGTTAATTTTTTTTAAAAATAATCAAAATAATATTATCTTAATCATTACAAACAAAAAAAAATACAATCTACTCATATTCTGAGCCTTACCCAAAATCCATCTTGAATTTGATTTTATAGTTGTTTGAAGAATATTGACAGTCCAATCTCAAATAATCATGATCAAAGAGTTAGTGAGCACCTTCAAAAAGAGGTGATGTCCATCACCGCGCTCACGAAATAGCTGATCTCTATCATCTTTTATTCAAGGAACCATACATAGGAGACAAGATAGAGTGCTTCAAGCGTACTTTTGTCAGAAAGTTGATCCTTCGACCAAGGCATTTCTTCCTTCAAAAAAAATTTCTTCCTTCAAAAACAATTATTGCTGGTGACATAATCTACGAACAGAGCGTGCAAGATTTGAAAATGCACATCATGACTGCAAACAACGAAATTTGGTGGCTTGTTACTGATACAATTAGGAAATCTTGATTCAATACCAGTTTCAAGATTGAAGAAACGTTTCTTGAATTTGAATTTGACTACAAGAATGAGAACTTTTAAATTTTACATGTGAGTAGCGCCGACCACCTCTATGGTGGGCACTTATATTTTGATGATTTAATTATTAATTTAGAGTTTAGATCATATATTGGTTGACCCGACCAATCTCCAACTCGAGCCTTGATTAATAACGTCTTATAACTATGAGAGAAAATGTTCATGAAAAAACCACTGAAATTCGAAAATAAAAATCATAGAAATAACGAGATGTACACCAAATTCCAAGGACGTGATTCTAGTTTCAACAAATTAGCACAACAATGGCTGGCTATTGCTATTTGCAAAACCTCAGCTTAAAGTTTCAATATTTTTGCTCAGTTCCTCCAGTTTCTTCATCCTCAGTTTCTCACTTTCACTCGCCAGCTAACCAACCAGTTGATAAAAAGAAAAGAAGAGAAAGAAATATGTTAGTAATTAAAATCGAGATCAAGTACTAATCAAGCATCAATTAATCAAGTTTATAAGAACTAATATAATAATTAATTACCTCCACTAATTTGGAAACCAGCTGAGCTTTTTCTTTGTTCTTTTCATTAAAGGCTTCCAGGGCTTCTTTGTATTCTCTTTCCTGGAATCATATAAATATTCTGAGAGGCCACTCATATCCTTTGCTTCATGCATAATTAACTAGTGTATAAATTTGTGATCAAAGTTAACTAAGAAGCATTAAAATATTCCATGAATATTTTCTTGTTCTTAAGGTGGCAACAGGATCAAACTACAGTCCTGCCGTAGTGATCATGCAGTTGAAAATCCATTAAACTATTCTACAAATTCTAGATAATTGAGTTTTTATTTGATAATTTAGTAAAAGCATTGGACTGTCTGATTTGTATAGTGTCTTTATCGTTGCAAAAGAAACAAGCCAAAATCTTAATCTCACCTTCTTCTGGCAACTCAGTCCTAGAGGCTTCAGCTCCCTGTTGACTGTGTCAATCCTCTTACGTACCATCGAAACTTCCTTTCTCATTGGATCTGTCAGGGCTTCAAGCTCCTACAAAATATATTTTTTTTCCCTTTAAAAATCACAATAATCTCCAAAAAAAGAAAAACAGCACACATAAATAAGAAAAAAGAAATTAAATTAAATTTTCCTTGCTGTGATCTCCCCGCAGCAATGCATTAAATTAACGAAGGGGAAATTGATGGCAAGTAAAATATGTGTAAGAAATAATAATAACAAGTAAATAATATGTAATTATTATGATAAACTTACTTCACGAATTTCTGCTAATCGTTTAGTTGCTTCTTCCGCACGTCCTAAGTGAGCATGAACCTTGTCTCTGACTTCCATCTTCTTCTTCTCAATCTCTTCTTCTTTCGCCCTAAACATAGCCACTGCTGATCTTGACATCTCATCATCCTTATCATCCCTTGATAGTGGGCTTTCACTGATATTACTGATAATACCTGAGTTCTTCATCATTCTGATCTGCATTTGTGATTGTTGTTGCTCCAATATTGGTTTTTGTGTCGTCATTTTTTACCCTCTTTGTTTCTCTTCTTTCTTGTAATGCTGCTGCTGCTTCCTTACCTTGTGTCTCTCTTGTTTCTTTGCTCTTCTTTCTCTTTGGTATGATTGCTTTCTTTCTCTTATTGTAGGTGGTTAGAAACAAAAGCTGGCTTTAAAGCTGTGAAACCATCTTGCTTACTTCACAACAAAAACAAATACTAAATTGAGCTGAATGACCAATCTGCCTAATCTCCTTTAATCATTAAGGTAAAAAGAGGATTTCATCTTTGTTGAATGAAGACTTAACTTTGAAAAATCCCCATAACCTTCTTTTTCACCTTTACTCAAAATGAACATGACCACAAATTATGGTATCGAAATCTCATTTTTGAGCGTGTGTATTTGATAGATGACTACACGGGCCTCCTCTGGTAGATGGATATTTTCTTAAGTTGGTATCTCAACAAATTTATTTTAGCTAAATACCAAGTCTCGTTGATTCAGTATCCTTGTATACACTGACAAGACAGATATACTTAAGTAGAGGTATTTTTAGTGTAATCAATACAATACTTACCATGTCTTAAAGGGTAATGCCAAATGATAGTAGATTAATTAGTAGCATAATACATCATTATCAAGTGTATATTTGAAGAAATAGAGTACTATCATAGGCAATCGATTCTTTTTCAAATTCTTATGCATAATACTAATTATGTAGATATGATGTAATTGAGTTAGATTTGGTTGAAGGGTCTTTAAGCAGAGGTAAATATTCTTTTTTCCAAGAAGAAGGGTGCTTTAGGTGGAAGTTTTGTCTGTGGAGTGGACAGTAAGGGCTCACCTACACTATTCATTTTCTCGAGAGCCTTAAGGGACAAGACAGATTAGGAGAGATTGCAGAGCTAGCTTGCCTTTATTACATATCATTACCCTCCCATTTTTTAAATTGTAACTAAGAATCTTCACTTTAACACTTCTAATCTTTTTGGTTTTCGATGTCTTGTATTGCTACAGATTGATCAACACTCCTTAAGGGACTTTGACATTTGTTTTGCAATTTCAAGACATGAAAGAAATTCAAATCATTTTGGCTGTGATTAAGGATGTAAATTTTCCAAGGCAAGCCTTGGAATATCCCCAGCTTTTAAGTTAATATCATTTTATCCTCATATAATTTTACTTTTTTGTCAATTTTGTTCCTAAACAATTTTGATTACTCAATCAGGGCCTTCTATTAGAATTCTTTAACACGAAATGTTAAGATCCCTACAAAACAATGTTGTATATATAAAAGATAAGCATGAAATCCACGATCATTTATGGATGGAAATCACATCCCTACAAAATTGAGACTACCGGGGCCGTTTTTGAGGTTTTCCCTTTTCTTTCTTTACCTTTAATTTAAATGTAGGGACTAGGGATCATTCAACACATGAGAAAGTATCCACTTTTGATGGCCATGACTTTCCAGCTGAAAAGGTTCACGGTTGTTGATTCAATCGAAGCAAATTTTGCTAGCCCCCTTTTTTATTCTGTTTTCTCAATTGTGGTGCTGCTTAGGCCCACATTGATTTTATGTTCAACAAATTTAACAGCCAACTGCCAACATTATCTTGTATCTTCAAGAACTCAAAAGGTTCTGAAGATTGCGGTGTCCCAAAATTTCTAGAAAGTAGAACTCTAGCTTTTGTATTTTGGCCGGCTCTGTGGTGCGAGCAGGGACGAGGCCACTTCAAGCCAGCATGCAGGTGTGCCTGATTAACACTTGGCTGGTTTAAGTTCCCTTCCCTTTGTTCTTTTTTTGGGGGAATTTGTAGATGTAGGCCAGCTATCTCGAATTGTTTTTCCACATATCATTGTTTCAGAGACGTCTTTCTCTGATGATAGTTGATTAATTGGTAAGGCTTTTGTGAAGATCTTTGAAGAGACTTGAATTAAAATGCATCTACACCTCAAATAAAGAGGAATGAGAGAGAGGAGGTTACTCTATTGTATAATTCAATTTCAATCACTTGTATTTAAACCTTGTTTCAGCCCCCCAAAAAAAAGGTATCCAGTACATAATCACCACAAAACGCTTCACAAGCTTTATGCTGAGAGCAAAAATGTGAGGACTGAGTTCCAGCAAGTTGGTATTCATGGCTACAATTGCAGGAATTTGAAAACTCAGGGAGTGCCATCAAACACCATAGAAAATGTTCTATATGGCTCTATGGGAATTGCAACTGACCTGGATAAACTTGGTTTTGAGACCGAGAAACGATGTGTTGTGCAGACCAAGAATCTGTATCAAATAGGGCAAAAGTAACGAGTGAGGCGTTTTCCTATTGATTTATTTCAGTACGGCACAGAACTAAAGATAAAACTGACCTGCTTTTTGTTTTTTTCTTGGCAAAGAAATGGATGTATACTCATTGACAATGAACTGGATGTTCAAATTATTGTGCTGTGTTACTTGAACACCTTTCATTATTCTGAATTGCAACAATCCAGTATCAAAATTGGACTGATTCTATTGAATCCCGATTTGAACAAGCCAAACTAAGACTGGCATAGAAGATCTGCAGAAACTTTTACTCAAAATGGGGGGGAAAGGACCTCCCATTGAAGGTTCTAGTACTAACCTAGACACCAACGCTGTTGTTGTTAAGGTGTCCACACATACCAACCATCCCATATCAGTTCGGGGTACCCCTGTTGAGAGTCCCATTGGAGTTACCCCTGCCTTGGCTTCAATGATGCAACCGAACCAAGCCCTATGGCCTGGATTCTCAACTAAAGCTCAGTATAAAGGAGTTGCAACTCAGAGCCTACCCCAACCGAACCCTATGGCCACACCATTTTCACTAACCAACCACTTGTTCCACATGTGCTCCTTCCCATATTCCACACACACCACCTTATATAGTTAACCTCCAAGATTTGGGTATACGAATCTTGGCTCATTTGGGAGTGTAGTGGTGTGATTAGAAACCCTATGGCCAACCCTAAGTTTGAATTCCCTAGGTTTAATATGGCACCAATCGTACATGGCTGGTAAATTTGGTCTTCCTTTTGTTCAGTGGGTAGATTATGTTACGTGCTAGATTTGGAAGAAGGGCTAAAAATATATATATCGGCTACATTCAAGCAGCTAGTTCAAGATGGGGATTTCTATGAATATTTGGAGCAGTTTGGTGATATGAGGACAAGAGTACCATTGACCGATTATTCAGCCTTAAGAGTTCTTTATAGGAGGCCAGAAACCTGATCTACAATACGCTCCTGTTCAAACTAAACCTAAGAATTTGGATGAGGCCATTGAACAAGTTGAGTTCAAACTCTCAAAACTAACATCAAAACCAACCTTAGCCTATAAACACAACAACCGCCATCAAACCATCTCCCTTTTTACTCCCAAAGACACCCAACCCACATACACACAAAATACCGAACCCGAACAAATCAACCCAAAAACACCAACCCTACCAGAAAAACACTCAAAGAGCAGAAAAATGAGCCCAAGGGGAATGTTACTGGTGTGAAGTAGCTTACAGCCCAAACAACAAGTGTAAGACGCAGGTTTTTCCCATTGAAGTGGGAGGTGGTACTGAGTGTGAAGAGAGCGGTGTGAGCAAGCTGAGTATGAAGAGGTGATAAATACAGAAACCCAATTTTCATGACATGCCTTAACATGGGTACCAGCTTACCAAACCATGAAAGTATGTGGGAAGGTGGGCGTGAGGTAGCTTTTGATTCTAATTAATATGGGCAGTACACGTAATTTTATGGATGAAAAGGTTGCTGATCGTTCCCATCAAACCAGCACCTTTGCATATGTGAACATTGAAAATGAGGCAGCAGGGATGTATACAAAAGAAATATTTGCATTCTTTCTGGAGAAATTAGTATGTGGTTTTCCCTATCATCATGAAATAATTTCAGAAGTTGAAAGCATTTTCACATTTTGGTTTGGAAGGGAAACAACCAAGCTTGTCGATTATTTTAATTTCATCAAATAATCTAGCCTTTCAGCCTCAAACGATATATAGTTAGTAGGGCACTAAACTAACCAGGTTTGCTTGTTGTTCAACAATCCCACGGTCAGGTTCTGAAAAACACTACGAAAACGATGCGGCGTTCCAAACACACATGAGTTTTGGTTGCACACATTACCAATTTCTATCAATTTCAGTTTGTCAGTAAAAAGGTGGCCTTTGACATACATTGCCTGCTCATGAGGGTCATAACTAAATACAAACAAATCTCATCCTTCTTCAATTGGCCGTCCAAGTATCTTTCCTACATTGACTACATAAGTTACTACAACAAATGCCATACCTGGGCTTCCGACTAGCAGAAAGATTGTAGCAAAAAAAAGAGGGCTCAGACAAAGCAGCAATCAATCACCACTTGCACAGCCTCCACAACCACAATGCACGCACTCAACAACCTTCTCTTCCCTGAGATGCTTTGGAACCCTGCACACACAAGTCGTGCCAAAGTTGTGATCCCTGGGCTGGATGCAGCGGAGACAGCACAATCGTTCATATCCTGGCTGTAATTCAAACAAAGAAACTTAACATCAACAGGTTTTCAAATCTTCACGCATCAGATATTCATAAATTGCACACCCAAATGCGACAGAAAAAACCTTCTTCCATTTCGCAATTAGGTTACGATCCCCATAACCCTGGTCCAAACAGAACTCATAAAGCTCCTTAGATATCTCATTCCTTCTGTAATAAAGATCGTAAATGTATCGGCTCTTTTGATGTGTAATTTTGAAAATGGGCCACAGAGCCTCACACTTTCTCTTGCCGTCATGTGGATCAAGTTCAGCTGCAAAAAAATAAATAAATAAATAAAAGATCCCCTCAAAAAAAAACATAGCAAATTAATTAATTAATTAATAAAAAAATAATTGAACACGTAATCAACCTTCTCTCATCTTCCCATCCAGTTCGCGAAGCGTAGGCTCGATTAACTCCCATCCCTCCGGGTACTTGATCCGGCTTCTCCTCACTTTCGGCATTTTTACACTGTAATTCACTGCCTCAGTTAAAAACCTAAAATTAAATTTTAGATTAACAAATTTGGGTGATTTTTTATTATAAGAACTGAATTAGGGTTAGTAATTGAGATTTAAAAACAAAAGATAAATTGATTAATAATTTCAAAAACAAACAAAAAGCAAGGAACGAAGTTTGTGAGAGGAATTCAATAGAAGACAACGAATTCAAATTAGCTTACCGCAGCTCTGGATTTGATTAGGGTTTCCTCGATAATGCAAAAGAAGCCAACAAAGTGCTGAGGTTTCCTTTTTGCTGAAAAATAAATTAAAATAAGAAAAATTATTTAGTCTACTGGGCCTCAAGATGGATCCACCGACAAATGGGTGCCAGTTATAGGGGCTTCCGGATCTAATAAAATCACACGTGTCCTTGCCAGTTATCCGTGTGGTATCACATGAGAAGCGAGGATAGGGCCCAACACCAATCCTTTAGTTTGGATGGGCCAATCCTTGAATCACCTGTGTTGTGTCTCAATTAAGCAACCAAGCCATGAAACGCTGCCGTTACAGTTCCGACCAAGTTTTTGACTCTCATGAAACTGAAGCAAATGTCTCTTCCTCTTCGGATTACTGTCTGAAAACTGAAAAGAAACCATTCCCCACTCCCCTAGAGAGGGGGAAAAGAGGAGGAAGAAGCTAAGGTGAGCAAGGATTTTTCCGTGGTGCTTTTTGAGTTTTTATTCTTAGCAAGTGGCAGCACTTAAAAACTGAGATGCTTTGTTGCTTTCCTCTCCAATTTCATGCAAAAAATGGATTTTTTCTTTTAATCTCTCTTTGGTTGCTAAAATTTTCTGGAGATTAAGAGATAATTATATGTAAAGCACGTTTTTGTTTGTTATTTAGTTTAATTTTGTGAATTTTTTGTGAGTTTTTGTTGTGTGGTCAAACCGGAATTATTATTATTATTATTAATTCATATGATTTTATCTATGATGAAGTGGGTTGAATTTGGTTTTTTGTTTATAGGTTTATTTATATTTTAAGTGGGGGATTATCTTCTAACCTGGTGGGTTCGAAGAAATTAAGTAGAAATAGTTCTTATAAGGTAAATGGCTACTTCAAAGACGGTTTTACAAGTCTTATCTGGTGGTTTACCTTGCCCGCATCGTTTTGATCTGTCTTTCGGCGGTTTGAATTCCGTGCTTTCGATCTGCTCTGATGTAAAACGTAGGAAGAATATAGGTTTGGTATACAAAAAGTTGAACAATGGGATGAGGTTGTTAGGCAAATGCAGGAGTCGGGGTGTAGGTGCTGTGACGTCTCGTGGGAAGGTGAAATGTATTGACAGGTGGGAATCTATGAGGTGCAAATGCCAAAAGGCTGAAAGTTTTGGAGGGGCAACTGCAAATGAATGGAGCCCAGTTTCGCTTCCTGTAAATGGCGTTTACGGTGCCACGAATATTTTTGAAAAGGGAAGTTTTGCATTGAAGGGTAATGAAGAGACGCAATCGGTTGAGGAAGAAGCATGGGATTTACTCCGTGCTTCGGTTGTTTGTTACTGTGGTAATCCAATTGGAACAATTGCTGCAAATGATCCAAACAGTACTAGCATTCTGAACTATGATCAGGTTTTTATTCGTGACTTCATTCCGTCTGGAATAGCTTTCCTTTTGAAGGGAGAGTATGATATTGTGAGGAATTTCATCCTGTACACCCTTCAACTACAGGTAATGTTATTTATCACTTCACTAGTTCCTTATTAACTATTTAAATTATTTGCTCTATGTTTTAGTTGTCTTTGCCAGGGTAAAGATCATTTTCTTGTTTCTTAAATTTTTGGTCTTTAGGCTGCAGTTGTTTCTGTGTTTAGGATTAGTACTGGTCTGCCAGTTTTTTCCTTTTTGTGGAAGATTGAACTTAATTAAGAAAGAAGAAAAGGTAACGTAGATGAAAATGAGAGAGTAGGCATTTTCCAATTGGAGAACAAAGTTCTAAGACAATAGCATTTTGAATACAGTTGAATATCAGTCAGGTTATTCACCCTTTGAAAAGCATCAAGTGAAGAATGTTGTAAAGAAGCAAGAAAAGTACTTTATCCCTGATTAACTGTTTAGACAGATTGATTTTTAAAATTCTGGAATTTCCTTTCATTCTTAACAAGTAAATCATGAAAACAATGAACATCATCCAAAATCTTACCTATCAGTCCCTCTTCTAAACTCTTTGAACCAGTATGAGTTGCTCAAAAGTTTGTGGACAAACCCATTGCTCATGAAATATTCCAAAAGGTAGATTTGTCAAACTCCATACAGTGAATTTCACTGAAATGGCTGACTGCAAGTCTTCTTACTGTGGGACCAATATTATGTCGGTCAACTTTTTTTTTCTTTTTCAAAACTCCTCTTCTATGATTTTCATTAACATTTCAACTGGGAAGCTTTAATCATTAAATCGGCAAATCTAGGGACCATTTCTCATGTACTGTTTAATTATTATTTC